>Ga0181578_10006641_pt1 | contig 9873 bp, 4 predicted proteins | sample 071ome_21_FD_148659 | JGI IMG/M metagenome (GOLD analysis project Ga0181578, IMG submission 148659) | Coastal salt marsh microbial communities from the Groves Creek Marsh, Skidaway Island, Georgia - 071401CT metaG (spades assembly) | ecosystem: Environmental > Aquatic > Marine > Intertidal zone >... | reverse complement strand
CATCGTGATCGGCACCGGGTCTGCCAACACCACGCTGGGCTTCTCCAGCGGCACCAACACCGCTCGCAACAAGGTCTTCTACACCTTCCAGCGTCCCATCGTGGACGGCTCCAACGGCGGCGTCACCACCACCGACCCGGCTGATGTGACCGTCAAGGTGGACGGCACGCAGGTCATCCCCACCGCTCTGGACGGGCAGTCGGGTGCGGTGACCCTGCCCTTCGCCCCCGAGGTCGGGGCGACCGTGACCATCCAATACTACTTCAACAGTTGGCAGGACACCTTCGACTACCTCGCCCACCGTGGGGTCACCGATGTGACCCTGTGCGGCGTGACTCCTGACCGCAACGACTACATCGACGGTGCGGACTTCGTTCTCAAGGACGACAAGGTTCTTTGGGGCACCGCAGTCACCATCGAGGCTGGCACCCTCACCGCTGGCGGAACCTCCTTCGATGACACGCAGGTCAGCGCGACCCTCGTGGATGTTCGCCAGTACCTCGCTGAGTGTGGTTCGGTCGTGGACACCAGCGTTGCGCCCCCGGTCGAGAGCCGCAAGGAGTTCACCCTCCCGCTCCAGCCGACCACGGGCAACGGTCGCGACACGCCGCTCTCCTCGGAGACCTACAGTGAGGTCGCCAACGGACGGGTCGATCTCCCGACCGACCGTCCTGACCTCGTGTGGGCATACTGGGGCTACTCCATCGAGGACGCTCTGGATCGTGGTCGTGTCACGGTCACCAAGGTGGAGTCCTCGACCAGCACCATCACGCTGGCAGAGGCCGTTCCGGTCGGAGCCACGGTCTACGCGACCTTCTACTACAACACCCTCGTGGATCAGGCGTACTCGGTCGAGTGCGTGACCGCTGGTGCCAGTGGCGTCGGCACCTTCACCATGCTCAACGAGGACGGTGACACCCTCCTGACCCCGCAGTTCGGCAGCAAGGGCGCAGCCCTCGCCTCCGTCACCGTGGAGTTCCCGAGCGGCAGCGAGCGCACCCCGGATCTCCGGTTTGAGGCTCCGTTCAACGCGACCCTGTTCACCGGGGCTGTCGAGGAGGATGTGACCGTCACCTTCGCCTCGTTGGACGCGACCCTCGCCAAGTACGCGGTGCCGGGTGCTGGCGACTACTACGCCATCGCAGGTCAGTCGGACACGCTGGACATCGCCATCGACGGCGGCACCATCAGCAGCGACCTCTCTGATCCCACGGGTGCAGGTACGGGCTTCCGCGCCACCCTCGTCGGCGGCGAGGTCGAGTACGATGCCGACAGCGGCAAGACCACCTACGACATCGACACCACGAACAACGCCCTCGACCTCCAGATCGACGGTGTGCTGGTGCAGGCGCAGGCAGAAATCGCTTCCGGTGTGGACATCAGCGCCTACGCCGCTGCGATCAACCGTGCCGCTCGCGGTGATTTCGCGGACAGCGGGAACAACGCTCTGGTGTTGCAGGCTGCTGCTTCGGCAACCAGTGTCACGCTCGACGCAGAGGCTTCCGCCATTGACGACTACTATGTCGGCTGGACATTCCGCATCATCACCGTGGCCGGTGCCGCTGTCACGGGTGAGACCGCAGAAGTCACCGCCTACGATGGCACCACGAAGGTCGCTACCCTCGGTGCAGGCTTGGGCGGCCTCCCCGCAGCCACCGACCAGTATGTCCTCTACAACGAGGGCACCGCTCCGGTGATGAAGGGAGCAACCCGCTTCCTCGCCCCGGTGACCATCGCCCTCAACGAGTTCGACACCATCAACTTCCTTGTTGGTGCGACGGCGGCTTCGGCAACCATCAACCCGGCCCTCTCCCCGTTCACGGCGACCACGCTGGCGGCTGAGATCGAGTTGAAGATGAACACCGCTCTCGCGGCGGCATACGGTGTTTTGGGTCAGGAGCCGCTGATCAAGGTTTCCGCTGACTCCAACGGTCGGATGGCCTTCAAGGTGATCCCGCAGTCGAACACCCCGGCTGCTCCCAGCGCCACCTTGCAGTTCACGGCTGGTGTTGCGGCACAGGACTTCTGTGTCCTCGCGGGTCTGGACATCGACACGGGTAGCGGCGCACAGGCCAAGTTGCACAACGACGCCATCGCCAGCACCTTCTCCATCACGGGTGCCACGACCGGCCAGAAGGTCTACGACCGCTTGATCCTCAAGAACCGTCTCACCCCCGGTCAGGCGACGGACGGCCAGTTCGTCCTCGACCAGTGCCAGTTGAAGGTGCTTGGTGGAACGGGAGCAGCGCAGGCTGCCCTCACCGCCAACGAGGAGGCCGAGGCTGGCATCCGTGCAACGGTCATGGAGCCGACCCTCTTTGGTGAGGTTGGTCTGTCCGGTGGACAGGACGCGGCGGGTCAGCCCCTCGTGACCTTCTACGCCGACGGTGGCACGACCCCCCAGAACAACATCTTCAAGATGACCTTTGAGGGCTCCCCGGTCACCATCGAGTTCACCGACTCTGCGGGTGTTGCCATCCCGGCAGGTGGTTCGGCAGATGTTCCGCTGGGTCCGATCACGGATGGCAACAGCATCCTCGGTCAGATCGACGCGGCGATGCCTTCCGGTGCCGTGCTCCAAGAGGGTGCGGGCATCCGGTTCCGGGGTGCATCCTCGGCATCGTCGGCCACCATCGTCATCGGTGACGGCAGCGCGAACGATGTCCTCGGATTCGACGCGGGCGATGTGGCCTACCGCACCGCTCTCCCTGTCGAGGTGCTGGTGAGCGGCCTGATGGCTGACTCCACCTTTGCCGCCGACGCCCTCGCCAAGACGGTCGCGGACGACGCCAACGCCAAGTACCTGTTCGTGCAGAGCCTTGGCAACGCTGGTGCCGGTACTTCGTCCAGTGTCGCCTTTGAGTCCAGCATCGCGCTTCGTCCCGGTGTCGGCCTCGGAGTCGTGGACGGCGACGGCAACACGGGTGAGTCGGCCATCGACGGCTACTATGTCACCTCGTCGGATACCGTGTCCGGTTCCGGTACGGCGAACACCTCGGTGCTCAACAGCGGGACGGGTCAGGACGGTATCGTCGGCCAGACCTACCGGGATGCCATCACGGGCTTGACCTTCACCATCTTGCCCCGTGCAGGTGGGGCGGCGTACCCGACGGGCGGCACCAGCACCCTGACCTTCACCGTTCGGGCGGTCGTGACCACGGACAGCAACCTGCCCGTGAACACGCTCCCCGGCGTGGAGGTCATCGTCGCCAACACCAGCGGAGTCACGGTGGGAGACACCGCGCTGGTGGAGACGCACGAGAAGGGTGGCAACCAGCCTTCGGTTGGCGATGTGTACTACATCTCCTACCAGTACCAGAAGCAGGACTACTCGACGGCTCTGTTCACCAAGCAGTCCTCGGTTGAGGCGGCTTACGGTTCGGCCTCCCCGCAGAACCCGGTCAGCCTCGCGTCCTACCTCGCGGTGCTCAACGGTGCGGTTCTCATCGCCATCAAGCAGGTGCAGAAGGACACGGACACGGACGCCGATGGTGTGTTCGATGCGGCCTCCGAGAGCGCCTTCATCGCCGCCATTGACGATGTGGAAGGGGCGACCCCCGGTGGTGTGTTCCCCGACACCATCATCCCGCTCAAGGGTGACAGCCTGACTCTGTTCCAGTACCTCGCACGGCACTGTGACATCCAGTCGAGCATCCGGTACCGGGCAGAGCGCACCGCGATCTGTGGTTTCTCGGCAGGTACTCAGCCCAACGACGCTGGGATCACGGCACAGGCTGTGGCTCGTAGCCGGATGCGTCTCCTGTACCCCGACATCCTGACGCTCTCCCTGTCGAGGGCGGACGGCACCACGGACTCCTACCTCGTGGACGGCACCTACCTCGCCGCCGCTTGGGCTGGGAACCGCGCTGCTCCGACCATTGATGTGGCGACCCCGTGGACTCGTGGTCGGATCTTCGGCTTCGATGAACTGGCTCGTACCCTCGATGCGGTTCAGCAGAACCAGATCGCAGTCAAGGGGATCACGGTGTTCAGCCAGCGGCAGGCGATCATCGAGTGCCGCCACGGTCTGACCACCGACATGACCAATGTGCTGACCAAGACCCCGACCGTGACCACCATCGCGGACGAGGTGCAGCGGCAGGCTCGGTCCACGCTGGACCGGTTCATTGGGCGGAAGTTCCTCGCTGGAGTCACGGGTGAGATCGAGGGCCAGTTGTCCAACACGCTCAAGAAGTTGGTTGATGCTCAGATCATCGCCGCCTTCACGGGTGTTTCGGCACAGGTCAGCCCCGATGATCCCACCGCATGTGAGGTGGAGGCGGCGTACCAGCCTGTTTTCCCCTTGCTGTATGTGATCGTCTCGTTCAGCCTGCGTAGCAGTTTGTAGGGCAGGCTCAAACGAGCAGCGTTTAGGTTGCTAATGATCCTCCGGGTGCTTGGACTCTACCCCTGACCCGTTACCCAGCCTATGGCGCTCCCAGAGGTACACACCTCTGGGAGCGTTGTCGCATGAGCCGCAAGCCTGACATCCATCGAGTGTTGTCCCGCTACGCGGATCTGAATCCTCCAGACAAAGGAAGGACGGCGGCCTTACCCGACCCCCCTCCGAGAATAGTAGCAAAGGTGTTTGACCTGACCGCGCCGATTCTATCGAAACAGGTTCTCGCGGAGCGTGTACCGAAGTGGTCTTCTGGCGATGTTGCCCGTGCCAAACGGTTAGCCCCTCAAGCGAGGCCCTTCGATGGGAGGCTGGACGCCCGTGTCCCCTTGGACCTCCGAGACTGGGAGCCTATGGGTCGGGTGGTGGACCCCCCACGGGAGTTCAAGTTAGAGATTCGGGGCAACGGTATAGGATCGTCATGGGAAGGCGGCACGATGACGATGACGGTTCTCGTGAACCCGTGGGTCCACAGATCGTTTCGCTCTCTGCACCGAACAATCACGCACGAGGCTACCCATCTCGGACAAACCCTCTTGAACACATGGGGTCTTCCACCAGAGGATGTGCGGAGTTTGGGTGTGTACCAGTCTATCACGCCCTTCTCGTTAGGCGGTCAGGACAGTACCTACGCCCTCGATGACCGGGAGTTCTACACTCGGATTCGGGATAATGTCGTTCACTTCAAGCACTGGGCTCGGAGCAACAGGCATCTTGACGCGAGCCTGTTGGGGTTGGCTCGTGATGTGTGGGTCGGAGAGGCGAACCTCTCCGACCCTACAACGAAGAAGGCACTGAAAGGCACTTTGCGGCACCGTGATTTTGATTCGTTCTTCTATCACCTGCGGAATAACGCTCCATCCAAGTGGCGTGAGGCTGTCCGAGAGTTCTACGCGGCAACGGGGAGAGTTGTTCGATCGCGGTGATGTGTTGTCGTTCCCGGTAACCTTTCTATGCTCGCGTGAGGGCGTAGGAGATCCCGCCATGGCACGCATCCTCACCGCATCTGACCGCTCTGCGCTGATTCGCTTGGCCTCGACCCTTCCCGCTGGCTCCGAGGAGCGTCGAGCGATCCTCAAGGGTCTGTCGAATGTGGTGCGAGCCGCTTCAGTCAAACTGACACCAGAATCCCTGTTGGAGTACCTGCGTGAGTCTGGCGATACGGTGACGGTGCGTGACCTCAACTATGGTTTCCCCGACTTCGGCGGTTCCAGTGCCATCGCAGCCATGCTCAAGCGCATGGTCAAGGATGGCAAACTGGTCAAGACGAAGCGGGAGTACGCTTTGGCACCCGAGCACAAGTAGTCCGACCCGTTACCCAGCCTATGACGCTCCCACAGGTACACACCTGTGGGAGCGTTGTCGCATGAGCCGCAAGCCTGACATCCATCGAGTGCTGTCCCGCTTCGCGGATCTGAATCCCCCGTTGGGGTATCCGGGCGGGTCGTGTCACCTCCAAGACCGCATCCGGCAAGAGGTTCGGAGCGAGCGGAATCAGGGCATCCTCCTTGACCACCATCTGTCAGGGGCGGACAAGGACCCAAATGACCGCTACGAGCGGGCTATTTACGATGCGTTTGACGAGGGCACTGTCCCCGGAACCGCTTTCGGTGAGGTTCGGATCTCAGAACATGCTCAGTACCGCATGGATCAGAAGGGGATCACGGTCGCGGATTTGCGGAAGGCACTTCGTGACTTTCAGAAGGTGTGGTCTAAGGAAACCTCTGCGGGCTTCGGACGCCTCATTCGCGGTATGCAGGAGCCGGGGGAGGAGTTCTCGTTTGACTCCAAGTCGGCGGGCATCCGGGTCTACATGCGGCCACTTCAAGTGTGGGAGCCGGGGAACAAGTTGCGGGTGTGGATTCGCACGGTTCACCCGCTCGGCAACTCCTCGGTCGGCAATCCCGTCCCTCCAGAGGAGTGCGAATCCTTTGAGGGTTGGTCGCGGGAGTATCCCGAGCATGGGATCGACCGGCTGTTCCCGAAGCGGGCTGATCTGACACCCCCGCTGGGCTACCCCGGAGGTCCGTGTCACCTCATGGAGCGGGTTCATCAGGAGGTCGGCAACCCCCGTCTCCGTGACCGGATTGTGGATTCCATCGAGGAGGGGGTGGACATCTCCAACGCGGACGCATCCAAGGTCTATTCCGTGGAGAAGGAGCGGGGTGTTGGTGGCAAGTTCTTGTCGCAGATGGAGATCACGGCACACGCGCAGTACCGGATGGACCAGCGTGGGATCACGGTCTCCGAAGTTCGTCTCGCCCTCAAGCAGTTCCGCAAGGCGTTCTACGACGCCAAGTCACAGGGCAGTCCCCAGTACCATCAATGGTCGTCGGACATGGCTTGGGGTGGTCCGATCCAGTGGGAGTCCCCGATGGGTTTGACCGTGGTGTTTGACGGTTCACGGAACAAGGCTGCCATCATCACCGCGTATTGGACAGGTCAGAGCAACCCCCGCCCCAAGGACGAGGAGGAATGCGGTTTCGCTCCTGCTGGTCGTGTCGCCGCAGGTTCCGGCGACTGCTACGAGGCAAATGGTCGCTACTTCATGGACAAGAGCCTGTATGGCGGCGACGGGAACCTGCGGCTGGTTCACGGCGAGGTCACAGGCCAAGGCCCCTTGGAAGGGGTCAACTACGGCCATGCGTGGGTCGAAGACGGCAACACGGTGATCGACATGAGCAACGGTCGGGCGGTTCGGATGCCGAAGGCCGCTTACTACGCGCTCGGTAACATCGAAGCGAACGACAACATGCACAAGTACACGGCATCCGAGTTTCGTCGGAAAGTCTTGAAGCATGAGCATTGGGGTCCGTGGGATCTCCGCACGAGCACGGGGTTGTAGAGATGCCGAAGGAACTGTTTGACCGACTCCAGAAGAAGCGGGTGCCTGTGGACATCGAGGTGCTGGAGGCATTGGACTACGAGTCTGGGCTGCGCCTCGCTTCGCCTTCTTTGGGTTGGCATGTTGCACCCTCGTCCAAAGACAACAGGATTCTGAAGGAGGGTCTTGTGCCGGGGCGTGGGGGTGGGGTGTATGTCTGGACAAGCCTTGATAACGCTCGTTGGTTCAAGCGTCTGTCGGAGGACCAGTCGGGTAGCCCTCGTATGACCCTGTGGGAAGTGGATCTCAAGGGTTTGCGTCTCCGCAGAGACCCTGAAGCAGAAGACATGAGTGAGTGGGGGTCGCGCTTTGAAGAGGGCGAGTTCGGGGAGGCATACATCTATGATGATGGTGTTGTGCCCTCGGATAGACTGAAGAAGAAGGCTTCTGAGATCCGGGTCGCCCGCAAGTACGCCCTCAAGATGGCTCCCACTCCCGGTGTCCAGACGGTCGTGACGGACAAGTCGCAGAAGAACCTGCCCACGGACATCGACCGGGAGAATGAGGTCAATCTGCCTCCCGGTTCCGCGACCCCCGGTGGCGAAGGTCGGATGATCTCGCAGTTCTCCTACAACACCCCGGACTCGGGCTCGGACATCAAGCCGCGCACGCTGGGCATCCCCGGTGAGCAGTATGGCCATCCGTCGAACGACACCTACAACACGGTGTCGAGGCGGACGATGACAGGTTCGGACGACGAGGAGTCGGCGGCGCAAGGACGCTCCAACTCCTATGTCACCGATGTGGTTCGGCAGACAGTGGAGGAGTCCGCATCTGGCGAGCCCTTGATCTCTCAGCCTGCCTACGGTGAGTCTGATGCCGCCCTTCCTCGTGGCGATGAGGATGATGAGGAGGGCATGGAGAAAGAGGCGTACAAGCGTCGGTGGCAGACGGGCAAGCGTCAGCGTCGGTCACGGGGAACGAGCCGCACCAAGCGTCGGCAGTACAATCGTCGGAACAAGCAGAAGCGGAAGATGCAGTCGCGTCGGTGGCGCAAGAAGAACCGGAACAACTCGGCCTTCAAGCGGAGTGAGAAGCGTCGTCGCAGCCAGAACCGCACCCGTAGGCGTGCCAGTGTGACCCGCGTGGCTCACGCTCACCGGGTCGGTTCGGTTCTGACCGTGCCGGACATCGCGTTCATCATCGGCCCCAAGGAGATGCTTGGGTATGTCCACTCGATCTCTCCTCTGAGTGGGATGGTCACCATCGAGTTGGACGAGTCGAATGTGAGTCAGTTGGACTCTCTGCCCGTTGAGGTGTTCCTCCGCATGGCGGTGTTCCTGACAGAGCAGGACATCGACGCCTTCTATGACCTTGTGGATGTGGAGATCGGACCAAGTGCCTACGAGGACTTGGATGAGGACTTGGTGCGTGATTGCGCCAAGCGGTATGACCGCGATCCCGACGCGGACGACTTCAAGGACGACTGCTTTGAGTTGACGGATGAGTACGAACTCTCTTCCATGAGCCCCGATCAACTGGAGGCTGTGACTTCGGGAGTGATTCAAGGGTTCATCGAGGAGGGTCATGCTCGCTCGATGGCGGACGCTGATGACCCCGAGATTGGTGACGAGTACGACCCTCACCTCTACTACGGAGAGGTCGATGTCGAACGATGACCGCAAAGCATACGCGGAGGGGGACATCCGTTCCCCTCAGATCCCCGGAGGTCAGAATCGTCGTCCTCAGCGGGAGCAGATGCCGCAGGAGAAGCGGAAGCGGAAGCGGCGTCACGAGCGGAACAAGGCTCAGGACAACCGAGATGCTTTGCGGCGTTACCACACCAAGTACAAGCGGAATCGGAAGATGAAGCAGCGCAAGGAGAAGTACCGGGAAGATCCCGAGGGGTACGAGCGGAAGTCTCCCCGCAAGTATGAGCGCCCGGACAAGACGGCTGTGGCGCAGCGGTACGCGACTCGTCCGATTCCTGTTCGGACGGCGAGCCGTCGTATCCGCAAGAGTTTCGTCCTGAACAGGATCTACGACCACATCCATGACCGTGAGGGAATCGAGGATGGGTCTGCCCATGTGATCTCAAAGTGGGGCAGCCATGAGTGGTTGGTGTCGTACCTCACCTACGCAGGAGAGGTGCGGAAGGTTCTGGTCGGGGGGTACAACACCGCCGATGGTGTGTTCCTCTCAGTCCGTCCGTTCCGCCTTCGGAGTGCGGGTGATGTGATGCTCTATGACCAGCACAACCCTGCGAACAACGAGATCAAGCAGCCCGGCAAGGATGTGAACTACCGTGCCGAAGGCCCGACGACATACACCAAGGAACCTGACGAGAAGAAGGGCATCGTCCCCGGTGGTCGGGTTCCAAGCCGTCAGTTGGACAACGCCCCGCCCGCATCGAGCCGGGTCATTCCTGACTCGATGAAGCAGACATTGAGTGAGAACTACATGAAGTCGGCTGCGGCCACTGTCCCGCAGATCCTCTCCAACTGTGGTTCTGAAGTCACGGGGCGGTCGAGCGACATCAAGTACAAGAGGAAACGGCTGTCTCCGAGTGGTATGTCTACATGGATTGCTCAGAGCGTGACCGACCCCGGCAAGCAGTACACAATCAAGATCAAGCCGATTCGCAAGGACA
>Ga0181578_10006640_pt1 | contig 9873 bp, 8 predicted proteins | sample 071ome_21_FD_148659 | JGI IMG/M metagenome (GOLD analysis project Ga0181578, IMG submission 148659) | Coastal salt marsh microbial communities from the Groves Creek Marsh, Skidaway Island, Georgia - 071401CT metaG (spades assembly) | ecosystem: Environmental > Aquatic > Marine > Intertidal zone >... | reverse complement strand
TGGAAGATCTGCAACCCGGTGTGCCACATGCGATCACGGTCGCAGCGACCACCGCAGCCGGAACCAGCCAGCCCTCTGAGCCCATCACGGTCACCCCTGCGGCAACACCATCACGCCCGCTCCAACTCTCCGCAACCACCACCAGCGACGCAATTGTCCTCACGTGGGATGCACCATCGGAGACCTTCGGTGCCCAGGTCACCGGCTACACCGTCTCGGCCAGCCCCGCTGCGACCGGCTGCACAACCACAGCGAGGACCTGCACACTCACCGGTCTCGCTGCGGCCACCAGCTACACCCTCTCCGTGCAGGCGACCACAGCCTTCGGTGACGGTGAGACCGCTCAACTCTCGGTCACCACACTGCACGGCTTCTCCGATGTCTCGCCGACGGGCTGGCAGAACGAAGCCGTCACCTGGATGCGCCGTTCTGGCATCACGACCGGATGCAGTGCGAATGACTTCTGCCCAGATGACGGCATGACGAGAGAGCAACAGATCACCTTCCTGTGGCGATACGCCGGCGAGCCGGATCCAGGCCCGGCAACGCCATTCGTTGACGTTCCCGCCAACCGCTACTTCACCGACGCCGTGACGTGGGCCTACAACAACGGCATCACCGCGGGCGTGAGCATGACCCGGTTCGGCACAGGCGAAACGGTGACTCGTGCCCAAGCGGTCACGTTCCTGTGGCGACAGGCGGGCCAACCAGCGGCGGAAGCGCCGAACCCGTTTAACGATGTCGAATCGTCGAGGTACTTCACCGAGCCGGTGCGATGGGCCTATGCAAACGGGGTGACGACGGGAACGTCAGCGACAACGTTTGCCCCCAATCAGCTGGTGACGCGAGTCCAGTTTGCTGCGTTCCTGTCTCGCTTTGACGGGCTGAGCTGACCCGGACGCATCGGCCGTTTCGAATCTGACGAGTACCCGTGGCAACGTCGCCATTGGGCCACGCTCCGCGAGCCAAACCTGGCCTTTTTGGTGATTTAGTGCCTCTTAGGCTTGTTATTTCCTCGCAACGACGCCGAACCCCAAGACCACTCTCCGTGGTCGTTGAAAGTGGTCTAACTCGAACCAAGCGGCGTTCCCCACTACCCTTGGACTCTGGTGATGCGGCCACCATCGATGCGAACAAATCGACCAGAGGGAAAACATGGATTCAACTATTCAGCTTTTGAGCGAAGACCAATACACGCTCGTCTACAACGCCCTGTCATTCGGCACAGCCGTCATGCTCGGCGCCTTCGTCTACTTCCTGACGCAGATGAGCGCCGTCAACAAGGAATACCGCCCCGCCGTTGCGGCGTCGGCCGTCGTGGTCGGTATCGCCGGCTACCACTACTTCCGGATCTGGGACGCGTTCGGCGACGGCATGATGAACGAGGGCTACCGCTACGCGGACTGGCTCATCACCGTGCCGCTGCTCGTCATCGAGCTGCTCATCGTTCTCGGCGTCGCCGCTGGCGAGCGCAAGCAGCTCATGAAGACGCTCGTGCCGGCAACCGTTCTCATGATCGGTCTCGGCTACCCGGGTGAAGTCGCCGACTCCACCAGCACGAAGTGGATCTTCTGGGTCCTTGCGATGATTCCGTTCGTGTACATCCTGTACACCCTGAACGCACAGCTCCAGGCCGCCGCCGCCCGCGAGACGCCCGCTGTCGCTGCGGCGATCAAGAACGCCACCATGGTGTTGCTGATCACCTGGCTCGTGTACCCGATTGCGTACCTGTTCCCCGTCTTCGATGACGCCTCCGGCACGCTCGAGACGCTGCGTCAGGTCGGCTACACCATCGCTGACATCACCGCCAAGGCCCTCTACGGCCTGATGGTCCTCGGGATCGCGAAGGCTCGCAGCCACAGCTGATCGAGACCTCATCTCGAATTTCGACTCTCGGGTCGGAGATCGCTGCCCCAGCCAGCGGCCTCCGGCCCGAAGTCATTTTTGGGGCCGGGCAGGGCAGCGAGCGCCGGGCCACAACTGCGTCGCAGCACCTGTCCAAAATCTTTTTCGACATTTGTGTCCACCTTCGTGGCTGTCGTCATCAGGACGCTCACACCACGCACTTTGGAGGACACCATGAAGACCACCCCACGAACCATCTGCACGAACATCGCAGCGGCCCTTGCCATCTCGATGCTTGCGGGCGCCTGCGGCGGCAGCGACACCGATCGCACCGTCGTTCAGTCCAGTGCCGGCTCTACGACCGAGGTCGAAGACACGAACAGCAGCGCCGGTCAGTCCGGCGAGCAGGGCCAACCCGAGTACACGTCGAACAGCAGCGACAGTGGATCGCAGGCGTCGACACAGGCCGACGGGCAGGACGCCTCGGGTAGCGACACTGCAGCATCGCAGAGTGAGCCTGCTGCCGAGTCGATGAACGACGACACGCAGGAGACCGCCGAGTCGGCTGCCACAGAAGACGATGGCTACGACCACAACGAGCCCATCGAGGACGACAGCAGCCATATGCCCAAGGCGCCAGCTGACGCAGCAATGGACGAAGACGGAATGTCCGAAGGCGCGATGGACGAAGGCGCCATGGCTGAGGAGACAATGAATGACGAGGCAATGGATGACGAGGCAATGGGTGGAGAGGCAATGACGATGAGCCAGCCGGAGACGGCGGGCGAAGACTGTGACGCCATCAAGGACCGCAACGAGTTGCGTCTCGACATCGAATCCCCCGCTGTCGTCATCAACAACGACATCGGCCGACCTGGCGACGCATGCGACTTCCACATGCTCTACATCGACGGGATGTCAAAGGGCGTCAACTCGAACGGGATCGTGCAACTCTCGATCACCTGCGACAACCCCGATGACGTCGAAGTCGCACTGTCCGGCCCCGGCGGATTCGACTACCGCCACGGGGCGAGCAATGGGCAGCGGTATGCCTGCGGTGACACCTGGACCGAGAGCGTGAACTACCAGAGCGACAAGGTCTTCTTCACGGTGTACATCCGCCCCCTTCGAGAGACCGGAGCGTCCTCGTATCAGGTCGTTGCTCTCCCCGTTCCGACCTGATCCCCCGGAGCCTGACCACCCCCACGACAGGCTCAAGCCGAGCGTCGAGGAGGAGCGCTGCACACCAGCAGCATCCTCCTCGACCTTGGTCGTTTTCGATCCCCGTCTTCGTTCGGCGATACTCAGCACCATGCGCGACCACTCGGACAACGCCGGGCTGTGGGACGACGTCGACACCGATGACATCTCACCGATCTGTGACTCCTGCGGTGTCAGCGCACTCCCACCAGAGGCTCCAGGCGAGCCGTCCATCTGCGAGAACCCGAACTGTTCCCGCTTCGGCTCGCCGATTGCCGACTAGCGAGAGCTGCCCAGTCGTCGTCAATTCCTGCGCCCCCGATCAGGGCGGCACACGACTGTCAGGCGATCGCGCAGGTCATATCTGCGCCACAACACATCGGTGACTTGATCTTGCCGTGGTCGTTGGGGCACTGCGAGACCTGCACCGTCGACCCGTCGTCACGAGTGAGGACAGCGTTCTCCAACGCCGCATCGCACTGACCGCACGTTGCGTTGACAGACATTCCACAGCTGGGGCACGAGTACGTAGGCATGACGCTCCAAGGTCGACCGGACTGGGGCGAGGTTACCGCACGCCATCACCCCAATGGGCCACGGCCCATTCCAGCATCGAACCACCCGAGTGATGTACTGGTATTCACGAGCCCCGCCCAGAGCACGTCAGGGAAAGTAGCCACATGAAGATCGGTATCCAGCTACCCGAGGTCGAATGGGAAGTCCCGTTCCCGGAATACCTGGCGATGGCTCGCACCGCCGAAGCCGCAGGATTCGACTCCATCTGGGTGGGTGACCACCTCCTCTACGACCTCCCCGCCGGCCCCCGAGGCCCGTGGGAGGCGTGGACCACACTCGCCGCGATCGCTGCGGTCACCGACCGAGTCGAGATCGGCCCGCTGGTTGCGAGCACCAGCTTTCACGCGCCGCCGATGCTGGCAAAACAGGCGGCAACCGTCGATGCTGCGTCGGAGGGACGTTTGATCGTCGCCCTTGGTGCCGGGTGGAACCGGCGGGAATACGACGCCTTCGGGTTCGCTTACGACCGGCGGGTGAGCCGATTCGAAGAAGCCTTCACGATCATCCGCAGCCTGCTTCGGGACGGTGAAGTCGACTTCCACGGCGAGTACTACAACGCCGATCATTGTGTTCTGCACCCCCGGCCGCCCCGCCCCGGCGGGCCACCGTTGATGGTCGGGTCGATCGGGCCGCGAATGCTTGGGATCACCCTCCCCCATGTGGACGCATGGAACGTGTGGTGGTCCGACTACGGCAACACGGCGGACGCGTTCGCCGCTCAAAAGAGCCAGGTCGATGCGTTGGCCGCATCACTGGGGCGAGATCCGGCGACGCTCGACGCCACTGCGGCCGTCTTCGTCCAACTGGAGGGTGGGGGTGGTCGGCAGATGGGGAACTATGGCGCCGGCGAGACCATCGTGCCGGTGGCGGGCTCGCCCGCCGAGATCGCCGATCAGCTGTCCGGTTTCGCCGATGCCGGCGCCGCCCACATCCAGCTCGTCGTCGACCCCATCACACGGGATTCGATCGGATGGCTCGAGGAGGCAATTTCGCTCGTGCCAGGCCGCTGAGCACGGCGGCAGTCGACGGGGCGTTCGACCTCCTCCAGCCGTTCGGGTCACACGCTGTCGACGTACAACCAGCGGCCAGCGTCGCGGCGGAAACGACTGCGCTCAGCCAGTACCCCCGACGCCGCGCCCTGTTCCCAGTGGGCTCGGAACTCAACGATGCCGTCGGTGTCCAGCTGACGACCGGCGACGGTGTCAATGATCTCGAGCCTGACCCATCGCCGTTCGGGCACGACGTGAAGATCGCTCGGGCGTGTTTCGGGGGCCCAACTCGCGGCGAGATACCCGGCATTACCGGTGGCGAACGCAGTAAAGCGAGATCGCATCAGCGCCTCAGCAGTCGGGGCCGCAGCCTCTCCCTGCACGACCGGCCCGCAACAAGCAACGAAACGCTGGCCCGATCCACACGGGCACGAAAGCGGCTCCTCAGAGGGTGTCACGACCCCAGTGTGTCGTACAGCCGAGTCAGGAACACCGCCATCTGAGCCCGGGTCACCGGCTCCTGTGGAGAGAACCTGTCAGCGGAGGTTCCAGTCGTAATGCCGCGATCGAAGAGACAGCCGATGTCGTCATGAGCAAAGGAACTCGTCGGCACGTCCGCGAACGGGGCGGGCGATGCGCACGAGTCGCCTGTCAACTCCCGCAGAAGGCGGGCGAGAAACGCCGCCATCTGCTCACGAGTTACCGAGGCAACCGGCGAAAAGGTTGTCGGTGAGGTCCCCCCGGTGACACCGATCAGTGCGAGACAACTGATTGCGTCGTGCGCAAACGACGAGGGGTCGACATCGGTGAACGGCATCGGGCCTCGGCACCGGTCGCCCGTGACGAGCTCACGGAACCGGGCAAGAAAGGCGCCCGTCTGCTCACGGGTAACGACGTCGCCGGGCGAGAACGTCGTGGGAGACGTGCCCGTGGTGAGACCCAACTCAGACACGCAGGCCACCGACGCATCAGCCCATGAGGACCGGTCGACGTCAGCGAACGGGTGGGTTCCCGGTCGGCGGCAGTCGACGCCGGTCTCGTCAGGCCCACGAAGTCGCCGCCCGGGCATGGTGACCGTCTCGACGGTGAACGCACCAGTGGTGCCATCACCGACACGGACGGCGTAGGTCCGACCGGGACGAGCGTCGGGAAGGTCAGCGACACCATCGGAGCGAACCGAGGCGGTCGACCACAGCGGGCCCGTGACCGACTCGATCCACGCAACGTGGGCCGATACCCGCGTGTAGACGTCAGGAATATCGGGATCGATGGCGCAGCCCAGGTTCGAGTTGAACGACACGATGCCTGCGACCATCGCAACCCCGGACTGCTCGACGACGAGTGGGCCACCACTGTCGCCCTGGCAGAACCCCTTGCCATGCGCCGAGGCGCACAAGCGGCCCGCATCGTCCCACCCCGGTACGACCTCATTCCATGGTGAGCAGTTCTGCTTCACGTCAACCTCGGCGCCATGGAGTTCCGTGACGGTGAAGCCACCGGTCTCGGTTGCGCCCCAACCAGTCACGTAGGCCGCCTGCCCGTCAGTCGGACCGGCCAGGTCATAGAGCGGAATGGTGTCGGCGGTCGATCGGTCAACCGGTGCACGCAAGCGCACCAGGGCGATGTCGTGCGCCAAGGTTGCTCGGTCATAGTCGGGATGGACGGCGACCGATTCACCAGCGACGAGGGTCGAGTTGCGGTCGTCCTGAAAGTCCGTCCATGCAGCAACGCCGTACACGATGTCGATCGCTTCAGGAGCCACCCACGTTCCGCCGGCCCGAGCGACCTCAACACAGTGAGCGGCCGTGAGGACCCACGATTCGTGAATCAGGACGCCGCCACATTCGGCCTCGAGGAACGGACCGTCGTAGGCAAAGAGCTTGACCGTGTAGCGATACGAGTCGATGCCGAGTTGGTCGCCACCAACGATCGCCGTCTGCAGGCCATCTCCCCAGTTTGAGCGGGTCTCGACCTCTCGATACTCCACCACGGGATCGAGGATCTCGAGCTCCGGAGTGGTGGCAAAGGCAACAGAGTCAGCGCTCGTGGCCTCAATCGAGGAAAGCGACACCACTGAACCACCGGCAGCCACCGGGACAACAAGCGCAGCAACGACGATGCTCGTCAGCACCGTGGATGCCGCGACCCGGCCTACCCGGCCCAAGGTGAGAGAAACCCGCCTGTTCTTCACGACCACCGACGGTAGATCTTGAGCAATTGGGCGGTAAATGAGCTGTTCGCGCTACGACGCGAGTGCCTTTTGTCCCCGGTCGATCCCTCGGGTCGCAAGCAAGGCCGAGACTGCCCACAGGCTCGCGGCGATGACGAGTACCAGCCGGATTGATGTCGCCTGCGCGAGGGCTCCGAGCGCGAGCCCACCCGTCAATTCAGCCAGTGCAGTGGTCTGCCCCATCAGTGAGTGAACCGTCGCTCGAACCTCTGACGGAGCATCACGGTTCGCCCACCCTTCCATGACCGGCCACAACGACTCGCGCGTTGCGTCCTGAAACATCAAGCCAAGGCCGATCACCACAACGATGCCGGTCGAGGCGGTGAGAAAAGCGCCAGCTGACGCAACCGCAAGCAGGATCGCCGCGAGCCTCGCCACACCGAACCCGCGATCGAGCGCCCGCCCCGCAAAGCCATTGACAGCCAGACCAGCGATCGAGAGCGCAGTGAACAACACCCACAAGCCGATCAGCGAGTCGTCGCCCCACCCGCCCTCATCGAGAAAGAACTTGTGCCCCAGTCGGTCGAACGCCTCCGAACCCATGTCGAGGACGAACAACACGGCGACGAGCAAGCGAAGCCGCGGCCGGGTCCGAACGACCGAGAAGCCATCGCGAAGTGTTTCGCCAAAGCCCCGTTCCCGGTCGCGTCCCGGCGTGAAGTGCTCCTCACCCATGGAGGCCGCCATCCACAGCGCAAGAAGAAACGACAGTGCCCCGATGACAAGGATTGCCACCCGAACCGACGTCAGCGTGCCGATGACCATCACGCTGAGGAGCGCAGCGATCGCAACGACGATGCCGAACTGGTGCTTACGGATGAGAAGACGTTCGACATGGGCATCAGTGGCCCGGCCCATGCCCTTGAGTTCGTCGGTGACCCATGCCGTGTCGGCCCCCGACCGAAAGGTCCACCCGATGCCGAAGAGGGCTTGGGCTGGCAGGATCACCCAGTAGTTCGTCGAAACAACCGCCCAGATGAACGCAACGCTCATCAAGGTTTGGCCAATCACAAACGACCGGCGCCGGCTCACCAGGTCGGCAACGACACCGGTTGGGGTCTCGCCCACAAGTACCGAGATCTCGAGGACCGCCCCCATCGCCACCAATTCGATCGGGCTGAGATTGAGGTCGACGATCCACCACACCGACGCCGCCAGCCAGAACCCCCACTCAAGTCCTTCGGCAAAACCGAAGCCACGGACAAAGAGTCGGGCTGGGTCCCGCACATCGTCAGACACCGTGGGGACGCTACCGGCGGCCACTCGGATCGACGGGAGACGGTCGTGTCACGTTCGGCATGGCAGGATCGTCCCATGGCCCGCATCCTCATCACCGGCTCGAACAGTGGCTTCGGCCTGCTCTCCGCCGTCACCCTCGCTCGTCTCGGCCACGACGTGACCGCCACCATGCGCAACCCGGCCAAATCGAACGCACTTGATGACGCGATCGCCGCCGATGGGCTGTCGATCACCAAACGAACGCTTGATGTCGCCGACCAAGCCTCGGTCGACGCTGCGCTCGCCGACGCCGACGACATCGACGTGTTGATCAACAACGCCGGGTACGAGGTGCAGTCATCGGTCGAGCAGTTGAGCGACGAACTGATGTACGGCCAACTCGAAACCAACGTGATGGGGCCCCTGCGAACGATGCGGGCCGTGCTGCCGTCATGGCGGGAACGCGGCAGCGGCGTAATCGTCAACGTGAGCTCGATCGCAGGACGGGTCGGAACGCCCTACAGCGGCGCCTACGCAGCATCGAAGTGGGCCTTGGAGGCGATGTCGGAGTCGCTGCACTTCGAGGTGAGCCAACTCGGGATCCGAGTGCACCTCATCGAGCCCGGCCGCTTCGACACCGGATTTCGCGACAACATCGTCCGGCCTCCTGACTGGGAGGGCTCCTACCACCACGAGCGGTTCGAGGCGTTCCGCCGAGCGCTCGATTCACTCGACACCGGAGGCGGGGACGCGCCCGGCACAGGCGGCAACGGGGGGGCCAAACCGGACCCGCAGACCGTCGCCGACGCAATCGTCCGTGCTGCTACCGATCCTTCGACGCCGCTGCGCACCCTGGTTGGCGCCGACGCCGCGTTGATCGCCGGCGTGAAAGGGTCGATGGAGTTCGAGGACTTCGAGGCAACGATGCGCTCAGCCCTCAACTGGCACGACTGACGGTCAGGCCGGAGCCGACTCCTCCTGCTGCTCTGACGCGGCACGGTCCTCGGGGTCGTGTCGCAAGGCCAACCATCCGCGCACCATCTGCTCGATGGCAACCGCCGCCAGGATCGCGATGGCCGGCTCGACCGACGCGCGGTAACGGTTCTGCGCAAACGTGATCGTGATCGTGATGAAGATCGCGATCAACGGCCCAACAAGTGGCAACACCGGGATTCGTCTGCGTCGCATGATCACGACCCCGGCCACCGCGAGCGCCATGAACAGGTAGGAGGAGGTCTGTGCGACTCGGGTAACCCAGAGGTCACGGCCCTCGAGGTAGGCGTCGACGTCAGCCTGTTGCACCGGCTTCCACAACCCGAAGATGCGCAGCCATCGGACCACGACGACGGTCGGCAGCCGAGTGATGTTGTCTTGGATGTACTCGATCGACTTGTCCATGAAGACGGCCGAGCGCTCCGACTGGTCAGAGTTGTCGGGGGTCAGTCCCTCCTCGGCAAGGAACTCCTGCGGGCAGGTGATGCTCCAGTAGCCGGTGAACTCGCCGTAGTAGGTCGCGTCGCACGTCGAGGTGGCGAGGGTGACCTGATAGCCCTCGGAGAGATAGACGGGGTTCTCAAACCGGGAAAGGTTGAACGCCACCCATGGCGCAAGCACGGCCGCGCTGGTCACGCCGGCAATCACCAAGGCTGAGAGTCGGGTGCGCCAGTCCCACCGCTTCACCAGCAGCGTCATCGGGGTGATGACGAGCACGCTCATCAGAAGGAGTTCGGCACGGCTAAAGGTGGCAAGCGACAGCGACAGCCCCATGAGGGCGGCGCCACCAAAACTCGGGCGATTCCAGAACCGGTAGACGAC
>Ga0181578_10006636_pt1 | contig 9876 bp, 7 predicted proteins | sample 071ome_21_FD_148659 | JGI IMG/M metagenome (GOLD analysis project Ga0181578, IMG submission 148659) | Coastal salt marsh microbial communities from the Groves Creek Marsh, Skidaway Island, Georgia - 071401CT metaG (spades assembly) | ecosystem: Environmental > Aquatic > Marine > Intertidal zone >... | reverse complement strand
TGCGGCCGGGGTCTCATTATCGACCAGAACTGCGAGATCTCGCGTCACTTCAGGATACCTTGACAGAGCACTGACGGCCGGAATCTGACGCTTCAACAATGGTTCCAGCAGCAGTTCAAACAGAAACACGCTGCTGTGCAAGTCCAATTCGCGCTTGATTGACGGATGCACGGCCCCCAGGTGACCTATTGCCTTGCCATTCAGACGGATTTCCGCGCACTGTCCGCCATGCATGGCACTATGAACACTGGGGACAAATTCAAAACCGGATTTGCCGGCACCCAGATCCAGAACCGACTCAATATCACCTTTTACATCATAAAAATCAACTATCGCATTGGTATTACACCAATTTTTTGGCATTTTATTGCCGCTCACAAGGCCGGCAAGCATGGTCGGCTGATGAAATCCTTCTGCTTGCTCTCTGAACACCTGACCGGTTTCAAACAGTCGTACACGCTCATGCTGACGATTCTCGTTATACTTCAGAGTCGCTACCAGCCCCGGTAACAGGCTGCTTCGCATGACCGACATATCTGCAGAAATGGGATTCTGCAGGCCTACCGGCGACACAGATTCGCCGCATAGAAGACTGGAGAGCTTTGGATCAATAAAACTGTAGGTGACCACTTCCTGGTATCCATGGGATACGAGTTCCTGTTTGATCCGCTGTATCGGCAGCAGCCCTTCCCTGCGAGCGGCCAATACCTGGCGTCCCATCCCTCCGATCGGCGGGATATTGTTGTACCCATGCACCCTGGCGAGTTCCTCGATGAGATCTGCCTCGATCTCGATATCAAATCTGTAAGAGGGAATAGCAAGAGTTATGGAGACCTCGCTGTTGCTTATCACCTTCAAACCGAGTCGCTCAAGGATATCCTGGACGCGTTCCTGCTCGAGTGTAATACCGAGAAAACGCGGTATCGAGTCATATTGCAAGGTTACCTGTCGCTCGCCCGGCAGGTTGCCGAGAGACTCCTCGATTGGGCCGGCCTCACCACCAACAATTTCAAGCAATAACTGCGTTGCTCTCTCTGTCGCGCGTCGCTGTAATTCGTAATCTACGCCTCGCTCATAGCGATGCGAAGCGTCTGTGTGCAGGCCATAGGAACGGGCTTTGCCTGCTATAGCGACAGGTGCGAAGAATGCGCATTCTAAAAACACGTCGCGAGTTTCGTCACTCACTGCAGTTCTCGAGCCACCCATGATGCCGGCCATCGCCACCGGGCCAGATTGATCGGCGATCACCAGGGTGTCATTGCTCATGGCTACTTCCTTGCCGTCGAGCAGGGTGATTTTTTCTCCTTCACCGGCCAGTCGTACATCGATTGATCCCTGCAGTTTACCAAGGTCAAAGGCATGCATTGGCTGCCCCATTTCGATCAAGGCAAAATTAGTAACGTCAACTACCGGGTCGATGCTTCGCAAGCCGCATCTACGCAGTTTTTCTTTCAGCCACAAAGGCGTTGTGGCAGCGGGATTGATGCCTTTTATCACCCGACCCAAATAGCGCGGACACTGATCTGCGGCGGTAATATTAACTTTGAAGACGTCATCGATGGTGGCGGACACTTGATTCAACTGCGGCGCACTAATCTCGATTTGATTAAGCGTGCCAATCTCCCGCGCCAGTCCTGCGATACTGAGACAATCTCCCCTGTTAGGAGTCAGGTCTAATTCAATACTGGTATCGTCAAGATTGAGGTACTCGCGAATATCCTGTCCAACCGGCGCATCAGCCGACAGCTCAAGCAATCCGTCCGAGGATTCTTCCAGCCCTAACTCCTCGGCAGAACACAGCATCCCGGAAGACTCTTGCCCCCGAAGTTTTGCCTGCTTGATAACGAAGGGTTTGTTCGAATCAGGACTGTGTATCTCTGCCCCGACCCGCGCGAACGGCGCCTTCATTCCGGCTTTCACGTTAGGCGCGCCACAGACAACCTGCAGTTTCTCATTACCGTCGAAGACCCGGCAAACACTCAATTTATCGGCGTCAGGGTGAGATTCGACCGAGAGTACTTCAGCAACCACTATACCCTTGAACGCGTTTGAAACGGGCGCACTGCCATCGACCTCCAGACCGGCCATGGTAAGCTGCTCCATAAGACCCGCTGTATCGATAGGAGGGTTAACCCATTCGCGAATCCATTTCTCACTAAAGATCATTTAGCGGTTTCTCTAATTGAACTGTTTCAGAAATCTCAAATCATTTTCGAAAAATGTTCGCAGGTCGCCCACCTGGTAACGCAACATCGCAAGCCGCTCAACGCCCATGCCGAAGGCAAAGCCGTTATACCTGTCTGTATCAATACCGGACATTTCCAGCACCCTGGGATGCACCATTCCGCATCCCATGACCTCCAGCCAGCCACTGTGCCCACAGATCCGACATCCTTCCTGACCACAGCTGACGCAACCCATATCCACTTCTGCCGAAGGCTCGGTGAATGGAAAATAGGAAGGTCTGAATCTCACATCCATATCGGCCTCGAAAAAGGCGCGCAGGAACTCCACCACTGTACCTTTGAGGTCAGTAAAACTCACCCTTTCATCGATCAGCAGTCCCTCAACCTGGTGAAACATCGGCGTGTGGGTCAGATCCGAATCACAGCGATAAACCCGACCGGGGCAGATCATCCGAAACGGCGGATTGCCATTTTCCATCACATGCACCTGCACTGGAGATGTGTGGGTGCGCAGCACAGTGCCTGGTCTTATATAAAACGTATCGTGCATAGCTCGCGCGGGATGATGACCGGGAATATTGAGGGCTTCGAAGTTATGGTACTCGTCTTCGATTTCTGGTCCCTCCGCCACATCGTATCCAGCAGATTCAAAAATCGAAGTAATGCGGTCTATGGTCATGGTAACCGGATGCAGACCACCCTGACTCTGTTTGCGCCCTGGAAGAGTAACGTCGATGGACTCCGCAGCTAGCTGCGCCTCCAGGGAAGAGCTGGCAAGGGTTTGCCTGCGCAACTCTATCGCCTCCTGCACCTGGCGCTTGGCCTTGTTGATTCCGTCGCCCGCAGCCGGTCGTTCCTCGGGGGGTAACTGACCGAGATTCTTCAACAGCGCGGTTAAACTGCCCTTCTTTCCCAGATAATGGACACGCAGATCCTCCAGCGACTTTTCGTCACTGGAGTGTTCGATAGCCTCAAGGGCTTCTGCGAGAAGGGAGTTAGCGTCCGCCATGTGCTTGGCCTGCTTGCCCGGCAGATCAGGCGGCCAGACTGGTTTTCGCTTGATCAACAATCGCAGAAAAAGCCGCCTTGTCATGCACGGCCAGATCCGCAAGAACCCGACGATCGATTTCGATGTTCGCTTTTTTCAGGCCGGCGATAAGCTGGCTATAAGTGATTCCGTTTTCGCGCGCCTGGGCATTGATACGCGTGATCCACAGCGCCCTGAATACCCTCTTCTTCGCCCGGCGATCCCGGTATGCATACTGCCCGGCCTTGGTAACAGCCTGCTTGGCGACACGGAAAATCCGGCTGCGGGCACCGTAGTAACCCTTGGCCTCTTTTAAAATCTTTTTATGACGGCGACTGGCAACAACGCCTCGTTTAACTCGAGCCATGATGAATTCCTCTTGATTAAGTGATGATTAGGCGTCGCGCAGCATACGCTTTACTGCTGGCACATCAGCATCATGAACAGCCGAGGTTCCTCGCAACTGGCGCTTGCGCTTGGTGGTCATCTTGGTGAGGATATGACTCTTGAAGGCGCTTTTTCTCTTGTAGCCTGAACCGGTTTTCTTAAACCGCTTCGACGCGCCACTATGAGTTTTCAATTTACCCATTTCGAACTACTCCGCATTTGTGAATCCGCGTTTTGCGACAGATACACTTCCAATTAACATTTACACACCGTCAGCGGGCTCTGGGCCGCTTCTAAACTAGACCCTGAAATTCATTAAGGGATTAGTTAGCTGACTAGCGCTTCTTTTTGCCCGGCGTCAGTACCATTACAATCTGCCGGCCTTCCATCTTTGGCTCCTGCTCCACGGTGCCGTATTCGGAAAGGTCCTCTCGAACCCGCTCCATCAGCTCCTGGCCAAGATGTTGATGGGCCATTTCCCGACCGCGGAATCTGAGCGATACCTTGGCCTTGTCCCCATCCTCAAGGAAACGTATCAGGTTGCGTAGTTTTACCTGATAATCTCCGTCTTCCGTCCCTGGTCGAAATTTGATTTCTTTAACGTGCACCCGGCGTTGCTTCTTCTTGTTGGCGGCCTTCTGCTTCTTGATGTCAAACAGATACTTACCGTAATCCATGACCTTGCAAACTGGCGGTTCCGCATCTGGTGACAACAACACCAGATCCAGTTTCGCCTCCGCCGCAACCTCTCGGGCTTCCTCGATACCAACAATGCCCAGCTGGTCGCCCTCGGCTCCGATCAGGCGCACCTGATCAACATCGATATTTTCATTGATGACTGGCTTTTTGGAACTACCCTTCATGACTCGCGCTGGCGCACTTTCTCCTCTATCGGTTTACTACAATTTCGCTTATCTAGTTTCGGGTCTCTGATCGTTGTCGCCCGAAGCCAACCACATCAGCCTCCAATCTGGCGCTGAGTTCATCAAGACTCATCACTCCCAGATCTTCTCCGGCCCGTGTTCTTACGGCAAGCGATTGTGATTCCACCTCCTTGTCGCCAATTACGACAAGATAGGGAACCTTCTGAATCGTGTGCTCGCGGATTTTAAAGCCGATCTTTTCATTTCTCAAGTCTGAAATGACTCTAAACCCTTTATTTTTCAAGGATTCTTTGACTTCCTCGCAATAAGGGGCCTGCTTGTCGGTAATATTTAGAATCACCGCCTGTTCGGGTGCCAGCCAGGTAGGCATGGCACCAGCGTAATGTTCGATCAAAACTCCTATGAAACGCTCAAATGAACCCAGAATCGCCCGATGCAGCATTACCGGGGTTTTTCGACTGCTGTCCTCGGCAACGTATTGAGCGCCAAGCCGCTCCGGCAGGAAAAAATCGACCTGGATCGTCCCGCATTGCTGCACCCGCCCCATGCAATCCTTCAACGAATATTCGATCTTGGGCCCGTAGAAAGCGCCCTCGCCCGGAGTCAGTTCCCAGGGTAATCCAGTCTTGTTGAGCGCCTGCTTGAGCGATTCCTCGGCCCTGTCCCACAATTCATCAGAGCCGACTCGCTTTTCCGGTCGGGTCGACAAACGCAGAATAACTTCGTCGAATCCGAAATCCCGATACACCTCGAATAGCAAATCCATGAATTCGGACACTTCCTGTTGTATCTGATCTTCGCTACAGAAAATATGTCCATCGTCCTGCACAAAGCTGCGCACCCGCATCAGGCCATGCATCGAACCAGAGGGTTCATAGCGGTGACAGGATCCGAATTCCGCCAGTCGCAGCGGCAAGTCACGGTAGCTTTTCAGTCCCTGATTGAATACCTGTATGTGACATGGGCAATTCATTGGTTTGATCGCGTACATGCGGCTGTCAGATTCGACGCTGAACATCTCATCGGCGAACTTGGAGGCATGCCCGGATTTTTCCCAGAGACTGAAATCCACCAGTTGCGGGGTACGAATTTCCTTATAGTTGTTGGCATCCTGCACTTTCTTCATGTAACTCTGGATTATCTGATAGATCGTCCAGCCACGGGGATGCCAGAACGCCATCCCCGGCGCCTCTTCCTGGAAATGAAATAAACCCAGCTGTTTGCCCAGCTTGCGATGATCGCGCTTTTCCGCTTCCTCGAGACGTTGCAGGTATAAATTCAAATCCTGCTTGGAACCCCAGGCTGTGCCGTAGATACGCTGGAGCATTTCATTATCTGAATTACCACGCCAGTAAGCTCCGGCGACTGTGGTCAATCGAAAAGCCTTGAATTTACCCGTGCTGGGCACATGAGGGCCGCGACACAGATCAATAAATTCGCCCTGCCGATAAAAAGATAACTCTTCATCGCCGGGAATGGATTCCAGAATCTCGACTTTATAGAGCTCTCCCATCTCTTTGAACATCGCAACCGCATCATCGCGAGACATGACTGATCTTTCTACCTGCAAGTCTTCCTTGACAATGTCCTGCATGGTTTTTTCAATCGCTGCCAGATCGTCCGGAGTGAAAGCCCGCTCAAAAGAGAAATCGTAGAAAAATCCGTCTTCGATAACCGGCCCAATGGTTACCTGCGCTTCCGGAAAAAGACGTTGGACGGCCTGAGCCATAAGATGCGCGCAGGAATGGCGCAGCACTTCAAGCCCATCCTCGTCGCGTTCGGTGATGATCGCCACCTCGGCGTCTTTTTCAATCAGCCAGGAAGTATCCACCAGATTTCCGTCAACACGACCTGCGAGCGCCGCACGGGCCAGACCCGCGCCAATGGATTCAGCGATTTCGGAAACGGAAACGGGCCGCTCGTACTCACGCTGGCTCCCGTCAGGTAATGTAATCCGTGGCATATTCGTGTTTTACTTTTCGATCAAAATTTAACTTATCCGGGCATATCGGCAGATTGAACTGTTCTAAACAAAGACAGACCCTTTTGGGTCTGCTGGGATCCGACTCTCGTCTGTAATCTGCTTGCGGTCCGCATTCTGAGTGGTAGGCACGACCAGATTCGAACTGGTGACCTCTACCATGTCAAGGTAGCGCTCTAACCAACTGAGCTACGCGCCTGTTTTTTTAAATTCAGAACAGCGGGCGATTATATGAAATCAGACCGCCGGGTGTCGATGGCTTTATAAGGCATGTTGCCGCCTTATCAGGCCATGCTAATCATCGCCTCTTTAAGTTCTGCGATTCGGTCTCGAGTCTGGGCAGCCTCTTCGAATGCGAGGTTTCTCGCCTGTTCGAACATCTCGTTCTCAAGGCGTCCAATCTCCCTGACCAATTCCTTCGGGTCCGTGAATTCCAGCGCCCGATAGGCGTTCTTCTTCTCGGCCGCGGCGCGCCTTCGCTGGCGACCTTTGCCAGTTCCCGGAGCCGCGTACGCGCCTTCCATCACGTCCATAACACGCTTTTCTACGCCAGCTGGAGTAATCCCATGCTCCTGATTAAAGGCCAGCTGGGTATAGCGACGTTTATTGGACTCGTCAATGGCTCGCTGCATGGAGCGTGTTACCTGGTCAGCGTAAAGAATGGCTTTACCATTGATATTGCGCGCCGCTCTGCCAATGGTTTGAATTAGTGAACCCTCCGATCTCAAGAATCCTTCTTTATCTGCATCCAGAATGGCTACCAGCGACACCTCGGGGATATCCAGCCCCTCCCTTAACAGATTGATTCCAACCAGCACGTCAAAATTACCAAGGCGCAAATCGCGTATAATCTCAGCCCGCTCTACTGTATCGATATCGGAGTGCAAGTAGCGGACGCGGACATCATGCTCGGCAAGATAATCAGTCAAATCTTCCGCCATGCGCTTGGTCAGAACTGTAACCAGGACACGCTCCCGCAGAGCGACCACCCTGTGCACCTCTGACAGCAGATCATCCACCTGACTGGAAGCGGGGCGAACCTCCAGATCCGGATCTACCAGTCCTGTAGGCCGAACTACCTGACGCACTCGCTGGCCCTCGTGGTCTTTTTCATAGGGGCCTGGTGTCGCAGAAACAAATATAATTTGCGGCGTCATCGCTTCCCATTCCTCGAACCGCAGGGGTCGGTTGTCCAGCGCTGAGGGCAGGCGAAAACCATAGTCAACCAGGGTCTCCTTGCGTGATCGATCGCCTCGATACATCGCTCCCAATTGCGGAATAGTGACATGGGATTCGTCAGCGACTACCAGGGCGTTGGGCGGCAGGTAATCATACAGTGTAGGGGGCGGCTGGCCAGCTGCCCGCCCGGACAGGTAGCGCGAGTAGTTCTCTATGCCAGTGCAATAACCCAGCTCCTGGATCATTTCCAGGTCGAATCGCGTGCGTTGTGCAAGTCGCTGCGCTTCCACCAGCTTGTGACTCGATTCGAGCTGCTGAAGTCGCTCATTTAGCTCGACTTTGATGTAGTCAAGGGCATTCAGCAAGGTTTCTCTGGGCGTTACATAGTGGGACTTGGGGAAAACCGTTAAACGCGGTACCCGGCGAGATACCTCGCCGGTAAGCGGGTCGAAGTAGGACAGGTTTTCAATCTCGTCGTCGAATAGTTCGATACGAATCGCATGACGGTCTGATTCAGCCGGGTAGATATCTATTACGTCACCCCTTACTCTGAATGTTGCCCTGTGCAGTTCTACGTCATTTCGGGTGTACTGCAGGTCAGTGAGGCGCTTGAGAAGATAGCGCTGATCCATCTTGTCACCCCGATCCAGATGAACAACCATTTTGAGGTACGAGGTCGGGTCGCCCAGTCCGTAAATCGATGACACAGTCGCCACCACGATGACATCCCGACGCTCCAGCAATGCCTTGGTCGCCGAAAGCCGCATTTGCTCGATGTGATCGTTGATAGAGGCATCTTTTTCTATGTACATATCTGAAGAGGGTACATAGGCTTCAGGCTGGTAATAGTCGTAGTAAGAAACAAAATACTCGACCGCATTATCTGGAAAGAACTCGGAAAATTCACCGTACAACTGCGCGGCCAAAGTCTTGTTATGCGCCATTATCAGGGTCGGGCGCTGGGTACGCTCAATGACATTGGCTATGGTGTAAGTCTTCCCGGACCCGGTGACTCCGAGCAGAGTCTGGGCATGCAGCCCCTGCTCCAGGCCATCTACCAACTGCTCGATTGCGGTTGGTTGATCTCCGGCTGGCTTGAAGCCGGCGTGCAGCTTGAATGGTGTCGTCATGGGCTTGGTAAAGCCTTGATTTACAGGCTAATGGCTAACCCGGAATGATAACATGCCCAGCCCCGGCTGAAGCCCGCGGAGTTGACCCAATCTTAAATTCTCATTAGTATACGCGCGTTTCCGGCCTGTCAGCCGGACGTCTGCTGCCCAATAGCTCAATGGTAGAGTAGGTGACTGTTAATCACTTGGTTCCTGGTTCGAGTCCAGGTTGGGCAGCCAACTCATTCGATAACGCCGAGCCTTTGCCCTCCCAGGCAGTCCCAATCAGCATCTGCATATAATCTGCAAATAACCTGCGTATAAAAAAAGAAGCGCGAAATTAATCGCGAAGGTCCTGTTATTCCCCGCTCGATTCTCGCTGAGCATTTGTCCTATGCCCATCCGTTAAATCTCACGGGCGAGGCAAACCACAATCTGGCGTTTTCGTGAACCGCTGAACGGATTACGGCCGTGCATCACCCGGTGGTTATCAACCAGGGCAACATCACCGTCCTGCCAGTCCAGGGGTAAGGCAAGTTCATTGGCGATCTCAACCAGCGCGTCGAGGCACTCCTCTGGTATGGGATCACCGTTGCCAAAGGTCAGCGGAGATTCCTTATCAGGACCGACAGGTTTCCAGCCTAAATGTGCAGCCAGCACCTGGTTGTAAAACGATTCGCTGCCATCAGGCAGCAGCTTCACGGCCGGCAACACCGGAGTCGTTGTAATCAGCGAGCCGTCATCCTGCCATTCCCAGGTGTACCCCAAAGACCCTAGCTTTTGCTCCGCTTCCCCGGAGGTTTCAACACTCAGCGTGCTGCGCCAGCTGCGTCCCTGGCCGGACGAGGAATCTTCCGTTGCCGGCATCTGAATCCTGTACTTGAGGCCCAGTGATTTGAATTGATCTGCCCATTGCGGATGCTGTTCTTTAAAGGCCGCGTACAGCCAGTCAGACCGGCACAGCGGTGTAGCACCTCCCTGCTCGGCCGCACTCAGACAGCAGAAGAACAGTTTTTCAGGCGAGATCGGCGTTTGCGCCATCTCGTGATGCAGAAAAATTTCGACATCCGGGGGTGCTTCATTGGCAGTGAACACCCTGGGTGTGAAATTAATGCGCACCGCA
>Ga0181578_10006626_pt1 | contig 9882 bp, 6 predicted proteins | sample 071ome_21_FD_148659 | JGI IMG/M metagenome (GOLD analysis project Ga0181578, IMG submission 148659) | Coastal salt marsh microbial communities from the Groves Creek Marsh, Skidaway Island, Georgia - 071401CT metaG (spades assembly) | ecosystem: Environmental > Aquatic > Marine > Intertidal zone >... | reverse complement strand
AATAACCTCGTCCGGCTCTGGTGGTTTTAAATTGCTCAAAACCGACGCGTATCGGATCGTTACCGTCCCATCTCGCAAGGCTTTTATGTTTTGTTCGCGGACAAAGTTTTGCTCCTGCGAGAGTGGAATTTGGTACGATTCATCGTCGTCGTCGTCGTCTGAATCTTCTTCTTCTTCTTCTTCTTCTCTCTCGTCAACCTCCATTTCTTCTTCCTCTTCTTCGCTCCCGAAGAGGACATCGTGCGTTGTATTATCGCTTTTAAAAACGGCGCGCGCGCGTGTGCTTATTATTCGTGCGTGTGAAGCTTTTTCAAAAATCGACCGAAAGAAGAAAAAGAAGAGAGTGCGTGTGTGAGTGTTTTTCTTTTCTGGTAAACCCTAAACCCTAAATTTTTAGAACTCGAAAAAGCAAAGAAAAAGGGTCCCCGGATCTCTTCTCTCTCGCCCCACCGCATAGTAAGTAATACACACGCACGCGTCATCAAATATCACGTCATGCTCAGAAGACTGCTCCTCTCGTCGTCGCAAAAGCAGCGGCAAACTCATCAAAAGCTGTGCTGCTATTTCACGACGCAAACGCACCCGTTGCGAGAGCAGTTGAAAAAAACCACCGGTTTAGTCGGCCTCCCGGTGTTGAACAATCCCATCGAATCGTACGCCAAGTTGTGCGACGAAGTGCTCGAAAAAATCCAATTCGTCCCGGAAAACGCGGCGTATAGAACCGTCGTGGAGGAAATTTACAAGCACCGAAGAGAGGTGACGCTGAGCGGGAAGACCGTGTCGGAAATCGAAGAGACGATCGCGGCTGGGCAGATCGAAGAGTTAGCGGTGCAAGCGAAAGATGAGTTAGAGTTGATTCCGAAAATGAGAGAGTGGAAACCTTGGGAGTTTGAGCACACGATTGAAATCGAAAAGGAGGAGAATCCGACCGGAATCGAGAAGAATTAGAGAGAGAGAGAGAGAGAGAGAGAGAGAGAGATTATCATCGCGCAGTGCGCGTTTGTGTGTGTGTGTGTGTGTTTAGTAGCATTTTTGTAACATCATAGGAAACGTATTCATATCATAACAAGTATTTTAAAACAAAAGTGAGACGGAATCCGGAAAAAACCTCTTGGAGGGGGGAGAAAGTCAAAAAATACACGCGCAACGAATTAGTTTGACTCTTTTCTTTTCAAAAGCGGAAATGACGAATGACGACGCGACTCGCGAAGGAGGAAAAGGGGAAGAAGAAGAAGAACGAGAAGAAGACGAAGGAACGAAGGAAATCGCGATGATGCCTCGTTCCTCTCCTCTCGTCAACGAAGAAGAAGAAGAAGAAGAAGAACGACAACAACGCGCCGAAGTTGTTGAAAAGGAAAAGAAAAGCAAAAGAATAGCGGTGTATCTTCGATTGAAACCACCGCCGCTGGAGGCGAATTCTGGAGTGCGCGTGGAACACGGAGACGACGAGAACGGCGGTGCAACGAAGACGGTATCGTTCAAGTGCGACGACGATGTCGACGACGACGAAGACGACGGCGAAGAAGAGAAGACCAGCGTTGCTCGTGCGACGAGTAAAAAATACGCAAAGAGAGGAAGCAGTCAGATCTTTACGTTCTTCGATGAAATATTGGACGAAAACGCGTCACAGGAAGACACGTTCGATACGTGCGCGAGGAATGTCGTCATGAACTGTTTAGATGGCGTCAATGGGACGATATTCGCGTACGGACAAACCGGGTCTGGAAAGACGCATACGATCACCGGAGGGAACGACGGCGCATATGAAAATCGCGGTATCATTCCGAGGAGTTTAGAAACGGTGTTTCGAGAGATGGAGAAAAGGAAGAGGGAGGAAGAGGAGAAGAGTGGGAACAAAGTGGTCACGTTCGACGCGACGTGCGAGTACGTGGAGGTATATAACGAGCAAGCGTACGATTTGTTAGGGAGGGATGATTGGAACCAATCGTCTACGTTAGTGCGAGGAGGCGACGCGTCTTCTCCGGGAGAAGGCGAGGAGAATGCAGTTGATAATATCGACGATACCAACAATGGAAGTGACGATGAAGAAGAAATGTTTCACGCGTCACTAGATACCCGCAACAATCTCATCATCGATCCAGAACCATCGTCATCGAGAAACCATCATCATCAACAACAACAACAACAACATCAACTTCATTTACCTCGAGTCTATCTTCAAGAAGACGAAAAGAAAACGTTCCGATTAAAAGGCATATCCACGCACAGAATTCGCAGCGAAGAAGAGGCTATGAATTTACTCTTTGTCGGAGACGCGAATCGCGCAGTTGCTGAAACGCCGCTAAACTTAGCATCGAGTCGTTCCCATTGCGTCTTCACGATCACGATTGAGAAACGAACGTCCGGCGACGATACTCTGCAAAGAGCAAAGTTGAATATTGTCGATCTCGCCGGTTCCGAACGCGTTTCGAAAACAAAAATAGACGGTTCCGTGCTCACGGAAGCTAAACACATCAACTTGTCCTTGCACTTTCTCGAAAGAGTCATCGTAGCTTTGCAAGAGCAACAGAAGCTTCGGCGAAGGAAAAACGATGCCAACGCTACCTATCACGTGCCTTATCGGAACTCAGTCGTTACATCCATGCTTCGAGACTCGCTTGGAGGTAACTGCAATACCGTCATGATTGCGACGTGCTCGCACGACGAATCGCAATTAACTGAAAATGTGGCAACCTGTAGATTTGCCCAACGTGTATCGTGCGTCACCAACGAGTATCACGTAAACCAAGAAATCGTGCCCGAGTTGGTGATTAAACGTTTGCGAGCGGAGAACGCCCGTCTGATAGAAGAACTGAAAGCGCTGAAAGAAGCATACGCAAAGCTAGAGAGGAAAGTCTCGGTTGTAGGCGGTGATAATGATGATAATGACGATGATGATAATGATGGTAAAAGTGCGTGTTCGGAACCTCCTCCTGTTACTGCTGTATCCATTAAACGAAAAGAAGAAGAAGAAGAAGAAGAAGAAGAAGAAGGAGAGAAGGATGTCGATAACGAGGAAAATGACATTGATAGTGAAGACGCTGTCATGAACAACGTGTGCGAACAAAACCGGGCAGAGCATCCATGTCCCGCAAATCTTCCTCGCGCGGACGACTCCGAAGCCTCCTCCTCCGATTCCATCGATGACGACACAGAAAACTTCGACCTCGACTATCACCGCTCTCTCCTGTTCGACAAAAAGCTCGCCTTCTCCGCGTTCCTATCTTCGCCCTCTCCACACATCCACGCTCTTTCCGAATCGATAACCACCAACGAGCAAAAAAAATCCTCCACCCTGGCCGTCTCCACGCTCGTTCGCGAACGCGTCCTTCAACTCAAACTCGACTTTGCCAACCTCCGCCGATCCATTCAATCCACGCGAATACAAAAAGAAGCCTCGCGCTTAAACCCATCCTCCGAATTCTCCTTTTCCGAACGCGCGATTCACGAGCGCAAACTCCTCGAACAAATCAAAGCAAAGAAAAGCGAACACTCGAACGCGGTGAAAGAACTTCGCGAACTCAAAGGCGTCGTCGCCGTCGTGGCCAACTTGATCGAGAAAAGTCGTCTGGCATTGCGAGACGCGTTCGAAATATGGTTTCAAGACTTGGAAAGAAAGTGTAAACGAGTCGCTCTGAGAAGAGCCGAGGTGATTTTGCGCGAAGATGATGAAGAAGAAGTAGAAGTGTAGTTGAAACGCATCTCGCGTATTTTCACACAAAATCTAGAGAAAAAAAACGCACACGGGAACGAAATAGGTACGAAAAAAAAATGAGGGACGCGCTCGTCCCCGCCACCCCTCGCCCGCTCCCGCTCTTAAAGAAGAAGCTCGTCCGTCGGTCCTTATCGATCACCATCATCGGCACTTTGCTTTTCTTTTACGTGGACGCGTTGCAAAAGACGGAGAAATACGCGTGGATGCGACGGATGACATTTCGAGTCCCGTTACCTACCGCGAGTGCGAAGAAGGGAAGGAATCACTTACCGGTGAGCGGGACGCCGAAAAATCGCGAGGATTACGACGACGATGTTCTCAGTCATCGTTATCATAGCGAGAACAACGGCGAAGGGTGGGAGGATGGAGACGATAGAGATGGGAGTAATCGCGCTTTTGTGCCATTAGGAGAGTTGCGATTCGATGATGATGAAGCTGTCGAGAGAACCCCTCGCGAGAAGGAAGACGAAGACGAGGAAGAAGGACGACGCCAAAGTCCGCCAACGCCAAGTTTCCCGCCGCCACCGAACGTGTCGCCACCACCGGTGACGGTAGAGATGGAGCGGAAATTTCATAGCATCGCAAAAAGTAGAGTTCGAGTGGATAAGATGTCCTTCCCGACTGCGCCGGATGAGTTGATCGATATCGTCAATAGGATGGGCTTACATCGCGGCAGCGTGGTGGTGGTGTCGTTCGCAAACTCGCATCACATCGAGTTGGCGGTGAATTTTATCTTGTGGGCGAAAGCTATTGGGATGACGACGTTGATTGGTGCGTTGGACGACGACGCGTTTGAGGTTTTGAAGAAAACGGTCGGCGATGAATCGCACGCCGGCGAAGGGCAGGCATTTACCTATCGCGTGGACCATCACTTGGGAGCGCAAGGAAGTTCGCACGCCTCGCAGGACTGGAAGAATTTCGCAAAAATGCGCATTTCGCACGCGACGAGATTACTCGAGTTTGGATTCGATGTCGTCATGTCTGACGCTGACGTCGTTTGGTTGAAGAATCCAGAGGCGTATTTGAGATGCGAGAAGATGAGCGAAGAAGGGAAAGTGATTGAGAATTTATCGTTCGATATCGAGGGGTGTGAAGAGCTGAAAGCCGCAGACGTCATCGTGTCGAGCGATAATTTGTCGCCGACATCGGACGAGAGAGACGGTGGGAATTATGCCAGAGGAGGCGTCTTTAATACCGGGATTGTGTTTTTGAGACACACGAGAGGTGGGATTCAGTGGGCCAAGCAATGGAACGTGCACTTGAGCGCGACCGATGGAAGGTTTCATCGTTTAACCAGCGATCAACAGGTGTTCAACGCGATGGCCAGGAAAGAAAACGCTTGGCCAGGTTTGGAGGTGATGCGAATGGATGGGGCGCATAATACGCTCGGGCCCAAAGAGAACAAACGCGTGTTGGTCGCCGCGGAAGGCGATACCTTGTTGGGCGTGTTTCCAGTGGCTAAGTTTAATCCCGGTCATGTGTACATGGTACAAAAATTTCACGACAAGGAGAAGAAGACGCCATTTGCTGTACACGCGACGTACACTTTTGACGGGAGTTCCGGCGAGGCGAAAAAGTGGCGATTCATGGAAGCTGGACTTTGGCGCGTTCCCGAAAAAGAGCGAGAAGAAAAATTTATCACGTTTGATGCTTCCGCTCACTTGTGGGACGACGACGCCGTCGACGACCACGGCGCAATCTCCTCGCACGACACGCCTTCAATCACCGACCATCTCGTCGCTGGTTCCGGTCACATCAAAGCCTTAGCAAACGCCATGGCCGTTGCGGTTTCGTTGAAACGAACACTATTGATCCCACCGATGCCGTGTTGGTGCGATAAAGTCTGGGGCGGTCACGATAACATTTTCACTTTTCAGTGTCATTACCCGGGTAGTCGCGATAGCAACCACATTCCTGGCACGTGTCCTTTGGACCACTTCGTTTCGCCGTCGACACTCGCGCGAGAAGCAAAAGCGAACGGAGTAGACATCAGGCCTTTAGGTGCGGCACCCGAAAGCGTGAAAAACATGCGTGGCGAATTCCCAATCTTGAAAGTTGGCGGCGGCGGCGTCGACGGCGGAAAAGAAGAAGGACAACAGAGCGATTCTTCGTTCTCCATCCCGACGCACGCGACCGAACTGGAAATCTCAAAACTCACCGACCGATTACCGTTAATAATCAAACTAGAAACTACTCGAGACGCGTTCGGTGGTTTCACTGACCCCGCGAAGACGAAACGCTTCGAACAGTCCGTAAACGACCGCGGCTTATCCCCCGAACAGTGGTGTTCCGAGTGCCATCCTCAAGGGTGTAAAAATCTCATCCCAGCCGCGACCGTGGCGAAAGGATTTTTAAAGCCGGTGAGAGAAATACACGACCAGTTTTGCGCGAGCTTTGACAAAGCGGGGAAGTTTGAAGAAGAGCAAGAACACCATCAGCGATGAGATCCGATATCGAGAGAGAGAAAAAAACGAGAGAAACGGCGTTTAGAAGTAGAGAACGTAAAATACATTTTAGTAGTTAACGAGCAGCGTGTTGTTATTTATAATAGTGAATCGATAGCTTTTAGTCAACTGTGCGTGAGGCAACCATCTCACGTAAGATTTTTCTTAAAAAAAACGTCCAGCTCCCAAACATCCCCAGCGCGCGCGTTACTACTTCCCTTTACCACTACCAAAAAGCGAGCCAAACACAGATCCTCGCTCGCACTTGCACCTGTCCTCTTCTTTAACGCCGGCTAAGGCGGTTTCGATGTGCATTCCACATCCAGCCCTTTTTTTAAGAGAGAGAGAGATTTTCATTACGTGAGAAAAATGGAAAACCAGAGAGCTGAGACGTTGAGAAAACGCGAGGGACAAAAGTATAACCTACCAGGTTGGTTTGTCGCACTTAGAGCACTGCACTCGACGGCACATGTTTTCTTTCGTTGATTTATAAAGTATTTATCTCGTGCGTGGGTTTTCTTTCTCGCGCGTGGGGCAAGAGAAAAAGCGGTGAAATTTATGGCGGCATTTACAGTTACAATAGAAGCTAAAAAAAGTACACAATCAAGCGAGCGCGTTCGGTTGCGCGCGTATTGTCGTCATCATCCTCTCTCTCTCTCTCTCTCTCTGATCGGTCGCGCGCGTATCGTCGTTATCATCTATCCCTCTCTGTCTCTCTCTCACACACTCTCTCTCACTCATATGAACCCAAACATCTTCCCTTTCTTCTTCTCGTCAATCTTCCTCTTGCCTTGACTGGCAAGAAACCTCTCCGCCATCGCGTGCAACACAAACTCGATCGCCTCTTGCTCTTGCTTTTCGTTCAACATCGGCACGTCAATCTTCTCGTTTATCTTCGTCGCGGTCGCGTGGACCCACAGATCGACTTGCGTCTCGCCCGCCTCCGTCACGCCTTCGAAAAAAGCTTTCGTGCCCATCTTTTCCAACTGCCTCTCGATGGCATCCGCGATGACGTCTACAGCTTTCATGAATATGATTTGTTCCGTGGCTTCGTTTAGTATCGGAATATCGATCACCGCGTTGAGAAAAGACGCGAACACGAGTCTTTGACTCTTTGAAATCAAATGAAACGGAAGCTTCAACTCTTCCGTTTGCGAGTACAAATGGACGATATCTTTCTTGTGCATTTTAAGCAACTCCTTCTTCGATTTCCCGGCTTTCTTCGCGCGCAAAATCGCCGCGTGGCCTTCCTTGGAGTTTAAATATCGCTCGGTGATCTTTTCTTCTTTTGATTGGAATAAACCTCCCGCTCGAATAATCGTAGTACTCGTTGTTGTTTTCTTCCGCGTCAAAGGTTTCACCCGTAAAGGAGAAGAAGAGGAGAGGAAATTTCTTCTTCTTCCCGGGGAAAAAGATGTCGCGGTGGTGGTTGCATTCAGAGTAGTTGGTGCGAAGCGATGCATGATTGTGATGACGATACTGCTGCTGCTGCTGCTATTGATGATTGCGTCGGGGTTATTCACTGCTTAATCTCTCTCTCTCTCTCTCTCTCTCTCTCTCTCTCTCTCTCTCTCTCTCTCTCTCTTTGCGCGGAGTCGTTTGCGAGCATTTTCAGAAGAAAAGGTGAAGGTGTTGAACACCCCAAAGCAGCAATTTCTAAACCCTAAACCCTAAAAATCCCCTAAAACGAGGGTTTGAAAAATACGCGCAAAAAAAAAATCGATCGTCCTCCGACCGAACACCACCACGCTCTAACCGGTAGGTACTTCACGCGCACCTCGCGAAGATATGAGAGAGAAAGAAACAGAGGAGCGCGGAGGTGAAAAAGAAGAGAGAGTGGGAGATGACATCGCCAGGAGAAGTACGGAGAGAGCGAGTGAAGAAAACCTAGAGCGGAAAGAAGAAGAAGAAGAAGAACTCAACAACAACAACAACAACGACGACGACGACGATGCGAAGAATCACGTGACGCTGGCGATGTCCTCTCCGATCAAAATCAAGAGACGGTTCACGCAGGAGAGTTTAGACGAAGATTGGAACGATTCGAGCGGCGGAAGTTCGATCGCGGAAAAAAGGAGCGCAGAGTGTTGCGAACAACGAGGAGGAGGAGGAGGAGGTGAAGGAGAAGAGGAAGGAGAGGAGATTTTCTATCGGTCGTTTACGAGGTTGCAGAAGAAAGATTTACGGAAAGAGCGGTCGGCGATGAACGACTTGAAGTTTATATCGAGAGTTGGACTCGATGATGGTGAAGAAAATGATGATTGGGAGACGACTATCACTCCGACGACGACGATGAAGAAGAGGAAGAACTTGTTAGAGGCGAGATCGCGTTCGGAGAAGTTAGACGCGGTGCTTTTGTTGGATGTGGACGAGAATGAGACGGCAGAGGGAGCGGAGGAAGGAGAGGAGGACGGAAAAAAAAAGGAGAAGAAGAAGAGCAGATCGTTGAGAGGTTTGGTGGAAATGATGGTTGAGAAAGCGAAGATGCATTTTGGTCGCAACGATAGCGATACATCTGCGGCGATGGTATCTTCAATTTTCTTGGACGACGCTATGAACTTGTCCGTCGCAAACGCTTCTGTACAAAGTAACGGAGTGCTCATAATCCCCGTATCAGCAAAGATGTGCGTGTTGAAATCGGCGAGATTAGTCATCATCGCTCGCGCTAAAGAGTGGGTGAAAGTGTCCTTTTCTCCTCTTTCGAACAACAATAATGGTAACATAAAAAACAACGACTACGACTACAGTCGTTTCGTCGTCTTGGTCATCACCGACGCATATGCCATGCACAAGCAAACGAAAAACTCGCTCGCCACGAGTGGAACGATTGCAACTCTCTTTAGTGACGAGATGTTTTACTACGAAGCGCTCGCTGCAGATTCTATCGCCGCATTTCGAGAAGCACTGTGTCGTTTCTTGCATCGACACGGAGGCGATGTGACAAACCTGCCGGGACGAACATTTTCGCTCCTCGAAACGACTTTTGGAGAGGAGGAAGCAGAGAGTGGCAAAGAGCAAAAAGTAAATACAGAGAAAACTAGTTTTTCGAAACGAATATCCTTTTTTGCGGGAATCTCTGATGACTTTCATCGCGTCGTGAAGAAAAGATATTGGAGCGATTTCGCGGATGCCTTCGTAGATGCGCCCACCTTTTTTCGAGCCTTGAACACAATAGTTTGGTTGTTCTTCAACACGACAGTTCCCTGTTTGGCGGTCGGATTAGTTTTCACCATTGACTCCGACGAACGTATCGGTGTGGAAAGCTTTTTAACCTCCGAAGCTTTGGCAAATGTGGCGTTTTCGTTATTAGGCGGGCAATCTGTGCTAGTGTTTCGGATAACCGGGCCGACGTTAGCGTTTCTTCAAGTCGTAAGGATAACTGCGTCTCGCTTGGAAGCACATTTGGTGACGTTTTATTCTATCGTTGCTCTAGTTTCTGGACTATCTTCTATGCTTTTTGCCTCTTTCTCGGGTGCATCACTGATTAAATACGTTGGAAGATTCTTCGCTGAATGCCTGCGAATGTTTGTTGCAGTCATCTTCATGTATTCGTCGATAAATGCCATGCGCAACAAAGGCATGCAAAGCGCAGAAACCGTTTCCGAATTTCTCAAGTATTTTATTTTGCATATAGGCACATTCTTCGTGAGTAGAAAGATTCAATCGATTAAAACGAGTCCATTCCTGAAGACGTCGATAAGGAAAGTCTTGACAGATCTTGCA
>Ga0181578_10006617_pt1 | contig 9893 bp, 10 predicted proteins | sample 071ome_21_FD_148659 | JGI IMG/M metagenome (GOLD analysis project Ga0181578, IMG submission 148659) | Coastal salt marsh microbial communities from the Groves Creek Marsh, Skidaway Island, Georgia - 071401CT metaG (spades assembly) | ecosystem: Environmental > Aquatic > Marine > Intertidal zone... | reverse complement strand
TGCGATGTCGATCTACGGCATCTCAATGGAGAGGGCCCGAGAAACCGCAAGGACAGAGAACCTATTTCCGCCCCTTCCGCTCGCAAGTTCCAGGACTACCGCGAGATGCTCAGCGAATTGGGCGACACCATCGACGCGGTCTCCATTTCCACGCCAGACCACACTCACTACCCAGCGACGCTCGCGGCTATGAAACGCGGGAAGCATGTGTTCACTCAGAAGCCTCTGACCAACAACATAGCTGAAGCTCGCCACCTGATGAAAGTGGCCCGCGACAAAGGGCTCGTCACGCAAATGGGCATCCAAAACAAGGCCACGGAAGGATATCGTTTAGCGACACGCCTTATTAGCCAGGGAGCTATCGGTAAAGTTTCCAAAGTACACGTTTGGTGCTACAAGGATTGGGGGCACGATGGAGCTCCTTACTCTGGTGAAGACCCGGTTCCGGATTACCTGGACTGGAATCTCTGGCTGGGGACGGCTTCTAAACGTCCTTTTCTCGAGGGAAAATATCATCCGGGCCAATGGCGCCGCTCCTTGGAATTCGGCTGCGGAACCCTTGGAGATATGGGTGTCCACATATTCGATACGCCTTTCGATGCACTCGGACTGGAGCCTCCGACATGGGCTAAAGCGACCTGTCGAGAACCCAATCATTTCAGTCTGCCCACCAAAACGATCGTCCGTTACGGGTTCAAGCCGACGCCTTTGACGACAAAAGATTTTCAATGGACCTGGCGCGACGGGGATCATTCTCCACCTACTGGAGCCGACTTGGAATTGCCCGATGGGCAAAACCTCCCCCGTCAAGGAGCTATGCTTGTCGGCGAAGAAGGACGCATGCTACTGCCTCACATAGCGGGACCGCAACTCCTGCCAAGAACCCTCTATTCAAAATTAGAGAAGCCCGACATGGGCCCGCCCGTTGATCACTACGGGCAATGGATTGACGCGATTTTCGGGAGCGACACTAAGCCGGCTGCGAATTTCGAATATTCCGGCAAAATGGTCGAAGGCGTTCTCTTGGGGGTTATCGCCGGCCTTTATCCTGAAAAGACGATTCGTTGGGACTCCAAAAGAGGCAAGGTGACCAATATTCCTAAAGCCAACGGGTTCATCAAGCGCGACTACCGGACATTCTAGTTCAGGATGCCACTGGCTCCCTAACTACCGTTTGCCCCCAAACCGCGGCCATTCTCTTTGACAGGGAGCCCTAACACAAGTCCGCTGTCTATCGATTCTGTGAAACCCAACTCCAGGATCCAACCGTTAGCTCCAGAACACCGATCAACAACTACAATCGTTTAAACTGCCATGAACTTATCCAGAACATTTATGCGCCTCGGAATCCTGCTCATAACCGCCCTCGCCACTCAAGCATCAGCAGCATCCTATGGGAATTGGCCCATCTGGCGAGGAACGAGTCTAACCGGAGTCGTCGAAGGAGCCAATCCTCCGACTGAGTGGAGCGACACGGAAAATATCAAATGGAAGACAGCAATTCCAGGGTCCGGCCTTTCCACGCCCATCATTTGGGGCGACCAGATCTTCATACTAACCGCCGTTTCCCGAGGAAGCAGTTCACCTGAAGCGGACACTCAGGTCCAAGCTCAAAACCAGCGTCCTCGTCCCAGGCAGAGCGAGGCGCCCTCTCCTGGCCCAGGTGGCCCTGAAGGCCGCGGCGGATTCAATAGGGAGCAAATCCTCAAGGAATTCGATAAAGATAGCGATGGCCAATTAAACGACGAGGAGCGGGCGGCCATGCGAGCCCAGCAAGGTCGTGGCCCACGCGGTCCAGAAGGAAGGCCACGAGGTGATACCCGCCCCAATCGTGGGGGAGGAGGAGGACCTCGAGGAGGCGGCGGTCCAGCGCTCTTGGAGCATGACTTCCAGGTTTTAGCAATCGACCGATCCACCGGAGCCATCAACTGGACCCAGACTGCCAATACATTAACCCCCCATGAAGGGCACCACCCCACTCATGGATACGCGTCGGCATCGCCCACAACCGACGGCAAACACCTATGGGTGTCTTTCGGTTCTCGCGGAATCTTTTGCTATACGCTAGATGGTGAATTGGTCTGGGATACCGACTTGGGCGACATGAGAACGCGAGTCGGATTCGGAGAGGCTTTGCAGCCAGCTATAGCCGGCGACCACCTGCTTCTAACTTGGGACCATGAAGATCAGTCCTACCTCATAGCTCTCGACAAGTCCACCGGCAAAGAAGTCTGGCGAAAGGAGCGAGACGAACGGACCTCATGGACAACTCCTGTCATAGTCCAAGTCGACGGCCAAACCCAAGCCATCATCGCCGGCACCAACCGCACTCGGGCTTACAATCCGGAGAACGGAGACCTTATTTGGGAGGCAGGCGGACTAACTTCCAACGTTATTCCAACCCCCGTCATCGGTCACGGCAATGTGTATGTAGCTAGCGGATATCAAGGACGAGCCGTGCAAGCCATTAGACTGACTTCGAAAGGGGATGTCACTGGGACTGACAATATTGTTTGGAGCGCCCCCCACAGCGCCCCTTACGTGGCTTCTCCCGTGCTGTCAAACGGCCGGCTCTACATGACCAAGGGCACCGATGCCTACCTTACCTGCTTCAACGCCTTGACCGGAGAAGTCATTTACCAAGATGAGAAGCTCGATGGGATTAACGGCATCTACGCATCGCCCATCGTCGTCAATGGACATATCTATTTCGCTGGAAAGGAAGGTACCACCGTTGTTGTCAAAGATTCTGATATCTTTGAAGTCGTAGCCTCCAATACGCTCGACGAGCCTATCGATGCCTCGCCGGTCGCCATCGGAAGCGATCTTTTTATCCGGGGCCACACGCATTTGTATTGCATATCCGATGACAGTTGAAAGAGGCGCAGAAGGGACCGGATTGGTCCTGCGATAAGCGAGCAACACAGGCTTCTAGTCTGTTTGGACCACTGGCTGGAAGCACGCGCCACCACATTGCGACCCAAAGCCCCTCCCACGCTAGGACGTCCTTGAAAGCGTATCCAAAATGCGCTTTGGGTCGTTGGTAGTAATTGATGTTACTCCGATATCCGCTAGGCGAACCGCTTCTTCCTCGTCATCCACGGTCCAAACGTTGAGCTCCAGACCGCGTTTCATCAAGGCCTGGCATAAGGCCTGAGAAACACCCTGGCCCGCTTGCCCGCCAAAGCCATCCACGCCCAAACTATCAACTTTGGCTACAATTTCATCTACCGATGGCGAGAACGACCCCCCTTCATCTTCATTTAGCTCTGAAAGCCAGTATGCCTTTACCGAGGATCGGAGTCGTTTTAACTCTACCAGCGGCTCCTCGTTAAAGGATATCACTATAATTCGCTCCCAAGTTTTTTGCCCCGTTTCGTCAATCGCCGCCAGCAAGGGCTTTACCATTTCCTGGCCGCATTTGATTTCGACCACCCAAATGAGATCAGCGGGTCCCCGACTAATGGCCTCTTGGAGAATCGGGATTCGCTCCCCGCTCCAAGCTGGATCCTTCCATGAACCGACATCAAGGACTCTCAGATCCTTCCATTTGGCATCAGCAATCTTCAATCTTTCACCAGCAACTCGCTCCGTATCGTAATCATGTATACAAACCACTTGCTGGTCCTTCGTCACATGGACATCGCACTCGACTCCGTCAGCCCCACTCTCCCAACCGAGTTTGAAAGCGGCGAGGGTATTTTCAGGGGCCCGAGCAGAATAGCCTCGATGGGCAATAGTCAACGGGCGACCCATTGAGATCAAGTCGTTATCAATTCCAGGACTTGCAGGCGTTCAACAACAACTCGGAATGCGCTACTAAAACGCTTAGGGGTATACTCAATGCGCTCTAGCAGATTACTCCAATTCATCCACTCGCCCACTTCGATCTCTTCCAGATTAAGCCGAAAGGGGCCACTCCCCTTTACTCGGTAGACCTCTATGAACTCCTGGCCAGTCGCCTCGCAGGGATTCAATTTGAACAGGAATTCCAGCTCCTCGCTAGGCTGCCAGCCAAGCTCCTCCTGTAATTCGCGATGAGCCGCCTCAAGATAATTCTCTCCCGTATCCACGTGCCCAGTGCAAGAAGCATCCCAGGCGCCCGGCCAGGTATCCTTACTGGCCGATCGTTTCTGCACGAAGATTTCATTTTCGTCATTGAAGACGAGAACATGCACCGCTCGATGTTTTAAACCTTCGGCATGGACCTCGGATCTAGGCTTTTGGCCGATCACGTTATCAAAATCGTCTACGATGTCGAAAATATCTTCTTGCATGGAATTTGCTTAGTCGAAAGCGTTTGCACCCTTCCCAGAAAAGAACAGCTGGGATCAGGAAAATTACGAGCCCTTTTATCAACTTTCTCCTATGGCCAAAATTCCCATCGAAATCATTGCCGAAGCTCTCAATAGCAACCACCTAGATCAGGAAACGATTTCCAAGGTAATGAATGACATCGCTCACATGGCCCAAGTACTCGCCGAAGAGGAAAAGGCTCAACGGGAGCCGCCGGTAAAGAAGCAGTTCATTATCGCCGTTAGCGATCCTCGAGGTACGCTACCAGATGAAGACTACGTGGGCTGGGTATTGCAAATTCCGGAGTCCGACAATCCCGGCGCTACCATCGAACGGGTCAAACGAGCCGCTTACGAATACAACATTTCCAAAAAAGGCCGCAAATATCCGGTCAAGAGTATTGGAGAAGCCTGCGAAGCCGTCGGAGCCAAATTTCAGAAAGAGCAAGGAGTAGCTATCAAAACCAAGCTCCCCGTAACTGTATTGAGAACCGACAACATCCTGCCCAAGATCGAAGAGGAGTGAGCTCGAAAGGGCTAAGCCAGTCCTCCCTGCCAATTGACCTACTGCCTCAACAGGTACTGCCGCAAGAAACCTTTGAATTGCACGCTCGCGAACCCTCTTCCCGCGCGGGTGATATCCAGGCGCTCGGTTTCTCGCCTTCCCGCTCTTTCTCGCGCCGAGCCTTCTCTCTCAATTGATGTTCCTTCCGGTTTTCACGGAATTTCGGCAACTGCTCTTCGGTCAAATGCTGCTCTATAGCGATAGCGCGCTTGTCCATGAGAGCTCGGAATTCCGGCTCCATGCTTTCATTTAGCTGCTTTAAAGCTTCCCCGAATTTAGCGATCTCCTGCCTAACTAAGGGAATCTGTTCTTCGGTAAGCTCCAAAGATCGTTCTAGACGGGCCGTCATTCGATCGACCTGCAAACGATAAATATCTCGATGCGAACGGTGCGGACGATCGTGGGCCTGCTTTAGGTAGAAGATCGTTCCGCCAACGCCACATAGACCGCCGATGGCGAAAACGACCGCCAGTACCAGAATGGCTCCGAACTTCGTCTTTTCACTCATAAGTATTGCGACCAGTCTTGGCCCACCATCGCCTCCTCGAAGTTCTCGACCACTTCGATTTCATTGCCGGTCAATTCGCTAATCTCCACGGAGGCGCCAGAGATGATTGCCAACAAAGCCGCTGCTCCGAACCCCACCCAAAGCGAAATTCTAGAAACCGGTTTGGCAAACAATTCCAAAATACCGTCCAGCAAGCCTATTTTATCGACCTCTGAGGAACGGGCAGGCGAGCGCAATTCCGTTTCCAGACGAGAACGCACATAGGCCCGCACGTCGATCGCAGGCGGCGATTCCGAACGGCTCCGGCTTACAATCTCATTCCATGAAGGTGGCATCTGTTTCTTCTCCGAGTCCATGTTCCGTTAGTATTTTCCTCAGTTTCTTACGGGCGCGAAAGCTCTTAACCTTAGTTTTCGAAAGACCCCAACCCATTTGATCGGCGATTTCGGCAATGGGTAGTTCCTCCAGATATTGCAAAGTAAGGATCTGACGATCGTCAAGAGGAAGCAAAGCCAGGATTTTATGGGCCTGTTCCGTCACTTCGAATGCGTGCCGCTGATCCGACTTTTCCGATAAGGTACCGAGGACAAAGTCGGTTTCCTCGGAGTTGTCCATGGCGATCGAGGCAGGATTGCGCGAGTTCTTCCTAAAATAGTCGTACCCTGTATTGTAGGCGATTTTCCGTAACCAGTTTTCGAAAGGAGCAGTCGGCTCCCAAGCGTTCAATTTGCGAAAGCATTTGATAAACGCTTCTTGAACCAAGTCTTCCAGGTCCGCTCGATAGGGGCAGAAACGGTACAAGCATCGGGATAGCATCGTTTGGTGGCGTCGCACAATCTCATCGAAAGCGTTAAGATCGCCATCGAGAGAGGCGCAAACCAGTTCTTGATCGGTTGCAGCATCGTAATCGCGCATGAAGGTCGCCAACTCCGTTTCGTAATGATCCTGAAGTGTGATTGGCTGATCGCTCTTGGCGAGCGAAACTTCGCCCCAGCTAACTGCGGCCGCTAATCCCATGACGGTTGAAGCTCCTTTCCCCCCGCTTCCCGGAAATCATCTTTGTCGCTCAAAACCTGTCCGTCGCCGGATTGTTGCCGGAAAGTTCTCGGAGAGCGCATAAAAACCTGTCTCTGTCTCGTAAATGACCTCATGGGCTACCATGTATTAGAACGCTGAACAACCGCCCGAAGTTACACGGGCAAGCAAGATCCAAGGGGATCGAACCTCTCGCATAAATTCCGTTGCCAACAAAACCAACCCATTTAAATTGCCTTTTTACAAATAGCCATCCTGGGGAAACCACGAACTGCAAGAAGCCACAACTGAGCTATGGACCATACAGCCACTAGAGAACTGCCCACACCGCTAACCGTAAGATTAAACGAAGGCGATCCTGCGACGAAAAGGGAGGAGATCCGCCGCTACTTCCATGAAACTTACGACGCCTACGAGATGCTATTCGAGACGCTCGTAGATGACGGAGCCTACTACCGACGAGCCGACGCCCTCAGGCATCCGCTAATTTTCTACTACGGCCACACAGCCACGTTTTTCGTGAACAAGCTAATATTGGGCAAATACCTCCAGCAACGCATCAACCCGACCTTCGAATCCCAATTCGCCATCGGCGTCGATGAAATGTCCTGGGACGATTTGAATGAGGCCCACTACGAATGGCCGAAAGTGGAAGAGGTGGCAGCCTACCGCAATCAAGTCCGCGAAGCGATCGACCAGCTCATCGATGACACTCCCCTGACCTTGCCCGTCGACTGGAATAGCCTCTACTGGGTCATCATGATGGGGATAGAACACGAGCGCATCCATCTGGAAACCAGTTCGGTCCTTATTCGCCAATTGCCCACCCGTTTGCTCGACGATCAACATCCGGCCTGGCAAATCTGCGAGGACATCGCCAGCGAGCCTCCGGCCAACGAGCTCATTCCCGTTCCCGGTGGCTCCCTACAGCAAGGTAAATCTCAGGACGATGGCCTTTACGGATGGGACAACGAGTATGGTCATTACACCTCCGAAGTTGCCGATTTCCAGGCCTCTAAACATCTCGTTTCCAATCGAGAGTTTCTCGAATTCATCGAAGACGACGGCTATCAAACCGAGAGCTTCTGGACACCGGAGGGCTGGAAATGGGTACAGTACAAAAAGGCTGAGCATCCCCTTTTCTGGATACGCAATGATAACGGTAGCTACCGCTTCCGAACCATGCTCAAGGAGATCGAAATGCCCTGGTCTTGGCCTGTAGAGACTAACTACCTAGAAGCGAAGGCGTTTTGCAACTGGAAGGGCGAAAAGACAGGAGACCCTGTACGCCTGCCCACCGAAGAAGAATGGTATCGCCTTCTGGACTACTCCGAAACTCCCGATGCTCTCGATTGGGACAAGACTCCTGGCAACTTGAATCTGGAAGACGCCGCGTCCTCGGTCCCAGTAGACCGCTACCAGTTTGGCCATGGCTTTTACGATATCCTCGGAAACGTATGGCAGCACACCGAAACGCCGATCCGCGGGTTTCCCGGTTTCGAAGTGCATCCGCTTTACGACGACTTCTCGACGCCGACATTCGACACCAAGCACAATCTCATTAAGGGCGGCTCCTGGATTTCCACCGGAAACGAAATCTTGCGGGCCTCGCGCTACGCTTTTCGTCGCCATTTTTATCAACACGCTGGCTTCCGCTACATCGCTTCCGATGCTCCCGTAGAAATCCCGGATGACACCTATGAAACGGATCCGGAAGTAATACCGTATTGCGAACTCCATTACGGAGCCGACTATTTCGGCATAGACAACTATCCCGAGAGGCTGGCTCAAATCGCCCTGAATTACGCCCAAGGGAAAAACAAAAGCAAAGCCCTCAACATAGGCTGCAAAACCGGCCGCTCCACCTTCGAGCTAGCAGTGGAATTCGGCAGCGTTACCGGTGTCGACTTCACTGCCCGGATGATTCGGATCGGAGTCGAGCTCAAGGACAAGGGCTACACCCAGTACGTCCTGCCTGAGGAAGGGGAAATCGTTTCCTTTCATCAGAAAAATCTTCAGGAACTCGGCCTCGACAGAACCCGGAGCAAAGTGGAATTCATGCAGGCCGATATCTCCAATATGAAAGATCTATTCTCTGGATACGATCTCATACTATTGGATTCGAGCTTGGAGAACGCCTACAATCCCAGAAAATTCCTGGAGGGCGTCCACAAGCGATTAAATCCGAACGGGCTGCTGATAATCGCTTCCAGCTATGCGTGGAACGAATCAAAAACGGATCGCGACCAATGGCTAGGCGGATTCAAGGTAGACGGGGAAAACACCACTACTTTGGATACCCTGCAAGCATTGCTATCACCGCACTTCCAGCAAATCGCTGAGCCGATTGACGTAGACCGGGTAATTCGCAAAACGAAACGGACCTTCGATCACAGCATCGTCCAAGTGACCATCTGGGAACGGGTCTAGCGGTTTTCCAAAACGTAGATTTCGAACAGTCCGATTCCTGTTTCGCCAGAGGCCCCGTCGAGCACGACCGTATACAGGCCTTGAGAGAGCGTGATAATCATCGCCGCATCTTTGCTGCCAGCTACCAGTGGAAAAGCGCCAGCATCGACGAAGGCTGACAATTTTTCCGAAGCAAACTCATCATCCCAATTGTCATTTTCGGCCACGACTTCCGATCCAGAGAAGAGCGTCAGAAAAGGATCGGCTAGGGGATTGGATATTCCTTGATCAGACAAGCCAGGCCCCACCACTGGACCGGTTGCGTCTTCCTACCAAGAATCCATCCTCTTCCACCGAACGATCGTCCCACTCCATTGCGCTACGATTGTATTTTTCGAGAGTTAACTTTAGATTCGCTGGCGTATTTGGAGCTTCGTCGAACGACTCGATAACCGCTTCATTCGACCACTCGGAAACCTCGCCAGGACGCTTTGCCCTAACCCGGTAAATGTACTCGGTCCCCTTGCTTAATCCTGTGTCTAGATACTCTTCCAAATCCACGATTATCTGGGCAATGGTATCAAAGGGCTCGCCCGAAACTTTACGCTGTATTGAAAATCCTGTCTCGCTGTAATCTTGATCCATCCATCTTACAATCGCCGGCCTGCTCGACTGGGTAACGGCTGTGAGATTTTCCGGTGTTTCCAAGACGACTTCAGGGAGGACCGTTAGTATGGCATCCGCGCTAATAACCGAGCCCCCCGGATTGGAGGCCTCCACTGAATACACCGACTGGTCTAGAGAAAACTCGACGGGATCGATACTGTAAACGGGATTGGTCGCCCCCCGGAATTGGCGCGCCATTCAATCTCAACTGGTAGACTGCATCGATTCCTTCAGCCAGAGCATCGAATGTGACATTCTAATTGGCTGGTATCGCTTTCGATTGGGGCTCAACCGTAAGCACAGGTGGGTCGACCAACAATTCCCGTCGAAAGGAAACGAGAGACTTCTTGGATGTAGATGATGAATACACATGCTCCCCATCCGGACTTGCCGACAAAGTCAGCGAGCCATTCAA
>Ga0181578_10006616_pt1 | contig 9894 bp, 6 predicted proteins | sample 071ome_21_FD_148659 | JGI IMG/M metagenome (GOLD analysis project Ga0181578, IMG submission 148659) | Coastal salt marsh microbial communities from the Groves Creek Marsh, Skidaway Island, Georgia - 071401CT metaG (spades assembly) | ecosystem: Environmental > Aquatic > Marine > Intertidal zone >... | reverse complement strand
TCGCTTCCCATGCATTCCCGTTCCATGCGGCGAGGCAATCATATCCGAGCCCCGACGGAAACACACCCGTGCCGGCCACCAACTTGCCAAGACGCCCGGGGTATGCGATCGGAAACGCAAGATATCCCCCGCTATCCCTATCGATCGGAGATTCCGATGTTCTACGAGATCGGCACCCACAGACAGCACGGCTTTCGCCACGACCCCTTCAAGGCCTTTGTTTCGCCGCGGCCGATCGGTTGGATTTCCACCGTGAACGAGCAAGGGGTCAACAACCTCGCCCCCTACAGCTTCTTCAACGGCGTGGCCGGCGACCCGCCCTGCGTGATGTTCGCCTCGGGCGCGCATCCCAATCACGGCGGCAAGAAGGACAGTCAGATCAACGCCGAGACCAGTGGCGAGTTCGTCTGCTCGATCGTCAGTCACGCTCAGCGCGAGGCGATGAACCACACCTCGATTCACCTCCCTTACGGCGAGGACGAGATGCCCGGCGCCGGCCTGGAGGGAGAACCCTCGACCCTGGTGAAACCGCTTCGGGTCAAGGGGGCGCCGGTCCATCTGGAGTGTAAATATCTGCAAAGCGTGCAGATGCCGAGCTCGCGGCGCGGCACCGAAAACTGGGTGATCTTCGGCCAGGTCATCGGCGTCCATGTCGACGAGGCGATCATCAAAGACGGGCTGGTCGACGTGACCCTGTATCAGCCGGTATCGAGGCTCGGATACATGGACTACGCCACGGTCACCGAGGTCTATGCGATGGACCGTCCGGACGAGCCCTACGGCGCGCCGAAGGCGGCGGAATAACAAGGAAGCCCGAAGACCGGCGGTCATCAAGGGGAGGAATAAGCGATGAGTGGCAAGACCGTTCATATCGGCTGTGGCGCCGGATTTTCGGGCGATCGGGTAGACGCCTCGATCCCGGTCGTGGCCAGTCTCGCGAAACGCGAGGGGCCTCGATATCTGATTTTCGAGACCCTGGCCGAGCGTACCCTGGCGCTGGCGCAGAAACACCGTCGCAAGGACCCGGAGCATGGATACTCGCCATTTCTGGAGCCCTATATCACGCCGATCCTGAAACAGTGCCACGACGCGGGCATTCGCATCGTCTCGAATTTCGGCGCCGCCAACCCGGCGGGCGGCGCGCGCAAGATCGCCGAGATCGCCCGTGAAGTCGGCTGTCCCTCTCTCAAGATCGCCATTGTCGAGGGCGACGATCTTTTCCAGGTCCTCAGCCAAGACGACATCCGCGATATCCCCACGATCGAGGGGCTGGAGATCGGTGATAACGAGGTCGTCGCGGCCAATGCCTATCTCGGCGCGCGCCCGATCGCCCAGGCTTTGGCCGAGGGCGCCGATGTGGTGGTCGTCGGCCGTTGCACCGACCCGGCCCTGGTTCTCGGCCCCCTGGTTCATGAATTCGGCTGGGCCGAGGATGACTGGGAGCGGCTCGCCGCCGGCACCATGGCCGGCCACCTGCTGGAATGCGGCGGTCAGGTCACCGGCGCCTATTTCGCGGACCCCGGCTACAAGGACGTGCCGGATCTCGCCCGGGTGGGCTTTCCCATCGCCGAGGTCGAGGAAGACGGCTCGCTGGTGGTCACCAAGGCCGACGATACCGGCGGTCTGGTATCCGCCCAAACGGTCAAGGAACAGCTCCTCTACGAGATTCACGACCCGGCCAATTACTTCACCGCCGACGTCATTCTTGACATCACCCAGGTCAAGGTCGACGAGATCGGTCCCGACCGGGTGCGCCTGCGGGGCGCGCGGGGCAAGCCCAGGCCGCAAACCCTGAAAGCGACGGTCAGCATCGACGGCGGCTGGATGGGCGAGGCCGAGATGAGCTATGCCGGGCCCAACGCCCTCAAACGAGCGGAACTCGCCGTCGACGTTCTGAAGCAACGCTGCCGCGATATCGGCACCAATTGTCCGGTGCGCTTCGACATTCTCGGCACGGTCAGTGTTCATGACGGTGACGGTGGCGGCGCGGCCTCCAAGACCGCCTGGCCTGAGGATGGCGATTACCGGATCCGCGTGGCCTCGCGCGGTCATGACAAGGCGGGGATCGAGCGGATCAACCAGGAGATGCTCAGCCTGTATTGCAGCGGCCCGGCGGCGGGCGGCGGGTTCCGCCAGAACCTGACCGATCAGGTTCAGACCGCCTCGATCCTGGTGGACCGCGATGTCGTCGCGCCCCGCGTGACCCTGATGGAGGCCTCTTCGTGAGCGAGACCCGTCAAACCCGGCTTCACGAGATCGCCCACGCCCGCGCCGGCGACAAGGGCAATCGCTCGAATATCAGCCTGATCCCCTATAAGCCCGAGGCCTACCCGCTCTTGCTGGAACAGGTGACCGAGGCGCGGGTGCTGGAGCTGTTCGCGCACAAGGGCGCCAGCAAGGTCACCCGCTACGAGCTCCCGAACCTGCCGGCGCTGAATTTCGTCATCGATGACGCGCTCGAAGGCGGGGTTAACGCCGCGCTGAACATCGACCAGCACGGCAAGACGCTCTCGTATCTGCTACTGGAACTTCCGGTATCGGCGCCGCCGGGCCTCATGCGTCATCCGGATAAGTAGTCGACCGTTTCCTACTTATCCCGCAGCGCCGCCATTTCGGCGTCGCGCTGTTTCTGCGGCAACAGGGCGAGGCGGACCTTGAACTCATCGGAGTCGAGCCGGCTGATATCGCCCGGCTGCATGGAAACCGCCGCGTCCTTGCGTTCACGTTCGTACTCGCGGACCGCCGCCTCTAGCGCCAGGCGCTGATCGGCGATGGTGGAAACGAACTTGAGCACCTCCTCATGTTCGCTCTGCAGGCTGGTATCCTTGAGTTCGAGATAGGCGCGCTGATCCTCGACGATGTTGCCCAAGGCCGGAACCACCGCTCGTTCGTAGTTCACATCGGCTTCGTCCCGACCCGCCATGCGCATGCCCAAGAGATTCATGCCGATCGCCGCGCCCAGCCGATAGCTGCCGAGCTTGACCACTTCCATCACATAGTCCGGCGCATAGGTCCGGCAAAGGTCGTTGAATGTTTCCAGCGCTTTTTCGGGCGAACCGTAGGTGTTGCGCAGAGCCCGGAAAGCGGCGTCTTCCTTGGCCTTGTGTCGGGCGAGAAACTCTATCTCCGCCTCGACTTGCTTAAGATTTTTCTCGTGCTCGCGGGTCACCCGCTTGATCCGCGTCACCAGGCCGTTGGAGGCGGATATCAGGGTCGAGAAGGCGCGGAGTCGCTCCACCAGATCTCCCGCCTTTCTGGCGCGATCCTGCATCGCCTGTATTTCCTTCGGCAACCCGCTGGTATTCGCTACGGTTTCGGTATCGTTCGTTTTGTCCATTTTTCGAAGAAGGTCCTCGGCAGGCCCACATTTTTTCTGCCTTTACCACGGATCGCGCCATACCGCCAATAAGCACTGGAAAGCGGTTCCCCCTCCGTGTCACTCTGCCTTCATCGTAACCTTCCGAATTTGGCGATAGCTCACCATGTCCAGGCGAGAAGATGGCCGTCTCCTCTTGGGGCGCGGATGTTTTGTTGACGATTTGCTCCCCGCGAACGTGGTCCATGCCGCGATGCATCGCGCGCCGATCGCCCATGGCCGGATCCTGTCGGTGGACACGAGCGACGCGCTGGCGGTGCCGGGGGTTCTCGCGGTCCTGACGCAAGCGGATCTGGACGCCGAACAGGTCGGGCCGCTTCGTGCCCGGGTTTCGGTGACCAGCCTGGACGGCTCGGCGATGATCGAGCCGGAGCGCCCGGTCCTGGCCCGCGACATGGTGAAGTATGTCGGCCATCCCGTCGCCTTCGTCGTGGCGACAAGCCAGCAGGCCGCAGAAGCCGGCGCCGAGGCTGTCATGGTCGACTATGAGGAATTGCCGGCGGTGATCGGCACCGACGCGGCCCGGGCGGAGGTCGGCGCGCTGGTTTGGGACGTCGCGCCCGGCAATCAAAGCTTCGAGTGGCAATTGGGCAATCATGACGCGGTCGACCAGGCGATCACCGAGGCCGCTCATGTGATCAGGTTGACGGTCGCGCATCCCAGGCTGGTGATCGCGCCGGTGGAGCCGCGCGGCGCGATCGGAGAGCACGACCCGGCATCCGGGCGTTTCACCCTCACCACACCGAGCCAGGGGACCATCGGCCTGCGCGCGGCGATGGCCGAGTCCCTCGGTGTGGAGGAGAATCTGGTCCGGGTGCTGACCCATGATGTCGGCGGCAGTTTCGCGGTCAAGATCTGGCCCTATCCGGAACAGCTTCTCTGTCTCTTCGCCGCCCGCATGCTGGGCCGTCCGGTGAAGTGGATCGCCAGCCGGTCCGAGATCACCCTCTGCGACGCCCAGGGCCGGGGCCGAACCGACCACGCGACCCTGGCGCTGAACGCCGAGGGCGGCATCCTGGCGTTCCGGATCGAGGCGGATGGCGATCTCGGCGCTTATCTGAACGCCGTCGCGCCGTCGATCTTCACTGGTGGCGCCTGCCGAACCTTTGGCCACAACTATCGGATACCGGCGCTGCACTATCGGGTGCGGGGTCTGTTCACCAACGCCCCGCCGACTGATGCCTATCGCGGCGCCGGCAAGCCGGAAAGCGTCGGTACCCTGGAGCGGGTGCTGGACTACGCTGCCCGGCAACTCGGGCTGGACCCGCTCGAGCTGCGCCGCCGCAATCTGATACGGCCCGACGAGATCCCTTATTCGACGCCGATGGGCGAGGAGATCGACGCCGGCGACTTTCCCGGCATCCTGGAAAAAGCGCTGCTGGTGGGGGACTGGGAGGGTTTCGAGGCGCGGCGGTCGGAAAGCCGGGAGCGCGGGCGCTTGCGGGGTCGGGCGGCGGGATTGCATTTCCACGCCACCGGTGGCTCGGTCGCCGAGAGGACCCAGGTCAAGGCCTTGGCCGACGGCACCATCCGCGTGCGTACCAGTGCCCAGGACAGCGGCCAGGCACATCAGGAGACCCTGGCCCGGGTCGTCGCGGAATCGCTTGGAATCTCGCCGGAGAGGATCATTGTCGAGCAAGGCGACAGCGATAGTCTTATAACCGGCGGATCGACCGGCGGCTCCAACCTGATGCCGGTCAGCGCCAATACCGCCCACCGCTCCGCCCTGGCGATGATCGAGACCGCGCGCGTGATGGCCTCGCAAGCCTTGGAAACCGCGGTTCAGGACATCGAATACGAGTCCGGTACCCTGAGGGTCGCGGGGACCGATCGGGCGATATCCCTGGCCGAACTGGTCGCGGGTTTACCAGACACATCGGACACTCCCGTGGGGTCCGAGCAACCGTCCGGTTGCGTGGGTGAGTTGACTTTCGAGGGCAAGCACACAACCTTTCCGAACGGCGCCTATGTGGTCGAAGTCGAGGTCGACCCGGATACCGGACAGGTGAAGATTCAGCGTCTGACCGGGATCGACGATCTCGGACGGATCATCCATCCGGAGAACGCCGCCGGTCAGGTCATGGGTGGCCTGGCCCAGGCGGTGGGCGAGGTATTGATGGAAGGCATGGTGTTCGACGCGGACGGCCAGCCGCTCTCGGGCTCGATGATGGACTATCCGGTTCCGAGGGCCGACGACCTGCCCTTCTTCACCCTCGATTGGGCGCCGACCGATAGCCCGAACAGCCTGCTCGGCGTCAAGGGCGTCGGCGAGCTGTCCTCGATCGGCGGGCCCGGCCCGATATCCAACGCGGTACATGACGCGCTGGCCCCATATGGGGTATCTCATCTCGACATGCCGCTGACGCCCGAGAAGATCTGGCGGGCGATCCGAACACAACCAACCAAGACCGAAAGCCAAGGAGACTAGAGATGGCGCGTGGCGCGACGGAGAAACTGAGCGGCGGCGAGGCCCTTGTGCGCTCGCTCATCAACGAGGGCGTGGACACGGTTTTCGGCCTGCCGGGCATTCAGCTCGACCCGATGTTCAATGCCCTGCACGACGCCGGAAACAAGATCCGCGTCATCAACGCGCGCCACGAACAGGGCACCGCCTACATGGCCTATGGCTATGCCGCCTCGACCGGCAAGATCGGCTCCTACGCGGTGGTCCCCGGCCCCGGCCTGCTCAACACCACGGCGGCCCTATCGACGGCGTTCGGCAACAACACCCGGGTGCTCGCCCTGACCGGCGAGATCCCCTCGGGCTCGATCGGCCGCGGCCACGGCATGCTGCATGAGATCCCGCATCAACTCGAGGTCATGCGGGGCCTGACGAAATACGCCGCGCGCATCGACCATCCCTCGGACGCGCCTGGCATCGTTTCCGAGGCCTTCCGCCAGCTTCGTTCGGGCCGTCCCCGGCCGGTGGGTCTGGAAATGGCGATGGATGTGATGTGGCAGAAGTCCATGGTCGAGCTGCGCGGCGAGACCCCTGGCGACCACGCGCCCGAGCCCGATCCCGACGCCATCGAAAAGGCCGCCAAGCTGATCGGCGCGGCCAAGCAGCCGATGATCTTCGTCGGCGGCGGCGCCGATGACGCCGGCCCCGAGATCAAGGCGCTGGCCGAGATGCTCCAGGCCCCGGTGGTGGCCTATCAGAACGGCCGCGGCACCCTGGACGAGCGGCACTATCTCGCGCATGTCTCGACCGGCGGGGCGCTCTTATGGCGCACCTGCGACGTGGCCATCGCCATCGGCTCCCGCCTCCAGGGCGAGCGCATGACCTGGGGCATGGATGACGACATCAAGGTCGTGCATATCGACATCGACCCGACCGAGATCAACCGGGTCATGAAGCCGGATGTCGGCATCGTCGCCGACGCCGCCGAGGCGACCGGCTTGCTGGTTGACGCCGTCGCCAAGCACAACATCAAGCGCGCCTCGCGCGAGGAGGAGATGCTGGGCGTCAAGGCCCAGGCCGCCGAGATCATGGAGAGCAAGGCGGGCCCGCAAATGGCCTGGCTGCGCGCCATGCGCGAGGTGCTGCCCGAGGACGGCCTGTTCATCGACGAGTTCACCCAGGTCGGCTATGTCTCGCGAGTCGGTTTTCCGGTCTACAAGCCCCGCCATATCGTCACGCCGGGTTATCAGGGCACGCTCGGCTACGGCTACGCCACCTCGCTCGGCGTCAAGGTCGCGCATGCCGACAAGTCGGTGCTGTCGATCAACGGCGACGGCGGCTTCATGTTCACCATGAACGAGATCGCAACCGCCGTGCATCACAACATCAACCTGGTCGCGGTGGTCTTCGCCGACGGCGCCTATGGCAATGTGCTCCGCATGCAGCGCGATCTGCACGACAACCGGGTCATCGGCTCCGAGTTCACCAACCCGGATTTCGTCAAACTGGCCGAAAGCTTCGGCGCGCTGGGCCTGCGCACGGACACGCCGGACGGCTTGAAAAAGGCGATCGAAACCGGTTTCGCCGCCAACCGCCCGACCATCATCGAGGTCCCGGTCGGCGTCTTCCCCGAACCCTTCGACGTCATCCGCCCACCGGCGACACGGGGGAAGAAGGCGTAGAGGGCGACCAAGAAGACGGCGTCAAAATCCTTCTTCGCCCCCGCGCCGTGTGCTGGGGCGAAGGGAGGGTGGAGGTCGGATTGATAATCTCGGGATAGGCTCTGGGCGGCATGGACGGTCTTCATATCGGCAGCGCGCCTTGCATGTCGCCGCCCATGGCCTCGGCGATCAGGTCCGACTCGGCCTCTTCCAGCAACGTCGTCAGCGCGCCGCCCTGGACGCTCTCACGGCCAATCTCCAGCAGCACCGGGACCGCCAGCGGCGAGACTCGATCCAAGACCCGAACGTCGATCTTGTTCTGAACCCGTACCAGTAGCTCGCCGAGCCGGCGAATGTCGGTCAAGCCGCGCGCGGCGTCGGCCCGGGTGGCGCGGAGCAGGATGTGGTCGGGCTCGTGCTGGCGCAGAACGTCGTAGATCAGATCGGCGTTGAAGGTCACCTGGCGGCCGGTTTTCTCGTGGCCCGGCAGCTTGCGCTCGATCAGCCCGGCGATTACGGCGACATTGCGGAACGTCCGTTTCAGAAGGCTTGATTCGGCCATCCAGGCCTCCAGATCGTCACCCAGCATGTCCTGGTCGAACAGGACGTCGATGTCGCGCGCCGGCTGGAGGCTCCAAACCGCGATCACGTAGTCGGTCGCGACGAAGCCCAGCGGGTCGAGCCCGGCCCGTTCCATGCGCTTGGTCAAAAGCATGCCCAGGGTTTGATGCGCGTTTCTCCCCTCGAAACAATAGGCGACCATGTAATAGCGCTCGCCCCTGGGGAAGATCTCGACCAGCAGGCGGTCGCGCTTCGGCAGGACCGAGCGCCATTGCTGGACGCGCAGCCATTCCTCGACCGGCGCGGGCAGGGTAGGCCATTGCTCGTCCGCTTCCAGCAAGGCTCGCACGCCGTCGGCGAGATGCGTGGTCAAGGGCAAGCGGCCGCCCGCATAGGCCGGAACCTGAGGGTCGTCGCCATGCCCCGCGGTGACCTCAACGACGGTTTCGCGCAGTCCCTCGAATCGCAGCAACTGGCCGGAGAAGATGAACGTGTCCCCGGGGGTCAGGCCTTGCACGAAATATTCCTCGATCTCACCCAGAAACCGGCCCCTCTTGAAACGGACCTTGAGGGTGACCGCCTCGACGATGGTACCGACATTCATGCGATAGCTCCGCGCCACCGTCGGGCCGGCGACGGCGAGGGTGCCGTCCTCGAAGCGCTCCAGCCGGTTAAACCGATCATAGGCCCGTAGCGCGTATCCACCGGTGGCCACGAAGGCGACGACCGCGTCGAACTCCTCGCGTGTAAGGTCACGATACGGCGCGGCGGCGGTAACCTCCCGATACAGCGCGTCGGGGTGAAACGGCGCCGAGCACGCGGTTCCGAGAACATGTTGCGCAAGGACGTCGAGACCGCCGGGATTGGGAGCGTCGCCGTCGAGTTGTCCGGCCCGGAGAGCCGAGAGCGCCGCCTGGCACTCCAGTACCTCGAAGCGGTTGGCGGGCACCAAAAGCGCCTTGCTCGGCTCGTCCAAACGGTGATTGGCGCGGCCGATCCGTTGCAGCAGGCGCGAGGAGCCCTTCGGCGCGCCGACCTGGATCACCAGGTCAACCGCGGCCCAGTCGATGCCGAGGTCCAGAGAGGAGGTCGCGACCACCGCCCGCAGACCGCCCTTGGACATGACGGCTTCCACCTTGCGCCGTTGCTCGGCGGCAAGCGAGCCGTGATGCAGCGCGATCTCCAAATTGTCCTCGTTGATCCGCCAGAGGGCTTGAAAGACGAGCTCGGCCTGGGCGCGGGTGTTCACGAAAACCAAGGTCGTGCGATGCTCGCGGATCGCGGCGTAGATCTCCTCGACCGCGTAGGTGCCCATATGGCCGGACCAGGGCAGGCGGTCGCCACCGATCAGGATGCGTGCCGTGGCCTCGACCGCGCCGCCGCCCTCGATCCGCGCGACATCACCGGAACCGGCCCGCCCGGTGCGCGAGAGATAGGCTTCCATCTCGTCGGGATAGGCGACCGTCGCCGAAAGGCCGACCCGCCTCGCGGCGGGGGCGAGGGTGGCGAGTCGCGCCAGGCCCAGGGAAAGCAGCTCTCCGCGCTTGTTCGGCGCCAGGGCGTGCAACTCGTCGATCACGACACAGCGTAGTGAGCGAAACATCCGGCCCGCGTCGGCATAGGAGAGCAGCAGCGCCAAGCTCTCCGGCGTGGTCAAAAGGATATTCGGCGGCGATTTGCGTTGGCGTTGCCGCTTGGACTGGGGGGTGTCGCCGGTCCGGGTTTCCGCCGAAATCTCGAGCCTCATATCGGCGATCGGATCCAGCAGGTTGCGGTGAACGTCCACCGCCAGCGCCTTCAGTGGAGAAATATAGAGGGTATGGAGGCCGCGTGCCGGGGTTTCGGCAAGCTCGATCAGACTACCCAGAAAACCGCCAAGGGTCTTGCCTCCGCCG
>Ga0181578_10006615_pt1 | contig 9894 bp, 9 predicted proteins | sample 071ome_21_FD_148659 | JGI IMG/M metagenome (GOLD analysis project Ga0181578, IMG submission 148659) | Coastal salt marsh microbial communities from the Groves Creek Marsh, Skidaway Island, Georgia - 071401CT metaG (spades assembly) | ecosystem: Environmental > Aquatic > Marine > Intertidal zone >... | reverse complement strand
GCAGACCCGCGCCCGCGCCCGCGCGAAGAGCGTGGTGCTGGCCACCCCGGGCGCCCTGCTGGCGCGCCGCTCCTCCCGCGGCATCACCGTGCGCATCAAGGCCCCGAACAACCTGACCGCCATGAGGACCCAGGCACGCACCGTGGCAGCCGCCAGGGCGAAGGCCGCGAAGCGCGCCGCCGCGGTGGCCACGCGACGCGCCCGGAGTGCCAAGTCCTCCAACGAGGCAGGCAGGACGACTGCGAGCAGGGCCCGCACCCTTCAGCGCAAGGCCGCCGTGGCCCGGCGGAAGGCCGCGCGTGCCGCTCGGACGGCGCGCAACCCGCGCGTCACCTACGAGGTGGTGCTGAACGGAAAGCGCATCGCGCGCACCACCCGCACCTCGGTGACCATCCGCACGAAGGCAGCCCGCGCTGCCCGAAAGGGCGCCACCGTGAGAATCCGCGCCACGCTGCCGGGCTTCCGCTCGAAGCTGTCGGCACCTATCCGGCTGAGGTAGTACGCACTGACGGTCCCTCGCGCTGCGCCCTGCCGGGGCGGCGCGAGGGACCGTATGCCTCATAGCCCGAGCGGCAGGCGCCCCGGCAGGGATGTGTCACCCTCGGACAGGGCCTCGTGACGCGCGGCGATACGCAGCGCGATGAGCAGGAGGATGTCCACGGCCAGGCCCACAATGGCTGCGCCCGGGGAGTCGTAGAACGCGAACACCTCGGTGATGAGGATGTCCACCAGCACCCCGCGCTCGAACCACCGGTATGCCCGCGCGCGCGATCCACGCCACGCCGCAAGCCCCACGGTGATGAGCGCCGCCGACGCCAGGGTACCCGCCACCTGCATCCACTCGGTGAACGACACGCCATCCTGCTCGAGGAAGATGGGCACCGCGAGACCGATGGTGGCGAGCGCCACCACCACGAACAGCGTGAGCACGATGGCCGGGAACCACCGGCGCTCGGCCATGCGGTCGTAGCCGGCCGTCACCCACAGGCGGAGGCGCTGCCACGCACTGGCCGGGGGTGCCTCCTCCTGCTGCGCCGCAACCACGGCCCGGCGCAGCACGGGCACCAGCGGGTCGTCCTGATCGGCCCGGGCCAGCAACCCCAGCACCTCGCGTCGCACGTCGGTGGCCGCGGGATCGTTCACCGCCTGGTCGTGCAGGGTGAGCGCATTTGCCAACGCGCTCCGCGGATCGAGATGCGTGTGGCGACGGATGACAGCGAGGATGATCACCAGCACCACGAAGATCACGTAGATCATCGCGACAGCCGGCTGGAAGAAATAGTTGACATCCGACGTGACGAACTTGCCGATCTCGTCGATGAAGAACCCGAAGCCGACCCCGGCGAGCACGGCGCCGGTGCGAAGCGCAGGGCGGCCCAGGCGCAGCAGGATGAGGAGCACGCCCGCCATCATCAGCAGACCGCCCCACAGCACGTGCGCGATGTGCAGGCCGCCGCCGCCCAACTGCGGGTAGCCGGTGGCCGACAGGTAGGCGCGGATGCCGAGCACCGTCACCACGGCCGAAACCAGGAACGACTCGGCCGTGGCCACGCCGTCGGCACGCGGCAGCATGAACGCCCGGCGCCGCAGGTCGCGGGCGCCGCGGACCAGATCGGTGGCCATGCGGGCAGCCTACGCCCGCCATCCCAGCCTCCGGATCCGTAGCCTTCCGCCGTGGCCCGCACCGCCCCCGACGCAGACGGACGACCCGCGCGCGCACCGCTGGTGCTGGTGGCGCTCATCCTCGGGGCGCTCGTGTGCAACATCAACCTGGCCGTCGCCAACGTGGCGCTGCCCGACATCGGGCGCGAGCTCGACGCCTCGCAGACCAGCCTGACGCTGGTGGCGGTGGGGTGCACCCTGGGCCTCGCGATGTCGGTGCTGTACTTCGGCGCGCTGGGCGACCGCTACGGCCGGAAGCTCATGCTGCTGCTGGGCCTTGGCCTGACCATCCCGGCCAGCATCGTGAGCGCGTGGGCGCCAAATGTCGAGATACTGATGGCCGGGCGCCTGTTCACGGGCCTCGCCGCCGGCATGGCCTACCCCACCACCCTCGCGCTGATCACGGCGCTGTGGGCCGAGGGGCCGCGCCGGGTGCGCGCCATCGCGCTATGGTCGGGCGTGAGCGCGGGAGGCACCGTGCTGGGACCCGTGCTGGCCGGCCTGCTGCTCGAGAGCTACTGGTGGGGCTCGGTGTTCCTGATCGCCGTGCCGGTGGCTGCCGTGGCGTTCGTGCTGGTGGCCGTCTCGGTACCCGCCCATGTGAATGAGTCGTCCGAGCGCGTTGATCACCTGGGCGGTTGGATCTCGGTGTTCATGGTGGCGGCGCTGGTGCTGGGAATCGGCACCATCTCGGCCCCCGACAAGCTGACGATGGCGCTGTCGCTGCTGGCCGGGGCGCTGGCGCTGGCGGGGTTCTTCGCGTGGCGCGAGCTCCGGGCGCCCAACCCCATGTACGACCTGCACTACGCGCGGCGCCGGCTGTTCTGGGTGCCGGCGATCGCCGGCATGATCATCTTCGGGTCGCTCGTGGGATCGATGTACGTGGGCCAGCAATTCCTGCAGAACGTGCTCGACTACTCCACGCTGGACGCCGGAACGGCCATCCTGCCGGCCGCGATCGGCATGGTGTGCGTGGCGCCGCTCTCGGCCAAGCTGGTGGTGCGCATCGGGTCGCGCGACACCATGCTGCTGGGCTACGCCTTCATCTTCCCGGCGTTCCTGGTGATGCTGTTCACCTGGGGCGCGGGCACCGCCTACGTATGGGTGGGCCTTGGCTACCTGCTGATGGGCATCGGCGCGGGCCTGGCCCTGACCCCGGCCGCCCGGTCGCTCACCGGGTCGGTGCCGGTGCGCAAGGTGGGCATGGCCTCGGGCACCTCCGACCTGCAGCGCGACCTGGGCGGATCCGTGATGCAGGCGCTGCTGGGCACCCTGCTCACCATCGGGTACGCCTCGGCATTCGCCACCCAGATCGACGCATCCCCGGCGGCGGGACAGGTGTCGCAGTCCACGGAGAACGCGCTGCTGCAGTCGTACTCCAGCGCCGCGACCCTCGCCGAGCGCTACCCGGAGTACCAGCAGCAGATCATCGATGCCGCGCGCACCAGCTTCATCGACGGCGCCAACTGGGCGTATGCCGCCGGTGCGCTCGCGGTGGTGCTGGGGGCGATCCTGGTGGCCCTGCGATATCCGGGTCACACCGGGGAGCTGGCCACGGTGGCCGAGTACCAGCGCCAGGACGAGCCCGCTGCCGCAGCCGCCGGCTGACATACTCGCCCCCGCATGAACGCCTTCCGCTCACTCGTGGCCGCCCTGTCAGTGGCAGCCGTCTCCGTCGTGGCCGTGGGCTGCGCGGGCGACGACACCGACACCATCTGGACGGCCGGCGAGCGGCCGCCGCTCTACGACTGCACGAAGGACGGCCAGGGCTTCACCGGAGGCGCCACCGTGCCGCGCCAGATCTTCGGCAGCTACGGCCCGGGGCAGTCGCTGCTGTGGGACGTGAAGGCCGGGCGCACGGCCGGCGATGCCCAGAACGTGCAGATGGCCACCGGATTCCCCAACGGAATCGTCACCATCCTGTGGGGCGAGGGCGCGAAGGCCGGCGCGAACGTGATGACGGTGGAGTGCACCACCGGGTGGGGCACCTACGACCCCGACGACCCGTCGCTCCTGTGGCAAGCCGGGATCATCTTCGACGAGATCCCGGGGCTCGGCACCAACACCTACTTCTGCCACCACATCGAGATGGACACCTCCGGAAAGCGGACGGTGATGAAGATGTGGGAGAGCTACTGGACCTACGGCGAGCCCTACACCTGCCCGGCCACGCTGCGCGGTGCCCTGGACGGCAAGGGCGACTTCCCCAACCCCATCACCTACTTGGAGCTCCCCGACACCGGGATCGGCGCAGCCACCGTGCCGCCTGCGGAGTGGACGACCACCGGCACCTCGGTGGGCGTGAACACCGGCTAGCGAACGTCGTCGGGCTGTCGCGCCGGGGCCATGCACTAGCGTGGATTCCATTATTCCTGACCTTGTCGTACTGAAGAACGTCCGCTCCATGGCCCGTGCGGGCATCACCCTCATCGGCCTCGCAGCGCTCGGCGCGCTCGCCAGCAGCCCGGCGGCCGCTGGGCCTGCGCGCACCACATGCGTGCTTGAGGTGAAGGCAACGTGTGCGGGCGTGCGCCTGCGCGAGCGGGCGGTGCACCACGGCGACCTGCGCCGTGCCAACTTCCGGAAGGCGGACCTCCGGGGCGCCGACTTCCGGAATGCCGACCTCCGCGGCGCGGACTTCCGGGGTGCCAACCTGAACGGGGCCGACCTGCGGGGGGCGCAGCTCACCGCAGCGCGCTTCCAGAACCCGCCCAGCAGGCGCGTCACGCGCAACGGCGTGCGGGTGCTGCGGTGCTACCCGCGCTGCCGCGGGGCGAAACTCACGGGCGCAGACCTGTCGGGTGCCGACCTGGCGAAGGCCAACCTCTCCTTTGTCCGTGCCGCGGACGCCCGGCTGGTGGACGCGGACCTGACCGGCGCCACCCTGCTGCTCGCGTACCTGCGCGATGCCGATCTGTCGGGTGCCGACCTGTCGCGTGCCGATCTCTCGTACACCACGCTGCGGGGCACGCGCCGCACGGGAGCCACCTGGACCGGGGCCACATGCCCCGATGGCCGCGTGGCGCGCACCCGCTGCCGGGGCCTCTAGCCGTTCCAGCCCGCGGTCACCGACGGGCCCGATGCGTTGCGCACCAACGTCCTCGGCGTGCCGCCGCGGGTGCCGATCACCCGGATGTTCACCGGGGGGCCATCCACGCCGGCGGTGTAGAGCACCCGGCGACCGTCGGCCGAGATGGCGGCCGGCACGTCGATGGCCCCCCGGCGGAGCACCCGGATGCCGCCGCCCGGAACGCTAATGGTGATGGGGTCGGACTGGTCCTCGCCGCCGATCGCGCCCAGCAACAGGTTGCCCGCGGGCGCCCACGCGACCGGGTACGGCCCGGTGGTGAGCCCCGTCGCGGAGTAGCGCGTGAGCTGCCGCGCGCCCGTGCCATCGGGCTGCACCGTCCACACCTGGGTGCGGATGAGGCGCATGGGCGGGCCGCCCAGCGACACCCGCACGCGGCGCGAACGGGCCACGGCGATGCCCGCGTCACCCCATACGGGGCTGCTCGCCCGCGTCATCACGCGGGTGTGCGCGCCCGAGTTGGACAGCGGCGCCACCAGCAGCGTGCCGCCGTCGATCGGGGGCGGGTAGTTGCTGAACGAGAACGCGATGCGCGAGGAGTCCGGCGAGAAGGCCATGCCGTAGTCCACGGCGTTGCCCTTCGCGGCCACGTAGTCGGCCACCGGCAGGGTGGCCACGCCCGCGAGTGATGCCGGCACCGACACCAGCCCGAGGCCGTTGCCGGTGACGAACCCCTTGGCGTTGGCCGACTGCGTCTGGCAGGCCAGCCACTGCGAGTCCGGTGACCAGACGGGGGTGGTGACGCACGCTGACCCCAGCGCGGTCCGTGCGCCGGTCGCGACCTCCACCACGAACCCGCTCCACCCGGTGTCCGAGGATGACGACACCGCCTGGTAGGCCACCTTGGTGCCATCGGGCGAGATGGCCGCTGACTGCCCGCGGGCAATCGCCCGCGCCCCGCTGCCATTGTCGTTCGCCACCATCACCTGCGAGGGCGTGGTGATGCTGCGCGGAGCGGTGACGTAGGCCATGGCCCCGGCACCCACCGCGGGGACGGCGGCCGCCGCCAGCCCGGTTGCGAGGATGGTGGTGTGCATGCGTCGCATCGCTGCCCCCTGCGTCGTGATCACCGGCGGCGATCCCGGGGCTAACGCTACTCCCCGCCCGGGCGCGCCGAACCACCCATGTGGGTGGATGCACCGGTGACGCCGCGCACCATCATCGTGGGTAGACCGGTCAGGGACCGGCAGACCAGGTAGCGGTTCCGACCCGCTGCCGGCACATCACAGGGCGGGGCGCGAACGGCCAGAGGGGCCGGGAACGCCCCGCCTTCCCGCTGCCCGCAGGCAGGCGGTGGTGATTGATGCCCCCGGCAAGATTCGAACTTGCGACACCAGGATTAGGAATCCTGTGCTCTATCCCCTGAGCTACGGGGGCGATGTACCTGCACGTGGTGGGGAAGAACCCTCACGCACAGAGATTATTGCCTGCGTGACGCGAACGTTCCTGCCATCTTGTTCGATGTGCAGCGACGACTGAGTCGATGCGCACGCCCGGAGGGCCCGCCGCACGACGTCAGGGGAGCCCCGGTGCGCATCTGCATCACCTGGCATGCGCGGCACGAGCCGCGGCAGCCGCGCCGGCTGATCTACTGCTTGCCCGCACGTCGTTGCCACTCGGCAAGCCATGGCCTGGCCTGATCGCCGAGCCGGTAGCCACCAACCCCGTTTCTGAGGATGAGCCGACCTGCGGATGTCGACTCCGCGAGCTCCCACACGCAGCGCATCGGCGTCACGCACCCTGCCGGAAGCTTGCCCTTCGGGTAGCCGCTCGTTCCCGGCAGAAGGAAGTGAAGACGCGACGTATCGCCACCTGCCCGACGGAGTTCATTGACGAACGCCCGTGGGGTTCGCTTCCATTCCTCGGCCGTGAACGGCGTGACCCGCCGCGTATGACCGTGGTACATCTCGATCCAGACGCCGCCTGCGCGAGCCAGGCCGCTCATGGCCGTCCGGTAGGTGCGGAAGCGCGCGATTCCATCCCGCCCGAGGTTCCGATCGGGGCCCCGCCCCGCGGCAATGGCCGAACCGACCGCAGGCGCGATGTACACGTGAATCCGTCCCGCCCAGGTCTCACCAAACGGACTCGGCACATCAAGGAGCTCCATCGCCTGTGCGAAGCGGGATGCGAACGAATTGGGATCCGGTGGCGGTATCCGTCCATTCCTGATTCGTGGTCCACGGGGATCAGACGCCATCGGCGTGAGCTCATCAATGCCAATGGCATGCGCGGGCGAACGCTCGATGGCCGACCGAAGAGTGGCCGCAATGGCTTCAGCACTGAGCCCGTGCAGATTGCGCTCGTTGACCTTGCCGAGGCGGCCACCCCGGTCGTTCGCACTGAAGAGACCACCGCGCGACGGCTCCTGGCGAAAGGCACCCCGGCGGCGGCTGAGGCCGGTGCTGCCATCTGATGGATGGATGATTTCCCTCACCGCCGCATCGACGTCGTAGAGGAAGAAACGCGACCCGGAATGGAACCGGGAGAGCCGTGATCGTGACGTCGACCGGGCCGCAGGCGCACGCGGGAAACGGACGGACGTCGATACAGGGCTGCCGGACACCGAGCCCGCGGTGGGACGGATGCTCACGGTGGCTCGACGCGGGGAACGTGAGCGTGCTGGCAACCGCAGGAGCGTCTTGCCCTTGCCAACCCATACCCGCCACGCCGGCCTCCGGGCATCACCGAGTGTGACGTCGAGGAGAGCCGCCCTGTTCATGCTCACGTAGACACGTCCGGAGCCGGAGTGGGGCCGCACGGGCACCACGGCCGTGATTACCGGCGTCACATCCGACGGTGGAAATCGCTGCGTGCGTTCGGGGGGACGCTTCGATGCGCCGGATGGAGCCGCGTGCTGAGCTGGGTTGGGTTGGGGGGCGTGGGCTATTTCCACGCGTGCCGCCTGCGAGCAGTTGCCGACCCTGTCGCACGCCCGGACCTCGAGGACCGAGCCCCCGCGTCCATGGCCAACGGGCACGGCAGCGGTCGCGAGCGCGCTCCATGTGCTTGCCCTGCCCGAGGGAGAGATGAAGCGCGCTTCATAGGCACCGAAACCCGATCCGGCGTCCGAGCCTCCTGTGATGGAAAGCGGCCGGGACGAGCCCTCCTCGACCTGCGCCGCGCTCACGGATGGCGCGGACGGGGGCGTGCTGTCGGTCCGGATCACCATGGAGGAGCGGGAACCCGTCAGCCTGCCCTCGGACTCGCTGTATGCCTCTGCACGCCGGACTCCCGTGGTCGGGATTGCCGCCGGCGAGCGGACATGCGGCCCCCAGCCTCCATCGTCGTACTGAAACCGCACATACTCGGCGCGCGTCGCTGCCCCATCGGGCGGGGACACGCGCACCTGCTGGCCCGACGTCGGCCGCCGCCACCCATCGTCTGTTGTGCCGCTTCCCGTCAGGCCAACGGTCGGAGCAGGCGGGCGGTCGAGGGATATCTGCGGCCCGCCGCAGGACGTCCAGTACGGGCCGGGCGGGTAGTACCACGGAGATCCAGGTCCCGACCACAACCAGATTCGCCAGTTGTAGGTCCCGGTCGAGTAATGCGAGGCGGGGATATTCCCGAACGTTTCCACCTCGCCCGGCGAGCGCACGAGTGACTCACTGACCGTGCTGTAGAGCGCGGTACCGACGCGGTTGAAGTCGTGGTACGCACGCACCCGGTGCTGCCCGATGCTGGTGAGTTCCCACTCGAATTCGAGACGGTCGACCCCGGCTACCCGCGCCGACTCTGCCTCGCATGTCGCGGCCGTGGCATGAGGCCCGCTGGCGGCGAGAATGGCAAGCGCACTGACCCCGAGGAGCGCGCTCCGAAGACCGCGAGGCAGCTGCTGTCGAGGGGTGAAGACAGGCACACGCCGACGATCCCAGGCCCCTTTGGGAGAACGCGCTGGTACCTGCACCGTATGCACTGTTCCTTAAACCTTTTTTACCGTCCCCTCACACCTGACCCCGGAGTCGGCAACGCTGGCTGAGGGGCGGCTGCCTACTGCTGGAGCGGGACTCGCTTACAACCACATACCCGCATGACCCGGCGGCCAGCCGCGGTCGGTCGAGCCGACCTGGCAGCCGCAAGGGGGTGCTGCGCCAGCGGTGTGTGGACGGGGGGGAGTACAGGAAGGTTGCAAGAGGACCACCGCCTCTACCTACTGGATCAGCAGGAGGCAGGAGAGCAAGCCCCCGTCGAAAGTGCGGGGGTGGACGGGTAACCGCTCAGGCCGAAGCCTGACCGCCCCCCCACCACGCCAGCGCCAACGCCAGAGTGGCCATCGTCACGATGATGCCTGCCGTGGTCAGGACCGGGGGCAGCCACGACAGGTTGGCGGCGTAGTCGATGCATATCCGGACCGACTCCTGCAGGTCTCGAGAGCTTGCATACGTGAGGCACTCACCACCCGGCGCATCCCACAAGAGCCCCACGGCGATCAGAAGCACCCCGAGGAAGCCACCAACTCCGAGAGTCCACGCTTTGCGGGGGCCGAGATTCACAGCGGGCAGCCTAACGGGCTGCAGAAGGCACCAGACGACTTCCCGTGGCACCGCCTACACCAGTGCGACCTACGGAGCCGTGACCGTTTCTGGGCCCCCGGGGTATCCGGGTTCCAAAATCGTTATCGGATCACCGCCGACGGGAACAGTGAAGTTGTCGATCAGCACAGCGTCCTTCGTCCCCAGGTTCACGGCGGTCATGGGCGTGTTAGGCGGCATGTAGTAACAGGTGCCGGCGGGATACTTCGCCGGCTCCCGGCCTTCGACGAAGTCCGTGATCTCTCCGGACAAGACGCACGTGTAGCCACCCCACTCGTGCACGTGGATGCCCACGCGCGTGCCCGCCTTCCGTACCCCGCGCGTGACCAGGAGGCGATCACCGTCCGCGGTGACCGTATCCAGCATTGGCGTCACATCTGCAAGGGGTGCAAGCACGCCGGGCGGTGTCTTCCCGTTAACGGTGGTTCGCTCACCAAAGCGCTCACGGGGGTCCTCGGTTTCGCCCCCGCCTCCACAGCCTGCGCCCACGAGGGACCCGAGCGCGACGGCCGCGGTGACAGTTAGGACGAAAAGGCGGGAGGCCATGCGGGGAGGCTACCTAGCCAACGGTGGCCCACCCCTTGGCAGCACGGAAGGAGCTCTTCTGGGCAAACA
>Ga0181578_10006608_pt1 | contig 9899 bp, 8 predicted proteins | sample 071ome_21_FD_148659 | JGI IMG/M metagenome (GOLD analysis project Ga0181578, IMG submission 148659) | Coastal salt marsh microbial communities from the Groves Creek Marsh, Skidaway Island, Georgia - 071401CT metaG (spades assembly) | ecosystem: Environmental > Aquatic > Marine > Intertidal zone >... | reverse complement strand
CTGAGAAGAGCGTCGGAACATCCCAATGTTTCCTACCATAATTGGGGTGACGTTAATTCGGCCGCATTCACCGACCACTTTGCCGGGGTAAAGTACAAGTATTGGTTCATTGGACGCGCAGCACATTGGATTACTTTAGAAGGCCTGAACAAATTGCGCGCCAATGCTATGACCAATGATGTTGTCGTCACCACTATGTCTGCAGGGTTTTCTATGAACAATCCCTGGTGGAATGATTACAAGAGCCTTATGATCACCCCGTTCCGTGATGACCCCTCACCGAATAGAAATTGGAAAAGTGGGAAGCTACTGGAAGCGGGCTTTAGTGCGATTGACTCGGTTACTAGTACCTATAGCGTGACGATCGACACCAGTCACTTGATAGGAAACGCCATGAGTTACAGTCCAGATCGCAACGCTAAAATAGCATCCAACATGAATGAACTTCGAAATTCCCTGCTAGACGCATTGAAACCCTGGTTACTTGACGATGGCCGTCTCCAAGCAGTGATCTCGAATGAGGCATACCTTTTTAAAATTAAGAATTAACCCCGGCGGCACTTTACTGATTCTTCTTCTACCTGTGCGCTTGGCAAGACTCATCGACATCGCCAAAACCTTGTTAAATGCAATTAGCCTCCGACAGATTTCCTGCGGATACCAAGCGGAAGAATATTGAATAGAAAATTATGAATAAGATTATATTGATCCTCAGCATCTTCTTTACCGCCACATCCTCGCTGACTGGCACGGCTCAGCCTGGCCCGGCATCAAGTTTTGACGGGCTGAAAATTACCCTCTGTGGAACCTCATCACCGCTTCCGGCACCCGGTCGAGCACAAGCCTGTGTTGCTGTGGAAACACCCGAGCATCTCTACATTGTAGATGCCGGATCGGGATCCGCTGCCACGGCTAATCTGGCGGGAATTCCGATGGACAAGTTACGGGGCATCCTGCTCACTCACTTTCACTCGGACCACATTTCCGATATCGGCGATTTCAACCTGAATTCCTGGGTCGCCGGCAGACCCGAACCATTGCAAATTATTGGTCCGGAAGGGGTTAACCGAATCGTTGAGGGACTGAATATCACCTACGAACTGGATCGGGGTTACCGGGTGGCTCATCATGGAGCGGAGCTGCTCAGCCCCACACTCGGTATTCTGCGGTCGCGCACAATCAATGCTGGAGTAATAGTCGATCAGGACGGATTGCGCATTACGGCCTTCGAGGTCTCCCATCCACCCATTGAGCCGGCTTTTGGCTACCGGCTGGATTATGCCGAACGCTCGGTAGTGATTAGCGGTGACAGTCTCGTCACTGACACGATAATAACCATGGCAGACGGTGCAGATGTCGTACTGCACGATGCTATGGCTTTACCGCTGGTAAAGGCCGCAGAAACTGCTCTTCGCGCTGCGGGCGTCACAAGAACGGCAACAGTGCTGCATGATATCCAGGACTACCATGCATCGATCACTGACCTGCAGCGGCTGGTAAATGAGGCTGATATCGGTCAGCTGGCGCTATACCACCTGGTACCGGGACCGCGAAACCCCGTGATGACAGCAGCTTTTTCTCAGGGGATACCGGAAGGCGCGATTATTACCGAGGACGGTATGGTCATTATGCTGCCGGCAGGCTCTGAAGAAATTGTTATTGAATAGGCCTGTCAGTGCCAATGGCAAATAATTCACCGCACTTCAACTCCGCAGCGTTGGCGGTTGCCTGCATCGGCATAGCGACATTCTCTGGCATGGACGTGGTGATGAAGGCCCTGGCACTTGAACTGGGAGCTTACAACGCCCTGTTCTGGCGCAGCATAATTTCGGTCACGCTGGCAGGGTTGCTTTTTCTCTGGCATCGACCCCGCTGGCCCGCGCCCGGAGTGATGCGACTGCACGTCTGGCGCGGCCTTCTCATCGCCATCATGGCTTTCCTGTTTTTCTGGGGCCTGAAGTACTTACCGGTCGCGGAAGCAATCGGGCTGTCGTTCATCGCGCCGCTGATCGCTCTTTACCTGGCGGCAGTAGTCCTTCATGAGCACATCAGCGGCAAATCTATCATCGCCTCGTTATTAGGACTGATCGGAGCCGTGATCGTAATCGGCGGCCGGCTCGGGGGCGAATATGACGCACAGACCGGCTGGGGAATCGCGGCAATTTTGCTGTCCGCCGTAATGTATGCGTACAACCTGATTCTGCAACGACAGCAGGCGCTGGTAGCGCGGCCGGTGGAAATCGCGTTTTTCCAAAATTGCACCATCATGGTGGTACTTGGTTGCCTGGCGCCGTTTATCGCCGTGGCTCCCGCTGTCTCAGCGGTGCCTGGCCTGTTGACTGCGGCGCTGCTGGGATTGGTTTCCCTGATGATGATGTCCTGGGCCTACGCGAGAGCGCCCACCAGCACCCTGATACCGGTCGAATACACTGCCTTCGCCTGGGCGGCGCTGCTGGGATGGCTGGTATTCGAAGAGACGGTCACCGTAACCACCGTGTTAGGGACCACATTAATCGTCACCGGGTGCCTGGTCGCAGCATGGCAGGATCCTGCACATGCGGAACACATTGAAACCACAGCAGTCTGAACGTCGCCGCTATCGGATCCATTCAATGCGATACACCCGCTCCACCCGATCTACCCGCAGCTTTGAATTCCTGTATATTTAGCAAGGTTGCAGTATCCAATTCACCCGGGAGATTTACCCTGATGAGAACAACAAAGAGTGTGCTAATTGCACTGGCGGCGTCGCTGCTACTGGCATCTGGTTACAGTTTCGCCCAGCTTTCCCCCGCCGCTTCCTGGGCGGCGGAAATTGAAACCCGCTACCAGTATCTTCCCGATGTCAGCTATCAGACAGAGAACGGTCTGGAACTAAAGCTCGATATCTACTCGCGACGGGATGTGGACACACCGCAACCGACTCTGGTTTTCACCCATGGCGGATTCTGGGTACGGGGCAGCAAAGACACCCAGCTAATGGCCCTCATGCCGTGGCTGGAAATGGGATTCAACGTGGTTAACGTTGGTTACCGTCTTGGGGGACAGGCCCTGGCGCCGGCCGCGCTAACAGATACGTTCTGTGCGCTTCGATTCGTCGCGGCCAATGCGGAAGAATACAATTTCGACGTCAGCCGGATAGTAACGAGCGGTCAGTCCGCTGGAGGCCACCTGGCGCTCTCGGCCGCGATGCTGAATGAAGCCGGCTTTGACCAGGCCTGCCCAGCCGGCGAGACGCCAGCCGTCGCCGCTGTGGTTAACTGGTACGGCGTCACCGATGTCCCCGATGTGATCGATGGCCCGAATCGGTCTGAGATAGCCGCCGCCTGGTTCGGCGACATGGAATGGAGCCAGGCACTGGAATTGGCCGAGCGCCTTTCACCTCTCAATTACGTGCGCGATGGCCTGCCGCCTATCATGACCGTTCAGGGTGATGCCGATCGGGTTGTGCCCTACGCAGAGGGAGTGGCTCTGCACGAGGCATTGAACGAAACCGATGTCAGGCACCGGTTGCTGACCATACCGGGTGGCGGACACGGTCGCTTTACCGCGTCGGAGCGGGTTACGATTTACGCGGCAGTCCAGCAATTCTTGCAGGAGGCAGGTCTTTAACCCGGCAAAAGCGGAGGATTTACTGAGATGAAAACACCAGCCAATGTCGTGACGATGCTCGCGGTTCTACTGATCAGCCTCTGTTTCGCTTCGTCCGGAGCTGCCCAGGGTATTCCCCAATCCATGGCACTGTTTCAGGAAAACTGCGCAGTCTGTCATGGTGAAAATCTGGAAGGCACCGCACTGGGTCCTCCACTGCTCGGCGATCTTCGTCATGGCGATACCATGACCGACATTGTTGCCAGCATCCGCAGCGGCTATGAGACCACGGGAATGCCGGCCTGGGGTCGCACATTTAATGATTCCCAAATTCGCAACCTCGGGCTGTACATTAGCGAAACGCGCAATAACGTCACCTACACAACGTTCAACTACGATACACCGCTGGAAATTCCGGAAGGGCTGATCAGCACCGAACTGCACGATTTTAGGATCGAAATCGTAGCCGAAGGGCTGGACGCTCAGCCCTTTTCTATCGAGCCGTTGCCGGATGGCAGAATTTTGCTGACGGAAAAAATGTACGGCGTCAGAATCATTGACCTCGATGGTCAGCCGTCGGCTCTGATCGAGGGCACGCCGCAGGTTTACGATGACACCTTCATTCAGGCAGCCAACCAGGAATGGGGCTGGGGCTGGTTGTTTGACATCAAGCTGCATCCGAACTATCAGCAAAACGGCTGGATTTATCTCTACTTCGGCGATCGGTGCGAGAGCTGCAATGCCATCAGTCGGGCAGCCGGCGACACCCCGGTTTCTATGAACAAGCTGATAAGAGGCCGAATCGAAGATAACCGATGGGTGGATCAGGAAGTTATCTGGGAAGCTGATCTCGAGCATTACAACACCATGGTCGACGTCGCTGCCGGCGGGCGCATCACCTTCGACAACCAGGGCCACCTGTACCTGAGTGTCGGGATGAAAGGACCGGACAACCACCATGGCATACAGGATCTGTCCACTCCATGGGGCAAGGTTCATCGAATCTATGACGACGGTACCATTCCGGAGGATAACCCATTTGCGAATCGTGCAGACGTTTATCGCAGTATATTCACCTATGGTCACCGCAGCCCTCAGGGCCTCGAGTTTGATTTGAAGAATGGCGAATTATGGGGTACCGAGCATGGCCCTCGTGGTGGTGACGAGGTGAACCATTTGCAGGCGGGACGCAATTATGGCTGGCCGCTCTACTCGCGCGGTATGGACTACGACGGGACCCCGGTAGAATACGGTAGAGACCTTGGCATCGTGTTCGAGCTGTCGGACATCGAACAACCGGTCGTAGACCTTACGCCCTCCCCAGCAGTCTCCAGCTTTATTATTTCAGACAGCGATAAGTTCCCGGGCTGGCGAGACCACTTTCTGGTGGGGTCTCTCAAAGCCCGGAGCCTTTACAGATTCCAGATGGAAAACAATCAATTGGTACAGCGGGAGACCCTGTTCGAGGGTATAGCGCGCATCCGCGATATCGAACAGGGATTCAACGGCGAAATCTACTTGCTGCTTGAGCACAACAGCGGCAGCAAGATCGTTCGACTTGTGCCCGTGGATTAAATTGGAAAGTGGCGTGACGATTAAAACTTCGGCTCTGGGCTCCAGAGCCTATGATCTGGCTGATGATGCTGACGTGCAGGAGTTTTTTCACAGTCGCGGCTGGTCTGACGGTTTTCCAATTGTTGCTCCCACGGAAGAACGAGTGCAGGCCTGTCTGGACTGGGTGGGTATGGCGTCTGCCGAGCTAATCGGCATAGAACCGGTGAGAGCCTGCCCGATTACGGCTGAAAAGCTCGCTATCAACGCCGTCATGGCCGGTTGCCTGCCCATGCACTTCCCGGTCGTGGTGACCGCCTGGTCGGCGATGCTGCAGGACGAGTTTTTGCTGCACGGCGCTACTGCCAGCACTGGTGGCTGCGCCGTGCTTGTCATTATCAACGGCCCGGTAAGAAAGGAAATCGGCGCGCTGAGTGAATTCAATGTGCTGGGCGGCAGCGACCGCGCCACTTCAGTGATAGGTCGTGCGATTAGACTCGCTCTTATCAACATCCTGAAGGTAAGTCCCGGAGCTATCGACAGATCGACCCTTGGCCACCCGGGGAAAATCAGCTATTGCATTGCCGAAGATGAAGAAGGCAGCTCCTGGCAGTCCGTGGCGGAGATCCGCGGTGTGCCCAATATGGCGTCAGCAGTTACGGTCTTCGCTGCCGGAGCGCCCCGACAGATCATGAATGAATGGACTACCGTGCCGGAAGAAATTCTGGAAACCTACGCCGCCGAAATACGCGCCAATATGCGCAATTATTCAATCTGGTCCGGAAATTATGTGGTAGTCATTCCAAAACAACATCGCGAACATCTGCAGGCTGCTGGCTGGAACAAGGCAGATATTGCCGAATTTCTGTATCTTCGCGCCAGGATCAAGAGATCTGAGTGGGCTCTGGTGGGCAAAGGTTCGGTGATCAGAGACAAAGGTAACAAGGAGTACTGCGCGCTCCCTTCACCGGAACATTTGCTGGTTGTTACGGCCGGAGGTCCGGCAGGAGGTTTCGGCGCGATTATTCCGCCATGGCTGGGACTAAAAAGCCAGGCGGTAACACTGCCCGTAGGAGTCTGCATTGATTGCGAACCACCAGCATAAGGGGTGCAGGTAGACGAATCGCGGCAATAGTGCTGTCATAGCCTATTGACGCCAAAGAAAACAATTACAAATTAACTATGAATCCGGTTGCTCCAGAAGAACATCATAGCGCGACTTCAGGTTCGCAGGCTGATGCTGATAACCGCACAGCCGCCATTATCAAGGCCTATCAAAGACCCGGCTACCGGTATCTGGTGCTCGGAATCCTGACGATAGTCTACGTGACCAATTTTGTGGATCGGCAGGTCATCAATGTCCTCGCGCAGTACATCATCGAAGATCTGAATATATCCGACGGCCAGTTTGGCATGCTCTCGGGTCTTGCCTTTGCCGCGATCTATACGACTCTCGGCATTCCCATCGCCCGCCTGGCTGACATCGCCAATCGTCGCAATATCGTGGCGATCGCGGTCGCAGTTTGGAGCGTCATGACTGCGCTTTGTGGGTTGGCGCAGAATTTTGCGCAACTTTTTATGGCTCGCTTCGGCGTTGGTGTAGGCGAGGCAGGTGGGTCCCCTCCGTCCCACTCGATCGTGTCCGACATATTCCCGGCCGAACAGCGCGCAACCGCACTTTCGATCTACTCGCTGGGCGTATACGGCGGCATTCTGGTAGGAACGGTCGGCGGCGCATACCTGGTGCAATACTTCGACTGGCGCACGGCATTTATCGTGGTCGGCCTGCCGGGAGTGCTGCTCGCGCTGGTGGTGCGCTTCGCGATCCAGGAACCACCCCGGGGCATGGCGGAAAATCGCAGAGATACCATGCCGCCAGGATTTTTCAACGTGATGCGGTTCCTGTGGGAACGCAAGTCGTTCCGTCATCTATCCTTCGCCTGCGCTCTGCATGCCTTCGTTACTTACGGGATGGGCAACTTCATGCCACTGTTTCTCGGGCGCGTGCACGACATGCCTATCCTCGACGTGGGCTGGTATTACGGTATGATCGCGGGTGTCGGCGGGCTCGCCGGAACCCTGTTTGGCGGGTGGATGTCCGATTGGCTTAACAAGAAGACCGGCGACATGACCTGGTACGTCTGGATCCCGTTTGTCTCTACAATCATTGCGATTCCGCTGGCGCTGAATACATTTCTCATCATGCCTGATGGCTATATCGCGGTTTACTCCTATTTCCTGCCGGTATTCTTTGGCGGCTGGTACCTGGCTCCCTGTCTGGCTTCCACTCATTTTCTGGTTGGGCTGAGAATGAGAGCCATGGCATCGGCAGTGCTGCTTTTCATGCTGAACCTGATTGGACTGGGTCTGGGCCCGATGATGACCGGTTTCGTCAGCGACCTGCTAACTCCCAACTTCGGCGACGACGGACTGCGTTACGCCATGTCGATCACCGTGCTGGTAAACATCTGGTGCGCGGTACACTATTATTTGAGCGCCAAAACGATCGGGCAGGACTTCGCCCGCGCTCCGGCCTAGGCCATTCGTGAACGGTAATACTGGAATAAGCCAATGACTATTCGAGTGCTCGATCCAACCAGCGAATCTAAGGTTGTTGAACCGGAACTGGCGCCACGCCTCGACTCCCTGGCCGGAAAAACCGTCGGCTTTATCTCCAACGGCAAAGAAGGCACTGACGGGTTTTTCAGACATCTTGAACGATTACTCAAGGAGCGGCTTCAGGTAGCCAACGTGGTGTGGAAAACCAAGTCCAATTACAGTGCACCGGCGGAGCAGGACATCATCGATACGGCACGGGAATGGGATATTGCCATTACCGGTCTTGGAGACTGAGGCAGTTGTTCGTCGTGCAGTTTGCATGACGCGATCAGTAGCGAAAAAATCGGCACCCCCGCGGTCGGTGTGATGACCAGTAAATTTGTCAGCGCTGCGGAACTGATGTCTCGCGTGCTGGGTTTGCCGGATTACCGGTTTGCTGTCATTGACCACCCTGTCAGCAGCGCATCGGATGACGAGCTTCAAGCGCGCGCAATGGTTACCATCGCGGCAATTGAGCGAATCGTCATGAAAACCTGAAGTAATGCGGAGCTGGCCGCTCCCGCAGAAGTTGGATAATGTCCTGAAATAGATTCCCGATCGATTTGCCGGCCAGGTCAGCAAACACCTACTACCAGACACTGGCGCCGCGCAGTACAATGTCGATCTACCCGACCATTTGTCCCTTTGCATTCCCGGTGTGTAATGGTAATTTGCACGCTTTGTATCGCTGACCTCTGAGTATTGCATGAAGTATTTTTTGAGTTTTGCTCTGGGCCTGCTGCTAGTTGGCTGCGATCTTTCGGGCTCAGCGGAATCCGATCAATCCCCTGACCGATCCGACTGGCAGTTGGGCGCAATCGCCACAGTGGCGAATCCTCACGCTACCGCGGCGGCCATTGAAATGCTGCAACAGGGAGGTCATGCTGTGGATGCGGCTATTGCCGCCCACGCGGTGCTGGGCTTGGTGGAGCCGCAGAGTTCCGGCCTCGGCGGTGGCGGTTTCATGCTGGTTTATGATCGGGACGCTGACAATCTAAGTTTCCTCGATGGTCGCGAGATAGCGCCTGCCGGTGCCACCGTAGATATGTTCATGCGCGGCGACCAGGAGATGAATTTTTTTGAGGCGCGACAGAGCGGGAAAGCAATTGGCGTTCCGGGAACCGTGGCGCTATACAAAGCTGCCCATGAGCAGTTCGGCCGGCTCCCCTGGGCCAGGCTGTTTGAACCGGCCATCAGACTGGCCACTGACGGTTTCGAAGTGTCGCCGCGCTTCGCCAACTACCTGCCGGGAATGCAGCAGCGCAGTCTACTGGCCGTTAATCCCGGCACCTCCGACTACTTCTATCCCGAGGGCGAACCACTGAAGGCCGGTCATCTTTTAACGAATCCGGAATACGCCAATACATTGTCGCGCATCGTTAACGAGGGTCCTGACGCCTTTTACCGTGGAGACATTGCCGAGCAAATTGTCGCCGCGGCGCAGGCAGAACCCGATCCTGGCTCGCTGACCTTGCAGGATATGGCGGATTATCGGGTGGCGCGCAGAGACGTTATTTGCGGCGCCTTCCGCACTATGGAGATTTGCACCACCTCTCCGCCCTCGTCCGGTGGCGCTCAGATCATGATGGCGGCGCTGTATGATCATCTGCTGCCAGCTGGAGCAAGTCAGGCTGACAGGATTGCAACTTTCGTAGACGCCCAGCGACTGGCCTATGCGGACCGGGATCAGTACTTTGGCGACCCTGATGAAGTCGACATCCCCTTACAGGAACTGCTGGATTCCAGATACCTGGAACATCGGGCTACCGAGCGCTTTGCACCCGGAGCGGTCCCGACACCCGGCGATCCGGGACTCGTGCTGCGAGGCTCGGCGCTGGCTAATCGGTTTGGCACCGATACCACCGAGGAAGCTGCCGGCACGACTCATTTCTCGATCATCGACGGCGACGGCAATGCCGTGTCAATGACCATGACCGTAGAATCGGTGTTCGGTTCGCAGCGCTGGGCGGCAGGATTTGTCTTGAACAATGAAATGACCGATTTTGCGCGCGCTGTTCCGGGGGACGGCAGCCGCCCGGCGAATGCGATCGCACCGGGCCGCAGACCCAGATCCTCCATGTCACCTACCATGGTTTTCGATGCGACGGGTGACATCCTGATGATTACCGGTTCACCAGGCGGCAATTCCATTCCGGCGT
>Ga0181578_10006602_pt1 | contig 9904 bp, 6 predicted proteins | sample 071ome_21_FD_148659 | JGI IMG/M metagenome (GOLD analysis project Ga0181578, IMG submission 148659) | Coastal salt marsh microbial communities from the Groves Creek Marsh, Skidaway Island, Georgia - 071401CT metaG (spades assembly) | ecosystem: Environmental > Aquatic > Marine > Intertidal zone >... | reverse complement strand
CTAAGGATAGGCACCCTTTGAGCACGTCCAGCATCCTTTCTACACGTTGCCACCGCAGATCATGAGCCAAAGACTCTCACGCCGATCCTTTCTAAAAGCCGCAGGTTTGGCATCCACTCTCAGTATCGATGGGTTGAAGGCCCAGTCCCGACCGCAATATACCGTGGTTGGCGCGGGGATCGTGGGGGCGAGCATCGCCTACCATTTGACGAAAGCTGGCGCCAATGTAACGCTCATCGATGCCCTTGGTCCCGCTCGCCTCGCCAGCCGTGCAACCTTCGCATGGATCAATGCCACTTGGGCGAAGCAACCGAAGCACTATCATCGGTTAAGCCAATTGAGCGTCGCACTCTGGCATGACCTCCAAGAGTCGCTTGATTTGCCGATTCAATGGCAAGGCTCTATCGAATGGTTTGAATCAGAGGATCGTCAGGCGCGTCTCGCACTCGATATTGATGAACAGATCACTTGGGGCGAACCTGCGAGAATGATCAAGCCCGCGGATGGCTTGGCACTTGCTCCAAATATCCGTTTTGGTCATGCAAAGACCGCTGCGTTTTCACCCAACGACGGGGCCGTCAATGCGGCCTTCGTCACCGAACGCTTGGTTCAAGCGGCGAAGGCGCTGGGCGCTACCTGTCGATTTCCATGCACGTTGATGGATGCGACACCCAATCATCTCGGAACCACCGTCCGGACTTCAGAGGGTGATTGGCACGCTGATCAGCTGATTCTGGCAACCGGCGCTGCACGCGATGTTCCCGGCAGACTGACGGGCATCGACATCCCGCAGAGAACCACACCTGGCATCATCGCTGTGACCGCACCGGGTCCAGCAATTCTTGGCCCTGTGGTTTCAGCGCCGGGCGTGCATCTTCATCAGCAACTCGATGGGCGCTTGGTGATCGGCGAACAAGCCGGCGCTCCAGACAGCCACAGTGATCGACTCCACAACCGACCCACTGAATTTCCGACCGCTTCGCTCAGCAAAGCCCATGGCGAGCGGCTCATGGCGCTTGCGCGAACCTATCTGCCATCCATCGATCAATTCACCCTCGATCAAGTGATGATTGGCTGGCGACCGCTCCCCATCGATGGTCATCCGGTTCTCGGCAGGAGTGCATCGAACCCTCATCATTATCTCGCCATCATGCACAGTGGCGTGACCCTGGCGCCCATCATTGGCCATCTCGTTGCAGAGGAACTTTTAACCGAACAACCCAACCCCTTGCTCGAGCCATACAGACCGAGCCGTTTTGAAGGCCGGGGCTCATTGTGAGTTGCGTGCACCCTACGCAACCCGATAGAGTCTCGACCAGCAAAGACGAAGCTTCGACGCATCAACCCACACAGCAAATTGGAGTCATCACGGCTCTAACAACATCTGTCTTGAAGTTGACGAGCTCTGGACACTTCGTCATCTATACATCAACGCAGGGAAGCTCATTCGCTTTATGAATTGGCTAAATGACCATTGGCTCGCCGTCCTATTTTTGAGCCTCTACACCCTGGTGCTGCTCTACAACGCGTATCTTGGGAGCCAAGCGAGTAAAGGGCTCGACGGCTACATGGTGGGCAATCGCGCCATGGGCGGGGTCGTCGTCGGGATTTCGTTTTTCGCGACCTTCGCGTCAACCAATAGCTACATCGGCCATGCCGGCAAGGGCTACGCCTACGGACTGCCGTGGTTCACAATGGCAATCCTACTGGTGCTGTTTAGTTGGATTTCCTGGCGCTGGATTGGACCACCGCTGCGACGATTTGCCAGCGAGTGGGACGCGCTGACGATTCCTGATTTTCTTGGCAGTCGTTTTGTGCCTGAGGGACCAACATCAGATCGACACCCTCTCAGACTCGCGGCGGCCATCGTCATCGTGTTCTCGAGCCTGCTCTATCTACTCGCCATCTTCAAAGGCGCAGGCCATCTCTTTCAGATCTTCTTAGGCATTGATTACGAAATGGCCGTGGGCGTGACGTTACTCATCGTCGTGCTCTACACCTCCGTGGGCGGGTTTGTCTCGGTGGTCAGAACGGATGCAATTCAAGGCATTCTCATGCTGCTCGGTAGTGTGATGATGTTCTATTTTGTGACCCGCGCGGCGGGCGGAGTCAGCGCCATTACGGAGCTCGAAGCCGACCCTGAAAAGTCATTCCTCTTCGAGTTCAATGGTGGCATACCGTTCGCCGTTCTCCTCGGCGTCTCGCTCTCGGGCGCGCTCAAATTGCTCGTCGACCCGAGACAGATCTCGCGTTTCTTTGCTCTAAAGGACGATGCCGCAGTGAAGCAAGGCATTTGGGTCGCAGCTGTGGGTCTCGGCATCATCCTCTTTTGCCTTTTTCCCATCGGCATCTATGCACAGCTCATTCTGCAGGACGTTGGGGACACGGATTTGATCGTCCCTACGCTGGTCAGTGACCCAAGCATCTTCCCGTTTTGGGCGGCCGACTTCCTGATTGTTGCGATTGTGGCGGCGGCCATGTCGTCAATGGATAGCGTCCTGCTGGTAGCCGCCTCAACGCTATACAAAAATCTCATCGCGCCGTTCAGCGTTTCGGCGCACCAATTGCGGTGGACCCGAGCTGCCGTGATTGGCTTTGCCATCGTATCCGCAGGTCTGGCGTTGAACCCGCCCGGCGACATCGTCGAAATCACCATCTTCTCAGGCAGCCTTTATGCGGTGTGTTTCTTTCCGGCCGTGGTGCTGGGACTGTACTGGTATCGGGGTACAGCGCGTTCCGTACTCTGGTCGATGAGCGTCGGCACCTTCGTGCTGCTCGGGTGGATATTGCTTGGGTTTAAGCAACACCTCCACGAGGTATTCCCCGCACTCTCCGCCTCTATGCTCATCTACTACCTTAATGCTCGATTAGATCCTGCGCCTTCCCCTCAAGCGCTGGGAAACTAACCAAGGCGCTGCGCAATCCCAATACAACGCAAGTATCCTAGTAGGACGCTTCCCTAATCTTGATCGCCCGTGGTCATTCTGAGCTCATTAGCTCCTATGCCAAGCGATCTCAAGGACCATGCGTCCCGTACTTACTGCATGTCTGGTTCAACTCCGATCAACATCGTCTGGTTCAAGCGCGACCTCAGGGTGACAGACCACGCTCCGCTGGTCGCAGCTTCATCAGGGCCAGTCCTACCTGTCTATATTTTTGAACCCGACTATTGGCAGTTGCCGGATACCAGCCCCATTCAACACGCGGCGCTCGTGAGTGCGGTCTCGGACCTGAGCAGCTCGCTTTTACAGATGGGTGCGCCGCTTCTCGTTCAATCAGGGAAGGCCATCGATGTATTTAAATCGCTCTTGAAGGCCTACCCCGTCGCTCAAGTGGTGTCTCACGAAGAAACTGGAAACGCGTGGACCTACGATCGAGATCGAAAGGTCGCTCGGTTCCTCAAAGCATCAGGTATCCCTTGGGTGCAATACCCATCAAACGGCGTGATTCGGCGGCTTGGCAATCGAGACGGATGGTCAAAACGCTGGCACCAAACCATGCACGAGACGCTCATTTCACCTCCTTCAGCGCTTTCAGGCGTCGAATCAAGAGCAGTGGATTCGCTCTCAGTTGCTACACCTGACCTCAAAGGTGCGAAAGGGCCTAGGCTCATTGCGACGCGCGCTACTGCCATGACCGCGCTCAGTTCCTTTCTCCAGGCGCGCGGTGAACGCTACCACACCGAAATGTCGTCCCCACTCAGCGCGGAAGCCGCTTGCTCAAGGTTATCAGTGCCCTTGTCACTCGGATTAATATCGATCCGAGAGGTGTACCAGCAAAGCCAAACCCAAGCGCAAGCGGTCAAAGCTGATCGCACCGCCTTCCCGTCTACGTGGCCCAAAGCCCTTCAAGCATTCGGCTCGAGGTTAAGGTGGCATTGCCACTTCATCCAAAAACTCGAAGACGAACCTCAGATCGAGTTCAACACGATGCATCCTGCTTATGAGTCAGTGCGATCTGATTCGAACGCAGACAGGCTGCAGGCCTGGCAAGAAGGTTGCACCGGTTACCCCATGGTGGATGCCTGTATGCGCTACCTCAAAGCCACGGGATGGCTCAACTTTCGAATGCGCGCCATGCTGGTGAGCTTTGCAAGTTACCACTTATGGCTTGATTGGCGAGTCACAGCACCCTACCTCGCGAGCCTTTTCGCAGATTACGAGCCTGGGATTCACTACAGCCAAGTTCAGATGCAATCTGGAACCACAGGCATGAATGCTGTTCGGATCTACAATCCGATCAAGCAAGGTCTCGATCATGACCCCGAAGGGCTGTTCATCAGACAGTGGGTCCCGGAACTCGCTCACGCCGATCATATTCACGAGCCCTGGAAGCATCCGAATTCGGTACGCGGCTACCCAGCGCCTATCGTTTCGGAATCCGAGGCACGACGGTCAGCGTCCAGCAAAATTTACGCCCTTAGACGCTCTGATCAACACCGAGAACAAGCGAAGACCATCGTGGCAAAACACGGCAGTCGCAGCGCGCGGCGATTTGGTCAGACAAAAAGAAAGAGTCACGTTTCGTCTAAAGCAGCCATTACTGCAACTGCGCAAGGATCGCTCGCGCTCGACCCATAAGTCAGTCGGAGATAAAGCGAGACGAAGGGAACCTAACCCCGGCCCAAAGGTGACCGAGCTTGCACGGCATTCAACAACTGGCTACAAACGCCAATCAAGGAGGCCTCTGATGCGATCCAAACACCCCCTCATTCAATGCTGCCTTATTCTCGTCTGCTGCTCAGCCATGTTTACGAGCGCCGATGAAAATCAGGGCTCACCTTCTCCTTGCGTGTCACAATCACCGACGCTGGGTGATTCCGCCTATTGGGCAACAGAGGCTGTCACTCAATACGCTACTCAAGACTACCGAGGCGCTGTTCAGACCGTCGATGCGTGTTTTGATATCTGGGCACCTGAAGCAGGCCAGGCACAAAAAAGCATGTTCGACGACGGCGTTAAATGCCCAAGAACGGGCCGCGTGTCGAAGAAAACCAAGGCAAAAATTCAAGAGAATTACCTCATGAACGATGTTTCGATGGCGCTTTGGGCCAAAGCTCGGTCATTGCACGAGCTGGGCGACGTTGAACAAGCAAAAGCAGCGTACGGTCAATGCGTGTATATGGCATGCGGCCGGGCATGGGATCCCAAAGGCTGGTTTTGGAGCCCGGCGGAAGACTGCGCAACATTTGCCAGAAAGCTGTTAAGCGAGGTTTCCTCCTAGCCTCGTTATCGTTCAACCAATTGCGACGGCTTCGCCGAGTCGCGCGCAAGCCGAACTCAAGATCACAGCGGAGCCAGACCTCGGCTCGACATTCCCGCGGGCGCTCGAGCGACGCCCGGCGTGACCCTCATCCCTGGCAGGACTAGGAAGCGGATCGCCTAAGTACGGAGGGCGATGAAGATTCAGTGATCCCCTAACGTCGACCAGGGGGTCTACACTACAATTCCTAGGCTTTTCTTTTCACGCGCACCGGCATGTAGGTATAACCCTTCACAAAGGAGGACAAGGTGCGGCTCGGCTCTTCTAGGACTTCGATCTTCTCAAACCGCGCAAGGATTTCCTCCCACAGAACTCGAAGCTGTAATTCGGCTAATCGATTGCCCATACACCGATGGATACCAAATCCAAAAGAGAGATGCTGGCGCGCATTTTTCCGCTCGATATCCAGTGCATCAGCATTTTCAAATACGGCTGAGTCTCGGTTGCCCGAGGCGTACCACATCAGCATTTGATCGCCCGCTTTGATGGCTTTACCGCCCACTTCGCAATCAACGTTGGCCGTGCGGCGCATGTAGGCGAGGGGGGTTTGCCAGCGAATCACCTCTGCAACCATGTTGGGGATAAGCTCAGGATGATTGATCAACTTATCGTATTGCTCGGGGAACTGATTGAGCGCATAAACACTGCCGCTCATGGTGTTGCGCGTCGTATCGTTGCCCCCCACGATCAACAGCAGCAAGTTTCCCAGGTACTGAAACGGTGGCATATCTTTCGTATCCTCCCCATGCGCGAGCATGGAGACCAAGTCGTCTCCAGGATTCTTTAGTCGTTCTTCTTTCAAGCGCATGAAATACGTCAGGCATTCGAGCAATTCCTCTCGGCGCTGCTCGATCGACTCGATGATCCCCCCTGGTTGAGGAATTGCGAAGGTAATATCAGACCATCGAGTCAATTTGCGCCGATCTTCGAAGGGAAAGTCGAACAGCGTTGCCAGCATCATCGTTGTCAATTCAATAGAGACTGTATCTACCCAATCGAAGGGCTCATCCTCGGGCAAACTGTCGAGCACCGATATGGTTCGCGCCCGGATGAGCGGTTCGAGATTGGCGAGGTTCCTCGGTGCGACGACCCCCGTCACCGTTTTTCGCTGTGCATCGTGCACGGGTGGGTCCATCGCGATAAACGTTGAAATATCGAGCGCGCCCTCTGGCAAGGGCGTCCCCACGGGAAACCCTAGGGTGATCCCATTCGCAGAACTAAAGGTTTGCCAATCAACATCGACTTGCTTGATATGTTCGTAACGGGTCAGCGACCAGAAGCGTCCAGCCATTTCGGTTTCGTTGAAATGGACCGGGTCTTCGGCTCTCAGACGCTCGAAGTACTCCTGCCACCTGTTTTCGTTAAAGATGCGCGGGTTTACCGGGATGATGTCTTCAATCGGTACATCATAGGCCGAGGGCAAGGGCGCTTTGTTCTCAACCCCAGCAGCCGAAGGCATCACGCGTTCGGGCGCATCAGATCCAGGCTTGGTAATGGTTTCACTCATGTCATGTTCCTTGTGTCTGTTCCCCAACCTATCTGTGATGAGGTGCTTACCCTCGATTCTTGTGTTCGCCGGCCCCAGGCGGCCTGTCCACCGCTCTTCGACTTCTACGTCTGAGACTGAGAATCGGCGCTGAGCCCCTCTGGCACGCATCACCGATACCTACCCATCAGGGTCATCTGCTAGACGCGGGTCAACCGAGCGCATTGACTCAGGATGCCACCGCGACCACGCCAAAACCATTTTCAGAGAACATCAACTTTGGTCTGCTGCCCATTGCGTCTCACGCCCTTCGCTTAGCAGGCAGTTTCACTCTGAAGAGGCCGCCGACGCGAAGACAATTCCTTTAAGTTGTTACTCACTGGTTTACACGGATTGACCTTACATAGCCAAAGCGGACCACCTCAACCATCAAAGAGCGCTCTCGAACGCAAATGGAGCGAGAGCGGAGCAACCCGCTCTATTTTTTGGTTTTGAATCTATCAACCGATGAGGCATTTTGAGTTCAAACTAGCTCTCATTCGGCTAATCGACCGATCAAGCCTACGACATTGAGCCAATCGATAGAAGCGGCTCAGTCGATGCCCAAAGTTCAAACGCACGATGGGACGTGCTCACAAAACCAAACGCCAGAGCCCAACAGACACCGGATTCGTTTCTTGTGCCGCCAAGCTCGAGCCTGGAACTACTCTCAACTTGAGTACAAATTTGTCGAAAGGCTTCAAAGGCACCTTCCTTTGGCTCGACCTTCCTTCGAAAAAGCTTGCTTTACCCTCACGCAATTTGCATAAAATCAATCCATCGGTTCGAAGAGCGTACCCGAATAGGGGGACTAAGCGCGCCGTCGAGCGCACTCGCTGGTCACACATGCCAGCGACTAAGAGGAAAAGAAGATAGAGAGAGCGGACATGCTAGCGATTGCATACAAAGAATTCCTGGGTAACAGCCCACTCTGGTTTAAAAACGTGATTCTCGCGTTCTTGGTGTTGTGCTGGCCTCTCAAAATCATCGTTGGCACGACCATTTTGGGTTGGCTCTTCATCGCCATGTTCATCTTAACGCTGGCCATGGCACTGAAGTGTTATCCCCTTCAGAGTGGAGGCATCGTCGCCCTTGCCATCCTTGCGCTTGGTCTCACGACACCCGACACCGTCTGGTACGAGATCCAGCAGAACCTCCCCGTGTTGGCACTGCTGATTTTCATGGTGAGTTTCATTTATTTCATGAAGCCCCTGCTCAGCTTTATCTTCGCGCGCATCATTGTGGGGGTGCGCAATAAAATCGCGCTGGCGTTTCTGTTCTCATCTATGGCGGCTTTTCTCTCCGCCTTTCTCGACGCCCTTACCGTCACAGCCGTATTGATTGCCGTCTTCGTGGCGCTCTATGGGGTCTACGAAAAAATTCACTCATCTCAAAGCGCAGACTACAACCAGGATAACGTGCCTGATTCCCAGGAGATGGGTAAAGACGTCCTCGAAGATTTCAGAAGCTTTATTCGCAGCCTGGTCATGCATGGGGCAGTGGGTACGGCACTCGGCGGTGTCACCACCATGGTAGGGGAACCCCAGAACCTACTCATAGCTGAAAAAATGGGTTGGGAATTCATGCATTTCGTTGAGGCAATGGCGCACGTCACCGTTCCCGCGGTGATCGCCGGCTTTCTAACCTGCGTGCTGCTCGAAGTGTTCGGTTGGTTTGGTTATGGCACCAAACTCGACAACAACGTCCGTAAGATTCTAAAGGCTTACGTCGCGGAGGAAGATGCTAAGCGAACCCAGCGAGACATCTACGGCTTGTGGGTACAGGCGATTTCGGGCGTGTTACTCATCATCGGACTGGGCCTTCATATTATGGAAGTTGGCCTCATTGGTCTTTCGCTTCTGGTGCTCGTCACCGCACTGACAGGAATCAATGAAGAACATCGCATTGGCCACGCCTTTGAAGAATCCCTTCCTTTTGTCTCGCTGCTTTGCATCTTTTTTGTCGTGGTCGGCATGATCCATGACTTACATCTATTTTCGCCTGTGATCCATTGGGTCCTTGAACTACCCTGGGAAATCCAACCCGGTGCATTTTTCCTTGCGAACGGCGTGCTATCCGCCATTTCTGACAATGTGTTTGTTGCGACGGTTTACATTAATGAGGTCAGGGCCGCTTTTGATGCGGGCGAGATCACAGCAGAGCACCTTGAAATCTTGGCGGTCAGCATCAACACGGGCACCAACCTGCCCTCGGTTGCTACACCCAATGGCCAAGCTGCATTCTTGTTCTTGCTGACTTCAGCACTGGCACCGGTGATTCGACTGGGCTACGGGCGGATGGTGTACATGGCACTGCCCTACACCGTGGTTCTCACCATTGTGGGCTTCCTCTTTCAATAGGGGATCGACGTGCGTTCGCTTCGCGTCTGGCTTCCGATTGGCTTTCCTCGAAGCGCGCAGACCCAAGCCCATGGAGCCAAAATCGTGCGCGCAAAATCTCGCGAGTACTCATCTTTGCGCCGTGACCTGAAACCAAGCGATCGTTAGCCTTCAAGCCCGAGCAAGACTCACAGCCTTTCAGGCGTTGGCAAGCGGTCTTCGCATTGTTGGCGCGGGACCTGTGGGCGCCTGCCTTGCCATCGTCGCAGCAGCACAGCCTTCACGCCACCCTGGTGGAAGCTCGCACGCATAAACGCCGGCCCAATGCTGTCGAGAGTAAATAGCGAATTTCGCTGACTACTAACTACCAAGCACTAACCGCTAACTGCCCTCGAACAGCGCATCAGATAAAGCGTCCTCTCGCTCTCTTTTTCGAGATCCACCGGGCTTACATGCTCGGCCAGTTTCTCATTTGAACACTTGATTGAATGAGCCCGAACACTGATCCTTGTTAATTGGCAAGCAGCTCGATTCCAAAGGAGTTCAAGATGACGCGATCCATGACCGCAGGGATTCACTTACCCCAAGCAGGCCCCGCCGCAAACCCCGAATCGATCAAGCGCGTCGCGGTGCGTGCCGAAGCGCTTGGCTATGCGGACGTGTGGGTGAGTGATCATTTGGCCGTGCAAACAAACGCAGCTTACCCGCCCTCACCTTACATCTATGAACCCCTGATCACATTGACTTGGGCTGCTGCCGTTACCGAGCGCGTGAAACT
>Ga0181578_10006583_pt1 | contig 9917 bp, 10 predicted proteins | sample 071ome_21_FD_148659 | JGI IMG/M metagenome (GOLD analysis project Ga0181578, IMG submission 148659) | Coastal salt marsh microbial communities from the Groves Creek Marsh, Skidaway Island, Georgia - 071401CT metaG (spades assembly) | ecosystem: Environmental > Aquatic > Marine > Intertidal zone... | reverse complement strand
TTAAAGTACTTACACGAAGACGTTAAAGCGGCTTGGGATTGGGAAACTGCCTCCGAGGCGGCTTTAAATGGTCATCTCCACATCCTCGAATATCTCGTCGAGCGTGAATACGATGAATTTGACGAACATGCGTGTGAGTATGCGGCTTATAATGGTCACTTAAACTGTTTGAAGTACTTACACGAAGAAGCCAAAGCGCCGTGGGGTTCGGGGACTGCCTACAGGGCGGCTGAAAGGGGTCGTCTCCACATCCTCGAATATCTCGTCGAGCGTGAATACGATGAATTTGACGAAGATACTTGTGCGTGTGCGGCCGAGAATGGTCACTTAGACTGTTTGAAGTACTTACACGAGGTTGCCAAAGCGCCGTGGGGTTCGGGAGCTGCCGTACGGTCAGCGCACCGGTACAACCACCCAGAATGTTTACAATACCTCCTCGACAACGACTGCCCGTTACCAGAAGGTTGGCGATACGAGCGCGGAGAGTTATATCCATTATATTCATCAGATTCAGAATCAGAATCAGATTCAGAATCATCATCAACGTAGCGCACCTCCTTGAAAACACTTACACGTACCCTAAACATAACAATCTATCTTTCAAAAACACGCAGCGCGCGGAACTTCCAAACAACGAGCGAGCGCAAAAGCAAAAAGCACGACAAAACCTAAACGCGATGCGCCTCAACATGCGCGCGCTTTCGTCGCCGTTACTTTCTCTTTCCTCCTCCTCTTCTTCCTCGAGGAAGAAGAACGCCACCAGAGCGACGGCGAAAACGCCCTTCTCTTCCTCCCCGAGATCTTTTCTTCCATCGCGCGTAACTGTTTTACGAACGAGAAACTCAACGAGACAATCGTCTTTGTCGTCCTTCTCCGTCAAAGCATCGTCTTCTGACGAAGAAAATAAGGAAATACAAGTGACCCTGGTGGATTGTTTCACCTCGGACGTCGGGAAGATGACGTCGGAGACGAGGAAGAACGCGGAGGAATCGATCATGGAGCTAGAGAATGCGAGATTTGTGAGTGAGAAATATCTTTTCGCGAACGCCGAGTACATTTTCTTTTTGTTTTTCGAACGAGAGAGAGGGAAATATGGATTCCTGGAGGAATCTGGTCGTCGTCGTCTTTTTGTCGTCTGTTTGTTTGTCTTCTTTCTTCGCGTATTTTGTTTGTTTTTGGCGTTATTCTCTCGCGTTTCGTATAGCGCGCGTTTGTTGTTTGCGCGATATGACTGACATTTTCCTCTCGCGCTCGGCTCTTTTTTTATCACTCTTCTTTAGGACGTGTTGCGATCGAACGACCAATTCGTCTTGGTGGAAATATTCAAAGGGAAAGAAGCGATCGAGGAGCACAAAGGCGAACCGCACTACAAAAACTGGAACAAAAACGTGGAGTCGATCATGTCTAAACCTCGGTCGAAGAGAAGTTATCGGCCGGTGTTCCCGACCAACGACGACTGGAACGCAGTGAATACGCCGCTGCAAATCGACGAAAACGGGCAAAAGATTGAAGTCGCGGAAGGGTCCGGGACGTCCGTCGCGTGTCACGTGACGATTAAGGTACACAAAAAAGACTGCGCCGCGTTCGAGAAGGTTTCAATCGAAAATGCAATTTCCTCGAAACTCGAAGAGGACGGCGGGTGTTTACGATTTGACATCTTCAGAAGAATTTTAGACGACGACGATAACGCGGACACCCCGGCGGAATACTTATTCGCGGAAGTCTTCCGGGACGCTAAGGCGCAAAAGTTCCACGCCACGACCGCGCACTCGCAAAACTGGAAAACCAAAGTCGAATCGATGATGGCCGCCGAGCGGACGTGGACGCAATTCGACCAAGTCGTGTTCCCGGAGGACGACAACATGTGGTCCGACGGCGAGGCGTGCGAAGACGCCTGCGAAATGGCGTGGTAGAGAAGAGGAAGACGAGAACTCATTTAAAAAAGACGTTTGTACTATTTATTTGCCGCGCGTGTGCGTGTAATTGATATATTCTCCGAATACTACTATATGCGTATGCGCGCTTTTTTGTCTTCCTTTTCTTTTCAATTTCCTCAGAGTTTTGACGCTTTTGCAAATTCATGCTCTTGGCGCGGCGGTGGTGGTGCGCTCGCAGTGGAAGTCATTTTATTTTCAGCGGCAACAACAGCGGCGCGCGCGAGAAGGAGAGAGTGCCTATTATTGCGGACGCACTCCGGAACGCGCCTCGCGGTGGTGGTGTTGGGTTGCGTCGCGGTGTGAACAACAACAACAACAGACGGAGAGAGTTCAAAACCCTAAGCAAAATGGACCGAGGTAACTAGTTTACGCGCGAAGCGTTGGCGTTCTTAGTTTTGCTAAGACGACGAAAAGCGTTCGTTTTGTGCACGTCGCAAATATTTTCATCGTCCGAGACGCGGGTCGTTTCGTTTTTCTCTCTTTCGGGCGCGTGCGCGCGCGTGAAACTAACCGCTTTGTATTTAACAACTCTCTCGCTTCTTTCGATTTCTCGACGGAATGACGTTTAAAAAACAAACCTCAGACGACAACGACAACGGTTCCTCGGGAGAACAACAAGTCGCGCTTTTCTCGGACGATACCGGCGAAGCTTTGAACGAAGCGGCGTTTCGGTTGGTGAGAGAAGCGACGAAAGATGGGCCGTTGAACACCTTACGAGAGGAAGGCGACGGAGACGGAGACGACGTCCAATCGATGAAATGGATCGAGACGGTGAAAATAGCGGCCGGGAGACATAAATACGTGCTGATGGACGTGTATAACGAGAGAAACGAGAGGAAATTGATCGTGCGCTCGTACGCGAATTGCGGGTACCACGCGGATAACTACCGAGTCGCGATGCGAGAAATACAGAACGATAGCAATTTTAGCAGCAATAGCGTCAAAGCGAGGGTGATTGGTGGTGGACGAATAGAGTACGATCCGGTGCGATCCGATGTGAACGTGTACGGATACTCGATGACTTTTGGGCGAACTCCCGGGTGCAACAAAAAGACGATGGAAATTATTCAGAAAACTTTGAATATCGCGAATGCGCAATGGTCCGATGACGGATATTGAAAATCTTTCTCTCTCTCTCTGTCATTATTTGCTGTACTAAACGCCGCTACCGCGTATCGCGTATCTATTCCTATTATCATTACTACTACTAATACTAATACTACTACTAATACTCTACCAGCTATCGAAATTACCAAAGCCTCCTTTCTTTACAGACGTAACTTTCGCTTTTTTGTATTGTTGTTGTTCATCTTCTTCGTCCCGGGGGCGAGGAGAAGCATCGTTGGTGTTGTTAAATTTGGCGCTCGCGTTGGCGGTCGATCCCGTCACGAATCGCCCGATTCCAGAGCCGACTATTTTAGGACCCATCTTCCTCTTCTTCTCTTCCTCTTCTTCCATTTTTTTCTCCGTGTTTGTTTTGACCGCGGCAGTCTTCTCGGCGGCGGCGGCGGCGCAAACGCCCGATAGCGAGGCTTCGTACTCCTTCTCCAACTTTATCCATGGATTTTGGTGCACCGTCGTCTTTTCGATGACAACATCCTCGCGCGGTTTCTCTGGATCTTTTTCGTCTGCTTCTACATCTTCCAACTGATCTAATACTTTCAAACCTCCGACGACTCTGCCAAAGATTGTGTGTTTTCCGTCCAAGTGCGTCAAATTCTTCCCGTACGTGATGAAAAATTGTGAATTGTTCGTGTCTTTACCTTTATTCGCCATGGAGACGACGCCTCGTTCTTTGTGACTCAGCGCGCCTTTTTGCATGCCGCATTCGTCTTTAAACGTTTCGCCGTATATGGAGAAGCCTTTCTTACCGGTTCCCGTCGGGTCGCCGCCTTGAATCATAAAGTTCGGGACGTTGCGATGGAATTTCACGCCGTCGTAGAAACCTTTCTCGCACAAGTAGAGAAAGTTTTCGCACGTTCTCGGCGCGAGATCGCAGTGAAGCTCGAGATTGAGCGATCCAAACCGTTGAATGTCGAGACTGACGTAGCCTTTCTCGCCTTTCTTGGGATTTAAATACACCGGTTTCTTCTCTTTGCCGCCTTTCAATCCCGCGCCGCCGATCGTGGACGTGAAGCCCATGGCTTGTTTACCGTCCGAGCGAGATTGATTTTCCTCGTACCTTCGAGGTTTGAGAAATCGTTTCATTGAGTTTAAGAAACGTTGGCGTTCTTCCTCCAAAGGTCGTTTCAAGAAGTAATCGCGATCGCTGACGCCTTTTTTCGAGTAATCGACGGGTTCCGCGCTCGAAAACGTCGCCGCGCCGGGTTTGAATTGGACCACGTCGGACGCGTGCGGTTTGTCCGCGTACTGGTGAAGCCTCTTCAAATCTGCTTCTTCGGTATTATTTCTTCCCGTGTCATCGTTCGCTTTCTTCATCTCCATCTCCGCGACTTTTCCTCCGCCGCCGCCTCTGAAAGCCTCCTTCGCTTCGTTCGTTTTCAACGCGTCCAACGTTCTCTTCACGTCTTCCGACATCGCGTTCACGTTGACCGTCCCACCTTCCCTCTTCACGCCGCCTTTCGTCCCAACAAAGCTCGCGCCTTTCTTCGTGATCACGTGGTCCATTTTATCCAACATTCTTCTCGAATTCGCGTCGTCTCCTTTGCCGTCGCCGTCCGCTCCTCCTCCTCCTCCTCCTCCGCTTCCCCCTCTCGTCGCCATCGGATCTTGCACGATTAACAAATCTTGCCTCGTGATCTTCTCGTCCGTGATCAAATCGCGCCATCGTTTCGGCTTTATCACCAACTCCTCGATCGCTTTGTAACTGTACGCGTACCCCGAACTTTTCACGACGACAATTTTCGTCGAATCCGTAAACTCGCTCCCGAGTATCGGACACTCGTACCTGCCCTCGTCCTCTCTCCCTTTCACTTTTTTCAGCTTCAACTCTTTAAACTCCGAAATAGTCGTCTCTTTCCCAGTCATCGGATCTCTCTTGTGTTTCATCACGTACGGCAGCACGTTCTCCAAATCGTAAATGCCGCCATTCGCGATGGAAAAAACCGGCGTTTCAAACGGAAGAAACGACAGCGCGCAGCAGTTAAACGGGAGTTTTTTTCGCGAAAAGTCGTTGTTAGAGTTGCCAGCTTTCTTCCCGCCGCCGTCCAGTTTCCACTCGGTGGCGGTGATGTAGCCTCTGTCTTTGCCCGCTGATTTCTTGGCGCCCATTTATTCTTGTTTTTGGCGTCTTTCCAATTTTTTTTTTGAAGAAAAAAGCGAAGAAAATTTCAAAAATACGCACGAGAAGAAGGTCGAAGAAGCTCGCGGATGCAAACACACATCTCTCTCTCTCTCTTTCTGTGTGTTCCTCTTCTTCTTCTTCTTCTTCTTCTCCTTCCGTTTGAGAGAGAGAGAGAAAGATAAACCCTTTTTCTTCGCGGCTTCCGTCGCTTTTTTTTCCTCGCGTGTACACACGCGCGTACACGCGCGCGCGGGGGTACTACGCCGCTCGCGCGAGAGCGCGTGGTACGTTTCACGACGGAGAGAGACCAAGAAGAAGAACACACCCGTCGCGGGAAGAACACCTCTCTTTCTCTTTCAAGGAAGAGAGAAAGAAGGACGAAGCGGAGTGTTTAGAGCGTGGAGAGAGAGAGAGAGAGAGACACGCGCGCGTCGAAGAAGAAGAGCTTCTTTTCTTTGCGTATTTTCCACCTTTTTTCCGTCTTCTGTTCTTTGAAAATTGCGGCAGAAAATTTACCTCTCTTGCTCTCTTTCAGAACACACTTCACCACTATCACATAAACAGAGCACTACTAAAACAAAAAGAAAAATGTCGATAGGATTAGGCAAAGGCGTCGGGATTCCGGTGAAGCTGATGCACGAGAGCGAAGGGCACGTGATCACGGTACGCTACTCTATTCATTCGTGTAAAAGAGAGAGGGATCTCTTCTGAATTTTCTCTCGTCGTCGTCGCTCTTCTTCTTGTTCTTGTTCTTGTTCTTCTTCTTGTTCTCTCGAAAAGAGACGCGAAGGAAAGAGAGGAAGAGCGAAGGCAGGGGAAGGAGACGGTCTCTTTTTGACGTTGGGGATACCGTTTTCTTCTCCGTGTCTTCTTCTTCTTCCGAGAGAGTGTTTTTGAGGGGAATGCGGCCCGCATAAAATTGCACACTGACCACCTTTTTTCTTCTTCTTCTTCTTCTTCTCGTTATTATTATCAGGTTGAATTGAAATCCGGCGAACTGTACCGAGGGACGCTGGTGGAAGCCGAGGACAACTGGAACTGTCAGTTGACGAACGTGTCGCACACGGCGCGAGACGGTGCGCATTTTCACCCTTCGTTTCTCTTTTTATTCGAAAAGTAGTGTGCCGGCGGGGGCGTTCGTTCCCGCGCGAAGCGAAGCGGCGTTTTGAGTGTTATTGTTCTCATCGCATTCTTCGTTTCCTTGTCTTCGTCGCTTTTCTTTTCTCTCTTCTCGTATTGGCGACTCTTGTTGTTGTTATTAGTATTATATCTCTGACCCGCGCGTGTTTTTTATATTACGAATAGGCAAACACTCGTCTATGGAAAATTGTTACTTGCGCGGATCGAAAATCCGGATGGTCATCGTGCCGGACATGTTGAAAAATGCGCCGATGTTTAAGAAAATCGATCCGAGGACGAAGAGCGTGTTAGCTGGAGGCGGCGGGAAGAAATGATTTTTTTCTTTCAGAAGAGAAAGTCACGCACATACGCACACATAGCATACCAGTACGAGAGAATTGAATTCATATATATATAACCGCTAGAGAAGTTAAAGAGTATTATAATAATAATATACCCGTGTAATTTTACGAAAAAAGAAGGAGAAAACATCGTAGCAACACCATTTATACATACCTAGTATATATCGCGATCAATAATATCGAACGACACGATGCACACGCGCCTTTTTTCTTTTTCATCTCTCACTTTCTGTCAGTAATCGCGCGCCCAGGCGGGCGATCTATCGTTCGTCGGCGAAAGGCGAGAGGAGCGTCGTCGCGTCGTCGCGCCGTTGGTATTACCGTTGCTAATACTATTTCTTCGTTTTGTAACGACACCGCTACCCGCTTTGATTGTGACGCCGTCGCGGTGCTTGTAAATGTCGTACACGTGTTCTTGAACCATGTGCACCAAGTAGAACAAGCAATGGACCGGAACTAAATACGGCAGATGTTCTCTAAATAATTCGTTCTTGTGAAACCCGAGCAACCCGACGATGCTACCGACGATCATCGGGTGCGGGATGCCTAGATTGTACGGAAACCCGTCGACAAAGTTCGGCGCGCACTCGCCGAGCTCGACGCCAAAGTACGTTTGGTCCACGCCTAAAGCGTACGCCGCGGAAAAGGATAACGAATATCCGCCGAGAATCATCGCTAATGAAATCAAGTCGTATTCAAAATACTTGATGAAGTAATTGTACCCCAAATGAAACAACGCGATGGTTTTGAAAAACACGACGTTTCGCTTAAACGTCCCAAAATTGATCCCTTCTCGAATTTGGTACGTCGCGATGTACATGCAATAGTGCGTGTACGAGGTGAACGCTAAAAAGAAGTGCTCGTGAATGAAGTTTTTCCCGACGTAGTACGCCGCGACGACGGCGACGATAGAGTTCAACCCGGCTCTTTTCTCCAACTCAAACACCGACCTCGTGACGAACAAGACCATGAACGCCATGAATTTCCAAAACCAATTCGACGGCGCGATTGTGTTCAAGAACAAGTTTCTCGCCGCCCAGTTATAAAACGACGCCAATTTCGCTAAAAACCTACCCACGAATCCAAAGCATCTCGGGTAGACGACGTAGTGTAACTTCATGGTGACTCGTCGATCGGTGTTTTTCGTCGGCAAATCGCGAATGATGTGAATTTCGCGGTGGTAATCGAAACCAACCACGTCGCCGTCGGATAAGCACGACCCGCTTCCTTCCATCGGAAATACGGTTTCCACCTGTTTATTTTCGTTGACGGCAACCATGCACCTGTACACGAAGCACCACGGATAAACCGACCACGGTCCGTCGCAGTGTTCCATGTAAAACACCGTGTCGCTGTTGAAATTATGGTGCGAACTCGCGACGTAGATTTCATTCATGGAATAAATAGGCTCAACCGCCCACGCGTCCGAGCGAAACTTCTTTGCAAACATTTCCGCGATCGTCTCGCTATCGATCACGTTTTGAAACGCCCGCTTCGTTTTCCCTCGCAACTTCTCAAACCACCAATGCGCCGTTCGATCCCTCGCCGGATTTTCCTTCGTCACGAAATCGTAAATATCTCCCAACGCGTTCTTCTCTTTCTCGCCCGTCAGTTTACATCGCAACAAATAGTTATGCGCGACGATCCAACTCAACACGGGAACGTCTCGCGTCCGCCACAACGCGTCGAAGCACAAAGGCAACAAAAAATACGTGTGTTCGCACAACAGCGACAGCCAACCGCCGCTCGCTTCCGACGACGACTTCTTCGACATGTAGCTTTGCTGGTACGTCTTTTCGAAAGTGATCAAATGCGCGAGCTCCTGACCGACGTAGCTACACGCGAAAAGAATCACAGCCTGCTTCATATCTCTCACGTACCCGTCTTCGACGAGGCGTTCGCTCGCGAACGCGATCGCCGCCGTCGCCGCCCACGAGCACGCCAGTGTTGCAACCCTAAACTCTCCAGCTTTCACGCCAATCGTCGTCAGTAAACTCATCGCGTACGCGAACAAAAGGCTTCGACACGTCCACACGGCACCGTTTTTTTTGTCGTCATCGAGAAGAAGAACAGATGCGTGCCTCTCCAACGCGAATCGCGTCAAAATAACCACCGAAACGATCGCCAGCGGCGTCGTTATCAGGTGCAAGAAGACGTTCAATCCGTTCGTGTGGAACTTCTGGAATTTCGAGCGCGTTTGCGCGTATAAATCTTCTTCGGTGTTGCTCCGCTTGTTGTTCGACGTCGTCTTCTTCATCTTTGCGTGCGTTTGGTGCTCTCGTTCTCTCAAATCTGATGACTCTTCTTCTTTCTGTGACGTCGATGGACGACGAAGAGAAAGTATGACGTACGCGTGATGTTTTGGATATTCCGTTTGCTTTTTTTTGTTGTTTAGGGTTTGAGAATTTTATTCCTTTTGGACCAAAGGAAAAGGCTAAAAAAGCGTAGTAGGTTACGCGCGTTCGCTCGACGCGTTATACGCGTGGGTTTCTTCTTCTCGTTATTCGGCGTTCGTTATTCGCGCGTGCAGCAGTCGTTTGTCTTCATCTTTTCTTTGATAAAAAGCAAAAATAATTTAATAATGGCATATATATTTATATAATACTCTCTCGGTACGCGAGCGCGCAAACTTACGCGCGCGTGTATCTCTTGTTTTCGAATTTACTCTACTACACACACACGCGCGCACAACTCTCACTTCCTTCCTTTCGGCAAGCGGCTGTCTTTCAAAAACTTTTGGTACTCTTTGTTCATCTTCTCGTACTCTTTTTCGTCCCAGCCGGATTCGTTGTTGGCTTTGTTCTCGCGGTTCCTTTTGCGCACCTCGTCGAACTCGTCGTCTTGCGAGGCGGCGGATACGCGCTTCGAGGTGGCATCTTTGGTGATTGTTTTCGCGGTTTTGGAGGTGCGGTTGCCGAGAAGTTGCGAGGAGTCTGGGTTTTGCGCGATGGCTTTCGTCCAGCGTTGCTTTTGTCGCTCGCGGTCGGCGGCGAGGCGGATTTCTCGTTCGGCTCGCTTTTGCGCGCGTTCGCGGCGGTTTTTGCGCACGCGAGAGGAGGTGAAGGCCAACAAGAGGAAGGAGGAGACGTAGAGCGCGGATTGTTGGATCGCGGCCGGGGAGAGGTTGGTTGGCGCGGTGATGGACGACGGCGGTCGGATGTTTGTCGTCGCGAATTGAACCGCCGAGGTGACTTTGTCGCCGATCAAAGTTCTCGCTTTAGCTAAAGAGGAGGAGGAAGAAGCAGAAGAAGTTCC
>Ga0181578_10006570_pt1 | contig 9925 bp, 5 predicted proteins | sample 071ome_21_FD_148659 | JGI IMG/M metagenome (GOLD analysis project Ga0181578, IMG submission 148659) | Coastal salt marsh microbial communities from the Groves Creek Marsh, Skidaway Island, Georgia - 071401CT metaG (spades assembly) | ecosystem: Environmental > Aquatic > Marine > Intertidal zone >... | reverse complement strand
GCGAGAGTTGGGGCCGCACCCGCGTCTTCTCGAGGCCTTGCTCGTGACTGTCGAGTCGCTCGTTCACACTCGGTTCGCGCGCAACCGAGTGTGAACGTTGTCCTGTGAGACCTGCCGGTCTGACCTGGGGGTTTTCTCCGGTCAACCCCAGGTCAGACATCCGTGGTCGGTCAGGTCACGGGTTGCATGCGTTCGAGCCGTCCCAGGTGAGTGCTCCGGAAACGACCGACATGATGCACGCCGAGAATCTCGGGCGTCGTTGCGCCGTGAGGGTGGTCAGAGTGACGGTGCCGTCCGAGCCGGTCGTACCGGTCAGAAGGTCGTTGAACGACCCGGTGAACTGCACGGTCACCTCGGCACCGCTGACAGGGTTCCCCAAGTCATCGGTGACGGTCACCGTTGCAACACCACTCTTGGTCCGGCCGCCGGTCGTCGACGTTGACAACACGGTGGTCACCGTCGTTGCGACCGGAACGTCGACCACCGTGATCGAGAAGCTCGCCGAGTCGGTCCGACCGTCTCCGTCGGATACACCGATCGTGAACGAACTCGTCCCGAGCGAGGTCGCCGAACCCGAGATGAGACCCGTTGTCGTGTCGAGCGACAAGCCGTTCGGAAGGCTCCCAGAGGTGATGCTCCATGCCAGCGGTGCTGTTCCGCCACTCACTTCGACCGACGCCGTGTACTCGGCGTTGCGTGTCGCGTCGGGGAACCCGGTGGTGACAATCGTTGGAGGAGGAGTCTCACCGTCGCCTGTGATGCCGATGAAGTCGACGGCGACGCTGTCGTTGGATCGATTCCCCGGCGTCTGGTCGTTGTCGCGGACCCGAACACGGATCTCGGCCACGCTCGGGACGCCGATGATCGCCGAGAGTTCGGAGTTGCTGCTCGAATCGACGGTGCCGATCGGGTTCCAGGTAGAACCGTCGAACCACTCGAAGCGGGCTCCAGTGTCACTGTCGCCTGCGTCGTTCCATCGGGCGACGATCGTCAGCGTGTTCGTGCCTGGAGCCACTGGAACGATCCAGGTGTGATCCATCCAGTCGTATCGATTCTGTCGACGGCCGCCGGAGTCCCGCTCGCCGATCGTCTGGACGACGCCATCCTCGGCATGCGTGGCTTCGAAGGTGCCGCTGACGGTGCCGCCACCGAGGATCTCACCGCTGGCGGTCGATGTGAGCGACTGTGTCGTCGTGATCGAGAGTTCGGCCGTGTCGGTGCGCCCGATGCTGTCGGTGACCTGGACGGTGAAGGTGGACGTGCCGGCGGTGATCGGGGTGCCCGAGATCGTGTCGCCGCTCAACGTGAGGCCGGCAGGCAAGCTACCCGTGACGATCGACCACGTGTACGGAGTCGAACCACCCGAAGCGGCGAGGGTCGCCGAGTACGCCGCGCTGGTCGAGCCGTCGTCGAGTGACGACGTCGTCACGAACACCGGCGCGCCGACCACGAGTTCGAGATCGACCGAGTCGCTCGACCCGTCACCGGACAGTACCGACACCGTGACCGTGGAGGTGCCTGCCGCGTCCGGCGTCCCGGAGATCGTGTCATCCGTGAGCGAGAGGCCGGACGGGAGTCCGCTGACATCCCACGTGTTGGTCCCGTCCCCACCCGAGGCAGAGAGTGTCGCGCTGTACGCCGAACCGGTGGTTCCGGCGGGGAGGGACGTCGTCGTGATCTGCACGCCGGAGGGCAGGCTGCATCGATATGCCGTTCCGTTGGACAGCGTGGCGGTGTTGTAGGAGATCAACGTTCCGAACTCGCCAGCGTGGTCTTCGATGCCGACGGTGGCGGACCTGCCGCCGTCGTAGCCGGACGAGCCGAACACCACATCCTGGTATTGCAGCACGACGTCACCCGTGGACTCCTCCAGAATGGCCTGGAACGTCACGCCGTTGGCGACGCTGTAATGGGGGACGTCCTCCCAGGAGGCGATGAAGCGCCGACTGCCTTCAGCACCGTCGCGAAGGACTCGGACCGTGCCGCCGGCCCCTGGGTTGAGATCATCCCAGAATGCCGCAATCAATCCATTCGGTTGCCCGGCATTGGGGATGGTTACGTTTTGATACTGGTTCACTGTCCCGGCGAGGCCGACCACACCGTTCGATCCGACCCAGGCGGTCGAAGCAGACTGCCCGTAGAGCCCGAAGCTGAACCCGATCGCTTGGCTCGTGCTTCCGTCATCACCGAGGGACAGGGAGGTGCCTGACGTCGTGGCGACCCAGGAGTACGGCTCCGACACACATGTGTACCCGGGCGGTGGGTCGAAGGTGCGAGCCGAGGCGGTGTTGGACCACGCCGAGTACGTTCCTCCCTGGAAGCCGTTGCCGGCACGGACACGGAAGCAGTGGTCGGTGCTGGGGTCGAGGCCGACGACGGTGGCGCTCTCGGCGTCGCCACCGACTGTCGCCACCTTGGTGAAGGACGAGCAACCGTCAGTGGATACGTCGATCTCCTGGAATGACTCACCCGTCGAACCGTCGGTCCATGTCAGATCGATCGAGGAAGTACTGACGGTCGTCGCTGCGAGCCCTGACGGAGAGCCCTCGACCGGTGCTGTCGCTCCGACGCAGGCCCCCACCATTGCCGAAAGGTCGAGACGGCCGCCTGTCACAGTCCTGCCGACCATCGACGACGTCGGCGCGACATTCGCAAGCGTTGCAAGCAGGAGGTCCTGGGCGGTCTGCCCTTGGTTGATCGAGGCGCAGAGCGCAATCGCACCCGACACGTGGGGTGTCGCCATCGAGGTACCGCTGTACGAGCCGTAGGTGTTCTCGGGAAGAGTCGAGTGAATGCTGGAGCCAGGCGCGCCGAGGTCGACCGACGTAACGCCATAGTTGGAGAACGACGAGCGTGCTCCACTGCTCGTGATCGATGCGACGGAGATCACGCAGTCCCAGCCGCGAGCTGCGCCCGAGGCAGTGCGGTCGCAGGCGTAGCTCGACGGGTAGTGGGGCGACGAATCGGCGTCGACGTTGCTGTTTCCGGCCGCAGCGACGAACAAGATGCCGGCGTCGCCACCACGTTCGATCGCATCGAGCAGCGAGGTGCTCGCACCACCACCGCCCCAGGAGTTCGAGGTGGCAACGATGTTGAGGCCGTGACGGTTCTTCAGGTCGGTCGCGTAATCGACGGCTCGCACGGCAGTGCTGGTCGATCCTCCGTTCGGCCCGAGGAACTTGGCGGTGATCATCGTGACGTCCCAGTTCACGCCGACCACTCCAGCGCCGTTCCCACCGACACCGCCGATCGTGCCGGCGACGTGGGTGCCGTGGTCGTCATCGAGTCCGTCGTAGACCGAGCTGTCGTCGTAGAAGAAGTCCCATCCGTGGACGTCGTCGACGAAACCGTTGCCGTCGTTGTCCACGCCGTCGATGGGATCGAACGGATTCGTCCAGATATTGGCGGCGAGGTCAGGGTGCGTGACCTGGACCCCGGTGTCGATGACGACCACGTAGACGTCCTCGGAACCGATGTGACCCGCAGTCCACACCTCTGCAGCCTGACTGCCGTACTGATTCGAGGGACTGGAGGCGTCGCCGAGCATGCCCCAGAGCGTTCCGTCGGTGAATTTCGGGTCGTTGGGGGTGGCGGTGGACTCGAGGAGGTAGTTGGGCTCGGCGTACTCGACATTCGGGTTGCGAAGAAGAGCTTCCAGTGCCCGGCCGACGGTGGTCCCGCGGCCGAGTTGGAGCACCTGGGAGTGTTCAGCGAGCGGAGAGAGGGCTTCAGCGGCGACGGCCCCGGCGGCGAGCCGGGCGCTGGCACGAGCGGACGCCGGAGAACCAGGCACGAACTTGACGATGACCTCGTCGACGACATGGGGCTCCGACAGCGCCGAGGCCACGTCCTTGCTGATGTCTCCGTCGCTGATGGGGGCGGAACTCGCGACGTCGGTGCTGGCCGACAGCACCAGTCCGGCGATCGCCATGGAGAACGCAGCGAGTGCAGCGGTTGAACGGGAGGCGGTTCGTCTCATGATGCGTTGCCGGTGCCTTCGTATGTTGTCGAACTGGTCATGTGAGTATCGGTCATCAACCGTCCGAACTTGAGCCAAGTCCGAATCTGGGTGACGCATGGACGCTACGACATGCCTACCTGGTGGCCAACGCGCGTGAACGTACTTTTCACGCGCCCCGGCGTGCGTCCCACAACCGTTCGAGTCACTGTGCCCAGGACGGGGTTCGAACCCGTACGACCCCAGAGGGTCCGGGGGGTTTAAGCCCCCTGCGTCTGCCAATTCCGCCACCCGGGCCCTGCAGCACCGTACCCGGCCCGACACCCCCGCATCGCCGAAGATTACGCCGCAGCAAGCTCACCCGGGTCGTCGACAGCAAGCCACAGCGCAGCACGAGCCCGGTCGGCTTTCGCACCCGACAGGTCGTTCGCCACCACCACACCCTCGATCATGTCGGCAACCACCGCCGACCACGGGCGGCCCTTGAGAGCCACCGCCACAGTCGGCACCCCTCCTCGACGCCGCAGCGTCCGATGGACCCCCGCAAGGCCGGGAGGTGAACGAAACCCGGGCACGACGAGGGAACGCAACCTCGCCGCATGCCCGAGAGAACGTGCCGCAGCAGCAAACCGAAGACTCGTCGCTTCCACCGATCTCCACTTTGCCCATGGGGTGTGACACTGCGCTGTCGAAGACGTCGCCGTCCCCCGTCAACCATGCCGATGTGACAACCTCGGGGCGTGGAGTCGGCACCGGCGCTCAACCCAGCCCAGCAAGACGTACTCGAGCAGCTGGGTGCGCCCCGAGAACAGCGGCCGCGCTTCGATGCCGCACTGCGGCACCAGCTCCGGCGTGAGCTCGACGACGCGCTCGAGCCGCTGCTTCCCGATCTGCCACCAGACGACACGATGTTCGTGTCGAAGCACCTCCTTGGACGGATCATGGGCTGCGAGAAGCGGTTCCTGGCCGAAGACGACGACCAGTTCGCATGGTCGGTACCACTTGCCCGCGGCACGATCGCGCACAAGGCAATCGAGCTGTCGATTCATTGGCGCCGCGAACCCGACCCACTCGTACTCGTCGACGAGTCGATCGCTCGACTCTCCGAAGGAATCGACGGCCTCGGTGACTGGCTCCAGGGGTGTTCCGAGGTCGAACGGGCCGAACTCAGAGCCGAGGCCAACGACCGGGTTGTCAAGTTCCTCGAATGCTGGCCACCGCTCAAAGCCCAGTGGCGACCGGTGACCGAAAGCCGGCTTCGTCTCGAGTTGCACGATCGGATCGTGCTCAGCGGCAAGGTCGACCTGGCCCTCGGGCAGGCCGACGGCGACCTGGCCGGCAAGGTCCTCGTCGACTTGAAGACCGGTGGATTCTCACCCCAACACCTCGAAGATCTCCGCTTCTATGCCCTGATCGAAGCCGTGCGGCTCGGCACCCCACCGCGACTCCTGGCCACCTACTACCTCGACCAAGGCCGGTTCCTCCCCGAACCCGTCACCGAAAAACTGCTGTACTCGACAGTCGCCCGAGTGATCGACGGCATCGCCCGGATTCTCGAAACCCGCAAACGAGAACGAGAACCGCACACATCACCAGGCCCGGCGTGTCGATGGTGCGTCGCGCTTCGCGACTGCGACGCCGGTCGCCGCCATCTCGACGACAGCGACGAGGCAGGCCCCGACGACGGCTGGTGAACGACCACCGGCCCGAAGCGCATCACGCGCGGTAGCTCGAAGGTGGCGCCGGCATCGACGGGTGGACCTCGGCGGCAGCGGACGGTTCGTACGAGCCCACCTCGTCGTCGAGGCCCGACAATCGGCCGCCGATCGTCAACACCAGGCCGATCGAGATGAACATGCCACCAGCGACGGCGTAGGCGAACCGCGGGTCCGTGGCATCGATGAGGCGGCCGAGCAGCAGCTGGCCGAGCGGGTTCGTCGCCGTCATCATCGTGATGTACACGGCCAACACCTTGGCCCGAATCGCCTCGTCGACCTGGAGCTGAATCGCCGTGTTGAGCGTGCTCGCCGACGTGAGATGGGCAGATCCCATCATGAACCCACCGACGAGCACAACCGCAAACACCGGCGAGAAGGCGATGACGAGTGTTCCAGCGGCGTAGAGCAGGAACGCAAAGGACTGAATCTGCGACCGCTTGAAACGCGCCGCTGCACCGGCGACGAACGGCGAGGACAACACGGCGCCGAGCCCCACAAACGACAGGATGTATCCAAACCCCCGCTCACCCTGATCGAAGACGTCCTCGGCCACCGTGACCGACAGCATCTGCATCGACATCCCGAAGAATCCGATCATGGTGACCGCCAACAACGCAGTGCGGATCCCTCGCTGGGCGAAGGCGTATGTGGCCGCCCCAACAAAATCGCGGACTGGTCTCATCGGTGCTGTTCGCCGGGCCGCGTCGCTGTCGAAGCGCATCAGGGCCAGTCCCGTGAGCACCGCCCCGTAGGACACTGCATTGACAACAAAGGCCACACCCGGCCCCCACCCCGCCACGACCGCTCCACCGAGGGCGGGGCCGACCATGCGTGAGGCGTTGAACTGCGCCGAGTTGAGGGTGATACCCGAAAGCATCTGCTGACGAGGAACGAGATCGGCGACGATCGCCTGCCAGGCCGGCAGGTTCAGTCCGGCACTCACCCCCACAGCGACCGACATCGCCACGAACGCCGCCGCCGAGCGCACGCCGCCGAACCAGAGCGCAGCCATCCCAAGTGCCGGCAACGACTGCAGCAGTTGGGTGACCAGCAGCACCTTGCGACGCTGGTACCGATCTGCGATCGCGCCACCCCATGGCCCCATCAGCGCCATCGGCATGATCTGCGCGAACCCGGCAAGCCCAACCCACGCAGCACTGCCGGTCAGATCGAACACGACGATCGGAACCGCCACCGTCTGAAACCATCGGCCGATGTTGGAGATCAGACCCCCAAACCAAAACAGCCGGTAGTTCCGGATCCGGAAGACCTCGAGGGCCGCACGAAAGGAGCCCGTCACGAGGGACCGATGAGGTACGGAAACCAGTCGGGACGAAGCCGATCGCCGTCGCGCATGCCGTGGTCGGGAAACGGCGGCGACGTCGGGCCCGGCCGGGAGACATAGCGAGCGTCGTCGCCGACGAGCCGCAACGAGAACGCCCGACGCCGCTCATGACCGGGATTTCCTCGGGCGCCGTGGCACACACCGAAGTGAAACGCCACCGCGTCACCAGGCTCGAGTGCCCACTCGAGCACCTCGTAGCGGTTGGGTTCGGCATCGGGATCGGGCACCGGCAGGTAGTCGTCGGCATGCGCATAGAAGTCGTCGCCCGCCAGCCACCTCACCGGCACCACATCTCGCTCCCAACGATGCGAACCGGCGATGACCCGCAACGTCGTGCCGGTCGAGACCGGATCGAGCGGGATCCAGAAGCTGAGCGTCTGCGACCCCTCGACGAAATAATAGGGGCGATCGGAGTGCCACGGCGTGGGTGTCGGGGTGTCGGGTTCCTTGACCAGAACATGATCGTGGAACAACTGCACCACGTCGGTCTCCATGAGCTCGGCGGCCAGCTCGGCAGCAGCCGACTCGAACGCAAACCGCTCAAAGGCCCGAATCCGAGTCCAGTTGCAATAGTCGTCCCAAAATCGGCCCCGCTCCCCCGCCACAACATTCTCGGCGAAGTACGGACCGGGGTCGCTCTCGTTGTGGGCGACCCCTTCGGCCAAGGTCTCGATCCACTCGGTGAACACCCCACGCAAGCACACCGCACCATCGCGGGTGAATGCGGCGACGGTGTCGGTATCGACCGATGGTGGCATTGCGTCACCGTACCGAGGACGGGTCGTCTCGCCTGCATCCGATCGCAGATGCCACACTCGCGCCATGAGTCTCATCACGACCGAGGTGCGCGACCGAGTCGGCATCCTCACGCTCAACGACCCCGACCGCCGCAACGCCATCTCGCTGGCCATGAACATCGAGATCGGCTCGGTGCTCGACGACTGGGAAAACGACGACAACATCGGCGCCCTGGTGATCACCGGCGCCGGAAAAGGGTTCTGCGCCGGAGCCGACCTCGACGAGTTGATGGCAGGCAGCAACAGCGAAGAAATGAACTCGATCTACGAGGGGTTCTTGCGGATTGCGCACAGCCCACTGCCGACAGTCGGCGCCGTCAACGGCGCCGCCGTCGGCGCTGGGATGAACATGGTGTTGGCCTGCGACATCGTCGTGGCGGCCCGAGAGCGGGCCCGGTTCGAGTCGCGGTTCCTGCAGATCGGGATCCATCCCGGCGGTGGGCACACCTGGCGGCTCCGCCAGATCGCCGGTCGCTCCACCACCATGGCGATGGTGCTGTTCAACCAACTCCTCGACGCCGAACAGGCCGTCCACGCAGGTCTTGCGTGGCAGGTGGCCGAAGATGCGGACCTCGTCGACGATGCTGTTGCACTCGCAGCACTTGCGGCAGGGCAAGACAAGGAACTCAACGCCCGCACCAAGGCCACGATCCTCACGCTCGACACGGTCTCGGAATCGATGGAAGCGGTCGAATTCGAGGTCCACCCGCAACTGTGGTCGATGCAGCAGCCGCCGTTCCGCGAGCTTGTCTCCCGATTGCAAAAAAACATCTCGAGCAAGCCTTGACGATGCCGGCGTCGTGGGAAGCGCCCGGGCCGGTGTCGTGGGAAGCGCCCGGGCCGGGGTCGTGGGAACTCGATCGCTCGCACTGGGATTCGGCCATGACGCCGATCGGCTACGAGATCCTCCGCTGCGGTCTCGAAACGGCGTATCGCGACGGCTTCGCCGAGTTTGGCGTGCCCGCCGACGGCATCGATGTCCGAAACGTCAACGGTTTCGCCTATTCGCGGGTCCGTCCCCTCATCGGTGCCGACAGGCAGACACCCAACGCTCCCCCAGACTGGTTGATCAAGCTCGTTGCGCGCCTCCACCCAGAAATGCGCCGCCGGGAAAAACGCGCCGCGCAACGGCTCGCCAACCCCCGCTTCCGTGCGTCTCTTGCGACATGGACGACCACCACCAAACCCGCCACCGAAGCCCGAAACCGCGCGTTTCAGGCTGTCGACCTGACGATGCTCAGCGACGATGAACTCGTCGATCACACCGAAACGCTGTTCGCCTACGTCTGCGAATCATCGGTGCTGCATCACCGGCTTCACATGCACGATCTCGGCCCACTCGGGATCTACGTCGTGTTCTGCCGCGACCGCGGAATCGAACCGGCGGCGGCGCTGGACGCGCTGGCCGGAGCCTCACCGTCGACCACCGAACCGAGACGCGCCCTCGCAGCGCTCCGGGCCGAGCTAAGGCTCGTCGGAGCGACCCCCACCTCGCTCGACGACGTGCGGGCCGCCTCACCACAGGCGCGCGCCATGCTCGACGACTACCTCGACCGCCACAGCTGTGTGCTCTTCAGCGGCTATGACATCGACTCGGCGACACTCGGCGAACGACCCGAGGTCATCCTCACATCGATCCTGACAGCGACCGAGCCGGCCCCCGACACGAACGCCGCCACAGTCGCGGCAACATTGCGAGCACAGATCAACGCCGCCGAACACGACGACTTCGACCAGATCCTCGGTGACGCACGCGACGCGATGGACCTCCGCGATGACAACGGGCCGATGACGATCGAATGGCCCGGAGGACTCCTGCACCTGTCGCTCGTCGAGGTTGGCCAGCGCCTCGCCGAGCGCGGCGCTGCCGCTGACGCATCACACGTGTTCGAACTTGCATCCGAAGAGATCCGGCCTCTCCTCACCGGAGGCGAAGGCCCCGACGCAGAAACGCTCCTCGGACGAGCAGCGACTCGGCAGGCGCAGCGTGCGCTCGACCCACCCCCCTACCTCGGCGCCGACCCCGAGGACCCGCCCCTTCATCTCCTCCCACCGGCGATGGCCCAGGCGATGGACATGGTGACGACTGTCATTGCCACCGTCTTCG
>Ga0181578_10006566_pt1 | contig 9931 bp, 6 predicted proteins | sample 071ome_21_FD_148659 | JGI IMG/M metagenome (GOLD analysis project Ga0181578, IMG submission 148659) | Coastal salt marsh microbial communities from the Groves Creek Marsh, Skidaway Island, Georgia - 071401CT metaG (spades assembly) | ecosystem: Environmental > Aquatic > Marine > Intertidal zone >... | reverse complement strand
CGCGGCTTTGCGTCGTACCGATTAACCGATCGCTGAGAATTTTAAGGCCCGGCATATATGTACCGGCGAGACCGACACCCATCAGCGTATGAAATAGGATCGCCGTCCATAAACCTTGCGCAAAATAAGCAAAACCCAAACAGCCGAAAACGCCGATGGCGAGCGATACCCCGTACACAATCCGGGGAGCCACCCGGTCGGTGAGCCCAGAGAGCACCGGCACGGCGATCACATAGCCCACCCAATAGGTCCCCAGGATCCAGCCCGCTTCGGTATTATTCAGACCCCAAGTTTGTTTCAAAACCGTCGCCAGCGCCGGCACCACGGCGGTTCCGGTCATGCTGAATACTTCGGCCAAACAAACGATGGCGGTCAACGGCACGGGGGAAAGGGTTCGCGGCATCAGTTTATGCTGCCTTAGGATACCGTCTTTGTCGATGAATCCGTTTCGAGGGTGTTCACCATTACGTGGCGGCGGCGCCAAGCCCAAAGGGTAACGAAAATAATCAACAACACACCGCAGAATACGGCCCAGCGCAAGCCGATCACTTCTGAAAGCGCGCCCATGGACAACGCGCCAATTGCCGGCGTCGCCCGAAAGACCGAAACATAGAGACTCATAATACGGCCCCGCATTTCGATGCTGGTACTTTTCAACAGCAATGTCTGCGAACAGACACCGACCGCCGTTTCCGTTGCACCGAAAACGGCAATAAGAAACACGGCGATCCATAACCAAGACATCGTGATAAATACGAGGATCATGGCGCACCCCAATGTAATGGCACCGAACAATAGCATCGTCACGCCTTGCGCCTCTTTTCGGCCCGCAATCCACAAGCCGCCGATCATCGCGCCGACGCCGGCACTGGCAATCATCACGCCGAGCCCTTCAACGCCGGCTTTGTAGACGACATCGGCAAAGGCCGGAAATAAATCGACGACCGGGCGACCCCATAGGGCAAAAAAACAAATAAGAATCATCAGAGGCCCGATACCGGGATGCCGGCCGGCATACTGAAACCCGCCTTTGAGTTTTGTAATCAGCTTTGGTTCGTCTTTACCCAATGATACCGGGATCTCGATGCGCAGCATCATGAGGGCAATGAGATAGATAAGAAAACAAATTGCATTGGTTGCGAACGCGAGCGCCGGGCCGCCGCTGGAAATTAAAAAAGTGCCTAGACCCGCGCCGAAAAACCGGCCGATATGGAACGTTAATGTATTAAAGGTAATCGCAGCCGGAAGATGTTCGTCTTTAGCAAGCTCGGGAATGATCGTTAATCGTGCCGGCATACCGAGAGCGGTAAACATGCCAAGAAAGAACGCGAACAACAATAAAACCTCGACCGTTATCAAACCCATCGACATTAATATAAACAAACCGACGGCTTGACCGACCGACAACCACTGCACCAGTTTAATCAGTTTCAGATGTCCATACTTATCGGCCATCGCACCCGCCAACGGCGCAAAGATTGCCGTCGGCAGATAATCGACGGCGGCCATGGCACCGAGCCACGTACCCGATTTTGTCAGTTCCCACGTCAACCAGCCGATAGCGATGCGTTGCACCCAGCGCCCAGTCATCGAGGCCAGATTACCGGCGGCGTAAATGCCGTATTCGCGCTGCGAGAGCGCGCGGATAATATTGGTGAGTCCCGAAAAGTGCTGCATGGTTCACGCGTGAATCAGTCGCCACAGGATTGCGGCATTCAATGAGGTCGCCTTACTGAAGACGAAAACCGCTTAGATGTGAAGCGCTTTATCGTAGGCGCCGAGAGCCGCTTCCTTAACGGCTTCGGATAAACCGGGATGACCGTGGCTGGTGCGCGCGAGATCTTCAGCCGAAGCGCCAAACTCCATCGCAACCACGGCTTCTTGGATAAGATCACCGGCTTCGGGCCCGATGATATGAACGCCTAAAATCCGGTCGGTTGTTTTATCCGACAAAATTTTCACAAACCCATCGGTATCGTTATTGGCCCGGGCGCGCGCGTTGGCTGAAAACGGAAATTTACCGACCTTATATTCTACGCCGTCTTCTTTGAGTTGTTCTTCAGTTTTGCCGACACCGGCAACTTCGGGCCAGGTGTAAACAACACCGGGAATCGCATTGTAATCAATGTGGCCCGACTGACCGGCGATCAGCTCGGCACAGACATAGCCTTCTTCCTCGGCCTTATGCGCCAGCATCGCGCCACCGATGGTATCGCCGATGGCGAAAATGCCCGGTACGTTGGTTTGATAATCGCCGTCGACTTTAACAAAACCCCGATCCGTTACCTCGACGCCGACCTTATCGAGCCCGAGTCCTTCAATATAGGGCCGGCGGCCGATGGCCACGAGCACCACATCGGCTTGCATGGTTTCCTTGGATTTACCGTCGACGGATTCCATCGAGAGCGTCACGCCGTCCTTGGTTTTTTTCGCGCCGGTTACTTTTGTTGACAGTTTGAACTCGATTCCCTGCTTGCCGAAAATCCGTTGCGCTTGTTTTGAAATCTCACCGTCCATGCCCGGGAACACGCAATCGAGAAACTCGACCACGGTGACTTTCGCGCCGAGGCGCCGCCATACCGAGCCCATTTCGAGGCCGATGACGCCGGCACCGATCACGACCATTGTTTTCGGCACTTTGCTTAACGTTAATGCGCCGGTGGAACTGACAATTTGCTTTTCATCAATGTCGACACCGGGCAAGGGCGCGACATCCGAACCCGAAGCAATAATGATGTTTTCGGTTTTCAGAACTTGTTTTTTCTTACCCTTGCCGGCGGCAACACTCACTTCATCGGCCGCGGTGATGGTGCCGGTGCCCGTTACGACCGTGATCTTGTTTTTATTCATCAGAAAATCGATACCCTTTACGGTATCGCCGACGACGCTGTCTTTGCGCTTCATCATCGCCGCCACATCGACCGTCATTTTACCGGACTTAATGCCGTGATCGGCAAAGGTATGATTGGCTTCTTCAAACAAGTGGGACGATTGCAACAACGCTTTCGAGGGAATACAGCCGACATTGAGGCACGTGCCGCCGAGGGTCTCGCGCTTTTCCACCAATGCCGTTTTTAAGCCCAATTGGGCGGCACGAATGGCGGCCACATAACCGCCGGGACCGGCGCCGATGACGACAACGTCAAAAGGCTCTTCTGCCATGGTATCACTCCCTCAAGACTTTCAGTGGTCTCGAAATGAATAGTTTAATTATACGTCGAACATAATGCGGCTCGGATCCTCGATGCATTCCTTGACACGCACCAAGAAGGTGACCGCTTCACGGCCATCGACGATACGGTGGTCATAAGACAACGCCAAATTCATCATCGGGCGTGCCTCGATGGAACCGTCCGGCATGACCATCGGCCGCTTTTGAATGGAATGCATACCCAGGATCCCCGATTGCGGCGCATTGAGAATCGGCGTCGAGTTCAGTGAACCGAAGATGCCACCGTTGGTGATGGTGAAAGAACCGCCTTGCAGTTCTTCGATGGTGATTTTACCGTCCCGCGCCCGCTTACCGAAATCGGCAATGGTTGCCTCGACCTCGGCGAAGGTTTTTTGATCGGCGTCGCGTAAGACGGGCACCACCAATCCTTGCGGGGATCCGACCGCAATACTGATGTCGTAATAGTTTTTATAAATAATATCGTCGCCGTGAATTTCGGCGTTCACGGCAGGTAATTCGCGAAGGGCCACAATACTGGCTTTGACGAAAAACGACATGAAGCCGAGCCGCACACCATGTTTTTTCTCGAAGGAATCGCTATATTGCGCACGCGCTTCGATCACCGCCGTCATATCGCATTCGTTAAACGTGGTGAGCATCGCCGCCGTATTCTGGGCCGACTTCAAACGCTCGGCGACCATCTTGCGCAACCGGGTCATCTTCACCCGTTCTTCACGCGGCCCGTCGACGCGCGGCGGGTATTGTTCCGCTTTGGCCGGGGCCGTGGCAGCAACAGGAGCAGCGGCAGGTGCAGCGGCAGGGGCCGGTGCCGGGGCAGCGGCACCCCCTTTTTCGAGATAGGCCAGCACATCGCCTTTGAGCAGGCGGCCGTCTTTACCACTTGCGGGAATAGCCGACGGATCAAGGTTATTGTCTTCCACCAACTTACGCACGGCCGGCAATAACGGCGCGGCCGCCGGTGCCGCGGCAGCGGGCGCGGGTGCAGGAGCCGGGGCGGGCGCCGGTTCAGGGGCGGGCGCCGGTTCCTCTTTTTTGGCCTCTTCTTTCTTTTCTTCTTTCTTTGGAGCAGGGGCGGCCTTCGCATCGCCGTCGATTTTGCCGAGTAAGGCGCCGACTTCAACATCGGTATCGACATCAGCGGCAATTTCCGCCAACACGCCGGCCGCCGGTGCGTTCACTTCCAACGTCACCTTATCCGTTTCCAGTTCAACCAACGGCTCGTCTTGATTGACGGCTTCGCCAACAGACTTAAACCATTTTGCAACCGTCGCTTCGGTTACGGATTCGCCTAATGTCGGAACTTTAATTTCTGTCGCCATAGCTTCCTCTTTAATCCAGCTCTTGGTCGCGGCGTTGGTCTATTTTTTAATACGCCGGAACGGTTGCGGAAGATCTTCGATTTTTCCATTCAAGGCTTGCTCGACCAGCAAGGCTTGCTCTTGTTGATGTTCTTTACCGGAACCGGTTGCCGGTGACGCCGATGCCGTCCGGCCTACATAAATCGGTTTTAACTGTTTGCGCTCGAGTTCCTCCAAAATCCACTCAAACCGCGGCAAGACAAACATCCAGCCACCATTGTTGGCCGGCTCTTCCTGACACCAGACCACCTCGGCATTCGGATACCGGCTGATTTGCTGGAAGATGGATGTCCGCGGCCATGGATAGAGTTGTTCAACGCGAACGATCGCAACGTCTTTGATTTTCTGATCCCGGCGTGCCTGCAGCAGATCGTAATAAACCTTGCCTGAGCAAAATAGGATACGGCGAACCTTCTTGTCCAAATCCAATCGATCAATTTCCGGAAAAATCCGGGAAAATTGCGTGCCCGGTCCAAACTCACCAATTTTCGAAACAACCAATTTATGACGAAGCAGCGATTTCGGCGTAAATACGATCAAGGGTTTGCGGAAGTTACGATGAATTTGCCGGCGCAAGGCATGGAAAAAATTTGCCGGCGTGGTGCAATTCACGACTTGCATATTGTCTTCGGCACAGAGTTGCAGATACCGCTCAACGCGCGCCGAGGAATGCTCGGGGCCTTGGCCCTCAAAACCGTGCGGTAACAACATCACCAAGCCGCACAGGCGCAGCCATTTAGACTCTCCGGACGCAATAAACTGATCGATAATGCATTGCGCCATGTTCGCAAAATCGCCGAACTGGGCTTCCCAAATCACCAACGACTTCGGTTCGGTTAATGCATAACCATACTCAAACCCAAGCACGCCGGCCTCCGAGAGAGGGCTATCCATCACCTCGAAGGTTGCTTGATCGGGATGCATTTCGCTTAACGGATAAAAATGCTCTTCGTTATCTTGATCAACGATCGCGGCATGGCGATGTGAGAATGTGCCGCGGGTGGAATCTTCACCGGACAGGCGCACGGGGGTTCCTTCGCGGAGCAATGTGCCGAACGCCAACGCCTCGCCCATACCCCAATCGATGCCTTCACCGGTGTCGATCATCTTGCGCCGGTTTTTCAGTAAGCGAAGGATCTTGCTATTGACATTGATGTGCGCCGGCGGCTCGGAAATGGCGGTTCCGACTTCCTTCAATAATTCCAATGAGGCCGCCGTTGGGTATTCGGCCAGCTCCTCCTCATCGGTTAGCTGGACAATCCCCTGCCATTTACCTTCAAGCCAATCGGCTTTGTTCGGCTTATATGAAGCCGACGCTTCAAAATCCTTTTCAAGTTTAGCCCTGAAATCATCCACCCGTTGCTGCGCTTCGGCTTCCGTCAACACGCCTTCGCGTATTAACTGATCACCATAGACCTGACGCGTGTTCGGGTGCTTCGCGATCGCCTTGTACATGATCGGCTGGGTAAACATCGGCTCATCGCCTTCGTTGTGGCCATGGCGGCGATAGCAGTACAAATCGATCACGACGTCTTTTTTGAATTCTTGGCGATATTCCGTCGCCATGCGCGCGACGTGCACAACTGCTTCAGGGTCGTCACCGTTCACGTGGAAAATAGGCGCGACAATACTTTTCGCGATGTCCGAACAATACGGTGAAGAACGGGAACGCGACGGCGCGGCGGTAAACCCGATTTGATTGTTGACGATAAAATGAACCGTTCCGCCGGTGCGGTATCCTTTGAGCTGCGACGTCAGCAGACTTTCCGGCACAATCCCTTGTCCCGGGAAAGCCGCATCGCCGTGCATCAAAAGTCCCATCACCTGATGGCGTTCTTCATCACCGCGCTCAAATTGTTTCGCGCGGACTTTTCCGATCACAACCGGATTGACGACTTCCAAATGCGACGGATTCGCCATCAAAGAAAGATGCACCGAATTGCCGTCAAAGTTCCGGTCCGCCGACGTCCCCAGATGGTATTTCACGTCGCCTGAGCCGAGCACATCTTCCGGCATCGCGCTAACCCCTTGGAACTCGGAGAACATGGCGACATACGATTTCGACATGATACTGGTCAGGACGTTCAGCCGGCCGCGGTGCGGCATGCCCAAAATAATTTCCTTAACACCGAGCTGGCTGCCCCGTTTCAGGACCTGCTCGATGCCGGGAATCAACGATTCACCACCGTCCAGACCGAACCGTTTGGTGCCCGGATATTTCGTATTCAAAAACGCTTCGAACCCCTCGGCCTCGACCAAACGGTCGTAAATCGCTTCCTTACCCTTTTGCGTAAAATGGGTTTGGTTGCGGATACTTTCCATACGCTGCTGAATCCACGCTCGCTCCTGCTGATCGGAAATGTGCATGTACTCGACACCGATGGAGCCGCAGTACGTTTCGCGAAGGACTTGTAGAATTTCACGAATCGTCGCCGTTGCCATGCCGAGAACGTTGTTGATGAAAATCGGCCGGTCCATATCCTCTTCGCCGAACCCGTATGTCAACGGATCGAGCTCGGGATGATAGTCACGCCCTTCCAAACCCAGCGGATCGAATTTTGCAATCAAATGGCCCCGGACCCGGTAAACCCGAATCATCATCAAGGCATTGATGGTGTCCAAAGTCGCCCGGCGCGTGTCGCCGCTTTGCGCCGGGGCAGCAGCCTGCTGACTCGCGGCCTGGCCATTCCCCGACGCCGACACGTGCGGAAACATTTCGACATTGTCGCCGTTGCCGCCGATGACTTTTTTATCCGATGGTGACCAGCTCGCACCACGCAACTCATCGAGGACTTCTTTCACGTCATCGCCGATTTCGGCAAACAAGGCCGCCCAGCTTGGGTCGACGGAAGCCGGTTGCGCAAGATAGCGTGAATAGATTTCAGCGATATACGTCGCGTTCGCGCCGGTTAATATCGAATCGAGGGTCGATGCCATAATAATATTGGATAAGGGTATTTCTCTCCCTCATCCACTCCCAGGATTATTCTTAAAGCCCTATCTTTACCCTTTAAAGACCTTTTGCATCGTGCTGCCAAGCGTGGCCGGGGAATCCGCAACATGGATACCGGCCGCATTCAAGGCTTCGATCTTATCGGCAGCGGTGCCCTTGCCGCCAGAGATAATCGCGCCGGCATGACCCATACGCCGGCCCGGTGGGGCCGTAACCCCCGCAATAAAGCCGACAACCGGCTTTTTCGTCTTCGAATCCTTAATAAATTGGGCGGCCTCTTCCTCGGCTGTGCCGCCTATTTCACCAATCATAATAATGGCCTCGGTCTCGTCATCGGCCACGAAACGCTCCAAACAATCAATGAAATTCGTGCCGTTGACGGGATCGCCACCGATCCCGATACACGTGGTTTGACCCAACCCGGCCGCCGTGGTCTGGCCGACCGCCTCATAGGTGAGCGTGCCGGAGCGCGAGACGATACCGACTTTGCCGCGCTGATGAATATGACCCGGCATGATGCCGATTTTGCATTCACCCGGCGTGATAATCCCAGGGCAATTCGGCCCGATAAGCCGGGAGCTGGAATCCGTCAGGACGCGTTTCACCCGAACCATATCCTGCACCGGAATTCCTTCGGTGATACACACAATTAAAGGCACTTCGGCATCGAGCGCTTCGAGAATAGCATCGGCCGCAAAGGGCGGCGGCACATAAATCACGGAGGCATCGGCGCCGGTCTTTTCGACCGCCTCGGCTACGGTGTCGAACACCGGCAAATTAAGATGTTGACTGCCGCCTTTGCCCGGCGTGACCCCGCCGACCATTTTCGTGCCGTATTCAATCGCTTGCTCGGAATGAAACGTGCCTTGCGAGCCGGTAAAGCCCTGGCAAATCACCTTGGTGTTTTTATCGACCAGTACAGACATTAGGCGGCCTCCTTCACGGCCTTAACCACCTTCTCAGCGGCATCGCCTAAATCATCGGCCGAAACGATATCCAGCCCCGATTTGCTAAGGATCTCTTTGCCTTTTTCGACATTGGTCCCTTCGAGACGAACGACCAGCGGCACTTCAAGTTTGACTTCCTTAGCCGCGGCCACAACGCCTTCGGCGATCACATCACAACGCATAATGCCGCCGAAGATATTGACCAATATCCCTTTGACGTTCGAATCCGACAGGATGATTTTAAAAGCGGTCGTCACGCGTTCGGCCGTCGCACTGCCGCCGACATCCAAAAAGTTTGCCGGTGAACTGCCGCATAGTTGGATAATGTCCATAGTTGCCATGGCGAGGCCGGCGCCGTTAACCATGCAGCCGATACTGCCGTCGAGCTTGATATAATTCAGTTCGTGTTTACCGGCTTCCAATTCCGCCGGATCTTCCTCATCCTCATCACGCAATTCTTTGACATTTTTGTGCCGGAACAACGCGTTATCGTCGAAATTCATTTTGGCGTCCAAGGCAATAACGTCGCCGCCGCCGGTAACCACAAGGGGGTTGATTTCAACGAGAGAGGCATCAAGTTCGGTAAAGGCTTTATACATACCAAAGATGAATTTCACGGCCGAACCGACTTGTTTGCCCTCGAGCTTCAAGCCGAATGCGAGCTGGCGGGCATGAAACGGTTGCAATCCGATCGCCGGATCAATGGAGACACGGACAATTTTTTCAGGTGTTTTTGCTGCGACTTCCTCGATTTCCATGCCGCCTTCGGTCGATGCCATAATCGTGATACACGCGTTGGCCCGGTCGACAAGCATACTCATATAGAGTTCGCGCGCGATATCGCAGCCTTCTTCAACATAAATTCTTTTAACGACCTTGCCCTGCGGGCCGGTCTGCGGGGTTACAAGAGTTTTACCGATGATTTCAGTCGCTGCCGCTTCAACCTCTTCAAGCGACTTAACGACCTTGACGCCGCCGGCTTTGCCGCGGCCACCTGCATGAATTTGCGCTTTAACGACCCAAACAGAACCGCCAAGCTCTTTGGCCGCCGCCACTGCTTCTGCCGGCGTAAAAGCGGCCTTACCTCGAGGCACGGCAACTCCACATTCCGCCAGGAGCTGTTTAGCCTGGTATTCATGAATGTTCATCGTAGTTTCCCGCCCTGGAAAAAAAGTGTGGGGGTCGGCATGCTCTCTGAATACAGAATAACCTGCCGGAACCCCTCACAAAACTTTTGTTACTCAGAAGCTATCTTTTGCGACGCTTCGGAGCCTTACGCTTGGCTTTACGCTTCGGCGCTTTACGCTTAGCTTTGCGTTTTGGTGCTTTACGCTTCGTAGCTTTACGCTTCGTCGCTTTACGCTTCGTTGCTTTACGCTTTGTCGCTTTACGCTTCGTCGCTTTGCGCTTCGTCGCTTTACGCTTCGTAGCTTTACGCTTCGTTGCTTTACGCTTCGTTGCTTTACGCCTCGTTGCTTTA
>Ga0181578_10006548_pt1 | contig 9943 bp, 7 predicted proteins | sample 071ome_21_FD_148659 | JGI IMG/M metagenome (GOLD analysis project Ga0181578, IMG submission 148659) | Coastal salt marsh microbial communities from the Groves Creek Marsh, Skidaway Island, Georgia - 071401CT metaG (spades assembly) | ecosystem: Environmental > Aquatic > Marine > Intertidal zone >... | reverse complement strand
CAACAATAGTAATTGGATCGCCGTCTCTTGTTTGTTTGCGCCAAATACCAATTACAGCCGCCCAATCTCCATCAACAATTTCATATGGACCGTATACATTATAAAACCTTGTTATCTCTATGTCAAGATCATAAACTTTTCTATACATCTTACAAATTTCTTCACCAAGATGTTTATAACAAGCATAAGGTGATTGGTGTGGGTCATGCCAGCGTGACGATGAGCCCGCATAAACTACTTTAGAATTATGTCTTCTAGCAAATTCACAAATAGCTTCTGTTCCTTTCACATTAACTCTAAATGTTTCTGATGGATCTTGAAATGATGGTTGAATTCTGCTTAGGGCTGCCAGATGGTAAATTATATCAAATTTCATTTCATTCAAATAATCTATATTTTCTACATCGTATAGGAAATATGTAGCTCCTTCTTGCTCGTTTTCTTTTAGCCCTGAGTCATAATTGTCAATTGAAAAGACATCATGCCCTTCTTTTAATAATCGTTTAATTAAATTGGTTCCTATAAACCCAGCACCACCTGTTACTAAAATATTCATTTGCATATTGTTTCCATGAGAATGTGACATACCTCGTAGGGGTCACAGTTAGCGGCGGGTCGGCGGTCTTCAAGGTATCCCTTACCACTGTTAGCGGTATCCATTGGGATACGGATAGAAGCGCCGCGGTCGCTTACTCCCCACCTGAACTCATTAATACTACAAGTTTCGTGGAGTCCTGTCAACCGTGCTTCATTACCGTGACCATAGACAGCGATGTGGTCCTTGTGTCGGTCACCAAGACGAGCACAGGCTTCGTGGATAAGTTCTAGTCCACCATCTTCTCTCATTGACTTGGTGGAGAAGTTGACATGACAACCGGCACCATTCCAATCACCACGAACAGGCTTGGGTTCTAGTGATACATTGATACCATGCTTCTCACCCAATAGATAAAGAAGGAATCGTGCGACAATAAGGTCGTCGGACATCTTGAGTGGGTCACCTGAACCAACTTGGAACTCCCACTGACCGGGCATAACTTCGGCGTTAATACCTGAGAGTTGGATACCATAGTTTAGGCAGGAATACATATGTTCTAGGACAAGACCACGACCAAAGACTTCATCAGCGCCCACACCACAATAGAACGGACCTTGTGGTGGTGGGTAACCGCCTTCAGGCCAACCAAGTGGGCGTTGTCCTTGGAAGAATGTATACTCTTGTTCAAGACCAACCCAAACATCTTCGTCAATGAGTTCTTCCTGCATTCTTGCTAGAGCGTGACGAGTATTTGTTTCGTGAACAATACCATCCGAATGGAACACCTCACAAAGAACGAGAGGAATGTGGTCGTATTGGTGATTGTATACTCTGACGGGAACCAACTTGCAATCAGAGAAGTTACCTTCTGCTTGACCTGTAGAACTGCCGTCGAATCCCCAATCAGGCATATCATCCAAAGAAACATTGGTTCTATCTTCAACATCTACAATCTTAATCTTTGACCTGAGCCTCTTTGTTGGACGGGCTCCATCAATCCAAATATACTCCACTGGTATTCTCATTTAATCTCTCCAAAAAATTTGTCTGCGTTACTATTGTTTTTCTTTTCACGATTGACCTGTTTCTTAATACTTTCCTTGATATCCTTTTGAAGTTCTACCCGTTCAAAGTCAAGGTCAAGTTGAGACTCACCAAAGTCTTCACCATTTATCTCACCAATCAATCGTTTCTTTACTTCTTCATTAGGAATAAAAAACCTAGTGAACTTACTTGTTGGGTCATCACGAACACCCATATCCATAGCCTTTAACCTCAATCCTTCCCAAACATTACTGGAATACAAATCTGGGTGGGAGTTCTTGAGTAGATGTGCTTTGTATGCATTATTCTGTAGGGAAATAATGTGATGATACCATTCGTTGTTATATTTTGAAACAGGAATTCTAGTTTCCCCCAACGTTTCAATCATATTCTTTAACAAATTATTTTTAAATGTTTCGTCGTGTGGGGGCAAAGTCCACTCAAAATTTTGTGGCATATTATTAAGAAGATTAACAAAATCATCCTTGGTCTTGAACGACAATGGGTAGTCGTCACCCAAAATATATTTGTTAGTTGGATGACTATAAACTAACAACGGAGTATTAAAAGTAATAGCATCCTGAACTGACAAGTTCCAATCCATATACCCGTCAACAAAACCTAGTGTCGCGTGACAATTTTGTAATAGATATAAGTATTTGGGGTATGACAATCCCTCAACATGAAAGTGGTCTGGTGCGGGATTACCAGCCCGCGGGTCGGCAGCATTTGTGTCCGTCACCCAAATCATATACTCATCACTAAGACCCTCAGTGTATTCAACCAACCTACGAACCCCCGTTGTCTTAGCCCACCTATGGTTAAACAACAAAATTTTCTTATCCGTTGGAATTGGAAATGGTTCTGGTTCCATATGGTGTTCTACTCCAAGTGGTGAAAACATTGTTCTCTTTTTTATGAAAGACATATTAGGTGCATCAAACACACGTTCTTTCTTGGTCTTAAAATTTTGTTGAATATAATCAAGACTAACTGGAGAGTGGAAAACGCTCCGTTCCGCTAGATGAATTGCTTCCAGTTGTCTAATATATCCATCGGGAAATACATCGGTTGGTTTAGTCTGTGGTGTGTCTAACCAATGGAAAAAATTGAACACCTTTGTGAACGCACCATACCTAGCACTCTGGATGCCATTGATGATACCATAAGTAAGTTCTGGTTGATGATTAAAAATAAAGTCCAAGTCCATTCCACGAAGATTAAACATACGAACAATATCCTTAGCGTTCATATGACCTCTGTTCAGAGTCACTGACCCGGCATAATCAAACGGAATCAAAGTAACATTGTCGCGGTCATCTGGAATTTCGTGGTTCTCGGGGGTGAGAACAAAGTGATGACACATAGGTAAAAACCCAATTGTCTTTTCTAAGACTTTATAATTAGAGCATTTTTCGTGTTCAAATTTTGGACCCCTCCATCTGACAGGGGACATAAAGTGCAATACTCGTCTCCCATATAGAGGGTGGTCTATATATTCTTCTTTAGGAATCATACATCAATCGCCATCTGAACAAGGTAATACGTTGAACTGATATCATTTGTGTGGAAGGTGATTCTAGCCAAACCAGTAGAACTGACCTCCATTGCACCCTGAGTAACATCCTTGTTAGATGTAAGGATTTCCTTGAGGTATGTAGCGGAGAAACTGATTGGGGAGAAACTACCAACATCATTAGACTTGGCGTTCAACTTGATTCGGTTGGTGTTACTTGTAGAGAAACCCAACACAACATCTGTCTTACCATTGTTACTAGAGATAGTAAAGGTATCAGACTCAGCAAGAGCGCTCTTCGCCTTCACGAAAGTATTGACAAAGGTTTCGTCAATGTCAACCTTCAGCTCAAATTCTGGAAGGGTCTTAAGGTCTGGAACAGGGGGGATGATTGATTCATCTGAAAGAACAAATGTCATCTCTGTATTTGATTGGTCGGTGAAATGAACTGCGTAAGCAACATCACCATTGACCAAGGGTTTGGTTAAAAACGTATCACTCAGGATACCAATCATTGACCTCAACCTACTGGTTTCATACACACTATATCTGCCAGTGGGGAGGAAGGGTTGATTCATTGTAACCTCACAAAGAACATTCTTATCACTACTAATACCCCTGACCTTGACATCGTTTGTGGAACAATCAAATGTCACACTATCACAAGCACCACCAAGGGTGTATTTGGAAATAAACTTTTCCAAAATGTTTCTATTCATAACCTCTCCTGTTTTAATTTACTCTGTAATATAATACATTATTGTTATCTAGTCAAGGTCAAAATGAAAAAAATTGACTAGCTTTTTCGTTTACATCCATCGGAAGTTCTCCCCAATCTAGAGCATCATAAAAGTCTTTGACCTTCTTTTTTAATTCGGCCTCAAACAATCTACGATGGTCACAATATTCTGTTAAGAACTTCACGATTTGTGGTGGGTCTTCATAATCTTTAAACGCAAGACTATCAAGTTTATATGGGTTATCTTTTAACAACACATACTTTATCTTTTCACCCTCACTAATTGGTGGGTATTGTTTTTCTATACCAAACTCTGACAACAATTGATTATAGTTTATTGCTGACTTGAGGTGGATGGGTGTTCCCTTTCCATAGTCACCAATGATATCACCCACACCATACTTCTTAAAACCTTTGACTGATGTATTCCTAGCAATTTCACGATACGGAATATCATTTAGACTTTTATAGAATGCTATTAGTTCATCACTGACCACATCCTTGTCTCTATTCTTTAGTAGGTCCAGAATAAAATTTCTCATATACGACTTAAACTTAATCGGGAAGGATGACCGAATAATGTCAAGACCTTTGACACCTAACTTCGGTTCAATCTCCATATCCTTTTCCAAATCATATGTCTTGAGCATTGCATATCGTTTCTTAGCAATCCAGATACCAGAACTTGCAATAACCTCACCTTTTATGTAAAGTTTATGAGCTTCACAATTGAAATAATCCAGAGACATACTATCATAATAAGCATTAAGTCGTCCCTCAATAAATCTAGCAAGTTTAATCGTGTTTTCTTGAATGTCGCCATTGAATTTGTGTTGTAAGGGAACGGATGAAAAGTAAAGAGAATCTGTATCAATGTAGACACACCAATCCTTTTCGTCTGCCGTGTCTGGTCTTTCTTTTTTCCGTAGTGCTTCTGCGTTTAGTGCTCGTTGATACTTTGCTACTTCTGCAGCACTTCTTGGTTCTGCTCCAATCTGGTCAAACAACTCATTAACAAATGTCTCTGAGTTTTTAATTACATCCTGACCGACAGCTGTAACAGCAAGAGCGTTATCAATGTCAAAAAATCTGAAAACTGGAAGACCCAGAACTCCGTATAGTGAGTTAAGGAAAATCTTTTGAATGTGTTGTCGTCTATCATAAAAATCAGCTAACTCCTCATTACCTTCGTTTGCATATTTCTTCATTAAGTCTTTGTATTCTACACGTTCACTGAACCACTTCTCTAGAATAGCCGGAATGACTCCTCGTTTGTCTTGACGATACAAAATACCATTTGTGCTGACCGCAAGGTTTCCGTCTTTTACAAATTGTTTAAACTGGTCGTCGGTTAGGTTTGCGGTTTCATCATCTGTTTCAACCACAACTTTTTCAAGTTCACCGGCTACATACTTCCGGTTGTCCCAACCAACAACACGACCAACCTTTGTCTCTGGTGAAATATTAAGAGACATAATGATACTTGGATACAGAGATTGTAAGTCCAGAGAAAACAACCACTCATACTTAGCAGGCATTGGGGTCTTGACATATGCTCCGGTGAAACCCTCACCATCCTTGTTGTCCATCAACTCTCTGGCGTTGGGGTCGCGGTCAGTCACAATCATACCCTGACGATGCAGATACGTTACAATCGTTCCTTCAAGGAAACGAGAAGAGTAACAATAATCTTCGTATGGAACGTGACCAATATGGCAGATACCTCTGACCAACTCAATCAGTTTCATCTTCTTTTCAAGCTCTACGATAATCTCAACGTCTCGTAGGTTATATCTAATAAACTTGTCAATGTCATTCTCAAACAAATCATCAAGGGTTCCTTCATATTCAATCTTACCCATACCCAACTCAATGTCACCTACGGTATCAAGACGATAATTAGGAAGTTCGGTATAGGTAAACTTTTTATAAAGGTCTAGATAATCAAGACACGAAATGCCAGCAATTTGATACTTCATTCTGTAGTTTGAGTATTTGACCTTCTGGATACTGGACATTCTTAGAGCGTGATTGTATCCAAGAACGTGTTGTATTCTACGATACAGATAGGGAGTATCAAACTGGTCGCAGTTCCAACCAGAAATAATAGTTGGGTTGATACCCTCCCACAAATCCAAGAAGAAATACAACAGGTCAAACTCTGTGGTAAAAAACTTAACGTGTGTATTGTCTTTGGAATAGTTTTCTTTCTCACCAGAAGTATCAAGAACTAACGCGTGATACTCGTCTGTGATTTGGTCGTAGAGAGCAATAGATGTTACTTCGTTGTTTGCGGTTTCAACGTTCGGAAGCTCCGGTTTCATTGAAACCTCAATATCAAATACAACTAGTCGGTGACCATCAGATGGTTCATCACTTTCTAGATACACATCAGTCAACACCCGTGTCTCAATGGGAAGGTCACTCTCATAAATTTCGGGGTCCGCTTTCTGGAACCTCCGTGTCTTGGAGCACCTGTCACCATTGAAGCATAGATGTTGACCGCGTGGATTTTTACGATAGGCGTATTGATACTCTTTCGCCGGAAAAACATAATAACCTTTCTGGTCATCCCAGATGTGAACGTAATCATCTGCGAGATAGATATTCTGGTAAATACTGATACCCTCTTACTTGTTGTTTTGATTTATCCTTGCTTGGTTTTCATAATAAATCATCTTCTTTAGATGAGCGTCTCTTTCTACATTAAATTTACGAAGAGCTTCATCGTGTGTCAAGTCCTTGTTCTGGGGCATATTGACCCAAGTTTGCCAAGGTAAAAATTCGTGATAGTGTGACATACCTATTCTCCTGTGCTGCCGAATCCATCTTCACCACGACCATCACTGGTTACGATTTCATCTACTTCTTCAATTTCAAAATCTGTAACGGGAATCAAAACCAACTGAGCAATCTTGTCACCTTTATTAAAGTTAATTCTATAAGGAGTAGAATTAAAAAGTGCAATTCTAATCTCTCCTGTGTAACCATTATCAATGACACCCGCTACCGTAAAGACTTTTCTTTTCGTAGCAATAGATGACCTGTCTTTGATAAGACCACCAAAACCTTTTGGAAACTGAATTGATACTCCTGTGCTAACTAACTCAGTAGACACGGGGTATAACGTAATGTCTTCATTAGCATACAAGTCATAACCTAAATCACCAGTGTGTGCTTTGGTGGGTAATACTGCGTCTTCCTGTAACCTTTTAACTTTCATTGATTCTCCTCTGGGTTCTTCCCAATCAATCATAATGTCTGCGTTGGATGTCCCACGCGTGGGGGAGTCACTTGATATCCCCCACGCGTGAGCCGTTCCGTATGTAAGATTCTTCCATACTGTCATAACTTTCTCCTTTATACCACTTCACAGGCTCCACCACCACAGGCAACTTCACCCTGTAAATCTGTGGTGTCTTCTACTTCGGTGATATTGTCAACATTGACTTCCTTTAGGGTTTCCATCATTGTGTTGTAGGTTTCTTCATCACAATCTTCAAAGGGAGCCTGAGTATATGTGTGGTCGTCAAATGGTAGCACCGACAAAGCAGTATACATATTACGGTTGACCCACATCCACTCACCAACCTTATCCCACTCGTCATCTTTGATAGATACCGTGGTAGAGACATTGTTTTTGTTCTCACCTTTTCTGTGACCGGCTCTCACCCAATCACTCCAGACGGTTTGGACACGACTGAGTAGTTGCATTGCACTTTCTTGTCGTGTGATAGCACCTTCAGGAGCTTTCTGTGGTATCTCAATAACAGCCTGTTGTGTTGGTTTAAAGAATTCGTCTTCTACAATCTCTGGATGGTTCTGTAATAAATAGTTGTAGATTGCCTCATTCTTACCCACCCTTACCCTACGGATGTAATGACTATTGTGCCAGGCGTGAATACCACTACTGGAACCCAAGACCAATGATGATGTGCCTTCGGGTTTGACCGTGGTTGTTCTAGCGGCTGGTTTAATACCGATTAGGTCAGCCACTCTCTTGTTCTCTTCCTTGACCACATTGGCAGCTTCCTTCATACTGAGGTCAAGAACCTTACCAGAAGCAATACCTGTCATTGATACACCGATTAATGCCTCTCGTTCGGTTGTCTTCTTCCAGATATCACGAAGATAGTGAAAGTCGGTGTAACTTGCCTGTAGAGTAGCGATAAAGGCGGCAGCTTTTGCTCTTGCGTTATAGTCTTCTTGGTCAACCACATCTGATGCGTTAATTGTGACCAAGTTACAGAACTGGTATGGTCGTAGACTAATCTCAGCACAAGGGTTCATTCCCCAATCTTTATCGTTGGTAAAGAAGAAGCCGGGTTCACCAGACTTGGACGCTTCAATCTTTTTCCACAGGTCCATAAATGTTTCTTTGTCAATCTTGTGTCTTACGATGACCGCACTGTTGTTGGAACGGGCGAGGTGAGCTTTTGTCTCCCACCAGTTACCAAACTTACAGGTAAGCATTTCTTCGTCGTCAAGGTCAAACAAACTAATCATAGCTGACCTACGGATACCACCAGACAATACTGCATCAGCAATATAACAATTGATTTCGTGGACCTCAAACGAAGTTAGTTTGTCTCCATCCTCCTTTCGGTCAAGAACCTTACGGAGATTATGTAGGCAGTCGTGTAGGGGTTCAGGACCGGGAGCCTTACCACCACTGGTGATTAGACGAGCACCCTTTGGACGGACATCACTGAAGTCAAACAATGGTAGAGAACGACCAGCAAAATAGGCCTTCATTAATACCTTAACGGCGTCGGCCCAACCCTCAATGCTGTCACCTACCAAGTAGCGTCTGGTCTTGGTTGGTTTACGAATCTCTGGTAGTTTCTCAATGTGATGATTCTGGACAGAGTAACCCACACCTGTTCCTGAAAGTAGTAGGAACATTACTTCACTGAAACTTTCGTAACTATCCATTGGAAGATAGCAACAATTATACAACCTAGCGTTGTTAATCATTACAGGCTTTCCACCAAATTGCATTGACCTCATACTTGGTAGAATTTTTCTGTCGTGAACTAGTTGGTATGCAGATTTGATTTCATCTTTTAGTTTTGGAAATCTTTTAATATGCATATTTGCATTTCTTGTAACAATCTCATCCCAATTTTCTCTACGATTTAGTTCTGGGATAAATTTTGCATACTTCATATGCACGGTTACATCGGATAAAATTTTTGACGCTAATTGCATTGGTGCTTCTCCAGAAAGTTAAGGTTGTTGTGGGTTACTCATCGTCCGACTGAAAACTTTTGAGCTTATTAGCAAGGAACTTTTTCATATTCTCTTCACCATTAGCCATAGTTTCCTGCAACTCACCACCCTCTGGAGATGTGGGGTCATGAACATCGACCAGACCCTTAGATGTATCCATTTTTACGGGCAAAGTAACTCCGTCTGCACCAAAACGATTCTTCACGATGTGCATCCGAGCAGTATTATTAATTTTGTCTTCAGTCTTGCGGCTAAGTGAAAGTAGAACATCGGCTGTTTTAACCTTGTTATAGCTCTCACCGATTTTATCGGCTTCAATTACTTCATCATTAATACTGGACCTCTGTGTCTGACTTGCGGTCCAAATTGGAACTTGTAGTTCTCCTGCCATTGAACGCAGTTCCTCGTAAATATACCCCAATTCCTCGTGTCTAGCATTAGAACGAGTAGGAGTTTTCATCAAGTCAGCATAGTCAATGATTATCAAGTCTGGTCTAAAATCGTGGATTGATAAGTAATCAATATGTGATAATAATGTATGATACGATGCCGTTCTTGTAGGAAAGTATTTAATAAGTAGTCTACCAGTTACCTTTTCAATGACCGATTTTACACTTTCTAGGTGATGTTTTAGAGCGGAAGGTTCAATTCCAGTGAAAGAAGTGTCATATCTGATACCTTGATAGTTCTCATTCAACTCATATGAGTAGTGAATTACCTGTTTTCCTTGTTGAAGTGCAGCCTTACCCAAGTGGGTTAAGGCCCAAGATTTACCAATACCAGATGGTGCGGCAATAACACCCAACTCACCGGGGCCTAGTCCACCATCAAGGTATTTGTCAATAACAGACCAACCAGTAGGTAATGTATTTCT
>Ga0181578_10006545_pt1 | contig 9943 bp, 8 predicted proteins | sample 071ome_21_FD_148659 | JGI IMG/M metagenome (GOLD analysis project Ga0181578, IMG submission 148659) | Coastal salt marsh microbial communities from the Groves Creek Marsh, Skidaway Island, Georgia - 071401CT metaG (spades assembly) | ecosystem: Environmental > Aquatic > Marine > Intertidal zone >... | reverse complement strand
GCGCCGAGTGAGGCGATGGCGCCACAGCCCATAACGCGAGCGCAGCCCAAGGTGGGCCGCAATGACCCCTGTCCCTGCGGCAGTGGAAAAAAATACAAGCAGTGTCACGGCGCGCTGAACTGATGGGCGTCGGCATAACTGCTGGGGATTAGGGGAGTAGGCATGCGCTATGCAGTGCCGGGTATCCGTTTGGGTGTGGCTCAGGCGGGCATAAAGAAAGCAGGCAAGGACGACCTCTTGCTCATTGCTCTCTCGAAAAACGCCCAGACGGTCGCGGTTTTTACGCAGAATGCTTTTTGTGCGGCACCCGTCACGCTAGCGCGCCAGCATTTGGCCCTGAGTCTGGGTCAACCCCGTTATCTTTTGATCAATACCGGTAATGCAAATGCCGGTACCGGAGAGGCGGGGATGGAGGGCGCTTTGGCATGCTGTGCCGCGTTGGGTGAGCTGGCAGAGGTCGCTGCCACCGCAGTATTACCCTTTTCAACAGGTGTTATTGGCGAGCCACTCCCTGTTGAGCGCATTGAGAGCGCCATTCCCAACGCGTTCGGCGCGCTACAACTTGACCAGTGGGAGCGTGCAGCTGGCGCGATTCTCACGACCGATACCCGACCTAAACTGCGGACCGCGACCTTCGAGGTCGATGGGCGCGCGTGTGTGATTACCGGGATTGCGAAGGGCGCGGGCATGATTTGTCCCAACCTGGCAACGATGCTGGCCTTTATTGCGACAGACGCCGCAATATCGCCACCGCTTTTACAGGATTTACTCCGCAACGCTGTCGCCAAAAGCTTCAATCGCATTACCGTAGACGGTGATACTTCGACCAATGACGCCGTGACTTTATCGGCAACTGGAGAGAGCGGCGTTGTCATTGAACCGGGGTCCCGGCAAGCCGCAGACTTCTCCAATGCACTCGAGGGCCTGATGATCGAGCTGGCCCAAGACATTGTTCGTGATGGCGAAGGCGCCACTAAGTTCGTAGAAATTCATGTTGTGGGAGGCGAGTCAGAGGCAGCCTGCGATCAGGTAGCGCGGACTATCGCACACTCCCCACTAGTTAAAACTGCCTTATTCGCCTCAGATCCCAATTGGGGTCGTATTCTTGCCGCGATCGGACGCGCGGGCCTCGAAGGTTTGGACACCGAGGCGGTTTCGATTGAGATCAATGGCGTGGTGATTGCCGAGCGTGGAGCGCGCGCCGCAAGCTACACCGAGGCTTTAGGCCAGCAGGCCATGGACGAGGATGAATTGCGATTACGGGTTTCGCTACAGCGGGGCGCGGCCGAGAGCCGCTTGTGGACCACGGATCTGTCCTATGACTACGTCAAGATCAACGCCGAGTATCGTACCTAATGCCCGAAGTGATCACTGTGGCTGTAGGCATTGTTCAGGACAGGCAGGGCAGGGTACTCGTCAGCCGCCGGGCGGCAGATGCGCACCAGGGCGGGTTATGGGAGTTTCCTGGCGGCAAAGTTGAGCCAGGTGAAGAAATTGAGGTGGCGCTGGCGCGTGAGTTCCGGGAGGAGCTCGGTGTCGAGGTGTTGGCCAGCGAAGCTTTGATGCGCATCGAGCACGACTACGGCGACAAGCAGGTGTGTCTCGATGTGCGTCGTGTGACCCAGTTTCAAGGTGAGGCGCGGGGGCTCGAGGGGCAACCACTGGCGTGGCAGCTGCCGGAGGATTTACGTGACTGGGCTTTTCCCGCTGCTAACGCCCCAATTCTCACTCGATTGATTTCGGGCTAAGGGTGGGTGGCGCGCGCCAGCAGAGTCTGGTGCAGGATGGCCGCTTTTTCATGGAGATCCGCCAGTGTGCCGCTGTTATCAATCACAATGTCAGCGCGACTTTTTCGGGTTTCCCGCCCCAATTGAGCTGCCATGATCCCCTCTACCAGCGCCTGGTCGTTGCCATCTCTCTCCATGGTGCGCGCTATCTGCATGGCCTCAGGGACATCGACAACAACGCTCACATCAACTAAGTCGGATTGCCCGCTTTCCAGCAGCAGAGGGGAGCTCAACACCGCGTAGGGTGAGTTGGCAGCTGAGAGTTGTCGAACCAGCTCTTCCCTAATGCGCGGATGGGTAATGGCCTCCAGCGTTCTGCGCTTGTCGGCGTCGGCAAACACCACCTTGCGCAGTGCAGCTCGATTCAGCTGACCATCGGGCAAAAGGTAGCCATTGCCAAAAGCTGCGGCGATCTCGGCTAGCGCGGGCTGACCGGGCGCTACCACAGTCCTTGCGGCGAGATCCGCATCCACTATTGTGATGCGTTGTTGGGCCAGCCAATCGGTGAGCGCCGTTTTACCGCTACCGATACCTCCGGTAATACCCACACGCAGCATGTCAGAGTGTCACCATCGCCAAATATTGGTTGATCAGGTCGTCGCCAAAGAACAGGGCCAATAAGCCAGCGCCTGCGAGATAGGGACCAAAGGGCATCGGAGTATCCCGGCCTTGTCGCCTCGCTACCAAGATAGCAATCCCCAGTGCCGCGCCAACAAAGGAGGACATCAGAATCATCAGCGGCACGGCTTGCCAACCAAACCAGGCGCCCAGAGCGGCGAGGAGCTTGAAGTCGCCATAACCCATACCCTCTTTGCCCGTTGCTAATTTAAACAGCCAGTAAACACTCCAGAGCGATCCATAACCCAGCATGGCGCCCAGCACCGCCGACGATAGCGGCGTCCAGATGTCAAATATATTGACGCCCAGACCGATCCACAGGAGCGGCAGGGTGATGCTATCGGGCAGCAGTTGGGTGTCGAGATCGATTCCGGTAAGCGTCACCAACATCCAGATCAGCACCAGTGCGCTGGCCGCTTCCAGGCCAAAGCCAAAATGCCAGGCGGCCGCAGCGGATAGCAGTCCGGTTATGAGCTCGACTACAGGGTATCGGATGGAAATGGGAGTTTGGCAGTGGTGACAGCGACCGCGGAGAACGAGCCAGCTCAGTACCGGAATGTTGTGCCAAGGGCGTATCGCAGTGCCACATTCCGGGCACTGAGAGCCCGGGAACGACAGGCTGATTTTGGATTCCTCAGGTACCGGCTGGTCCATCAGTTCACAGCATTCCCGGCGCCAGGTTTGCTCCATCATGCGAGGTAATCTCAAAATCACCACGTTGAGGAAGCTCCCCACAATTAACCCGAGGGCGCCGCAGTACATGGTAAAAACCGCAGGGTCAGTGAAAAAGGGCGGTATGGTCAGAAGCTGTTACCTCGATCAGGTCGATGGCGTGATTCTATCTGCTTAAATCACGGATCCGAGCATAAATATGGGCATATACATCGCGATCATCAAGCCGCCCACCAAAACGCCCAGTATGGACATGATCATGGGTTCCATCAGCGAGCTCAGGCTGTCTACCGCATTATCCACGGCGGCCTCGTAATGATCTGCCACCTTGCCCAGCATATCATCCAGTGCGCCGGACTCCTCGCCGATGGAGGTCATTTGTAGCAACATAGTGGGAAACAACCCGGTACTGCGCACCGCTGTGGCCAGCGCCGCACCCGAGGTGACGTCCTCGCGGATCCGTTTGATTGCGCGGCTGTAGACGGCGTTGCCGGCAGCGCCGGCAGTGGAATCGAGGGCCTCAACCAAAGGCACTCCAGCTGCAAAGGTGGTGGAAAGCGTGCGTGAGAAACGTGCGATCACCGCGTCGTGAACCACGTCACCAATAATCGGTATCTTCAGCGAGACGCTGTCGATCCAATCAGCAAATCGTTTGGACCGGCGCTTCGCCTGAGAAAAAGCATACCCTGCAGCAAACAGGCCCAGCAGCAGGACAAACCACCAACTCTGCACCCATTCGGAGATCCGTAGCACAAACAATGTAAAGCCCGGCAGGTCGGCGCCAAAACCTCGAAACGTCTCTGCAAATTGCGGCACGACTTTGACCAGCAAGATACCCGTCACGACAACCGCCACCACAATCACTGCGGCGGGGTAGGTGAGCGCTTTTTTGATTTTTGCCTTGAGGGCTTCGGTTTTTTCCTTGTAGGTGGCCACCCGATCCAGCATGACTTCCAGCGTTCCCGAGTCTTCTCCGGATGCCACGAGAGAACAAAAGAGGTCGTCAAAGTATCGGGGATGCTTGGCCAAAGAGCCGGCGAGCCCCGTTCCCGACGCGACGTCGGTGCGGATAGTGGTAATAAGTTCGCGCATTTTTTGATGATCGGTACCCTCAGCCACAATATCGAAGGCCTGAACCAAGGGCACACCCGCCTTCATCATGGTTGCTAGCTGGCGGGTGAAGATGGCGATATCGGCGGCTTTGATCGGTGCGGCGCCCAGAGAAAACAACGGTTTGGATTTCTTTTTGACAGTTTTGGCCGCTACCCCCTGTTTACGCAGTTGCACTCTGGCGATAGCGGCAGAGCTGGCGCGCAATTCACCCGTCGATTTGCGTCCGTTACGGTCGATGCCGCTCCAGACAAATACGGTGTTTTCTGCTGCCATTGTTCTCATACCTGTGAGCTTTCTCTAACTGATGTGGGTTTTCATTTGTGCCGTAGCGCGCATTAATCCGTGGTCACACGGCTGACCTCTTCAAGGCTGATCAAGCCCTCGGCACATTTTTTGAGTGCCGACTGCCTCAGATCATGAAAGCCCGCTTCCCGGGCGGTGCGATCAAGTTCCAGTGAATTAGCACCATCCATAATGGCCGACGCGATTGCCTTATTAATCTTGACCACCTCGTAAATACCCACTCGGCCCTTGTAGCCCCCCTTGCATTGCTTACAGCCTACGGGCTTTTTAATGTTGGCCTGATTTAACTGATCAGCGCTGAACCCCAACTGCATAAGCGCTTCAGGGGGTACGCTGGTTTCGGGTACGGCACAGTGGCTACACAATCGTCGCGCCAATCGCTGCGCAATGATGAGTGTGACGGACGCGGCAATATTGAAAGCGGGTACGCCCATGTTGAGCAGCCGCGTGACGGTCTCAGCGGCACTGTTGGTGTGCACGGTTGAGAGCACGAGGTGACCCGTTTGCGCAGCCTTGATGGCGATCTCGGCAGTTTCGAGATCACGAACCTCGCCTACCATGATCACATCGGGGTCCTGGCGCAGGAAGGATCGCAGGGCCTCGGCAAAATTGAGACCGACCTTGGGATTGACCAGCACCTGATTAATCCCTGCCATGTTGATTTCCACCGGATCCTCGGCGGTAGAAATATTGCGCTCAGGTTCGTTAAGTATTCCCAACCCCGTGTATAAAGAGACCGTCTTGCCCGACCCAGTAGGTCCCGTGACCAAAATCATGCCCTGGGGTTTTTTCAGCGCCTCTAAATAGAGCGCTTTTTGCTCGGGCTCATAGCCGAGTGCGTCGATACCCATGCGGGCCGAGCTGGGGTCGAGAATTCTCAGTACAATTTTTTCCCCGTACAAGGTGGGGAGCGTATTGACCCGAAAGTCGATAGCGCGCTTTTTGGAGAGCTTCATTTGAATCCGCCCATCCTGGGGCACACGGCGCTCAGAGATATCCATTTGTGACATCACTTTGAGGCGTGCTGCGAGGCGGGGCGCGAGATTGCGGGGTGGATTCACCACCTCGCGAAGAATGCCATCGGTACGAAAGCGCACGCGGTAGTCTTTTTCGTAGGGCTCAAAGTGGATGTCTGATGCACCTTGCCTGATGGCGTCGAGCAGAATTTTGTTCACAAAGCGGACAATTGGGGTGTCGTCTGCAGCATCTGGAGTCTCTTCTTCCTCTGCGGTACTCGTGCCCAATTCCAGATCGTACTCGCCGTCTGTGCCAAGCGAAGCCATATCACGCTCAAGCCCGCTGGAGCCCTCCGCAATATCGTGAATGAGCTGTGTAAGAGCGGCGTCGTCAGCCAGTACCGCGTCGGTGTTCATTCCCGCCGCGAATTTAAATTCGTTTAGGGCCGCCAGATTCATCGGGTCCGAGATCGCCACAAATAAGCGATTCCCTCGCTTGAAGAGGGGAACCGCATGATGTTTCATCATCATATCGCTATCGATCTGGTGATCGGGCAATAGGTCGCGGTTCATGGCACTGACATCGAAAACTGGAATGCCATATTCGGCCGAGGCCATCTCAGCTAATGCTCGACTGTCGAGGTCTAGGGCATTGATCAGGTGGTGGATCATGGAGACTCGCCTGGCCTTGGCCTCTTGCTCTGCGTTCCTTGCCTGTGCCGGGGAAAGCACGCCCCGGGCAATCAGTTGGCGTGACAGACCACCTGGAGCAGATTGAAATTGGACATCAGCGACTGAATTCATGGTGCTGTTCTTTTGTAGCGCGGAAGTGACAACGAGCCGGACCAACCCCTAGATAGGCCGTCTCGGTGCGTAAGTGTTGGCAATCAGAAGCCCCGGTGCGATCGTGTCTCGCACATTGGCACCCTGGTGCCATAGTTCGGGAGCAAGGGCCTGGCAAAGCCCTCGATCCCGTTCTCGCTCAGCACCAACCTTCCACCAAGCATGTTGATAAGGGATCAACAGCCCAGGTTAGAGTTCCACCCGATGTCGTCGCTTTCAGCACATAGGTTTGGTTCGTTGATGTGATGCCTGCGCTGGTTGCGGTGATGGTGCCTGCAGTAGAGGGATCCACAGAACCCACATACTGTCCAGCGGTGGCATCTGCCGCTGCAGCACTTACGGCGCCGTTTGCACTGCCCGCTTTGATCTCGGTATCGGTGCCTGAAACGCAGCTAGTCAGTGCTCCTTCTGTCTGATAGCAGAGATCGATAGCTGATTTAACCGATGTCGTGGCAGTAACCACCTCAGAAAACTTTGCTTTGTTCGAGTAGGTTTGATAGGCCGGCAGGGCGAGTGCCGCCAGAATGCCGATAATTGCGATGACGATCATCAGTTCGATGAGGGTAAATCCTTTTTGTTGTTGCAGTGACATGTTTCTCTCCTTTGAAATCATGTGGTTGCCATGGGTTAGCGGCGTACTAGCCCTTGCTGGCAACGCCTGCCCGCATTAAATGCAAATTGCATGCCAATATTGCAAAACGCAAGTATTGGCTGAAATCTGGCCAAATGAAAGCCACTATTTCCCGGAATCAAACAACTAAACGACATATTTTTGAATAAAAAGACAAACTTTGTCAATAAAGCGGAAATTACGCCAATTAGAGGTGCATTAATACGTCAATTTGCGAAAAGCTAAGCCGGCGTTGATTTCGCCTTGAAGGCGAGCCTCCGCGCGTGCAGGACGGGCTCGGTGTAGCCGCTGGGTTGGGCAGTGCCCGAAAATACCAGCTCGCTGGCAGCCTGAAACGCCTCGCTAGCATCGAGGTTCCCGGTCATGGGAGTGTAATTGGGGTCGGCCCGGTTCTGCTCATCTACCACCGCCGCCATGCGCGCCAGTGACGCTTTTACCTGATCCTCGCTCACGACGCCGTGATGTAACCAGTTGGCGATATGCTGGCTGGAGATGCGCAACGTTGCGCGGTCTTCCATGAGGCCCACGTTGTGGATGTCGGGCACCTTGGAGCAACCCACGCCGTGTTCTACCCACCTCACCACATAACCCAGAATGCCCTGCGCATTGTTGTCGAGCTCTTGTTGGATCGTCTCTGCCGAAAGTGTAGCGGTGTCGCCGAGGGGGATCGTCAGTAGTTCAGTGAGAGACCGCCGGTGCTGACCACAAAGCGCTGACTGCACCTCGGCTACCGCGACGCGGTGGTAGTGGGTCACATGGAGGGTCGCAGCGGTGGGTGAGGGAACCCAGGCACAACTGGCGCCGGCATTGGGATGCCCTATCTTGCTGGTCAGCATCTCTGCCATCAGATCGGGCATGGCCCACATCCCTTTACCAATCTGCGCCTTACCCTGCAGACCGCAGGCAAGACCAGTATCCACATTCCAGTCTTCGTAGGCATTAATCCAGGTTTCGGCTTTCATCGCGCTTTTTGACGTGACGGCGCCGGCCTCCATGCTGGTATGAATTTCGTCGCCGGTGCGATCGAGAAAGCCGGTATTGATAAAGACCACGCGCTCACTGGCGCGACGAATACACTCCGCTAGATTCACGGTGGTGCGGCGCTCTTCATCCATGATGCCCACCTTAAGGGTGTTGCGAGGCAACTCAAAAAGATCTTCGATTCTCGAGAACAGCTCGACCGTCAGGCTGACTTCCTCCGGGCCGTGCATCTTGGGTTTCACGATATACATGGAACCGGTTCGCGAGTTCTTCAGTTCCCCTGTGCCTCTCAGGTCGTGTAGCGCGCAGAAGGTGGTGAACAGGCCATCCATAAAACCCTCGGGAATCTCATTACCCGCGGCGTCGACAATCGCCGGGTTGGTCATGAGATGGCCGACATTACGCACAAATAGCAGGCTTCGGCCGGGTAGCGTCAGCGCGCCGCCCTCGGTTGTGGTGAACTGTCGGTCAGGGTTCAGGCGACGGGTAAGGCTCGCATCTCCTTTTTTGAAGGTGTCGGTGAGGTCGCCTTTCATGAGGCCTAACCAGTTACGGTAGACCACGACCTTGTCTTCGGCATCCACCGCGGCAACGGAGTCTTCACAGTCCTGAATGGTCGTGAGTGCCGACTCCAGACAGATATCTTTGACGCCCGCCATGTCGGTGGCGCCCACGGGATGCTCGCGATCAATCTGGATCTCGACATGCAGGCCATGGTGCTTTAGCAGCACGCTGCTCGGTGTATCACTGTCGCCGGTGTATCCCACCAATTGACTGGTATCCGCCAAGGAGACAGATGCGCCCGTGGTCAGACCGACCTGCAGGGTTCCGCTGTCGATGGTGTAGCAGGTGGCATCACGGTGAAGGCCGCCAGTTAGGGGAAAGTGCTCATCCAGAAAGTCTCTCACCCACGCAATCACGCGATCGCCCCGCACAGGGTTATACCCACCGCCCCGCACTGCGCCGTCATCCTCGGGGATGGCATCGGTGCCGTAAAGCGCGTCATACAAGCTACCCCAGCGCGCGTTAGCCGCGTTGAGGGCATAGCGTGCATTCATCACGGGGACTACCAGCTGTGGCCCCGCGATAAGAGCGATTTCGGGATCCACTTGGCTGGTGGTAATTTCAAAGGGCGCGGGTTTGGGGTGGAGATAGCCGATGTCGCGGAGGAAAGCCTCGTAGGCCTCGGCATTCCATGCGTCGCCCCTGTGGTCTCGATGCCACTGATCGATCTGGGCTTGTAGCCTGTCACGCTCCGCCAGCAAACGCTGATTCTCGGGGCCCAATGTTTTCCAGATGGTGGCCACACCCTCCCAGAAGGCGTCGGGGTCAATACCGGTGCCCGGAGCAATCTCGTCAACGAGGAGCGCGTGAAGCGCGGCGTCGACCATGAGGCCGGCGCATTCAATTCGTGGGGACATGAGGCAGACTCCCGAGGTCAGCGATGGCGGATCTGTTGATGAGGCCGTCACTCTACTGGCTCACCACTATTGATCATAGAGATTCAAACGATACAGGGTATTCTCAAGATTTATGTGGTGTGCTGCTGGGGCGCGTCGAGGGATCGCGCAATCGCCGTGATGAATTGCCTTACCCAGCGATGCGGTGCGTTATTGTGTAGTAGTGGACTCCACGCCATTTTCAATTCCAGCGGGGGTATGTCAAAAGGCACTGGGCGCACCACGACCCGAGGATTATCCCGCTTAAGCCAGGTCGCGCGGGTGGGGAGGGTGACGATCAGGTCGTTTTGTTCGGCCAGCGTCATTGCCGCCTGGTAGTGGCGGGTAAACACGCGGATCCGTCGCTTTTCTCCCAGATCAGCCAAGGCCGCATCGACCCACCCCAGCCGTTGAACATCACTGGGGTCGACGCCCACCCCCACCCCCATGCCGGTTTTGCTCACCCAGATGTGGTCGGCGCCGAGGTATGAGCGCAGGGAGAAATCGCCGAGTATGGGATTGTCAGGGCTCAGCAGACACGAAAAGCTGTCTTGCCAGAGGGTAATCTGGTGAAAGGATTGTGGCATCTGATCGAATCGG
>Ga0181578_10006511_pt1 | contig 9983 bp, 8 predicted proteins | sample 071ome_21_FD_148659 | JGI IMG/M metagenome (GOLD analysis project Ga0181578, IMG submission 148659) | Coastal salt marsh microbial communities from the Groves Creek Marsh, Skidaway Island, Georgia - 071401CT metaG (spades assembly) | ecosystem: Environmental > Aquatic > Marine > Intertidal zone >... | reverse complement strand
GAGATGCTTTGTGCTGATCAATCGCCACCAAGATCACGCCCAGAACAATCAGACCGATCAGCATCGCGGCAGGCAATAACGCCGAGATCGAGCGTAGCTTGGACGTTGGAAACAGGAACCCGATGGCAACGACGCTAATGACAAGCGCTGTCAGCGTTTCGGGCCTAAGCAGGCGGTTCTTTGGATGATCGGTCATAGTGATGGATCCGTTGGGTCAAAGTGGGATGCGCGGAGAGATAAAAGTTCCCCCCGCGCTTGTTTCGCTTAGTTCCAGGGGGTCGTTTCCCAAGTTTCTTTGGCCAAGTCATAAAGACCGTCGGTCAGCTCGCGGAACTCTTCGCCGGTAACCATAGACACTGGGTTGGCGGTATCGGCCATGGCCTTAAGGAAATCGGGATCTTGCGCAGCTTTTTCAAAGGCCGCACGCAAAGCATCCGCCACATCGTCAGGCAGGCCAGCGGGGGCAACAACACCGCGCATTGAGCCATTGATCAGATCAAGACCCTGCTCGCGGAATGTTGGAACTTCTGGCGCAAAATCGGAACGCGCGGGCTGTGCAACGCCAAGCACGTTCAGCTCACCCTGAAATTTAGCAACTTCGGACACGTTGAAAATTCCTACCGCGACATGGCCGCCCATTACCGCAGTCCGCGCGGGGGCAGAGCCCTTAAACGGTACGACGGTGAATTCGGTTTCTGTCAGTTTCTGCAATTTGATCAACAAAAAGTGGTCATCGCCACCAAGCGACGACATACCAACGGTCACCGCCAGAGGGGCTTCTTTGGCCGCCGCGATCAGATCATCCATCGAATTGATCCCGCTGCCCTTGGCCGAGACGATAACGTTGGGGTCGTTCACAACGTTTGCCAGATAGGTAAAGCTGTTGCGGTCGTATGCCGCCTCGCGGTCCAGCGTACGGGCCATCATACCCGGCAGGTTGAATGTGCCAAGGGTGTAGCCATCCGGTTCAGAGCCGGCCACTTCGGTGATGCCAATCTGGCCCGAAGCACCAGGCATGTTCTTGACCACAATGCTGGCACCATTGCCCAGATATTTTTCAATGAATGGCATGGTTGTACGGGCCATTACGTCGGTACCGCCGCCTGCGGAATATCCGACGATCACCTCGATCGGTTTTTCAGGATATTTCAGCCAGCGCCGTCCCCGCGGCTAGGATCATTGCACCTGCAATGGCGGTTTTCTTAAAAATATTAAGCATGTCGTTCCTCCTGTTCATGCGTTTTTTTGTATTTCAGTCTTTGGGCAGGACACAGCCAAGCTTGCTCAGCGTTGCATCCACCCATGACCGGTCGTTCTTGCCTTCGGCGATGGCTTGCATCTGTGTCGTTTCTGCCACCAGCTTTGCCTGCGCTTTTTTTAGGATGTCCTCGGCTGCGTCTAGCGGCACACAAAGCACGCCATCGCCGTCGCCAATGATGATGTCACCGGGATGTACAACCATGCCATCGATCGCGACAGGCACATTGATTTCACCTGGCCCGTCCTTATAGGGGCCGCGATGCGTCACACCTACGGCAAAGACTGGGTGATTGACCTCTTTCATTGCATCAGAATCTCGGATCGCACCATTAAGCACCAACCCCGCCACACCACGCTTGATCGCATAAGCCAGCATCATTTCGCCAAACAAGGCATTGGTTGTATCGCCCCCGGCATCCATGACAATCACATCACCGGCCTGTGCCATGTCGATGGCTTTATGTAGCATCAGATTGTCGCCGGGCCGCGCCTTGACCGTCAGTGCTGCCCCTGCCATTCCACCGGACGTGTGCATCGGACGCAGTGATGATCCAGCCGCAGTCATACGCGACATGCTGTCAGATACGTTTGCGACGGGTAATTTTGCAAATTCAGCAACAAGTTCAGCTGAGGCAACGCGATCGCGTTTTAGGATACGAAAACCAATGGTCATAGCGATTTCTCCACGCTGGATCGTTCCGCCTGCGCGGCGGCTAAAAGTTTGCGGTTGATGATGCGTTCGGGCGCCACGGGCAGACCGTTTAAGACCTGAAAAATCCCGCGCACCGCATCGACACCGACACGAGCACCTGCCTGGCGCGTCACGCCGCCGATATGCGGCGTCAGAACGATTTCTGGCACGTTGAAAAACGGATGATCAGCGGCAGGCGGTTCGACCGCAAAAGTATCAAGCCCTGCGCCAGCAATATGTCCAGATTGGATCGCGGCGACCAACGCGGCCTCGTCGATCAATCCGCCGCGTGCGGTATTGATGACGTAGCCACCCGCTGGCATACGGGCCAGGGCATCCGCGTTCAGGATGGACCGCGTCTGGTCGGTCAACGGACAATGCAGTGACAATATATTGGCCTGGTCCAGCAGGTCTTCAAAACTTGTACAGCGGTGCACGCCAAGCGCTTCAAACGCGCTGTCTGGGGCATAAGGATCAAAACCAACCAGCCGCAGCCCAAGCCCCTTGGCCATGCGCCCTGTGGCTTGGGCAATCGAACCCATACCCATCAGCCCCATAGTCGATCCGGCAATCTCACTACCGGAATAGCCTGGCTTTTCCCAGCGTCCGGCACGCAAACCAGCATCGAGAGGCAGCACGCGCTTGACCGTGGCAAGCAACAGCGCAATCACGTGCTCGGCCACGGAAACAGCGTTTGCGCCAGTCGCGACCAGAACAGGGATGCCCCGATCGGCGGCAGCCTGTATGTCGATATTGTCGACACCGACCCCATGTTTTGAAATCACCTTAAGCCTGGGTGCTGCATCCATAACGGCCGCATCTAGTCGCCCCATTCGGGACACGATACCCTCCGCTCCGGTCTCTTTCAGATACGCAGATATGACAGCGCTGTCGGCATAAGGCGGGGTATGCACAGTCTGATATCCGTGCTCCGCCACCAAGCGCGCCGCCGCTGGGTCGAGGTCAGGTCCTGTAACGAGGATTGTTTTACTCATCGTGTGTGTTTTCATAGCGTCTGGACGCCTTCCCCTCAATTTTTCGTTAGAATACTTCACAGCTGTCTCCCAAACCGGACTGCGCGCGTTCTCTCCGATAAAAACGTAACGCGAAATAACTCTTCACAAAAGTGCCAAATTCTGGTTATTAGATTTAGAAAAACTGGATTTAATGATGGACACGCGACAGCTCAAGACACTTTTGGCGATACAATCCCACGGCACCTTTGCGCAGGCAGCTGAGGTCGTCCACCTGACACCTTCGGCGGTCAGCCAGCAAATTCACGCACTGGAAGATGAACTGCGGGTCACGCTCTTTGACCGCGGCACACGTCCTCCTAGCATTACTCCAGATGGCCTGCAGGTCATCGAAATGGCCCGAGACATTCTACGACGCGAAGAGGACACCAAGGCCAGTTTACGCGGTGATCAGATCGCCGGTACGCTACTGCTGGGATCGGTACGCTCCAGTGCTCTGAACCTACTTCCAAGCGCGATGGTGCAGATGCGCCAACGTTATCCAGACCTGAAACCCAGCCTGCGTGTTTCGTTATCCTCGACACTGATTTCAGATGTTGCCGCAGGTCGACTAGACGCCGCAATCGTCGCCGAACACTTGGGATTTCCAAGTGCCCTGCGGTGGAGTCCTTTCCTGCGAGAGCCACTTTGGCTGATCATGCCACACGGAATGGAATCAAGCGATCCGATCGAATTGTTAAACACGCGCCCCTACATTCGCTTTCGCAGCGCCGTCCCCCTGGCCAATCTCATCGATACTGAATTATCCCGCTTGGGGGTCGTGACAAACGATGTGGCCGAGATCGACACCATCGGTTCGATCGTCACCTGCGTCCGCCAAGGTCTGGGCATATCGGTTGTTCCCCATGTGGCCCTACAGGAACCCGAAGATATAAATATCGCCCGCCTTCCTTTTGGAAGCCCACAGGTAATTCGCCAGATTGGCATCGTAGAAAGAACCGCTTCACCACGCAAAGAAATCATCGCGCGCCTACACGCCGTTCTATCAGAACTCTGCGGTGATTACGGTGTAGATCGCCACGCATAAACCTGACCTAAGATCCACCAGATAAGTTGACGGCGCACGGTTGATGCTGCCATACCTTAAACCCCAGTAACAATATGGCTTGGGTGATTGCGAGCAGCGCGGCGCGCACTCAATCAACTCCGGCCAACCCGGTCTGGTTCATAGGATCTCAACCGCGCATCCAACCTGCATCGAACTTGCGACAAAATAGAAGCAACGATGGGGTTGCCAACCAAGTATACATTCAACCAGACTAGACCAGCGGGTGATCTCGGCTCGTCTAGCTTCTCGGGACGTCGCCGCTATTCCAGCGCTGCCTTCATAAAGACTGGGCCATTAGCCCAACTGCCATTCGTGCGCGCAAATGTGGCCACCGCTATGACGGTAAACCAGCCCACTCCAAGGCCGATCAGCCAGGCCTGGGACCCGGACGGCGCAATCACGGCGATGAGACCAGCCAGACCGATAAACAGCCGCATCGGCATCGCCAGCGGACGCATGCACCAGCCGCCGAAGGCAATGGCCCAAAGGCTGGTTGAGACAAGCAGCCCAAATGCGCTGAGTGCGATGGTGCCTAGGCTGCCTTCACCCAGAATGCCCATATCAAAGACGAAACCGAAAGGGATAAAAAAGGCGACAAGGCTCAAGCCAAAGGCCGAGACACTGGTCCGTACCACCGAGGCTTCGCCAACCGCCGCCGCCGCAAAGGACGCCAGCGCCACAGGCGGTGTCACCATCGACAAGACGCAATAATAGAAAATGAAGAAATGCGCCGCCAGAGGTGGGATCCCAAGGTCCTGGATCGGCGGCACAAAAAGCACGGCACCGATAATGTAGGCGGCGACGGTAGGCAGCCCCATACCCATGATAATGCAGCCTAACATTGCCAATGTTAGGGAGGCGTAGATCGATCCTTGGGAAAGGCTCAGGAGTGAACCGGCGAACTTCAGTGCAAGGTTTGACTGCACGGCCACCGCGATCACAAGCCCAATGGCCGCAATCGGAACTGCCACCTCGGCAGCCTGGCGGGGCGCTTCGCGCAGGCCCGCAAGGACCTCCTCCCAGCCGATCCAAGTTGTCTTGCGAAAGAACGGCACGACAAAGCAGGAAGCTGAGGCCAGGACGGCAGAATAGGCGGCCGAGTAGCCCGAGATCAGAAGTACGATCAGGATCAATGGAGGCAGGATTAGGTGCAGCCTCGGAAGGATCGTGTCCGTTGCGGTGACTTCTTCCGTGGTCATTGCCCGAATGCCGTCGCGGCGGGCAGTCAAGTCAACGACCATCAGCAAAGCCAGATAAAAAGCAATGGCGGGTATCAGACCGGCAAGCGCAATATCGACGTATGGAACGTTGACGAGCTCAGCCATGACAAAGGCGGCCACACCCATGACAGGTGGCATAAGCTGACCGCCAGTCGATGCAATCGCCTCGATTCCAGCGGCACGATGCGCAGACATGCCCGTCCGTTTCATCAGGGGAATGGTAAAGACACCGGTCGAGACCACATTGGCGACAGCGCTGCCCGAGATTGAGCCCATCAACGAAGATCCAATTATCGCGGCCTTGGCGGTGCCCCCAGTCGCCCGCCCGGCAAGACGGATCGCCAGATCGATGAAAAGCTGCCCTCCGCCTACCGCGCCGTAGAAAGATCCGAAAAGGATGAAGTAGAAGATAAAACTGGCAGAGGTCGAGGTTGTGACCCCCAAAACACCTGCGGTTGTCATCGTCGTGATCTCGGTCGCTGCTTCCACGTCGAAGCCACGGAACCGCAGCCAGCCGGGCAACACATCACCCAAGAAGGCATAGGCAATAAAGGCCAGCAGAACCCAGACAAGTATCCAGCCCACAGCCCTGCGCGACCCTTCAAGAAGCAGGAACACTAACAATGCGCCCACCGCGATATCAATCGCAAAGATCGGCGAGACATTTTCCATTCGGGTGGTCAGTCGCTCGAACTCGGTCAGGTAATATACTGCGACCAGACACGTGGCCGCGACCAGAATTGCGTCGATGCCGCGGTTGACCCAAGATGGTAGCGAAGGGACACCCAGCGGTTTGACCAGGAAAAGAAGGATCAGAGCTGCGCAGAGGTGAACAGGTCGTTCAAATAGTGGCTGCTGGGGTTCGAGGAGAATCCATACTTGGAAAAGAATGAACCCGATCCCAATCAGGAATGTCGGGGACAGGGCTGCCTTGCGAATGCTATGTTTCATATCGGAGTTTCCAGCCGGATGGGGACCAAAGTACATGTTGACGCCGGAGTGGACCCAGCGTCAACGGCAGATGAACTACATCCAGCCTTTTTCTTTGTAGTAGCGGATCGCACCGGGATGCAGTTCGATCCCGATGTTCGCAGGCTTCCAGGCATTCTCGGGCTTGAAAAAGCTCCAGGCTGCATGCGCCTTACCCATGGCCTCGGCGTTTTCACAAAGCGTCTTTGTGATTTCATAGGCCACATCGTCATCAAGAGAGGCATTCGCGATCAGCACGGTACCCAGGTTCGCGCCGGCATTGGCTTCGGTCTGGTCTTCGAACCAGGGGCCGTACTTGCCCGGTGCAAGACCGTTGGCAGCCAGCAAATCCATCGCATCCTGGGGAACGTCTAGATATACCATGTCAGCCGTCAGATTGACTTCCGTGATCGTAGGATGGTTCTTGATCATAGTGTCGACGTAGATGTCGGCATTCCCATTGCGGATCGAGTCTGCGATCTGGCCTTGGGCCACTTGGATCACATCACCACCGTCTGCCTTTACCTTGTCAAAGCTAGAGCCATAGGCCGCCAAGATCATCTGGGCCGCGGGAACGGCGCTTGATCCGGTCGGCTTGATCAGAAGCGTGAACGGCTTACCAGATTTGATAATTTCGGCCAGATCTGTGGTACCCATAGCGTCGGTGAAATCCTTGCGGGCCATCGCGCCGACATAAACGCTGTTGAGACCACCAACGAGCGCCCGAATGTCAGGCGCTGAAGCCCCACCGTACGCCGAATGCCCTTCGCTGGCCCATTTGGCCGTCGCCACGTTTGAAAGCGCGATTTCGGCCTTGCCGCCCTGTACGACCATCGGGTTGGCGACACCGCCACCTCGGGCGATGATTTCAACTGAGTTTGCACCGAGCTTGGGCTCAATCATTTGCTCAAGGGTCGCGGCAAAGACATACCATGCGGTGCCTTCGCGCATCGCGCCGATACGGACGTCCTGAGCCACGATCGAGGTCGCAGTGGTAGCGGCCGTGACGGCTATGGCAATCGCTGTCAAGTGGTTGCGAAATTTCGTTATCATGGTGGTTCCTCCCTGTTATATTTTAACCCCCGCCACTGGGGCGAGGGCAATACCTATTATTCCGCGGCCAGAAGGCCGGCATCGACGCGTCCGATACCCGCTGCATCGAAAGCAGCCTCGATTTCGCGCTCAGCAGCCTCACCGAGGTCCTTGAGCGGTTCGCGGATTGTAGCATGGTCGAGAACGCCTCGGTGACGCAGACCAATCTTAAGCGCGACGGTGCCCTCCATGTGCGAACCGCGATGATATACAGCGCGGGTGACAGGCAACAGTTTCTCGAAGATCTGGCGCGCCGTTGGATAGTCCTGAGCTTTGCCCGCGTGGATCAGATCGATCAGCAGTTCTGGTGCGACATTGCCATATCCGACAAGCAGACCGTCGACATCGAACATTGTCGGCAGCAGCCATTCGTCATGGCATGACAGGATTTGTAGGTCCGGCTGTGATCTCCGTAGTTCGGGAATTTCGACATACCAACGCTTCATATTACGCACACCGTTTTTCGTCGCAACGACACCTTCCTGGGCGGCGATTTCAAGCTGTGTCTCAAGGTCGTAGTTTGCTTTGGTGGCATCGGGGTATTGAAAAAGGATTTCTTGAAGGCCCGAGGCTTCCCAGATCGCCTTATAGCGATCTTGAGGGGCACCTTTCTGAAAGCCGAAGCGCAACCAGCCGTGGTTCGGGTAAACAAGCGCCCCGGTCGCACCGGCATCTTTACATTTCCTGGCTTCCATAGCTGCGACCTTCGTTCCTTCGCCCGTAATACCTGCGATGATCGGGATATCGACAGCATCGGCGTAGGCACGGATCAGGTCAAGACGCTCATCTTCGGTCAGATAGGTGCCCTCGCCGGCATGGCCTAGGATGACCAACGATTTCACGTCATCAAAAGAAGCAAGCCATTTCGCGATACGGACGTTGGCGTCGAAGTCAACATCACCGTTGCGCTTGAAGGCGGTTACAGGCGCGGGGCTTAGGCCGCGAAGGTCCATTGGGGTCATTTGTTGTCTCTCCTGCAAATGGAATCGTTATTTGGGAACGATTGTGGGAACGTTCCCAAAAGACCATTGCGTTCCCCCTGTGTCAAGTGCTATTCCTTGAACGACGAGACGAGGGCCACCTATGAACGACCAATCGAAAGACAAAACTAGCCGTGTGACGCTGCACGACGTTGCATCGGCAGCGGGCGTCTCAAAATCAACGGTTTCAAGGATGCTGGACGAACGCTTGCCGAGTTCGCAGAGCACTAGGGCAGTGCGAGTCCGGCAGATTGCCAATGACCTTGGATATGTCCGCGACGTATCTGCAGCCAGTTTGCGCCGTGGCAAGACGGGCATGATTGGCGTGATTGTTCCACGTCTGACGGACACTGTAATGGCAATGCTCTACGAATCACTAACCAGAGCCGCTGTGCGGGCCGGTCTGTTCACCATCGTGGCTGCGACCGAGGATGATCCCGACGCGGTGCGCCACTCGGCCGACATCCTCCTTAGGCGCGGCGCGGACGGTCTGATCCTTGCCACTGCACGCACGAACGATGTCGTGACCCGGGAACTGGCCGAAAAGGGTGTGCCTTACGTTCTCACGCTCCGGACAGACGAGCATAGCCCTGCATCAGTCGGTGACGACAAGTTGGGCGGTTATCTGGCGACCCGGTACCTTATCGATCTCGGTCACCGGCGGATCGGCCTGATTTCAGGGCCAGACTATGCCTCAAGCGCTATAGGGCGTCGGCAAGGATATCTTCAAGCCATGCAGGAAGCGGGCCTTGAGGTCGATGACAAATGGATCGTGGGATCAAGCTTCAGCATTGACGCGGGGGTCGACGCGACGGACAAGCTTATGTCGCTGAACAACCGTCCAACCGCCATTTTTTCGGTGAACGACAATACCGCGATTGGGGCCCTGTCCAAGCTGGCAGAGCTTGGGCTGCGGGTGCCCGATGATATCTCGCTCATCGGGTACAATGACGTGCCTGTGGTGTCGCACCTGCCGGTCCCGCTCACCTCGGTTCGGGTTCCTTTCGATCAGATCGCCAGCGGTGCCCTTGAACTGCTCTCAATGAAGATGACAGATGTCGAAGTTCCGGTGCGGCTCGCAACGCCCACGCTTATCCCGCGGAGGTCTACAAAGCGTTGGTCACAAGATTAGTGTAGATATGTCGTTACTCGCGGGACATTTCCTTTTACCTCCCCGATTAGGGAAGAGGCCGACATTCATGAACGAGGATCAACTTGATGTGCAGCGTAAATTAAGTATACTCTGTTCGTTGAAAAGATAGGGCAGATTGCCAAAGGCTATCGTTATTTCGGCACAGGTTGATCCAGCTTTTACCGATAGCGACAGGCATCGACTGAGTGCGGCGAATCTGGCCTGGTCAATGCCCATCTATACCCAACTGGCGCACCAATAAAACGCCATTGGAGCGCGAGAACAAGTGGACCTTTATTCGTCGCAAGTACCACCTCGACTGGATCTTTAAAACAGCACCCGGTGACGCGCCAATGTTTAAATTGATCCGTTTGTGACCCCTTTGAGCTCCTTTTGACCCAAATTGAGTTCATTTTTCAACGGATATACCCATGTTTCCTGAGCGAAAAGGATGATTTTGTGGAAAAGTGGTGCCCTCGGCCGGACTCGAACCGGCACGGCCTTACAGCCGAGAGATTTTAAGTCTCTTGTGTCTACCATTCCACCACGAGGGCACG
>Ga0181578_10006482_pt1 | contig 10002 bp, 20 predicted proteins | sample 071ome_21_FD_148659 | JGI IMG/M metagenome (GOLD analysis project Ga0181578, IMG submission 148659) | Coastal salt marsh microbial communities from the Groves Creek Marsh, Skidaway Island, Georgia - 071401CT metaG (spades assembly) | ecosystem: Environmental > Aquatic > Marine > Intertidal zone... | reverse complement strand
TTTAAAAAATCGCTTCAGCTCTTTATGTGACCTTTGAACCGTTGTATGAGAATAATTCTCAAAAGCCCAGGTCAAATATTTCTCATAGAGATCATAAGTTATGTCTTTGTGACCAATGAATTTTTTGAACATGTATAGCCTGTTTTTAATTGACCTCAACGTGGTTTCAGTCCTTCCCCTTCTTAATTTGTTCATGTATTGTATGCTTTTTTTCTCCCATTCGACCATCGAATCACCCCGTTTTATTGTCTAAATTATTATTATATTTATGTAAATTTAAGGCATTATTATATATGAGTGGCTTTGTAGGACAAATATCGCAAACAAAGCGAGGGGAGAAAAAAATGTCAAGAATTGCTCAAGAATGCCAAAAATGCCAGTTGTATTATCCTGGCGAGTGTATGAAATTAGGATGTCAAGATCGTTATTGTGAGTGCGATGGGTGTAACGCTGGCGAGGGCGTTGTATTTTCAAAACTAAGTAACAAAAATACACCTTCGCAGTCAATCGTAAAGGTGGACCCGGAGGGTTCATGTAAAAAAGACAACCAAAGCCAAATTAATAATCATTTTGAATCGGAGGATTCTGAATGATTGCCATTTGCACTGAATGTAGAAGGGCTATGAACGTTCAAGAAACTGATAAATTCATTTTTGTTGAATGTAAATATTGTTTAGCTGAAGAAGTGAAGTGTTCAAATTTTGTTAGTGCCAAATTTTTGAAGGAGTGGGCTTGAAAATGGCTACGAGGTCGAAAATTCAATTATTAGTTGAAGTAATGGGCCATGATGAATTAAATTCTCATCAAATCCAGGAAAGATACCAAACCGTTTCTAAATATGGAATGTCAATACATCAACTTACTAATTTTTTAAGAATGAATAAACCATTTCAAAGAATTGGTAAAACAGAAGTCCAGCTATTAACTCGAAAAAAGAAAGGATACACACTTTGGCGTGTTAATCCTGAATGGAGGGATAAACAATGAGGTCAAAGGGATTAATACCGAGATTTATTAAAATCATTAAAGAAAATGAACTTGAAAGATTTACATGTCACACTATTCATGATCTCTATAATGAAAAATATAGAGGTTCAAGCACTACAATAATTCAAACAACGGCTATTTTAAGATGCTATAAACAGTTTAATCATATTGGTGAAACTAAAGTAAATCAAAAACCTTGTTTTGTTTATACTCTCGAAGGAGGCCTGGCATGAATGGGCTGGCTCTTTTTGCCGGTGTCGGTGGGCTTGAACTCGGTATCAAACAACTCATCCCTGAATCAAGAATCGTTTGTTATGTCGAGGGGGAAGCCTTTAGCGCATCAGTCCTTGTCTCGAAAATGGAAAAAGGACTCTTACATGAGGCTCCTATATGGTCTGATGTTAGAACCTTCAACGGCTCAATCTTTAGTGGAAAAGTGGATTTCATTACTGCCGGATTCCCATGTCAACCATTTAGTCAAGCTGGAAAACTCAAAGGAAAAGAAGATGAGCGATGGTTATGGAATGATATTGAAAGGATCATTAGCGAGGTTCGACCCAACTTCATCTTCTTGGAAAACGTTTCAAACTTCATTAACGGGGGAATTGATGCCGTTCTTGGGACCCTGGCCAAATTCGGGTTCGATGCTGAATATGGTTGTCTCAAAGTGTCCGAAGTTGGCGGAAACCATCACAGAAATAGATTCTTCTTATTTGCTTACAGTGCCGAAGGAGGGCGTATTATGGCCGACTCCTTCAACAATAGATTCGGGAGATTTTCCTTTAAGAAAAGTTGCCAAAGAATCATTGAAAAAGGGAGGCTGGAGAGGGATAAACTTGAATCAAGCCGTAAAAATATATCCAACTCCAACGGCTTCACAAATAGCCACCGAAGGAACTACCAGGCTTTACAGAAACTTATACTTGAACAAAACATTAACATTAGAAGAAGCAACTATAATGAATTTCAATTACAACCCATTACAAAAAAAGGGTTCTTTGGAAATTTTTCCAACTCCGACCCTTGCGGAATCGAAAAACGTTCCCTATCAAATATCGAATGGGAAAAAATATCCGACATTATTGGGTCATCTAAAGATATGGCCCACCCCTCAAGCCAGCGAAGGGGAAAAATACAGACTTCAAGGGCAAAGTCAAGGCTCGAAATGTCTTATGGCCCTTCATGGTGGCAAACTGAACCCTCAATTCGTAGAGTGGCTGATGGGGTGGCCCATAGGGTGGACAGACTTAGAGCATGTGGAAACGGAGTCGTTCCTTATCAAGCATATAGGGCATATTCTGAACTCATCGAAAGAGCAATCAAAAGGAGGGATTTGATTGAGTCTTAGATGCCCAGCTTGTAAAAAATTGACATTAGTAATGAAACTCTATGATAGAAGAACAACAAACGATTTGAACGGCAATTTTAGAGAAAGGGCGGTTTATCTTTGTTCAAATTGTAGGTTTATGGAGGTTATAGGATGAATGTTAAACAATTGAAAAGTATGCTTCATGATGACGTTAAATTGAATCAAATAATCAATTTGATGGATGAAGGGAAAGATAGAGAATGGATTCAAAAAGCATATGTTATTTTATCGAAACTTGGCCCGACCTGGGGAGAATTTACAACTTGTGATCTATGGATTGCCCTACATCGATTAAAGATTCATGACCCTGAAGAACCTCGTTCTATGGCCGTAGTAATTACAAAGGCTCGAAGTAATGGTTTGATTAAATCCACTATGAAGTGGAAAAAATCACCGAGAGCTGTTAATCATTCAAGGCCGGTTCGTATTTGGGAGTGGGTTCAATGACTTCTTTACCCTGGAAGCGTGGCGATGGTCATTTCATGCTATCGGCTTCAATGCCTTTGATATTACAACCGATAATTAAGAAACTAAGAGAAGAGAGACAACTTTCAAAAGTCTTAAGTGAGTTTTTATGGTTAAGATATGGAGACAAAGATCTCCAAGAAAAAGAAGGAGAACTCGCAATTTTAGAGACTCAACAAAAAGCAATTTCTGAAAGAATGAAGCAATTAAAAGAAGAGAAGAAAGAGGTTATTGATTTACAAAACAAGCAAATAAAACTTGAAAGATTGACCGAGGATATCAAGAGATTCAAACCAGCTTTTAATATGATTAAAAATAATAAAAATTGGAGATATAAAACAGACGTTGTAACAATCAAATTCAAGCCATTAGCTGAAGAAGTTTTGAAAGATTTTCAAAATGATGATTCTTTTGTCCAGGCTTTCAAAGATTGGGAGATTGAACGAATTGAGTTAATCAAAGAAATAGGAAAGGAGGTTAAGATTAATTAATTAATTAATTAATTAATTTATATTATATTATATTATATTATATTATATTATATTGGAGTTGAAAAAAAATGTTAAGTGGAAAGAAATCAAGAAAAAACGAAGTAGTTAGAGGTTTAGTTTTACTAATCCTTCATGAGCAAGGTGCGAAATCCATAAGTGATCTTATGATGGAATTAGAGCTGAGAGGTAAAAGATTCAATCAAACTAAAGCCCTGGGCCAAGTTTTGAGGGTAATGGTGTCAAAAGGAACTATAATGCGAACATCAGAATATCCTAATCCAGTCTATCAAATCAAATTTAATCCCCCTAAAGGGGGGATTAACTCAAAATGATTGAACAATTCTCTTTATAGGCTATTCGTTGATGCGTTTGAATTAATGGCAACCCTATGGACTCAAATCCGTAATTTATCAGCGACTGTATTAGTGTTAAGTGCTTTGTTCTTTGTGCTAAGTATAGGATTAGGAACGACTTACGACGTTGTATTTGACCCTGAAGCGGTTGAAGCAAACGCCCTGGCACTACCAAGTGACCCAACAAATCAAACTTTGATAGATGCTAATGAAGCAGTTGAAGCATTTGGTGGAGATATTGATTTCGTTGAAAGAATTGGCGTTCTTGGAATGGTTTTAATTGCTCTTTCACCACTTGGACTTGGTGCTGTTAAGTATCGAGGCAACGGTGCTAAGATTATCGACCAGGCCGTTCAATATGCGGTTCCTATCGTAGCATTGATTGCTTTCATAACTCTAAGCGATGCTACTATGGAAGTTATTAACGGAGATCGTGTTTGGGAAAACTTCAATGATGCTTCAAACGCTTGGATTCTTGGTAACACTATGGCAATCGTTTCCGGTATTGCATCCTTCCTAAAGGGAAGAGAATGAAACCCTCATAATTAGGGGGTTATAATTTGCGAAAGTCAAAGGCTTCGAGCGCAATAGTATTGTTTCTCGTTGTCTTTGCTTTCGCTTTAGTGGGGGGAAGTCCTGAACAATCCGTTCCAGCTTGTTCCGATGGGCTTGACAATGATGGAGATGGTCAAATTGACGGGTTTGACAATGAATGCAAATATACATTCCCTGTAGACCCTACTTCTCAAGATCCACCTACCTCAATTTATTGTCCTAACTGGGATGATGAGGCAAACCCTCCCCAAACTGAACAAGAATGTGTTTGAGGGATGATATGAATAAGGAAATACCAAAAGTCGAAGGACAAAAACTTCAAGGCACTGGTGTCTCAATTGCTTCTTTGATTTTTTTGTTAATTGTAATGCCTTTAGTCGTTACAAATTTGGTTGATTTCGCCATGTCTTTTGGTGGTGGATCACAAAAAGAGATAAATTGGGCTGAATCAAACGAAACCCCATATTGGGAATCAACGGGTTCAGGCGATGGTTCAAGGCATCAACCTAACAATAATGACCCTTACACATACAAATCTATCAGTATAGGGAATCAAAATCAATATGTTGATGGTGATTATTATGAAGTCCTTCCAGGTTGTGAAAATTATACTACAGTTTTACCACCCTCCCCACCATATGAATGCGGTTCTGATGGTTTTGAGGTTAGTTTAAATGCTTCTTATATCTTTGAAAATGGTTACATATTCCCATTATTAAGGGTGAATTTTGTCTCTCAAAATTTGTTTTTGTGTAATTCTTCATTTTTTGGTGATTCAAGAGCTGATTTTGAGTTATATTTTTCCTTACAAACTTCACCTAATTTTACTTACCAGGCCATACCATATAGTGAAATAAAATCAATGAAGATAAACACAAATTTTGAATTTAACAATGCTGGAAGGTTTGATAATAACCCTGGGGATTATTGTCGCCCTACAATTTACCTTGATTATGAATTTGATTTTAGTGAAATTGAAAGTTTAAGATCATTTACTGATGAATTTTTTGAACAAATGCAATTAGGAAATGAAGCCATTATATTTTTGAATATTAAAATAGATAATTTAGCTGATGAAAACGGTAGGCCCTGGGATTCAATCAATTATGCCTCACCGTTTGACGGTGGATATTTGGATTATTCATATATTAATGTGAAAACTGTTAGTTATGAGGTTGACGTTTTCAATTCATTTTTGAGATTTGGTCTTCTAGTTTTGGGTATTGGCTTATTTGGAATCGCCATAGCATCAACCCCTTATTGGAATCCAGTTAAAGAGAGGTTGAAAAAATGAGTATAACTCTTTATATTGCGGTTGCCATTGTAACGGCTGGATTATTACATTGGGCGAGTGCTAAATCAAGTTTCCAGTCAAGAAGTAAAAGGACTCTATTAGGTGCGAGTGGTGGAGGTTTGTCTTATGGTATTTTTAGTGAGTGGACTTTGACAATATCAGTTATTGATTCAGCCATACAGGGGAAACTTGGTATATTTGGGTATATATTCGCGCTTGGATTTTTTAGTTTATTAGGTGTATGGGTTTTCAATTTATACACTACTCGTAAATATTTGGTGATGTGAATGAGTGAAAATATAACAGTTAATGTTAATCAAGGGGGTGGCCCTGGTAATCAAAACGTTGGAGGTTCTTCAACATTAGAGAGTATTTTGAAATTTATTGTTACTTTAGTAGCCATCGCTTCTATTGCATTTTTTATAATAACTTTATTTTTGATTGTTGATAATTGGGAATGGATTATAACAACCTTTACTACTGGTTTTTTTGGTTGGTTAAATCCTTTTGATGATCCTGAAGGTGACTTCGACCCAACTGGTTTTACTACACCTTTCGAGTTTATTCCAGGCTTAGGGCCATTGATTAGATTATTCAAATGAGTGATGAAAATGAGGGGAGATTTATGGAGATTAAAAGAAAATTGTTAATTCATGGGCTGGCTTTGGCTTTAGTTGTCATCTTCTCCCCGTTGGCTCAAGCCACCAGCCCTCCTATATGTTTGGCGTATGCTTATACTCAAGACGGTGAAAACTCCCATTTATCATTAGTTTCAAGCGAATCTTATTTATTTGGTCAAAGTTTAACTGTAATTTCATCATGTAACAATACTGAATTAATTGTTAATGGTCAAAAAGTTGCTTCAAGCGATAATTACAAATTGAATTATTATCTTGACAAAGGTGATTATAATATTGAATTAATAAGTGGTAATGAATCTTATATTTTTACAAATGTTTCAATTATTTCAAATGGTCAATTAAATGTCTTTGTTAATAATTTACCAAATTCTGAAAATCCTTATGCTTTACCTTATACGATTGAAGAAATTGATTCAATAGAGTTGATGAGTGGTGTAGGTGCGATTATACTTTCATGGTTTTTGATAACGTCTATTCTATGGAGGATCATAAATCAATATCATGAAAAGAATTATTGTGAAGAGGTATCATCATGAATGAACAACCTCCTATACAATATAATCAAAAATTTGGCCGGACTTGGGTTGACTTTTGGACTTCAACAGGTGGCATAATTCTCTTAGGAATTGCTATAATATGCGCCTTTTATTTTGGTTGGGATTACATTGAATTAATCCCTCGGTGGGTTTATCCAGCTTTAATACTGGCACCTATTCTATACACACCATTTTTGAGTCAAAGGGCTAAAGATGGGAGTAAATTATTCTTGGTTTCGCATGGGCCTCAAACAGTTTCTGAATTTCGAGTCGGTAAAAATGTCGATTTAGATATTGAAGGCCAGGGTATCAATTTAATTTCAAAATCGGGTGTAAATCGTATTTTATTAACAGAATTTGACCCTAATTCAAGAAAAGGTAAAGGTTCAGCTTTGGCCGAATTTACACAATTTGAAATGGCGAGAGATTTGTCAACACTTGATAGATTAAGCACGGCATTTTCAGAACATCTTAGAAGTGAAAGAATAACTCAAGAGATTATCGCCGTTGAAGTTGAAAAAAGAGTTAAAGATTTGAGTGAAAGATGGGTCAAAATTGCTATGTCAACATTAGAGCCTGAAGAACTCGAAAACGCTTTAAGTTTAGCAACTTTTGAAGAGGAATTGAATAGTTCAATTGATGAGGTGTTAGATTTTGAGTTATGACCCTGGCATGGAATGGTTGCCACCAACTTTTCAAGATCTTCTTTATCCAGCCGGTCATATTTTTGACCCTGGCAACGGTTCAAAGCGTGAAGCATATGGAACCGGAATAATTACTTTGTTGGGTTCGGCACGTTCAGCCAAAACTTCTCTCGCTTATGCAATAATTGACACTGTAATAAGGGAAACAAAAAGACCATGTTCATTTATTGGGTTTCCTGATATCGTTATGAGTGCTATGCCTAAACATTGGCAAGGTAGAGTTTTCAATCCTAAAGATTTTGAAAAAATGCTGGAATTCAAGGGTGCGGTTGTATTATGCGATGATACGGCCGTGTCTCTTAATGCGAGAGACTCTATGACAACCGAAAGTAAATTTATGAGCCGTTTAGCTGGAATTATTTCTCATCGAGATTTAACTTTAATACTTACAACTCAATCCATGAGTGGTATTGATTTATCATTAACTAGAATGACCCAATTGGCCGTTGGTATAAGAAGAATGTCACCAGGCACATTAAAGGGTGAACGTGCTAATTGGGTTCATGAAGTAATTAATGCTCAAGAAGAACTCAAAGCACATACTAAAGACCAAAATTATAGGGATGTCTTTTATTCTCTTTATGATGAGTGCGTATGTTATTCATGGTTTCCAGATTTTTTAAACAAAAAAATAAGACCCAAAGAGGCCGACATGTTATCAAAGCCATTTGGTTATATGTCTTTGAAAGAGCTGAAAGATAGAGTTTTGAGGCCTCCAAGATCACAAAAGAAAAAGAAAGAGAGTGAAAATGATGACGAATAGAAACTATGAGAGAGAATATGACCGTATAGCCTCTTCGAGGATGAGAACAACAAACGGTGGTTTCCCTCTACATATTGCATTAGGCCAGCCTGAAAGTATCAGGTTTAGGTGGAGATTGAAAAGAATGGGGGTTGAATGTGAAGACCTGGTTCAATTAATCGATTCTATTGCCTATCAAAAATCCCTATTGAATCAACCTATGGGCGTGAGGTTTGCTACTGTAAAAAGAAAACAAAACAAATCTAAGGTTTGGGGTTCAAAGTTGCCTTGATCTTATTTACTTCGGCAACTACTACGGCATTAATAAATTGATTAATATTTGAAAATAAGATTTCTTCATTTTCAATCATAGTTTTTATTTCTTCAGCTAACGGCCCATAAAGGTTTATTGATTGCCATTTTTTTGAGTTGGTCATGCTTTCGGTAATCTATGGACATATATCAAAATATGTCCTTAATGGCTCTTGAATGGGCATCATGCGCACGTTTATTCATCTTAATCCTGGCATAATATCTTTGAGTGACCCCTATATCTTTATGACCTACAATAGCCGAGGCCTCTTCATATCTACCACCGAAATCAATTACTCTTTGAACCATAGTTGAACGGAATACTTTCGATGAAAAATGAAAACCAAATTTAGGAACCAAATATTGTTTTATTTTTTGTTGAATCGCCCTATAATCAACATGATGGTTTATCATTTTGAGGCTAGGAAGCACCCACATCGAACCATTTGGGTTATTAGACTCACATTGATGTCGCCATCGCACTAAGTAGGGGTTTATTGAAGGAGAATATGCCATAAGTCGAGATATTCCAGTTTTGGTATCTTCTAAATGAAACATTGACTTATCTTTATCCCAATTTGACCACTTTAACTTAATTGCTTCACCAGCTCTTATTCCTGAAGTAGCCAATAACATAAGATAAATTGAACATCTATGTCTCCAATTAAAACCAGTTTGTTGTTTACACCATTCCATTATTATATTGAGTTGTTCAGTGTTCAAGGTCTTAATTGGTGGCAACTTTTCAGGAATCCTATAAAATTCAATTTCGTCATAAACTGGATGCTTAATAAATTTAAAAAATCGCTTCAGCTCTTTATGTGACCTTTGAACCGTTGTATGGGAATAATTCTCAAAAGCCCAGGTAAGATATTTCTCATATAGATCATAAGTTATGTCTTTGTGACCAATGAATTTTTTGAACATGTATAGCCTGTTTTTAATTGACCTCAACGTGGTTTCAGTCCTTCCTCTTCTTAGTTTGTTCATGTATTGTATGCTTTTTTTCTCCCATTCGACCATCGAATCACCCCGTTTTATTGTCTAAATTATTATTATATTTATGTAAATTTAAGGTATTATTATATATGAGTGGCTTTGTAGGACAAATATCGCAAACAAAGCGAGGGGAGAAAAAAAATGAAAAGAGAAGTGCCAAAAGGAACAAGATTGCATCAATTAAAGAAAATAGGAGGTTTTGATTTGGGGTTATATTATCATGAAGATGAGACTTACAAGTGGGCTGAAAATATTGAAAAATTTGAGAGGCTTGTAAATGCAATGAATGACGAATTAAAGAAAATGAAGAACCAATCGAAGAATCTTTGATTTCACAAACAAAGCGAGGGGAGAAAAAAAATGTCAAGAATTGCTCAAGAATGCCAAAAATGCAAGTTGTATTATCCTGGCGACTGTATGAAATTAGGATGCCAGGATCGTTATTGTGAGTGCGATGGGTGTAACGCTGGCGAGGGCGTTGTATTTTCAAAACTAAGTAACAAAAATACACCTTCTCAGTCAATCGTAAAGGTGGACCCGGAGGGTTCATGTAA
>Ga0181578_10006481_pt1 | contig 10004 bp, 5 predicted proteins | sample 071ome_21_FD_148659 | JGI IMG/M metagenome (GOLD analysis project Ga0181578, IMG submission 148659) | Coastal salt marsh microbial communities from the Groves Creek Marsh, Skidaway Island, Georgia - 071401CT metaG (spades assembly) | ecosystem: Environmental > Aquatic > Marine > Intertidal zone... | reverse complement strand
CTAACGACTTGGTCACCGCGGGCGTGCTGACGACTTTACCGCTTGCGCCGCCGCCGCGCGCGAACGGGTTCCGCGGGTCGTCGAGGCCGACGACGGGTAACTTTCCTCCTCCGGCGGACGCTTTGCTTCGACTGGAGAGCAATAACGCCGAGCTTTGCGTGCGTCGCTGGTGACCGGTGAAGAGTAAGCTTCCTGCCACCGCGCCTCCCGCGCGGTGTTGGCTTTTTTTCGCGCTGTTGGTGGTGGAAGTAGTAGTCGTCGACGTATTTTTGTTGCTCGACGATGGAACGTCAGATGTCTGACCGCCGCCGCCGCGTTGGGGTTGCTTGTTAGAATACAACGCCGGCGACGGTAACAACTGCTGCTGCTGCGACGGAAGATGATTACTCTTACCACCAGCGGAACCATTCACGTTACCGAGTAAAGATGTTCGCTTGGACGACGACGGCGGAAGTCCTCCTCCTCCTCCTGCTCCTCCTAGGAATGGGGTGGTTGAAACGGTGAATGAAGATAGCTGCTTCCTGAGTTCGTCGATCTGCTTTTGTTTGTCTCGACTGTCGCGTTGATACATTGCTCTCGCCTGCCTTTCGTTTGCGAGTTGCTTGACGAGTTCGACTTCTCGAGTTGACTCCGAGTGTTGATGTTGGTCGTCGCCGGAGAGCGACGAAAGCGCGTTGTCGCCGTTGAGCGGTTCCAAAATACTCCCTTTCTTTTTGTTGCCTTTTTTTGCCGACGAAGTTTTCGGCGATGGAATCGAAGAAGAGGACGGTTTCGGCGACGCCGTTGCGCTCTCTTCTAACTCCTTCACGCGAAGTTCTAAAGTCGCCGCGTTCGCTTTCGATAGCTTCAATTTTCTTTCGGCGTCTTCGCAGCGCTTTTGCAGCGCCTTGGTTGCCGCCGGATCAGAAGAAGACGGCGACGGAGGTGGTGGTGGAACGACAACCTTCTTTTGTTGCTTTTTCGCCTCACTCTCCGCTTTCTCCACGTCTTTTTGCAACTTTTGCGTTTTCGCTTCCAAAGAGATGATCTTTGATTGCAACCGAGCGTTTTCTTTTTGCAACTCTTTCGCGTTCTTGGACGCCTCCTCCGAGATAGTCTTCGACGCTTCGAGCGATTTGATGCGCGCAATATTCTCCGCGTTCTTCTCTGAACTCGAATTGATTTCGTTTGTTAAACTTTCCACTTTCGACAACAACATTTTCTTTTCGCTTTCCAACGCTTTCTTCTCCTCTGCGAATTTCTTGGATTCAATCTCAAACTTCTTCGTCTCTTCCTTGGCGAATTCAATCGATTCCGCTTTCGTGCCTTCCAAAAGTTTGATTTGCTGCTTCAATCCGTCGATCTCTTTGATTTGAGCTTCCAACGCTTTCTTCTCCTCTGCGAATTTCTCGGATTCAATCTCAAACTTCTTCGTCTCTTCCTTGGCGAATTTAATCGATTCCGCTTTCGTGTCTTCCAATACTTTAATTTGCTCCTTTAACCCGTCCATCTCTTTGATTTGAGCTTTCATCGCTTCGCATTCTTTTTGCGATTGCTCCAACATCGCCATCGCGTTTTGCGAAGCGGCGACGGCGATGCTTTCTTTCGCCTCGAGCGTCGCGGTCTTTTCGGCGCTCTCGGAAAGGTCCTCAACTCGAGTTTTTAACGTGGTGATTTCCTCCTTCAAGTTCTCGTTTCGTTCAATCAGCTGCGAGTTTTTCTCTTCCAACGCTTTCGTTTTGGATTCCATCTCTTTCTTGACGGCTTCCAACGCCGCCGCCGCCGACGCCGAGGAGTCCTCCTTTTCGCCGCTCATCAAAAGCTGCTCCTTCAACTGGGCCATCTCTTTCTCCGCTGCAGTCAGCAAACTCTGCTTCTCCAAAGCTTTCTCCAGCGTTTCTTTCAACTCCTTCTTCATCGCCGTCGCGCTTTCTTTCGCTTTTTCGCTCTCTTTTCGTTCTTGCACCAACTCTTCGTTCAATCCTTCGATTTGCTTCTTGTTTGCTTCCATCACTTTGCTTCGCTCGTCGTCCATCGTCTTCAACACCTGAATCATCTCCTCGTGCTTCGCCGATTTCGCTTTCTCTGTATCGATTATCTTTAACATTTCCTCTCTTTCGGTTTGAAACGTCTCGCTCTCATCCTTTCGCCTTTTCAGCTCTTCGATTTCCTCTTCTGCTTTTTGCAACTTCAAGCACGCCTCCAGCGCTTCGTCCTGCGACTTCTTCACAGTCGTCTTGGCGTCTCGCAATTCTTCGAGTTCTTTGTTCAACAAGTCGACATCTTCTTTGTGCTTTTGCAGATTAGCATTTATCAACGTTTTTAGTTCTTCTACTTCCGTGGCTCGGGTTAACGTCTCCGTCGCTTTCCTATCGTTCAAGTCCTTCACGTCTTTTCTCAGTTTCGCAATCACTTTATCTTTTTCCTCGGATATGTCGGCTACTTTTTTCGAGAGGTCTTCCGTCGCCTTTCGAGCCTCGTCGCGCTCTTGTCGAAGTTCGATGACAGCTACAGATTCCGTTTCGTTTTTATCTGGAGAGTTTTTAGAAGGAGGCGTCGAAGTTTCCATCGGTGATTTCTTCGTCAACAAACTCGCGAAAAATTCTTGCTGGCTTTTACTCGCCGAGAGTTCGTTGTCGTTGACGGAGGAGTCGAAGGAGGACGATTTCGACGGCGTTCCGACGGGCGTTTTGAAGCCTGCTCCTTCTGCTTGCCTTTCTGCGAACGCTTGCGGATTTTTCTTTGCGTCTTCTAATCGGTCTTTCAATCTGCTGGCTTCTTTTTGCGAAATGCGCGCTTCGCTTCGTGCTTGTTTCAAAGCCAAGCGGTTCTTTTCGAGCTCTTCCCGCATGGTTTTGAGTTCTTCTTGTTCTTCCGCACTCGTTGAAGGAGAAGGAACGGCGGCAACTGAGGATAGTTCTTGCTTTTGTTTCTCAGCAGCAGCGGCGGCGGCATCTGCGATGGCTTTCTTCGCTTCGCTCTCCGCTTTTTCCACCGCTTTTTTCGCGTCTTCGTTCGCTTTCGCCATCAACGCTTCCCACCGCTCATTTGCTTTCTTCTCCGTCTCGGCCACTCGATCGTCCGCGCTTTTCTTTGCCATCTCTAGTGCTTTTTCCATCTCATCTCTCTCCTTCGCGTCTGTTTCAGTCCTTTTCGTTTCGAGCGATTCTTTTTCTTTAGCCCATTTCGCCTTTTCTTTTTCCATCGCTTCTTTCTCCGCTTTCAGCGCGTCTTTCTCTTTCTTCAATCTTTGCGCTGCGTTTTCATCCGCGCGTCCCAAGGCTGCAGCTAAACGACCACTCGTCGCCGCCGCCGCTTTGAGTTGCTGATTTTCTGTTCGTAAACGTTCGACTTCTTCTTTTAATTCGATGCTGCTAGTGTCTTTCGATTTCGAAGGCGTCGTCGTCGTCGTCGTCGTCGTGGGCATCAAGCCGCTCGGAGGAGTATTTGACGATTTTGTCGGCGTCGGCGAATTTTCGTGTTTCATCGGTGAGTGCGCTTTCGGTGGTTGCACCGTTTGAGAAATAGTTCGATCGATTTTCGTTTTCGATGGGTTTTTTGCGTTGTTGCTGCTTTCGGGCGTCTCGTTGCCGCCGCTCTTGTTATTCTTTTGCGTCTGCGCCTGCGAAGAAGGCGAAGAAACCGGCGTCCCGTCTTTGCGTTGAAGTCTGCTAAACACGTCACCTTTTTCTGGAGTTGAACTCGTCGCTTTCCCACTTGCGTTCGTCTCGCTGACACCACTGTTGTTGTTGTTGTTGTTGTTGTTGTTGTTGTTGTTGTTGTTGTTGTTGTCATTGTTGTTCTTCTTCTTGTTCTTCTTCTTCCCCTCGGGAGTGGCGATAGCACTTTTCGTTGTTGTCGTGGTCGTCGTCGTCGAAGACGGCGCGTTCGTATTATTACTATTCGCTTTCTCTTCTTGCGGAGATTTCTTAGCAGCGGGACTCTTCTTCTCGTCGTCTCCCGATGTCAATCGATCGAACACGCTCGGTTTACCCGTGTTGTTCTTGTTCTTGTCATTTTTCTTAGCGCTCGCGGACTCGTCGGTTTCCAAGCCGGCGCCCGATTTCCCGGACTTTTTCGACGCTCCATCTTCGTCGGGTTTCTTCTTCTGCTTACTCTTGTCCTCTTCCGGCGTTTTTATCGCCGCCGTTGTCGCGACATCGGACGACGACAGCGAGTCCCGCGAACCTCCTTTTTCGCCCTTCGCTTGCGGCGAGGTGAACAAATACGTCGCCGTCGATCCTATGACGCTACCAACCATCCCAAATAAACCTTTGTTGTTGTTATTGTTGTTATTATTATTACTATTATTATCATTATCACGCGCAGTAGTGGCGGCAGACTTGTCGTCTTCCTCTTTCTCATCTTGCCGCGATTGCTTCACCGGCGTCGGCGACTCTTGCGGCGCGACTAACTTTACGCCGGCGTTGCTTTTGTTCTTACTATTATTACTATTAGTAGTAGTAGTTGTAGTTGTATTAGTAGTAGTAGCAGCAGCAGCAGTAGCAACAGAAGTAGCGGCGGTGTCGCTGTTCTTCTTCTTCTCCGCCCGTCCTCCGCGACCCGCTTCTTCTTCTTCTTCCTCCTTCTTTGAAGAAGAATTCGACGAATTCGCCGCGCTTTCCTTCTTCTTCGGCGCTTTAATCGCGATCGCCTTTGAAAACTTCTTCGCGGTCGCGATCGGCGTGATTCCAATCTGTCTCGCGTGTAAGTCCGTTTGAAACGCGTCGTGCGGTTCCAGCGTTGATGCCATCATCGCGCCAGGAAAAGCGTTTGATTTTGATTTTGCACCGGCGTCGTCGGTGTCCGCATCGGTCTCTTTCTTGCCGCCGCTTCCCCGAGGAACAAACGCGGACGCGGACGGGGTTAAAGCCATCAGTAGTAGTAGCAGTAGCAGTGGCGTATCTTCCGATAATTTCTCTCTTTTTTTGTCTCTCTTTCTGACTCTCTCTCTGCTGCTCAAGCGTGTGCGTCTTCTTTTCCCGCGTGGCGTTTTTACATAAATGTGCGGAATTTGAAAAGCGGAAAAAATGGAAAAACGCGCGAACGCGTTCGCGCACTCGCGGGAGAGAGAGACATTGGATAATCAAAATCGCATTTCTTTCTTTCAAAGAACTGCGTTGTACGTATACAGAATCTGTGCGTTGTTCAAAACGGTGTTGAGCTATGCGCTAGTTTACTATTTATATGTGCGCCGTTTTTAAGCTACTCTCTCGCTCGCGCGCGCTCTACGACTAGAGAACGCCGGCTAAGCGCAAGGATTCCGCGGAGAGCGGAGGAGATGCTTTTGTTGCTGTTGATGATGATGATGATGTGGCCGCAACCGCTACTTTTAGCTGTGAGTTATTGTTTTCGTTTTCGTTTTTGTCTCTATCGTCGTCGTCGTCGTCGTCGTCTCTCGGTTGGAGTCCTACGCTTCGCGCGACGATTTCCTCCGCCGGTATCGACCAGCGTTCGATGATTGTTTCCCGTCCCCTCGTCGCCGTCGTCGTTCGCTCGACGGACGGGAGCAAAAAGCGCGTCGTTTCCTTTCCTCCTCGCGCACTGCTGCTGCTGCCCACGACGTCTCCTCCGTTTTCCTCCTCTCGTTCGTCGCCTCGTCTTCGATGAAGCTCCATCATCCGGTTCGTTTTCAGTCTCTCCAGCAAGTCCCGGACTCGCCGCACGTCTTCGTCCAACCGCGCGTTACGCTCGCGCAAAATCTTTTCCCTCCTGTTGTTGTTATCATCATCTTTGTTTCCTTCGTCTCCAACAAAACCTATCATCGTCTCTTCTCCGGAAGAGAAAAGCGCCTTCGCGTCCAGCTCGAAAAACTCCTCCTCTTCTTCTCTTTCTTCTTCTTCTTCTTCTTCTTTCGTGGTAAACGGAGACTTCTTTTCGAAGAGTAAACCTCTCCTCTTCCTCACCCCGTTGCTCGTCAGCGCGCGGTCGTACTTTTCCATCAATCGTTTGTATTCTTCTTTGTCTTCTTCTTCTTTCTCTTCGTCCGTCGAAGAACTCTCTCTCCTCCGCGCGTGCATAGTTTTGCCGCTTTACGAGTACAAAACTTTCAAAAATGTGCGCGAAAGAAGACGCACTCTTTTCCCCAACAACGACAACAAAAACGCCCCGTAAAAGCGAATACGAATATAAAGGGGGCTTTCCTTTCACGACAAAACGAAAGAGATGTTTTGAAGGACCTGGGGCGGAAGAGATGAAGGCCGGAACCGAGAGCGCGCCTGTCTGTCGTTCTGACGACAAGAAGATGTTTAGGGTCTCTTAAACCCTAAACTCTAAAACCCTAAACAAGAGTGACGTCGGATTGTTCTTTCTTTCAGATAAAAAGACGATACACGCGTTAAAAGGAAGCACTCTTTTGTTCAACAACAACGCAGCTCATCACGATGCAGCGAGGAGCTTTTGCACTTTCATCTTCTTCTTCTTTATCGCAGCGAGGAGGAGTCGTCGTTTCGACGACGACGAAGCGTTCTAAAACTAATCCTCTCAAAAATGGAAAAACGAAGAAGAGATCTTCCTCGTCGTCCGTCGTCGTCGGATGCAACGGCGCTAACGACGACGAAAAAGAAGAGAATAAGCGCATCACGAAGCGAGAATTATTCAAAACCACGACCAAACTCGCGCTCGCTTCCGTGGCTTTGCAAACGACGACGAGTTTGTCGTTCTCGACTCCAGAAGCGAACGCGAGGGACGAAGTGTTGTCAAACTTTTGGGAAAAAGTCGATTTGCCTTTAGAGCCGGGCGTTATTCTCTTAGACGTCGCGTTTACGGACGAAGACGCCAAGCACGGCTTTTTACTGGGCACGCGACAAACGATCTTGGAAACGTTCGACGGAGGGAAAACGTGGGACGCGAAAGATTTAGGGATGGACGTGATCGACGACGAGGTGAACTATCGGTTCAACTCGGTTTCTTTTAAAGGCGACGAGGGGTGGATCGTCGGGAAGCCGGCGATTTTGTTGCACACGACGGACGCGGGGAAGACGTGGGAGAGAGTCGGTTTGTCGCCGAGATTACCGGGGATACCGGTTTTGATTACCGCGACTGGGGATAATGGCGTCGCGGAGATGGTTACGGATCAAGGGGCGATTTATTTGACCACGGATGCGGCGAGGAATTGGAAAGCCGCGGTGGAGGAAACGGTGGACGCGACGTTGAACAGAACGGTTTCGAGCGGCGTGCAAGGGGCGTCGTATTACACCGGGTCGTTTTCCACGGTGAGCAGGAACCCGGAAACGGGCGAGTACATCGGTTTGTCCTCCCGAGGGAACTTTTACATGTCCTGGGCGCCCGGACAGGCGTACTGGCAACCGCACAACCGATCGTCGGCGAGAAGAATTCAATCCATGGGGTGGAGAAAAGACGGCGGCGTGTGGCAGTTGACCAGAGGTGGCGGGATTTATTTGAGCAACACGACGAAGTTACCAGAGGAAGACGACGAATTCACGGAAGGTAAAATTGGAAGCAGAGGGTACGGTTTGTTGGATCTCGGATCGAACGTGAGCGGAACGAAGTACTTCACCGTCGGCGGAAGCGGGTCGGTGTTTTCCTCGGAGGACGCAGGCAAGACGTGGAAAAGAGATCGCGGGACCGACGAAGTTGCCGGAAACTTGTACAAAGTGGCGTTCGCGAAAGATGACGTCGGGTTTATCTTGGGGAACGATGGTATTTTGTTGAGATACAGAGGCAGCGCGTAAAAATATAAGTTTGAAATATGGCATCATAAAATGTGTTCAAAATATTAAAAATATCCAAAACGAGTTCTTTAGGCGCGTGCGCGCGCGCGCGTGCGTGATGAAAATAATTTTCTTCTTCTTTCTTCTTATTGAAAATACAACCCCGCATATATATATACTATGTGTATGTGCATATATATTCTCGTAGTAGTAGTAGCAGTAGCAATAGTAGCAGCAGCGGCGGCGGCGCGCGTGCGGCGTTTCTCTTGATCTTGTCTCTCTTTGTCCGTCGTCGTAAAAGCCAACGAAACTCTATTAACTATAATTTATTCTATGCGTACAGCATTCTTTCTTCTCTCTTTTCTCTCTCTCTCTCTCTCTCTCTCTCTATCCGTGTTCTTTCTCTCTATTTGAATCGTATCGGTTGCATCTTCTTTTGCCTAGATGCGAAATCTTCAGCCGAATCGCTTCGTTTCATTCGGTGGAACGACTTTCGGTGCAACTCGTACAAGTCCCTCAACGCGTTGACGTATTCTCTGTGATACTTGTCCACGACGTCTTCTGGAATCGGCTCGTTTCCGTACGGTTTCACTCGAATCTCTAACGGCTTTCCGAAAACGACTTCTATCGATTGACGCTTCGGCAAGACACCTCGTTTGCCGAAAAAACGTCTCAAAACGCCTCGACTCAACGAGCGACCGTAAAACGCCGGAGGGGTGATGCCGATTAAACTTTTCACGCGCTTTTGAAAAGCGCGTAAAACTCCACCCTCTGGGTTTTCCACTTGATCGAATATATCGTTCTCGCCGAACGCGAATACCGGCACCAACGACGCGCCAGTTTTCAACGCCAAACGCACGAATCCTTTCCTCTTCGCTAACGTCAATATCGCCGTCCCGGGGTGCGCGTCCATGGCTTCATTCGCTCCGCCGACGACGATAACCACCGCGTTTCCTTGCGGCTCTTTCGTGGTTTGTCCTTGCGCCACCGAGGAAGGAGACACTCGCAACAAGTTTTTCTCCACGCTGCTTCGAGTCACCGAGTTTATCCCCAACGCCATCAACACTTCTCTCGTAAACGGGAAAAAAAAGTTCACCGATAACGTCAACAATCGGACGTCGATACCGGGAAACGCGATCGCGAAACCCGTCGCCTCGCTCGCAAACGTCAGCAACGCGCCGACGGAAATGACGCCGTGCGGGTGGTACCCGAAGATGTAATTCTTGGAAGGATCCAGATCCGCTGATTTGTGCAACCTCACCGGAAAATACCCCGCCGCCAATCTCCAAAACGGCAAACGTCTCGTCCAACTTAAAAATCTAACTCCTTTTTCGCACGCCTCTCGATCTAACACGAAATACCACGCCACGTAAAACAAGAACAGATACTTGATCCACTCGAACGGCGCGTAAAAGAGAAAAAACGGAGGGAAGATGAATATCGCGCTGATGAGAAACGCGTACATGGCGACCACGATCCCGACTTGCTCCGCGTGCTCTCTTCTGTTCATTTCCTCGTTCTTCCTACTCGCGAATACTTTCGGCGGCGGCGGCGGCGACGACGACGAAGACAAAGACGACGCTTCTCTCACCACCGTCTCTCGCGCCGCCGCGCTCGTGCTCGTGCTCGTTCCTCCTCTTCCTTCGTCGCTCTCCTTCTTCCCCGTCGTCGTCGTCTTCGTCCGAAACGCCGGCAACACCAGCGACGTAAAGTACACCCCGAGAGGCACGAAAAAGTACCCGATGACTCTGTACCAGCAGTAAAACGTCATCGCCCAGAATAAAACTCCTGTTATTGTCACGCGTCGTTATAAAAGAAGGTCCGGGCGTTAGTACATCGTGCGTCGTGAAGAGAGAGAGAGCATAACAAACTCTAGAAGAAGAAGAAGAAGAACAAAAAAAAAGCACATCTCTCACCGAAAACTTTATGAATCAACAGCGTCGGCAGCTCCGGAGGTTCCACGAATTTCGCGAACGGAGGGGAAGAGTCAGACGCGAGAAGATCCTCGTCTTCGTCTTCGGCGAGTAGCATTTTGTCTAAACTCGGACTCTTCGGGAGCGACGTCGAGCGGAATCGAAATCGCAACGAAGACGTGTTTGGGGAAAAAGTCGTCTTCGGGATGCCCTCGCGAATGACGTTATCATCGTCGTCGCTTCCGTTAAACATTCTTTTCCGTGGTAGTAGTCTCTCTCTCACTCTCTCTCTCACTCTCACTCTCTCTCTCTCTCTGGCGAAGAGAGAGAGCGCGAGCGCGCGCGCGAAGATACGTGTGCGTGGTATTCTCTCGTTATTCTCTCGGACACCGAGGTCGTGTGTTTAGGGTTTTACATCCTAAACCCTAAACCCTAAACA
>Ga0181578_10006465_pt1 | contig 10022 bp, 9 predicted proteins | sample 071ome_21_FD_148659 | JGI IMG/M metagenome (GOLD analysis project Ga0181578, IMG submission 148659) | Coastal salt marsh microbial communities from the Groves Creek Marsh, Skidaway Island, Georgia - 071401CT metaG (spades assembly) | ecosystem: Environmental > Aquatic > Marine > Intertidal zone... | reverse complement strand
TATAGCAATTGTCCGATGTTCTTATCGTGAATAGCCTTATCCAGCGAGACGGTTTTGCAAGTAAACACAAATACGGCCGCAACACTTGCTCAGAATGCGATCAAGGCTAATCGCCGTGGGCTCAATGTTGCACTGGAGCAGCTGTCTACTGGCAAGCGCATCAATGCGGCTAACGATGATGCGTCCGGGATGGCCATATCAAGCCGACTTACTTCTCAAGTTAGGGGCACTGTTGTCGCAATTAATAATGCGAGCGACGCAGTAGGCATGCTCGACACGATCGACGGTGCTTTGAAAAGTATCGAAGCGGCGCTCCAAAGAATGAGGGAATTGGGCATCCAATCGCTAAATGGATCAAATTCAACTTCGGAGAGGCAACTACTGAATGACGAGTTCAAGGCGCTTTTTCTCGAACTCAAAGATGTTGCTTACAACACCATGTTTAATGAAAAACGCGTCCTAGATGAAGAATACAGCCTTTCATTCCAGATTGGTCATCAAGCCGGTACAACTTTCGATTTTGATCTGGAAAATTTTAGCTTTAACAGGTTTGCATCATATTATCGTGGCTCATTAGATTTATCCTCCGGCTCGGTTTCTATAGGAGACACCATTGAAGTGCTGGGGTCGGCACCATTTGGCAGCAACTACAATACAATGTGGAACGCCTACTCGTCGGACTACACAGATCAAAGTCTTTCGGGCAGGCAAGGCGTACATATCTATAATGGAACAATAACCATAAATGACGCTGAGATCGTTTCCCTTATGAATAGTGGAGACACCTCCAGAGAGAACATGGATAAGATCTCTAGCTATCTGACTGGAGAGATACAGAAAATTGATGGGTTTGAATCGGCAGGTGTCTGGTGGTCCACATCTGGTGCTTTTTATTACCACAATCCCTTTGCGAACGGGTATCGAGTCGACATTGGATCAATTAACTCATCCGCGACATTAGGCGGCGGAGTTGTTGACCCTATTTACGCGGATAATTTATTCCACATTGTCTACGATCACGTGACCAAAAACGCAATTGAGATTGTGGACGCAAGGCTTGATGAAGTAGCCGAATATCAAGCCAAGGTGGGTGCAGCCGCGAACGCACTGTACTCGGTAATAGATAATTTAAGCTCGGTCAAAACCAATACCGAGGCCTCTCGAAGTCGAATACTTGATACCGATTACGCAAAGACGAGCGCCCAAATGGCTAGCGCCCAGATAATTCAGCAGGCTGGAATGGCTATGATCGCGCAAGCGAACATGGTCCCAGCCGCTGTGCTAACCCTGCTCGACAATTAATATTTGCTGGCCCGATAGTTCCACCCCTACGGAAGCCTAAGGTATTGAAACCCAGAATGACCGGTTGAACCGAAGCGGTGCGGCGTTTTACATCTGGCGCGCCTGAGCTACAGTATCAACTTCCCCAATCAGAGACACCATAAACAAGAGTTTTCCAACTTCTGCCGATAAATGCTGGGTGGCAGACTATCAACTAGCCTTTTTATAAATATCCCGCTTAGCCAAATTTATGCCAGAGTCAGTTTTTTCAATTAGCCTGGGAGAATCCGAAATTTTAGCTTTCTATGACGGCTCGAAAAGTAGACTTAGAGTTGTAGCGAAAGACGGTAGGGTCGTTAGTTTGCCTTGGAAGGCCTTGCAGCCGTATGTCACCCGCTCGGGTCTACGAGGCACATTTGCTATCAACTATGACGCCACCGGACGGTGGACAAAAATTCGGAGGCTATAATCAGGTGTTCCATATACACAGTAGGGCACGGTCAAGAAATAATCCAACCTTGCCGACCAGCTTCTTCTGAGTCGTTCTAAACAAATGCGCGCGACGCTACGGAAAATTCTTGCCGGTGCAGTACTTACCGCCGCCTTCGTTACTCTTGGCAACAAGATACATATCACCGAGGAAGAGAATCGTTACGATCTTTGTCTACAGGCCGTTGAGCGTGCTGAGTGGCAATGCCAAAACACTGGCAAGTACCCAAATAGCACCTCAGGCCCCGTGAACGTTATTAATCCATGCAGAACTTACGCCAGCGAGGATAAGGCCAGATGTGCAGCGGCAAGCACCGCGCGCTAACCTTGTTTTATTGTAGCGACACTTAGCCACCGACCACGACATGTTTATTTTTCCTTTACCAAGCGCCGGGTGACCTTAAATGACTTATCTTGAAAGCGAGATGAGGAAGACCGCGATGGCTTATGTTTGCCATGTAAAGTCTGTCGAACTGCAGATAAGCTTTAGTGATCTGTGGGCACTAATCTGTCCAAGCGAACCTGTCCCCAGCGTGCCGCAGTGGCCTGCGGCCACGTCGAGAGACTTATTGATTGGTATGCGGGCAGAGAATGAATTTGTCGACGCCCTTTGCAGCAAGTATGAGGTCTAACATTTGCTATTTGCTACTCCATTTACAGAATAGCGAGCTATATCCTGCAGATAACTCGAGCCCCATCACGTTGACCGGCTTTACCAACGGCGTTGCGGCCTCAGTAAGGCTGAAGGCTGTCAATGCGAACGGATCGAGCACTGACTCAGCTGCAGTTGGATTCACACCTGAAGCAGCAGCCGTACCCGCTCAGCCAGTCCCTGCAATACCGGGTTTCCTCACTTGGATGCTACTCGGCCTAACCGGGTGGGTCGGATTACTCACCTTATCCCGAAGGCGGAGAACGTAATGAACCCGTGAGAGATCAGCCGCTCACAGAGCGGCCTTCCCAGAGGAAACGCTTTTTTAAAATAGTAGACTATCTACAGCTGTTGCCGCGTCTTCCAAACACACTAGGGAAAATGGATTCAGCGAAGCAAACGATCCGCTAATTCTGCTTCCAGTTCTCTCCAGCTTTGTCGAAGTGATCATTGCCGCCATCTGACATCTGGTGCGAGACAACGATCCCGCCAATAATGATGACCAACACTATCCCAAATATTAGGCCTGATTTCACGTAAGAACCCTCCACACGCTAAGCGCCCTGTTTTTCTCTTTCCTGTCGATGCTACCTTGTGTAGAACCCAACCGCTCCTGCAGTTTATTCTGGCTCGCCGCACTGCGACCTCTCAATAATCGCCAGTCAACAACACCTATGCCAGCGGGAGATTCCACGCTGCTTATCTTACCGCTCGAACGCCTCCCAGCAGTTCAAAAAATCGATCTCCCGCCTCGCTTGATACGGGCGGAGCACCCAAGACAACCTGCCCCGCTGTTTCTACTTTGCTCCGTCTGGGGGGGGATACGTCGGCGTATACCCCTTGAAGACTACAGGCGTAGGTTTTGTCCGTGGGCAGATCATTCACAGCTATTGGCGAGTTTTCACCACTACCGCTAAAAATATACTGTCGCTGATCTATGCCCCAGCTATTCAAAGTTCCATCATCTTCTGCGTATTGATCAGAGACGTGCAACACCCAAGTACCAGACAAGGGTTCACCACTGAGTTCAGAAAAAGATGTCAAGGATTTTAGCGTCGACGGAAAGGTCCCGACTACGTTGTCTCCCGAATCACCCTCATCAGGATCAGGTTTTCGCAAAAAAATACGCTTGCCGCTTGGACTCTCCAACTCGATTACAACATCGCTTCGATAGCTGTGGGTGATGTCTACTGAGACTTCAAATTCTTCCACGGAAACGTTGCCGGGGGCATTGATAGAGATGCTAGAACTGACTGAATCCGAATTAGTGAAAGACGCATCGGGGGTCTGCCTAGCGGCTACTACTCTTGGAGCCACCAAGCTTGTGCCAGAAATACCCCAGCTATTTAACACCCCATCATCTCCCGGATATCCATCACCAACTCGCAGTCTCCACTCACCTGAAGCTGCCTCACCTGCCATCGATGCCACCGTATACACCTCAACTACATCGTCAGCCTGGTCAGAGCCATTTGAACCCTTTAATTGCGCAACACGACCTGTCGGTGAAATAAGCTCTATGGTGACATCACCTCTGTAAGCATGAGTAATATCAACGGACACTGCCAGTCCAGCTGGCGATATTGCTCCATTCGCATCTAACGAAATCGAGGCCAAGATCTCTTCGGAATTATCAAACTCTTGTGATGGCGAATCAGTGCCAGAAAAAGAAGAAGACGCCGGATCTCCAATGCAGGTTGCATCATAGGAGCTAACGCCACTGGCAGCCCCAGCAGAAAAAGCAATTTGAATGCTGGTGTCAGATGCACCATTTGCCAACACATTCTGAGGAGCTGGTACCTCTGGTGTCGCAGGGGCCCCGGTGTCTAGAGAGAAATCAGCGTCTGATACATCGAAAAAGATATTGTCTCTCCCTCTGATCATGATCCTGGCTGTTTCAGTATCAATGCCAGCCGGAAACTGAACTCTCGCGTATCCATTATTTTCAGTCGTTGCAAAAGGGCTATCAGCAAAGGACACGCCACCATCAACTGACAGATACATATCAACTTGACTCGTGGATATTGGGGCAATATTCGTGTCACCAACGTGCCATCGCACGGTTCCGATACTGCCGAGGGTACCCCCATCATTTGGCTCTGCAACGGAGAATGATTTACCAACGAGCGGTTTTGCAGCGATGTCGATCGTGGTTGAATCGGAGTTTCGCCCACCGAACTCATCTCGAGCCGTCAATACCATCGTCATGGATCTTGCGATACGAGGCAACTTCTCAACATCATCGTAGTCACCGGAAACAACCGTGGATAACCTTGGCAAATAGCGTTTGGCTACATCCACGGGAGCAAAAGTCCTAAACAGTGGTATCGCTCCGTCATCAGGCGCATCCAGACTTGCGGCGGGACCTAAATCTCGCTGCTCCCATGAGAAGCTCATAGCATCACCGTCTGCATCCGATGCCTCTCCTTCGATTACCAGAGGCGTGGCCGCCGGTACGGTGTAGCCCGCTCCCGCTTCCACCTCGGGGGAGGTTTTATTTGTCTCGGTTACTGTTCCGCAAACAGAGCCATAAGTCTCAATGTACTTTGCTGCCTCCTCGAAACTGAACGAGTGGAACATAGGGTCCGCTTTGCCATCTTGTAAATGGCTTTGGGTTATGTTGTCCGGGGAGCATAGTCCGTTATAACTCATGATGGTGGAGCCCGCGCCAGGTTCAAAAGCAGCGGATGAAGAGCGATTCTTCAAACATGAGCTCGCGTTACTATTGAAAGTATGCGCCATGCTGAATTGGTGGCCAATTTCATGGGCCACAAAGTCGACGGCAAAAGCATCCCCCTCTGTGCCCCCAGTGACACCACTTGCTTTCCTTCCGTTTTGGCATGGTCCGGTGCCCGCCAATCCGCCGCCACCACTCGCAAAGGTATGACCAATGTCATAGTTATCTGGCCCAATAACTTCATCAATTACCCGCTGCGACTCCTCGATAAGGAGGTCCGTATCGTCGTCTCCCTCAAAGGGATCAGTTTCAGCATCGGTAAATAAAATCTCTTCGTTATTGTCCACAAGCTGAAACCCCACCAGCAGTTCCAGTTCGAAAATGCCGTTAACACGGTTTACCACCTTGACCACAGCAGCAAGGGTTTCCTCAACCGTGTCACCATGATAGGCGCTATATTCACCCGTGGTGGCCACCGCCAATCGGTAAGTTCTAAGCTCAGAGCCCCTCTTTCTCGCTTGATCCAGACCTGCCTCAGGTCTGGCAGCGGAATTTTGAAATCGCTGACTCAAAGTTTTTTTGTGCAATGAATTATGCTCTTCGACACCGCACTGAAATGGCTGACCCTGACGCTTTTTGCTTCTGGCAAAGTAACTCGTAACCCTCGCTTTGTTATTTGGATCCACCGGATCAATCATCCACCTGCCATTAGGTGAGAGCACCTGAACACTCAATCCGGATGGAGTAATTTCCATTTGGGCGGTTGCCATGTCCCCACTCACCGAGTGTCCTTCGAAGGCACGAATCTCAGGAAATTTCTGCGAAAGGGCAGGACTCAGCGTTCTTGCTAACCTGAATTCAAATGACCTAAACGCCCCCGAAGGCGTCGGCAGGTCCAATAAAAAGCTACCGTCTGAGAGGGCCAGATTCTGATCAATATGGTCCTCTAAAGAGGAAAGATCGATCCACAAATCTCTCCGCCCTTCGATGTTTTCATCGTTTTTTAATGTGAGGTCGGCTAAGAGAGAAACTGTCTCAGGCACATCAACCCAGAGAGACTGCTGCGCCATTCCCACCGGTGCGATAGTGAGTAAACAAGAGAGTAACGCAAGAATCGGTAGCTTTTTGGTCAAATTCATGGACATCCCCTCTCTTACACAGAACGAGCCTCTCTACACGATAAAGCAGCTTCAGTTCGATAGCCACACAATTAACTTACCAAACAAACCTCGATCAGATAACCGCTCTTTCGCATCCTAGCGAGGGGCTCAATAACTGCTGGGTTTCAGAGAAAGCATTTTTGACCGATTACAGCCTTGTCTACAGTCTGGGCGAGAAATGGTTTAACATTGCGGCCGCTGGGGGTCGACGACTCTCCGCTTACAAACTCTCGATACTTGGAAAACCCGCGCTTAGCCTGGCCTTTGCTGCATTGGCGAATCCGTCTCACAGACGGCATCCGGCCTTTTGCCACGATCAGCGGTATCCACTGGGTTTAGCCACTAGCAAAGCCTGGATTCGAGACCCAATGCCCGACTGGGCTGTACTGCGAAGCTACGCTCGATTGAGACCAACAGGACGGTTAATGAACGACACACTGACACTGAACAAACTTGAAAAGCTGCTCGAAATGGAGACCCAGATTCGAGCTGAATACAAACCACAACTTGAAGAGAAGGACGCTTCCATCGCGCAACTGAGTGCTGAGAAGGCAACCCTCGAAACCAAAATTGCCGATATGGAAAAAACCATCGCCACACAACTGGCGACCATTACAGAACTCTCTGGTAAATCCAAGGACACATCCTCTCTTGAGCAACGCAACCGCGAGCTGCACAACCGCTCTGAGAATATGAAAGAGGAAGTGGCCTCGGTGAAGAGCCGAATTAAATCGCTTCAGAAAGATCTTGCCTCAGAGCGTGCCGAGCTCGCCGAGCTGAAAAAATATGACCCACAACGGCTACGCAAGAACTTGGACGCGTCCAAGAAAAAGCTGGCTGACAAAACCAAGGCGGCTGACAAGCTCCAGAAGTCGCTCAATCAAGTGCGTTCGGAGAACGCTGAGCTAGAGCAGAAAATCAAAGATCTCGAGGCTAAGCTGGAAGCTATTGAGGCTGAGCGAGCCGATCAGGCTGACGAGGGACAGCAGGCGGCCGCTTAACTCAAAGACACGCCTGACTTGGTGCTGTTAATCTGCGTCACGTTTGGTAGGGTTGGAGTCAAATAAAAGATAAGCCGTTGCATAGCGTCAACGGCTTTTTTGAATCAACCCGAGACCGCCCTCAATATGCATACTTGAGTCGTCAGTCTCTAGTCCACGGGGAAGATTGGTAGTGCAGCAGGCTGTCACCAAGGTAGAAACATCCGGGTTCTATGCAGGCTACAACCGTTGGATTGCGGTTGCGGTCAAATTCGTCATTCTTCTACTGGTTCTATGGGCGTCAATCGCTGCGGACGCAGCGGATATCCTCCTAGAAATACAGCAAGCTACTATCGATATTTTTGGTGCTTGGTACATTGGCGCAACAGCCGCGTTTATGGCACTCAGTGTCTTAATCGCGCTTATCCCAGCCACAGGGAAACGCCGTTTGGGCAGCGCTGGTGTCGAGCCGGAATTTGGGCGCTTTGCCTGGTTCTCAATGATGTTTGGTGCCGGTATCGGTGTGGGCATGTTGACCTACTCCACCGCTGAGCCGCTTTACCACTTTGGTAACAACCCCGATGTCATCATGGGGCACGCGGACGCTCTGACCGCGGGCAACGTTCGATATGCCTATAAGTGGACGCTACTCCACTACGGCCTGACACCCTGGGCGTGTTACGCGGTGGTAGGCCTTTCTCTCGCGTATTTCTCCTACCGAAAAGGCATGCCTTTGACTATCCGGTCTCCTTTTAGTGCCCTGCTGGGCCATCGACTGGGCACCATGACTGGAGGATTGGTGGATACCGCAGCCATTCTGGCAACAGTTATCGGTATCGCCGTAACCATCGGGTACGGCGTGTCACAGCTGGCCTATGGCTTCTATCAAATTGCTGACTGGGACTGGCTATTGAAAGACGGCCAACCTAGCATGCTGGCCCTGACCGCAGCGGTTTTTATTATCGTGGCTGCCTCAATGCTCTCGGCACTGTCAGGAATCGGTCGGGGTATTAAATGGCTTTCAAATCTAAATATGGCCCTGTCATGGCTTCTGCTGTTGGTATTCGTCGTCTTTGGCGCGACGTTGTTTGCGGGAGAAGCCTTCATTTACGGGATCTGGGACTACGTCAGCGCTCTACCCGCTATGTCTTTAACAGTATGGTCACCTGAGGATGGTACCGAATCTGCGGCGGCCTTAAGTAGCTGGCAAGCAAGCTGGACTATTTTTTATTGGGCATGGTGGATTGCCTTTACTCCCTTTGTCGGATTGTTTCTTGCGCGCGTATCGAAAGGGAGAACTATTAGGGAATACGTGCTCGGAGCCATGGTTTTGCCGTCAGCTATGTGTTTCGCGTGGTTTTGCATTCTTGGAGGTACCGCGCTGGATCTGGAACTGTCTGGCGTTGCAAACGGCAGCATCCTCAATGCCGATTTGTCGGCGCAATTATTCGCCACACTCGATGTCCTTTTTAGCGCGCCTTGGATATTTCCAATGGCCTGCCTGTGCGTGGTTCTGCTGCTTACCTATCTCATCACCTCGGCCGACTCGGCAGTACTTGTGATCAATACCATCGTATCTGGCGGTACCGAGGATGATCATGACCCTCGCCACATTGTGTTGTGGAGCGCCCTGCTTGGCCTTGTCATCATTACGCTCCTCATCGCAGGGGGATTGGATGCCCTCCGTTCGGTGATGATTATCGGCGCGCTTCCCTTTTCGATTGTCATGGCCTGTATGCTGTTTTCCCTGTTAGTGGTCATTTGGCGGGATCGTGAGCTGCCTCACTAGCGGCACCGACTAGCGATGCAGCGAGCAACATATAAGCTTTTAAGGGAGCTTCTGTAGGAGAGGTCGTCAATCGCTCAAGACCCAGTAGCTTTTGCTGAGATCTGTTGTTAACAGCCACGCTAGCGGTGTAACGTAGTACCGTACCGAATCGAACATTTGTGGCAACACCCACGCAGAGGCCAGTCCCCGCTCATGTCAGGACAACCCACGATAAAAGCTGAGAGCGCCATAAGCGACACCACTGGAGTTGCCGGTTTCCTGCGTTCAATTATCAGTGTAGGGCGCGAGCTCCTGAGCGGACGTGCGGCGGACACAACAGTCTCTGCCGCAGGCTTAACAGAGGAGTGCCATCAACTCCTACACCACCGGGGTGAGGCATCGGGCCTCGCACTTGCCGATAAAGTTAACAAAACCTATTTGCACTTGGATCACGCGCAGAAACTCTTGTTTTTTCAATCACTGAACCAAGAGTTTGCAGTCGATCCAACCCAGGTAATCGCCGCTGCCAATCACTACAGCGAGCGACCCAATCACGACACGCTTATTCAGGTCACAAAAGCAGTTGAGGCGCCAAGAGTCCGATTATTTCGACGAATGAACATGGCTCCCGGTGGCACTACCGCCTTGGTTAAATTGCGCGGTGATCTGCTTAAGGTCCTGCCACAGCACCCCGAACTCAAGGTGGTCGATGCGGATTTAAAACACCAATTTATCTCATGGTTCAACAAGGGGTTTCTCGAACTGCGAGCCATCGACTGGAACTCCCCCGCGCTGGTTCTTGAGCGCATCATTGAATACGAATCGGTACATGCGATTAATGGGTGGGATGATTTGCGCTCCCGCTTGCGGGGAGATCGGCTTTGCTACGCGTTCTTTCATCCGGCGCTCCCGAACGATCCGCTGGTCTTTGTAGAGATCGCACTGACAAAAGGCATTCCCACGGCAATTTCTCCACTTCTCGACCTTTCCAGAGAGACAGACCCAAACGCTGACT
>Ga0181578_10006445_pt1 | contig 10053 bp, 8 predicted proteins | sample 071ome_21_FD_148659 | JGI IMG/M metagenome (GOLD analysis project Ga0181578, IMG submission 148659) | Coastal salt marsh microbial communities from the Groves Creek Marsh, Skidaway Island, Georgia - 071401CT metaG (spades assembly) | ecosystem: Environmental > Aquatic > Marine > Intertidal zone... | reverse complement strand
GACCGCTAGCCTCGTCGCCGGAAGGTTGCCAGAGCGGACGAATGGGGCGGCCTCGAAAGCCGTTGTGGCCTCCGGGTCACCATGGGTTCGAATCCCATACCTTCCGCCACCCAACGCCGGCCTTGCGGGGCCGGCGTTGCCGCGTCCGGAGTGGGCGGGCAGCTTCGCCGCCGGATCGCCATCGTCGATCAACACAAAGACCGCCGATGTCAGTTCGGTGGATGTCCTACGCTCGGCCCATGAGCGACATGCCGCCACCACCGCCGGGCCAGGGTCAGCAGGGATACGGCGCCCAAGGTGGCGCCGATGTCTGGGGTGACGACACCAATGGCCGGGCCGGGTTCGGCAACCGCCTCGGGAATTATCTCCTCGACGCTCTCCTGTACGGCGTGGCGATGCTCATTCCGATGTACATCGGTGCGTTCATGGTTGCGTCGTCCCTCTTCGACTGCGACTTCTTCTTCACCGACCTCGCCGAGTGTTCGGGCGAGACCGACGCAACGCGCTTTGTCGGTGGCGTGGCACTGGGCACCCTCGGCCCCTTGCTGGTCATGATCGGATACGTCGTACAGCTCGGCCGGACCGGCCAGACCTGGGGGCGTCGCATCGTCAGCAACAAGGTGATCCGGGTGGACAATGGCGACGTCCCGGGGATCGGGCGCGCCCTTGGGCGGGAACTCTTCGCATGGATCGTCTCCGCCAGCATCCTGTACCTCGGCTATCTGTGGATGATCTGGGACGACGACCGCCAGACCTGGCACGACAAAGTCGCCGGCACGAGCGTGGTGCGCTCGCGCTGACGTCACGCCCCCGTGGAGATCGTGCTCGTCCATCCCGAGATCGCTCCGAACACCGGGGCGATCATCCGGCTGGCTGCGAACACGGGTGCAGGCCTTCATCTGGTCGAACCACTGGGATTCGAACTCGACGACCGGCTGTACTCCCGGGGCGGACTCGACTATCACGAGTTCGCCACGGTCACCGTCCACCCCAACCTCGCTGCGCTTGACGCCGCGCTCCCGGGAACCTGGTGGGGGTTCTCAGCCCGCGGCTCGACCCGGTTCACCGACGCGCCGATCAATGCTGACGATGTCCTGGTGTTCGGCGCAGAACGCGCTGGTCTCACCGACGCCGCTCAAGCCCGAATCGGGAACGACCAGCTCCTGAGCATCCCCATGGTCGAGGGCAGCCGCAGCCTCAACCTCGCCAACGCTGTTGCGGTGGTCGTCTACGACACGTGGCGGCGGCATGGCTACCCCGGGGCGACCAGTGGCGGCACCGTGGCTGAGGCACCGCTGCAGCCACCATTCTGAGGTCGAAGAGCCACACGGACCCCAACGGTCGCCAGTGAGCATGCTCCGCACCGGCTCGCGAATCAGGCGCGCCTGACGTTCACTGCCAGACTGGCGCCGTGCAGATCCGGATGATCGCCACCGACCTCGACGGCACATTCTTCGGTGCCGACCACCGGCCCGAAGCTCGGTCCGTCGCCGCCCTGAATGCCGCCCAAGCCGCCGGCATCATCTGTGTCGCCGTCACCGGCCGCAGCCACATGGGCGGGATCCCACTCGCGACCTCCACCGGTGCCGAACTGGATTGGTTCATTGGTTCCAACGGCGGCCACCGGGTCAACCTCCGCACCCGTGAGATCGAGGAGCGCTTGTGCTTCGCCGACGCCGACGTGGCCGAGCTTCGCCAGCGTCTTGAGGCGGAGGACGACGCCTTCGCGTTCGGGTGGGAAGCCGGCGACCAACTGCACTGGGAAGCGCCGTTTCTCGAGCTGTACCCGAACCGGCTGACCGGCAACGCGCTTCGAGACGAAGACCGCCTGAGTGATGGCACCACGCCGACCGGGGTCGGGAAGATGTTCGTCGCCCACCCCGACCTCGGACACAGCCGACTGATCGAACGGCTCCAGCCCCACGTCGGTCATCACCACGCAACCTCCTCGGGCATCAACTTTGCCGAAGTCACTCCCCACGGGGCCGACAAGGGCACCGCCCTCGCCCGCCTCTGTGCCCAACTCGACATCGTGGCGGAGGAGGTCGTGGCGTTCGGCGACAACCTCAACGATCTCACCATGCTCGAATGGGCCGGACGGGGCGTTGCGATGGGCAATGCCCTCGACGAGGTCAAGGCCGTCGCTGACGAAACCACCTCAACCAATGTCGAGTTCGGGGTCGCTCGAATCCTCGAAGAACTCGTCTGATTGTGGCGTTGCGCATCTTTCCCGGCTGGTGGGTTGTCGCTGCGGTCTTCATCGTCTTGTCGGCGGCGTCAGGGCTGATCTTCTACGGCCTCGCCGTCTACCTCGACGCCCTCACCGACGAGCAGTCGTTCTCGACCACGAGCGTCTCGCTCGCCACCTCGGTCTTCTTCATCGTCGCCGGTGTGGCCGGCCGGGTCATCGCGCCGATTATCGAGACGCGCGACATCCGACTGGTGATCGCAGTCGGCGCCGTGCTCGGCGGCGCAAGCCTCGCCGGCCTCGGCGCGGTCGACTCACTCGTCGAGCTCTACACGGTCTACGTCGTGCTCGCGCTCGGCTTCGCAATGGCAGGCCTCCTCCCCGCCACGACCCTCGTGACTCGCTGGTTTCATGGTCGCCGAGCACTTGCGCTTGCCATCGCGTCGACCGGGCTGTCCGTCGGCGGCCTCACCTACACCCAGTTCGCCGCCTGGCTGATCGGCGATCGCGGTCTCGCCGATGCAGCTCCGATCCTCGGCCTCGTCTACGTCGTCTCGGTCCTGGCCACGCTGCCGCTGCTGATCCCATCACCAGCCCACCGGGGGCTCGAGCCAGAAGGTGCCGAGACCGCTGCGAACGACGGGACGATCGACGGCATCGAGTACGACACCGCCATCCGCACCCGTTTCTTCGTCGTCGTGCTCATCGGCTTCGTCTTGGCGATGGGCGCCCAGGTCGGCGGACTCTCCCAGATTGCGAATCTCGGCTCCGAACGGGTCGACTCGTCGACAGGTGCCCTTGCGGTGTCGGCGATCGCGGTCGGCAGCGTGATCGGGCGGCTCGTCGGGGGCTCCTTCGCCGACCGCCTCCCGTTGGTGACGTTCACCATCGTGCTCGCCGTCGTGCAGGGGATCACGCTCATCGGCATCGCGTTTGCCGACGCTCGCATCGCCCTCGTGATCGTCGCCTTCTGCTTTGGCACCACGATCGGCAACCTCTTGATGCTCCAACCGCTGCTGATCGCCAGCGCATTCGGCGTCACGGCGTACCCGCGCATCTTCGCCTTCCAGCAACTCATCATCACCGTCGGGATCGCCGGCGGGCCACTGCTGCTCGGTGCGCTGCGAGACGCGTCGTCATATCGCGCGAGCTATGTGGTCTCCGGATTGTTGTCGATGGCCGCCGCAGCAGTGATGGCGGCGAGCGGGACACGACGTCCGTCGCCTGCGTCGGTCGTCTAACGGAGTTCGGGGTAGGCGAACAGCGCCGGCGTTCCTCCGGTGTGGATGAAGACGATCTGATCGTCCCTCGACCATCGGCCGGCCCGGACATGATGGATGAGACCGGCCATGCCCTTGCCGGTGTACACCGGATCAAGGAGCACCCCCTCGAGCGTGGCGCACATCTCGACGGCCTCGTGCATCGCATCGGTTGGAACCCCGTAGGCGTCGCCGACGTGGGTGTCGTCGATCACGACGGCGGCGGGGCCGAAGGTGCGGTCGAGGCCGAGGCGCTCGATGACCCCTTCGGCGAGCGAGCGAACGATCGGTGCGAGGTACTCGTCAGAACCACCCGCACTCACGCCCAGAACCGGCACGGCCGACCGCTTGATCGCGAGTCCGGCGATGAGCCCGGCCTGCGTGCCGCCGGAGCTCGTGGCGTGGACGATCTCGGCCGGCGTGAACCCCACGGCGTCGGCTTGTCGCAGGATCTCCACTGCGGCGGTGCGGTAACCGAACGCCCCGACGACCGACGACCCACCGAGCGGGATGGCGTACGGCTTGCGACCGGCTGCCTGGAGTTCGTCGGCCCGCGCAGCGAGCGCAGCGTTCATGTCGGTGCCCACCGGATGGTCGAGCACAGTGGCGCCGAGCAACGCGTCGAGCTGGAGGTTGCCGCCCCGGTTGTAGGCGTCGGGCCACTCGGGGAATCGATGCTCGAGCAGGAGTTCACACTCGATACCGAGGCGGGCAGCGGCGGCAGCGGTCTGCCGGCAGTGATTGCTCTGCGTCGCACCGATCGTGAGCACGACGTCGGCACCCTGCTCCAGCGCATCGGCCAGGAGGTACTCGAGCTTGCGGACCTTGTTGCCGCCGACCGCGAGGCCGGTTGCGTCATCGCGTTTCATCCAGATCCGGGGACCCCCGAGTGCAGCCGACAGGCGATCGAGTGGTTCGAGCGGGGTCGGCAGGTGGGCGAGGCTGACGTGCGGGATGGCGGTCGGCATGGCCGCAAGGTATCGCCCGGTTACGCTCCGGTCATGGCCGTGATGACTCGTCAGCCCGCCGACTGGACCGACCGTGCACCGCTCAAGATCCGAGCCGTCCGCGAGATCCGCGCTACCCCCCAGGAGGTGTGGGACGTGCTGTGCGATCACGAACGGTGGCCGGAGTGGTTCAGCGCGATCGACAAGGCGGAGGCGACCGGCGGTACCGGCCTCGGATCGACCCGCACCGTCTGGGTTGCGAAGAAGCCCATCCACGAGGAGTTCATCGTCTGGGACGAGGCTCATTCCTGGGGCTTCTCCGTCGTTGAAGCCGAGGGGCCGCTCGGTCTCGTCACCGAGACGCTCAACGAGCGGGTCGACATCCAGGTTCTCTCCGATGACCGAGTTCGGGTCACCTACCTGATGGCGCTCCAGCCGAAGCCCCGCACCGGGATGCTCTTTCGCGTGCTCAAGCGGCAGTTGTCGACGACCCTCCGCCAGTCGCTCGCTGGACTCGAGCGTCGCATCGAAGCGCAACGCATCTGACGGAGCGGTGTCGGGTCAGCTGACCCAGCTCTTCACCTTCTCGATATCGGCCATCGGATTCGGGCCGGTCGGCGAGATCTGCAGGTGCGTCACCCCGGCCGCCCGGTAGGCCTCCACCCGCTCGCGAACGAAGCCTTCGTCGCCGACGAGCGCGGTGGCGTCGAGATAGTCCTGGGGAACGAGCGCCATCGCCTCGTCCTTCTTGCCGTCGAGGTACAAGTCCTGGATCTGCTCGGCTTCCTGCTCGTAGCCGTACTTGCGGAAGATGTTGTTGTAGAAGTTCTTGCCCTTCGCGCCCATACCGCCGACGTACAGCGCCGTCATGAAGCGACCGGCGTCTCGGATCTTGCGGGCCATTTCGTTGTCGTCGGTGATGCACAGTGCGCCACCGGTCGAGACCTGGAGCGGGCCGAGGGCAGGATCCCGCTTGGCGAGACCGGCGTCGAGGTCGGCCTTCCACACACCGTCGGCCTTGTCAGGATGGAAGAAGGCGGGCAGCCAACCGTCGGCGACCTCGGCGGTGAGCTCGACGTTCTTCGGGCCGAGTGAGGCGAGATAGATCGGGATGTCCTCGCGCACCGGATGGTTGATCAGCTTCAGTGGCTTTCCGAGCCCTGTGCCCTGATCCTGCGGAAGCGGGAGCTGGTAGTTCGGGCCGTCGTGCACCACGACCTCCCGCCGCCAGATCGCACGACAGATCTCCATGATTTCGCGCTGACGGCCGAGGGGCTTGTCGTACTTCACGCCATGGAACCCCTCGATGACCTGCGGGCCGGACGCCCCGAGGCCGAGAATGAAGCGCCCGCTCGATACTGCGTCGAGCCCGGCAGCGGTCATGGCGATCGTGCTGGGGGTGCGGCCGTAGATGTTGAAGATGCCCGAACCGAGCTCCATGGTGTCGGTCTTCGCGGCGAGGTAGCCGAGGATCGACACGGCGTCGAAGCCGTAGAGCTCCGGTACCCAGCCGACATCGATGCCGGCCTTCTCCAGATCAGCGGCTTCGGCAGCGGCCAGCCGCGGGTCGCCGGAGTACGTGAGCATCATCGACAGCTTCATGGAGCAGAGCGTATGCGGGACACGGCATGAAGAGAAACTGGCAGTCGACATGACAAAACCTCTACCCTTGCGGCATGACGACCTACGGGAACTGGAACGGCACGATCGGGCGAACCGTCGATGACTCGATACCGGACTGGCCCGAACCACGCCATCCCGGCGAAGACGCACCCAACGTCGTCGTCGTGCTCTTCGACGATCTCGGCTTTTCACAGCTCGGGTGTTACGGCTCGTCGATCGACACGCCGAACATCGACGCCCTCGCCACCGATGGCCTGCGCTACACGAACTTCCATGTGACGCCGCTGTGCTCTCCCACGCGTGCGGCCCTCCTCACCGGCCGCAACCACCACGCCGTCGGCATGCGGGGCGTGTCGAACATGAACAGCGGCTTCCCGAACCTCACCGGGCAGATCTCCGACCACGCCGCGACGATGGCCGAGGTGCTGCACGACGAGGGCTACTCGACGTTCGCCGTCGGCAAGTGGCACCTCGCGCCTATGGAGCAGTGCTCAGCGGCCGGCCCCTACGACCAGTGGCCACTGCAGCGGGGCTTTGATCGCTTCTACGGCTTCCTCGACGGCGAGACCGACCAGTTCAACCCGTCGCTGACCTACGACAACCACCACATCAACCCGCCGAAGGGCCCCGATGAGGGCTACCACGTCAGCGAGGACATCATCGACAAGGCGATCCAGTTCATGCACGACTCGGTGTCGGTGCGCCCCGATCGCCCGTTCTTCCTCTACGCCGCCTTCGGCGCCACCCACGCACCACACCAGGCACCACAGTCCTACCTCGACAAGTACCGCGGGGCGTTCGACCAAGGCTGGGACGACGTTCGCGCCGAATGGTTCGCCCGTCAGCAGGAGTTGGGCCTGCACATCGAAGGCACCCAACTCGCGCCCCGCAACCCGGGTGTCGAAGCGTGGGACGACATGCCCGAGGTGCACCAGCGCCTCGCAGCCCGCCTCCAGGAAGCATTTGCCGCCTTCCTCGAGCACACCGACGCCCAGGTTGGGCGCCTGATCGACTCGCTACGCAACCTCGGGCAACTCGACAACACCATCGTGATGGTGCTGGCCGACAACGGCGCCTCCCAGGAAGGTGGCCCGTTCGGTGTCATGCATGAGATGAAGTTCTTCAACGGCATTCTCGAAACGCCGGAGCAGGCCATCGACCACCTCGACGAAATTGGCGGCCCGCACAGCCACACCAACTACCCGTGGGGCTGGGCCCAAGCCGGCAACACGCCGTTCAAGTGGTACAAGCAGAACACGCACGAAGGTGGCGTGCATGTGCCACTCGTCGTGCACTGGCCCGAGGGCCTCGGCGATGTCGGCGGCGAACTCCGCCACCAGTTCCACCACGTCAACGACATCGCACCGACCATCTACGAGGCGTGCGGCGTTACGCCTAAGGACGCCTACGGCGGCCGCGAACAGATGCCGATCAGCGGCACCTCAATCGGCTACACGTTCACCGGCGCCGACGAGTCGAGCCGCAAGGAAGTCCAGTACTTCGAGATGGGCGGCCACCGGGGCATCTGGCTCGACGGCTGGAAAGCGGTCACCCGGCACGAAGCCGGCACCTCGTTCGACGACGACACGTGGGAGCTGTACCACGTTGCGGTCGACCCATCGGAGTGCACCGATCTCGCCGCATCGAACCCCGAGAAGCTCGCCGAACTCATCGACCGGTGGTGGGAGGAGGCCGAACTCCACGGCGTGCTTCCCCTTGACGACCGTATGCTCCAACTCTTCGGTACCCGCCACCGCGACCGATCCCCCCACCCGGCCAGCAGGCGCTATGTCTACCGGCCACCGATCGCACCGCTGCCGTCACAGGCCGGTGCGTCGCTCGGCGGCCGGAGCTTCGACGCGATCGCCACCGTGCGTCGCGAAGCGGGGCAGGACGGCGTGCTCTTTGCGACCGGCACGGAGAATTCCGGCATCGCCTTCTTCGTGAAGGACGATCACCTCGTGTTCGATTACAACGCGTTCGACCACCACACGATCATCCGTTCCGACGCACCGATCCCCGACGGCGCCACCACCTTGCATGCACAGTTTCTCCGAGGGCCGAAGCGCACCGCCGTGGTCACGCTCACTGTCGACGGCGACATCGTCGGGTCGGGCGAGATCCCATGGATGATGAGCACGATCTCCTCCGTCGGCATGTCGGTCGCGCTCGACGCAGGATCGGCGGTGAGCCGTGAGTACTCGGCCCCGTTCGCCTTCGAGGGCGACCTTCAGACGATGGAGTTCCAGCTGATCAGCCGACAGGACGCCGAGGCACGCAAAGCCGAGCTGGCCGCCGAGATGGGCCGGCAGTAGCGCTCAATCGAGCGGCACCAGCTCGACCAACGTCTCCATCGAGTCGATCCACTCCTCGGCAGTGCGTCGCCACGGAGCAGCGACGACATGGTCGACGCCCGCCTCGGCGTACGCCTCGGCCTCGTCGACGATCTGGCGATGGTCCATCCCGTTCGGGTCCCAGCCGGTGCGATAGCTCACGACGAAATCATCGCCGGCGCCTGCCTCACGCAAGCGATCGACGAACGCCGCCATCTCGTCGGGCGACATCGAGATGCCCTGGTAGCCGTCGGCCCGACCCGCTCGGGCAATCGCGGCATCCGACGTACCACCAATCCAGATCGGGATCGACCCGACCGGCTTCGGTTGGATCTTGAACTCCTCCAACGTGAAGAAGTCGCCCCGATACGTGGTCGGGTCGGTGGTCCAGGCGAGTCGCATGAGTTCGAGGGCCTCGTCCATGCGGCGACCACGGGTGTGAAAGTCCTGATCCAGCGCCTCGAACTCGGCCTTGGACCAACCGACGCCGGCACCGAGTGTCACCCTGCCTCCGCTCAGCCGATCGAGACTCGCAAGCTGATTGGCGAGCTGGAGCGGGTGATGTTGTGGCACCACCATGACACTCGTGCCGAGCCGGATCCGGCTCGTGACAGCGGCGGCCCAACCAAGCGTGAGCACGGGATCGAACAGGTACGGCGACGGATACCCCTGGGATGCCGGGATCGCGACATGGTCCGAAACCCACACGTCGGCAAAGCCGAGTTCCTCGGCCCGAACAGCCACCGAAGCGATCGCCTCAGGCGACGCGGCCCGTCCGTATTGCGGCAAGTGCACTCCCAATCGCATGATCGGACGGTAGCGGGTGGTCAGGAGCGAAGGATCTTCTCCATGGCCTCAACCTCGACCAGGCGTTGCGCAGCCCTTCCCTGTTGGGCCAACGTTGCTCATGAGCCTCGCTGAACTCGGACCCGATCTCGCCACCGCTGCAGAAGCCCTCGATGCCGACACGGTCGAGTTGCGGCGGGCGATCCACCACGACCCCGAGCTCGGCCTGCACCTCCCGGAGACGCAGACGAAGATCACTGAGGCGCTCACCGGCCTCGGTCTCGACATCACGCTCGGCGAGTCGACCACGTCGGTCGTCGCCGATCTCGATTCGGGCAAGCCCGGCCCCACCGTGCTCCTGCGCGGCGATATGGATGCGCTCCCGCTGCAAGAGGACTACCCCTCCGACTTCAAGAGCAAGCACGACGGACGGATGCATGCCTGCGGGCACGACACCCACGTCGCCATGCTGGTCAGCGCCGCAAAGCTTCTCGCCGACAGCAAGGACTCCTTCACCGGGAAGATCCGTTTCATGTTCCAGCCCGGGGAGGAAGGCTTCCACGGCGCGAAGTTCATGATCGAGGAAGGCGTGCTCGACGGTGTCGACCGGGCGTTCGCGATCCATGCCTTCACCAACATGCCCTCGGGCATGATCACCACCAAGGACGGGGCGATCATGGCCTCAGCCGACCGATTCGAGATCACGATCCATGGCGAAGGCGGCCACGCTTCGGCGCCTCACCAGTGCGCCGACCCGATCCCGGCCATGGCCTCGACCATCACCGGGCTGCACACGATGGTCGGTCGTTCCATCGAGGCAACCCAGTCCGGGCTCGTCACCGTCGCCCATGTCGAGGCGGGAACGACCAACAACATCATCCCGCATCAGGCATGGATGGAAGGCACGATCCGCGCCC
>Ga0181578_10006436_pt1 | contig 10064 bp, 11 predicted proteins | sample 071ome_21_FD_148659 | JGI IMG/M metagenome (GOLD analysis project Ga0181578, IMG submission 148659) | Coastal salt marsh microbial communities from the Groves Creek Marsh, Skidaway Island, Georgia - 071401CT metaG (spades assembly) | ecosystem: Environmental > Aquatic > Marine > Intertidal zone... | reverse complement strand
TTGTTGCCGCGCGAACTATTGTAGCCAGAGTCCGAAGCAAACAAGTGATGTGCATCGGTGTAAGGGTAGTTACTGGAATTATCGTTCGGGAATCCGTAACTTTTTGGCCAGGAATGTTCGCGATTATAGGCACCAGTACCGCCGGATATTTTTGGGTAACTGGCGTTGAGATATATATCCAGAATGTTATTCGGATTGAGGGCATCCTCGTCGGCTACATTGATAATATCCCAGGTATCAGTAGCAGTTGCGGTATAGGGAAAGCGCAAATGGTCGTCGATAATTTCATGCAGAGACGCTTTAAGCGCACCAGAGGATGAATCGTCGACCAGATCGTAATAACCCGATGGAACCTGCGCGCGCGCGAGCGAACCGAACAGCGCCAGGAAAAGGAGCTGCCCCAGAAAAAACCTTGCTTTCTTGCGGATGTAAAAAATACCTATACTACTTTTCATTGTCTGGTCTGCATTCTTATCTGCGCAGATACCATCGGATGATACCAAAAGTTACGGTACTCCCCAAATTAGTCAGTAAACTGCCAGAACCGGCGATGGAGAATAGTTTATTCAAAATCGAACGCGATTTTTCTATCGGAATGCGAGCAATCCGCTTAAACTGGCCTGACGTTTTTCAGTCAGGAAGCAATCATGGGTGATGAACCGAAGCCGATGCCGGCACGAAATGGCGATTCCGGAATTACGCGAGACAAAACAACCTCTCGGCGAAAAATGGACCGCGAAGCGAAGGCGGAAGCTATAAAAATCGCCAGAGAAACCTACCGAAAGGCGCGCGCCAGCAAGTGAACACAGATTACCTCTCAGGCACCCGGGGCATTTCCTGTTCTTCAGTTCCACTTCCGCAAGAGATAATCCGGGATTGACCTTATAAAATTTATAACCGGATGTTCTCGTTTCCGAATAGCCGACGTCTGACTTCTAAAATACTCGAGCTGCCTGGATCGCAATTTCCAGAGGCCCTCACGGTCCTCAAGATACGGGGTCAAACAGGGCAAACGTAAGCCCGGCATCGCAGAAAGTTGCCTTTTAACCCTCTCAGGGAGCCGCGAGTATTCCTCCAGACCCTGTATCCACAGGGGTGGATTGAGGGGGACTCCTTCCTGTCGAGAAATCGTCCCCATCGATTACTTCTTTCCTCGTTGTCTGGAGTTGCCCCCGGATCTCTCCCGGGATTCCCCCGCCGAACCATTCGGAGAGGTTGCTCCGGACTTATTGGGGCGCCTGTGCGTACTGATCATCAAGCCCCCCAAGTATATTGGATCGTCCGGCCCCGCGTATCGCGTTGATTTAGTCTTGCCCATTTGTGTTATTTCCTCTTGTGTTACGTAATGAGGTTCCTGATCTACGAGGAACTGGAATCTTTGGAGAGCATTTCCTGTTCCCGCTTTCTTTCAGCCGCCATACCTTGCTCCAACCAGCTCGGCATCGTGTACTCGGTCACGAGTTCATAATGACCAAGCACCATATCCGGCGTTATTTCGTCATCCTGATATTTGTCCAGCATCCTCGCCAGCCTGTTTTCGAAAAGCTGTAGTTGCCGCGGCGACAGGTCCTGAAGCTGGCACTCGGTCAAAGCCACGTTAATCTTTGCCACTAATGCACTTCTGCGTTGCGATACTTCTGTGTTCACTGTTAATTCTCCGTTTCAAAGCTAAGAGTTGTCAGCTTGAAGTCATAATTAAAAAATTTGGATTGAGCCCGCGATCGGCTACCAGTAGTCATAGCCGATTGAAACGACCTCGATGTTAAATCCATGCCGCAGACAGGACGCCTGAAATTTTTCCGGCTCTCTGGCTTTAACCGCCGTGAATATATGTCCTGGATATTCTCCCTCCACGAGACAAAGACCAAGGGAGTCTTGGGAATCCCAATCCAATTCTTCGTACATCGCGATGCCCACCCAGTATTCCGAGTTTAAAGCCAGATCTCGGGGGCATTGAAGATCTAAATCTGCCTCTTCATCCAGATCGATTCCCAACTCCTCGTCTTCCTCCAGACAGAACCATTCTTCCAGGATCTCCCGCTGTTTTGCGGTCGAAAGATGCGAGAAATTTTCCCGCTCATCCAGAATATCCCTGTAAGACGGCAGGCATTGCTCTTCATAGGAAAAGTCCGGGTCGTAGATATATCCACTGGAGTCGATTGCCAGTCGATAGGCGGGCTCTTTGTCACGCCCACAGGTGTCAGGCGGCAACAAAGCGAACGCTTCGCTTGCGCCAAGAAATGCTGCAGAAATGGTTGTTGTGGTTATGCGAAGAAATTCGCGGCGTGTCAGTTCGTTCATGACGGTCTCCTTTAGTTCCATGGTCATGGCGCATCTATTGGCCACCGTTCCCGGAGCGGGCGGTTGGCAGGGCGAACCCTTCTTGATGCAGGGCGGATGTTAACTAACTAATTGGTAAAAAAGCAAGCCGGGAAATTCGGCGAAAAGTCCAGGTTACTCTGCCCCCCCCTTAATGCTCTGACTTCTTGGTTCTAAAATTATTGTTTTACAATAAATTTTTGCCGTTTTATGATTGCTCAAGCATTCAATCGCTCCAGGATCGCTCCCTATGGATAACGTCTCGAAGATACGCCGCGTCAGCCGCTGGATGGTCATTGCCTGTAACGTCATCCTGATTCTCTTGCCCGCCTGCATCCTCTGGATATGGATCGACTTCGATCGCTTCGCCCCACTGCTGGTTCGCACGCAAGGACTGCCGCTGCAGCCCGAGAACATAGGTCCGATTAACCTGATTCTGGGATTCATCGTTTCTATGGTCTCGGCCTCGGTCATTCTGTATGGCGTGGTCCGTTTGCGTCGTCTGTTCCTCCGCTTTCAGCAAGGCGACCTGTTTAACGAACCGAATGCTCAGCACCTGCTGGTTTTTGCGAAGATGCTGTTCATCAGCGTCCTCGTCTCACCCGTCGCCGGTGCGCTACTTAGTATCTTGCTTACGATGAATAACCCTCCAGGCCAACGTGCGATCACGTTATCCATTGGCAGCAACGAAATCGCGGTATTGTTTCTCTCCGGCATCTTTATAGCCGTCGCATGGATCATGCGGGAAGGCTACCGGCTCGCTGCCGAGAACAAGGAGTTCGTCTAGGCCATGGCAATCGTCGTCAACCTCGATGCCGTGCTGGCAGCTCGCAAGAAACGGTCCAAGGACCTGGCGGAATACGTGGGCATTACCGAACAGAACATCAGCCTGCTGAAGACGGGGCACGTCAAGGGCATCCGCTTCAGCACGCTGAGTCGGATCTGCGAGTTTCTTGATTGCCAGCCGGGAGACCTGCTCGAGTTCGTCCAGGACAAGGAAGAGGAACGTGCTTAAGCATGACAAGTCTCGAAAGCAGGTAGCTCTGGAAACGGGGCGCGCTGGTGTGGCTGGCTTACTCGCCCTGATAGCAGTATCTGCTGGCGCCTGCACCGCGGAAGACATCTATCGCAATGTCCAGCAGAACCATCAACGTGAATGTTACCAGTTACCCGTGCCGCAGCAGGCTCACTGCCTCTCGCTCAATGCGACCAGCTGGGAAGAGTATCAACTGCAACGCCGTCAGCTGGAGAGTCAGGGCGACCCTACTTTCTGACAGCGAATGCGCCAGAACAGGAAGACGAACGAGCCGTCTGAATAGATTTGTGCGCGGCTACCGGATTCCTGATGGTAGCGGCGACAGCTCTCCATAGATATTCATGGTCGGCTCGTATGGCCTTTAGCGCCGACAATAGGATCAAAACAGAGCGATACTCTATCCTAATTCCCCTCGCTGCGAATCCGGGTAGGCACTACATAGAAATGTCGCGAAGTCTCCCCCCGGACCCCCATGATCTGTCCAGGGAAAAGAATGAACAGGCAGGCAAGTGTGGGCGCAGGCGGTCACAGCGTGGGCAAAGTCGCAAGAGCGCAAGCGGTAGCTGTTACAGGAATTGTTACAGGAATGGCAAGTTACGTCCCTGTAACTCGCTGTGCTACCTGCCGTTTTTCGCGGCTTGTAGCGGTTGATGGTGCCGAAGGCCGGACTTGAACCGGCACGACCGTAGGTCACTACCCCCTCAAGATAGCGTGTCTACCAATTCCACCACTTCGGCATTGATCATTACTCGCGATTGCTCAGCGGACGGGCGCCTAATTACCAGGCGGAACAGGTGGTACGTCGTCACCAGCCGGGGCTTGAGGCGCTGCATCCAGCAGCGGGACATCGTCTGACTGCGCGGCAGTTGCCTCTTCCAGCAGAGCTTCGTTCACTATCGGCAAGCCTGCCGTGCTGCTCATACCAGCGTTCTCGCGGGCAAATATCGCCAGCGACAGACTGGTAATGAAGAAAATCGTGGCTGCGATGGTAGTTGCCCTGGTGAGGAAGTTACCGGAACCGGAGGCACCAAATACCGTCTGAGAGGCGCCAGATCCAAATGAAGCACCGGCATCAGCACCCTTCCCCTGTTGCAGCAATACCAGACCGACAATAGCAACGGCGACGATGATGTGTATAACGACTACAAATGATTGCATATTCTTTAACTCGCGCTTTCACAAATTGAGGCAAATTCGTCAGCTTTTAATGACGCGCCTCCCACCAGACCGCCATCAATATCCGGCTGGTCAAACAACTCTGCAGCATTTGCTGCGTTTACACTGCCTCCATAAAGGATTGCGCAGTGCTCTGCGGCCTCGCGATCTCGCTCGGCGAGGTGCTGCCGAATGGCTGCATGGACCTCCTGAGCCTGCTCCGGTGTGGCCGTTTGGCCAGTACCAATCGCCCAGACAGGCTCATAGGCAATAACCGACTGCTGGAACGCTTCCGTTCCGTTTCGCCCGAGCGCCGCATCCAGCTGCGCCAGCACGACCTGTCGGGTAACCCCCTGCTCTCGCTGTTGCAACGACTCGCCTACACAGAGGATCGGCGTCATGCCGGCAGCGAGCACTGCGGCGAATTTCTCCGCCACCTGCTCGTCCGTCTCACCGAACAGTTGGCGCCGCTCGGAATGTCCGACAATCACATAGCGAACGTTGAATTCCGCCAACATAGGAGCAGAGACTTCACCAGTAAAAGCTCCCTGATCTGTCGGATAAACATTCTGGGCACCCAACGCAATTTGACTGCCGCGCACTATTTCTGCTGCAAGCGGCAGATGCACCAGGGTCGGACAGATTGCAATATCTATTGCAGCCTTCCCTTCAGTCGCCTTTTTAACGGCCTCCAGCGTGTCCTCAACAAACCGCCTGGAACCGTACATTTTCCAGTTTCCGGCAACCAGTTTTCGCCGCATTATGCCTGATCCTGATGCCCTGTCCGGGCGTTGCAACCCGGAAAAAATGGGCGCCAATACTACCCAACAAAACTGCCGAAAGCAAGAATTGCCGCCGACTCGCCGGGCTAATCAGGACCTGTCTGCCCCGGCCAAAAATGTCTGTTCGCGCTCGCAGAATAAATCCTGTAAGGGGCTCGCTAGGGCTAGCTGACAACCCTGGCCACTAATTCCGACAGCTCGCGGGCCAGTTTGTCCACCATGACCCGGTCCTCGCCTTCAACCATAACCCGGATTACCGGCTCCGTGCCGGAAGGACGCAGCAACACCCGACCACTTTTGCCGAGTTCAGTTTCTGCCTCGGCGACAGCTGACAATATGCGCTCATTGCCAGTTATGTCCCGCTTGCTTGGCAGCCGCACGTTGACCATCGTCTGGGGCAGTTTGCGCATTTCCCCTTTGATCTCTGCGAGGGTCTTACCACTGTGCACTACCGCTTCCATCGCCTGCAAGGCCGAGATGATGCCGTCACCGGTAGTATTGATATCGTGACAAATGATATGCCCCGATGACTCGCCGCCAAGACTCCAGCGACGGGTCAACATTTCCGCCAGCACGTAACGATCTCCGACATCCGCACGGACAAAGGGAATCTGCATGTCCTGCAGCGCCAGCTCAAGACCGAGATTGGTCATCTTGGTTCCAACCACGCCCCCAAAATCGATTGCTCGCCGATGTCTGTCACGGGCAATCACGTAGAGTATCTCGTCACCATCGACAATCTGCCCCTCATGGTCGACCATGATGACCCTGTCACCGTCGCCGTCGAATGCAATACCTGCATCCGCCTTCTGTTCCAGCACCGCCTGCTGAAGCGTGCCCGGAAACGTAGAACCGCATCCGTCGTTGATATTCAGCCCATTCGGAGTGACCCCGATAACCTTGACCGTGGCACCCAGTTCTTCAAACACGCTGGGCGCAATGTGGTAGGTGGATCCATTGGCACAGTCCAGTACAATTTTAAGGCCGTTAAACTTGAGGCTCGAACTCACCGCGCTTTTGCAGAACTCGATGTATCGACCAGCAGCATCATTGACCCTGGTCGCCTTGCCAATGGAGTTAGAGGGGACAGTTATCACTTCTTTAACGAGTTGCTCCTCGATCGCGAATTCCAGCTCGTCTTCCAGCTTGGCTCCCTTGCTGGAAAAAAACTTGATGCCATTATCTTCAAATCCATTGTGCGAGGCACTGATCACGATTCCCGCCTGAGCACGCAGGGTGCGCGTAAGATAGGCAATCGCCGGTGTCGGCATTGGTCCCAGCAGGCTGATGTCCACGCCAGCCGCTGTGATCCCTGCCTCGAGCGCTGCTTCAAACATATAGCCTGAAATGCGGGTATCTTTGCCGATCAGAATTTTGTTGCGTCCGTTGCCTTTTGTGGCGAAAACTCTGCCGGCCGCCCAACCGAGCTTGAGCATAAAATCGGGGGTAATCGGTGCCTGGCCTACGGTTCCCCGTATTCCATCGGTACCGAAATATTTTTTCCCGTTGTTCCCCATTCCTTCCTCGCTCTGCTAGTCTGCTGCCATTACTGCACAGTGTATTTTCACTGTATCGACCGTCGGTCCCACATCATGGGTTCTAATGATACTGGCTCCATTTGCCAGCGCCCATGCAGTTGCCGCCAGCGATCCCGCGAGCCGCAGTTCCGGCGGTCGATCAATAACACTGCCGATCATCGACTTACGTGATACTCCGACCAGCACCGGCAAGTGAAGTTCCGTAAAGCGCTCCAGTTCGCGCAACAACCGGTAATTATGCTGTACCGTCTTGCCGAATCCGAAGCCGGGATCTATCAGCAATTTTTCCCTTGGAATGCCAGCCCCCACTGCTGCCTCAATCCGCTGCCTGAGGAAGTCGAGAATATCCTCCACTACGTCGGCGTAATGAATGTCCTGCTGCATCACCCTCGGTTCGGCCCTTGTATGCATGAGGCAAACTGCGGCCCCGCTAGCCGCGGCAGCTGTCGCAGCGCCTTCTCTGGCAAGTGCTCTCACATCGTTGATCAACTCCGCCCCGGCGCCGCATGCTGAGCTCATTACCTCGGGCGAGCTGGTATCAATGGAAATAACCGTATCCAGATTAACGCGAATCGCTTCAATAACCGGTATCACTCTGTCGAGTTCTTCAGCCGTCGATACCGGAATGGCACCAGGCCGGGTCGATTCGCCCCCGACATCAATGATTGCGGCGCCGTCATGAATCATGGTTTCAGCGCGCCGCAGCGCACGATCGACATCCACCTGAAAGCCACTATTTACTTCTGCGCCGAGAGTAGCCCCATCGTAAAAAGAATCGGGTGTTACATTCAACACACCCATAACAAGCGGGGTAGACAACTGCAGCTGCCTACCCCGTAGTAACAATACCTGATTCAAGACGTCTTAAGTCCTTTGCCTGCGTCCCAATAGAAAATCACGTCAGGACGCATGAGTTACACTACCCCTCAATGTTCGCTGGCCGGGCCACCTATCGTGCCATCATTCACATCGTCTTCTTTCCCGGATGCTTCTTTCTTCACCGTGCCGGCGCCGCTGCTGTTCTGGTCGCTGTCTGACCAGTCAGCGGGCTGCCGCGGTTTCTTGCCTTCCATGATGTCGTTGATCTGCTCGGTGTCGATTGTCTCGTATTCCAGCAGTGCGTCTTTCATCATTTCCAGCTTGTCGCGATTGGTCTCCAGGATTTTTGTGGCGCGGGCATAGCACTCATCAATAATGCTACGAACTTCGTGATCAATTGCCTCGGCGGTATCGTCGGATACCGACTTGGACTGAGTAGCCGCGGAGCGCCCGAGGAAAACCTCGCCATCGTCTTCGGAGTACAACAAGGGCCCCAGCTTATCCGACAAACCCCATTTGGTAACCATGTTGCGCGCCAGTTCGGTTGCCCGCTGAATATCGTTCGATGCCCCAGTGGTCACTCCCTCCTTGCCCAGAGTCATTTCCTCGGCGATACGCCCACCATAGAGGCTGCAGATCTGGCTCAAAATATGGGTTTTACTGATGCTGTAGCGATCTTCCTCAGGCAGAAACATCGTCACGCCCAGCGCTCGACCACGAGGTATGATGCTGACCTTGTAGACCGGATCGTGTTCCGGAGTCAGGCGTCCCACGATTGCGTGCCCGGCCTCGTGGTAGGCTGTATTCAGTTTTTCCTTGTCAGACATCACCATGGACTTGCGTTCGGCACCCATCATGATTTTGTCTTTGGCCTTCTCGAATTCTTCCATGGAAACCAGGCGCTTGTTGGCGCGGGCCGCGAACAGGGCTGCCTCGTTCACCAGGTTTGCGAGGTCGGCTCCGGAAAATCCAGGAGTACCACGGGCTATGAGACTGGCCTTGACGCGATCGTCGATTGGAACCTTGCGCATGTGTACCTTGAGAATCTGTTCCCGACCCCGAATATCGGGCAATCCAACCACGACCTGGCGATCAAAACGACCCGGTCGCAAGAGCGCCGGATCGAGGACGTCCGGTCGGTTGGTAGCGGCGATGACGATGATGCCGTCATTGGCCTCAAAACCATCCATCTCGACCAGCAGCTGGTTGAGGGTTTGCTCCCTTTCATCATGACCACCACCGAGTCCTGCACCGCGGTGTCTGCCTACCGCATCAATTTCATCTATGAATATGATGCAGGGAGCTGCCTTTTTTGCCTGATCGAACATGTCTCGAACTCGCGACGCGCCGACACCGACAAACATTTCCACGAAGTCTGAGCCGGATATCGAGAAGAAAGGCACCTTCGCTTCACCGGCAATCGCCTTGGCCAGCAACGTTTTACCGGTGCCAGGCTGACCCACCATTAAAATACCGCGAGGAATGCGACCACCCAGCCTCTGGAATTTGTCCGGCTCACGCAGGAACTCCACCAGTTCCTGAACGTCCTCTTTCGCTTCGTCAACACCCGCCACGTCGGCGAACGTTACCTTTATCTGATCTTCGCCCAGCAGTTTCGCCTTGCTTTTGCCGAATGACATGGGTCCACCCTTGCCTCCGGCGGCACCGCCCTGCATCTGGCGCATAAAAAAGAAGAACAGCGCGATGATGATCAAGATGGGAAAACTTGCCACCAGCAACTGGCTCCAGATACTCTGCTGCTCGGGCTCGCTGGCCCGAATCTCGACGCCGTTTTCGAACAGATCGTCCATCAACTGATCATCGCCGATGATAGGCATGACCGTCCGAAAGCGCGTATTGTCATCACGCACACCGATAATATTGATACCGGAAATGTCCACCGCAGCTACTTGCCCCGACCGAACCTCACGGATGAAGGACGAGTAGTTCAGACTGTCATCTCTGGTTTCTTGATTTATGCTGTTGAAGACCATCAGCAGCACACCTGCAATGATCATCCATAAAACCAAGTTTTTTGCCATATCGTTCAAAGAGTTATCTCCTTCCGGGCGCCTTGCTATCAAGCCTGGTCACAGGCTTCTTGACGGAGTTTGTGTTGCTCACGCTCGGTGCAAGTAATGTCCCATTTGCTGTTACTCGATACGCGGATTATTACATTAAAGTTCATTGAGCCGCCATAAATCCCTCTGCCAGCAGATACAGTTCAGCCGATCGGGCCCGGGACGCTCTGGGCTTGCGCACCTTTACAGACCTGAAGCTGGATTGCAATTCCCGCTGGTACTCGGCAAGGCCTGCACCCTGAAAAACCTTCACCAGCAGACTGCCTCCCGGCTTGAGGGCCGTGCTGGCAAGTTCCAGGGCAAGCTCGGCAAGATGCAGCATTCGCGGCTGATC
>Ga0181578_10006428_pt1 | contig 10067 bp, 8 predicted proteins | sample 071ome_21_FD_148659 | JGI IMG/M metagenome (GOLD analysis project Ga0181578, IMG submission 148659) | Coastal salt marsh microbial communities from the Groves Creek Marsh, Skidaway Island, Georgia - 071401CT metaG (spades assembly) | ecosystem: Environmental > Aquatic > Marine > Intertidal zone... | reverse complement strand
TTCCGCCTGAGCGACGAGAGTCTGAATCTCATGCCGAGGCTTGACGTTGAGGCGCCGCAGGGCCTGAAGATCCCCGACCGGGGGGGGCTCCATGGCACCAGGGGTCCAGGCATCGGTTCGGGCCAGGCCGGCGCCATCGGCCATGGGCAGCACCCGGGCGGCGACCGCCGGGTCGAGCCAGCGGGGGTGATCCTGCAGGTAGCGGGGATAAACGGTGAGCCGCTCCGTGAGCTGCTTGCCCGCGGCGGCGGTTTCCTCTGCCAGGCGATCGAGATGGGGCCAGGGGGCTTCGGGGTTGACGAAATCCGGGGTCACGGGAGACACCCCGCCCCAGTCGTTCAGCCCCGCGTCCACCAGCTGGGGCAGCACCCCGGGGGACAGATTCGGCGGAGCCTGAATGCTCATGGCCGGCCCGAAGATCAGCCGCGCGACGGCGATGGTCCAGAGGAGCTCTTCGAGGCTCGGCTCTGGCGCGCCCGCCATTTTCGTATCGTCCTTGGCCCGGAAGTTCTGCACGATCACTTCCTGGATGTGCCCATAGCGGGCGTGGCTCGCCCGAATGGCGAGCAGCGTCTCGATGCGCTCCCGGCGCGTTTCGCCGATGCCAATCAGCAATCCAGTGGTGAAGGGTACGGCAGCCCGTCCCGCGGCATCGAGGGTGGCAAGGCGCACCGCAGGATCCTTGTCCGGTGATCCGTAGTGGGGCATGCCCTTTTCGCACAGGCGAAGGGAGGTGCTCTCGAGCATCATGCCCATGGAGGGCCCCGCGGGCTTCAGGGCTCGAAATTCCTCGTCGCTTAAGGTGCCGGGATTGAGATGGGGCAGCAGCCCCGTTTCGGCCAGGACCCGCTCGGCAACGTGCGCCAGGTAGGCCGTGGTGCTTGGGAAGCCCAGGGTCTCGAGGGCCTCCCGGGCTGCCCGGTAGCGCAGTTCAGGCTTCTCACCGAGCGTAAAGAGGGCTTCCTTGCAGCCTGCCGCAGCCCCCTGTCGCGCCGCTTCGAGCACGGCGTCGATACTCATATAAGGGGCCTGCTGATGCCTCGGCGTGGTCGCAAAGGTGCAGTAGTGACATACGTCCCGGCACAGGTGCGTCAGGGGAATGAAGAGCTTTTTCGAGTAGGTCAAAAGGGCGCCAAAGCCGTCATCGCGCAGGGCGCGCGCCTCGGCCATCATCTCAGAAAGATCGGGCCTTTCGAGTAAGCCGAAGGCGTCTTCCTCCGAAAGGCCGGGGGCCGGAAGGGGCGTGGGCAGGCGGGCGTTCATGACGGTCTCCCTGGCAGTGGGTCGCTACACCGCGGCGCGCGGCGCAGCGGTTGCGTCGCTCGCAGCAAAGCGGGCCCACAGGTCGTGTTCGTAGAGAAAGGCGACGGTCCGGGGGGCGCGGCGGCCCTCGGGATCGCGGGCGAGGAGCGCGGTGAGGTCATCGGGATGGTCGAGATCCAGGGCCAGGCTCGGGCACGTCACGGTGCTGAATCGAAGCCCCTGGCGCTCGGCCTCCTGGCCATGGGCCTGGGCGCTGCCGACCCCAAAGCACGGGGTAAAGGCGCCAGGGAGGGGGAGACCCAGGCCGTTCGTGCCTTCGCCGTGCTGATCCCGGGCGAGGCGCACGTCCCTTCCCGGGGCGGCGAGAAGCGCGAGGTCGTCCGTGCTTAGGAGAGGCACATCCGATGGGATGATCACGGCCCGCTCGCAGCCTCGGGCCGCGAGGTCGTATAGGCCTAGGGTGAGCGCGCCGTTTAGGCCCGCGCCGCCATCATCCAGCACCGCGAAGCCTTGGGCCGTGCCCCAGCGGCGTACGGCGGCGTCCGGACTCAGGACCAGCACCCCGGAGAGTTCCGGGCAGTCGCCCAGCGCTTTGGCCACATCATCACGCATGGCCTTTGCGAGGCCGGTCCGCTGCTCGCTGGAAAGGCTGGCCGCAAGCCGGCTTTTCGCCGCTTGAGGCGCCTTCACGGGAAGCAGTGCCCAGGCCATGGCGGGCTCCTTGCGTGGTGGTGGAGGTTTGGGGCCCCCCCTCGGAGCCCTCAAAACCGATTCAAGAGGCGGGCAGCGCGCAGCGCCTAGGCGCTGAGGGCGGCACCGAAGCGGAGGGTATGCTCCGCCAGCGCAATCTTGTCTTCCAAACTTAGCATGAGCGTTGGCGCAACGTCAGGCGTGACCCCCGTTTCCCGCACCGCTTCGGCGTGCGCTTCATCCTGTTGGTCGAGGACGAGGCCATCGATGAACCCGTCGTAGTAGCGGGCGATGGCCGCGGGCGTTCTCTCCATAGCCAGCTCATCCATCAGCTTAGCCGTGGGCCCCTTAACCGCCGCCCCGCCCACCAGGGGGCAAATGGCTACGGCGGGCACGCGCCGGGCTGCGAGGGCTGCGCGGAGGCCCGGAATGGCGAGGAGCGGCGCCACGCTAAGAAAGGGATTGGAGGGGCACAAAACGATCAAGCTGAGGGCGGGGTCGGCGAAGGCCGCGGCGAGCTCCGGGGACAGGCTTGCGTCCTCGGCGCCGGCATAGGCGATAGCCGACACCGCTGGGGCGCAGCGCTCGCGGACGAAGTATTCCTGGAAGGCGAGCAGGCCTTGCTCCGTGGTGACCTGGGTGCGCACGGGGCTGTCGCTCATGGGAAGGAGGGCTTGGGGCACCCTAAAGGCCTTGGCCAGGGCGGCGGTGGCTTCCGTGAGCCGGGCGCCCTGATCCAGGAGTTCCCGCCGCCGCAGGTGGAGGGCGAGGTCCCGATCGCCTAGCTGGAACCAGGCGGCGCCCCCAAGCGCGCGGAGCGTTTCCAGCGTAGTCCAGCTTTCCCCCTCCCGGCCCCAGCCCTGGGCGGCGTTCGCTTCCCCCGCCAGGGTGTAGAGCAGGGTATCGAGGTCGGGGCTGATGGGCAGGCCTAGGTGCTCGAAGTCGTCCCCCGTATTCACCACGAAGGTGAGGGCCTCCGGGGGTAGGCAGTGGGCGAGGCCAAGGCCGAGCTTGGCGCCCCCAACGCCGCCGGTGAGGGCAAGGACCTTGCCTGGACTCATCGGAACAGGTCCTCGGCGGCAGGGCGAATGAGGTCGGCAGCGGTGCCGTCCCCGAGCACCCCGGGAAAGCCCCGGAGGAGCACCACCGGCGTGCCCTCAGCCGCTTGCCCCATGATGAGAGACGCGGCCGCCGCTAGCTCGTCGGCGAGGCCTACGACGCTCACCTCGAGGCGGCGCCCGTAGCGATCTTCCTGGCCCCGGAGGTCCTTAAGGGCCTCGAGCCCGGAGGCCCCGAGGGCAATGCCGCAGGTGCCCACGCGCCAGGCCCGGCCAAAGCTGTCGTTGATGAGGACCCCCAGTCGCACCCCGTGGGCCGCCTCAAGGGCGCCCCGAAGCTCGGCGGCGGAGCGGTCCGGGTCCTCCGGGAGGAGCAGGGCGCTGGCGCCCCCGGCGCCGACCTCGATATTGGACTGGTCGATGCCGGCGTTGGCGTGTACCCAGCCCCGAAGGTGCTCCACCACGATTACCCCAGGCTGGCCGGCACGCTTACGCACTACGCTCCGGGATTCCTGGAGGATCAGCGTGACCAGCCGGGGATCCTTACCCGTCTCCTCGGCCAGGGCCTCGGCCTCCGCCGTGGGGGTGACGCTGTTCAGGGCGACCTGTCGTCCTTCCGCTTTGCTCACGATTTTTTGCGCGACGGCAATGACGTCTCCGTCCTGCAGGGTGAGCCCTGCGGCCGCGAGTCCGTGGCCGATGAGCTGGGGGAGGTTATCCCCCGGCTTAATGTCCGGAAGGCCCGGGAGGGGCAGCAGGGTCGCGCTCATGGATCAGTGGACTTCCTGGCCGACGATCTTAATTCCAGCGTGAGAAATCTCGCCTTGTCTATTGATTTGAATAAGAATTGAGGTCAGCGCTTCCGCCGCTGCGGAGTTGGCGATGGGGCCCGCGTGCCAGCCACGCATGCCTGCCTCGGCGGCCAGTTCGATGACCTTTTGGCGCGCATCCTTCTTATTCCCGGAGACCAGCACATCGCATTCGATTACTCGCTCGGGATCCTGCAGCAGGTCCGCGGCGATGTTTTGGAAGGCCGAGACCACGAAGACCTCCTCGCCGAGGAGGGCCTGGGCTGCCGCAGCAGCGCTTCCGCCCTCGGGAAGCTGCACCGTTCCCACCTTCGGGGGCTGGAGCGGAACGGTCACGTCGATGACGATTTTTCCGGTGAGGGAACCCTTCACCCCTTCGAGGGTGGCCAGCTGGTGTGCGTAGGGCACGGTCAGCACCACAATGTCCCCGGCGGCCGCGGCGCCGGCGTTGTCCATGGCTTCCGCTGCGGTTTCCGGGCTCTGGGCCCTTAGCGCCGTGACCGCTTCCTCGGCCTTCTCGAGGGTGCGGGACCCGATGATGATCCGATGCCCAGCCCGGGCCCAACGGATGGCCAAGCCCGAGCCCAGGGCGCCGGTGCCGCCGAGAATCGCGATGGTGTGTGCCATGGTCCTACTCCAATCGTTGTGAGGATGGGGGATAAAACGCGGGCGCCATTATCGGGGAAAGCACGGACTAGCAAAAGCGCTGCCGCTGAGGTCATCAATTGTGGCGAAACTTTGAAATTCCGCTCAGAAAACCGCCGTTTGCGGCCCTCTTTGATCTAGGTCTATTGAACCGCCGAGCCGATGCTGATCGAATCCGTGCCCCAAAGTACGGTTTTAGCGAAACTGCCCCTAACTGGTGGCGTGGGGCGCTTGGCCCCAGGATTAGCGAGGAATCTCATGGCTGCAAAAGGCAAGCCGCTGAAGAAGGCTGCTCCCGCCCCTAAGAAAGAGGCGCCGGTGACCTTGGAAAGCTTTATCGCCGAAGAGCTGTCAAAGGCTCGGCAGCGGGCCCAGCTCTCCCAGCGAGAGGTAGCTGCCCGGGCCGGGCTGACCCAGGCGGCCATCAGCCGCCTCGAATCCGGGGACCGGCTCCCGCGCTTGGAAACGTTGTTGGCCCTGGCGGAAGCGACGGATCACGTGCTTGAGCTGCGGCTGAAGCGCCCCCGGCAAGGTAGCGCTGGAGGCGCCCTTCGCCGCGGTTGACGCCTGCGGCCTGAGGCTGAGGAAAACCGGCGCTCTGCGCCGGTTTTTTTTGGCCTAGGCAAAATGCGAAGGCGAAAAAAAACCCGCCGAAGCGGGTTTCCTAGAAGGAAAACCCGAGATGCCCTAGGGGAGGAGGGTTGGGCACCCCGGGGGTCACGAACGCTTGGCGCGCGGTGACCGATTCGACGACCTGTGTGCCAAGCCAAAAGGCGAGGCCTTGTGGGGGCTGACCAAGTGCACACGATCAGGTCGGCTACAACGCCCGATGACGGGCAAAAAACACGTTCTCCAATAGCGATACAGGAAGTGTGCCAATGCTTCTTGACCGCTTGATGACGCTGGAAAGGGGCGCCAGGCCTCAGATCAAGCCCTTTCCCGCGGTCCTTGCCGGGGCAGCAGGGGGAGGCGTTGCCCGGTGCTGGTGCGACGTTCGGCGCTTGCGCTTTCTCATGGTGCAATTCCCGCTTGAAGCGCCGCGCTCCCAAGGGCGCAGGCAAGGCCGATGAATCCACTGTAGCCGAGCAAGCTTAGCGCAGCGGTTCGGCCCCCTCGGTCGCTGAGGGCAGCGCCCAGGGCTCGGGTTACCTGGGGCAGGGCGGAAAGCCCCGCCACGGCAAGGGTGGCCAGGCACCCAAAGACGTTCCACCAAAGCCAGGAAACCCCCGGCGCTCCCAGCCAGAGGGCGGCATTCAGAGCCATGCCGGCGGCGAGGCCCCGGAGCGCAGCCCCTTCCCCTACGCGGGGAGCAAAGGCCGCGATGAGAAAAAGGGCCAGGAGCGGGCCGTTTAGGAGGGAGCCGATCTTATTGATGGCAACCAGGACGGAGTCGGCAACATCCCCGACGTAGAAGGCCAACGCCACAATCACGAGACCCCAGAAAAGCGTGAGCGCCTTGGCGATGGGAAGGGCACCGAAGCGCGCTTCCAGCTGTGCCCCCCGGGGCCAGCGCCCGATGAGATCTTCGCTGCTGGCGGCGGAAAGGGCATTGAGCACGGAGTCGATGGAGGACATGGCCGCGGCAAGAAGCGCCACGATAACGAGGCCCACCAGCCCCGGGGGGAACTGGTCGAAGACAAACTGAACCACTGCGAGATTGATGTTTGGGGTGCCGTGCTCCGTCACCGGGAGCCGATCGAGAAAGGCGCCGTCGAAGTTGGCATAGGCCGCGAGGCATAGGCCCAGGAGGCAGTAGAGCAGCACTAGGGGGAAGCGTAGCAGGCCGTTGTACCAAAGGATCCGCTGGCCCGCGGCCACCGATTCGCTCGCCAGCAGGCGCTGGCTTTGGCTCTGGTCGCAACCGTAGTAGCTGACGTAAAGAAAGAAGCCCCCGAAAAGCATGGGCCAGAAAGCATAGTCCACCCCGTCTCCTAGGCCCGTATGTTGCAAGTCCAGGCTTTGAACCCGGGCTTCGGGCAAATGGGCGAGCAGCCCGGGAAGGCCTCCAAGCACGGAAAGGGCAAGGCACAGGGCCAGTACGAGCACGCTCACGAGGACGACGAGCTGAATGACGTCGCTGAGGATCACCGCCCGCATGCCGCCCAGGAGGTCATAGATCAGGGTCACCGCCGCCAGTAGGGCCACGCAGGCAGCAAAGGACAGCTCAAGGCAGAGGGTGAGCACGAGGGCCATGCCGTAGACCGTGACGGCGGCGCCGGCGGCGCGGAACACCTGGAAGAGCAGGGAAGCCAGTACCCGGCTCCGCACCCCCAGGCGGGCCTCGAGGAAACTGTAGACCGATATAGCGCCATGGCGCCGAAGGGCGGGGTAGAGCGTCAGAAGCAGGAAGGCCATGGCGAGGGGCACGGCGAGCTCGTATTGAAGCCAGCCTAGGCCGCCGCCGAGGCTAAAGGCGACGAAGGCCGGTGCCCCCAAGAGGCTCGCGCTTGAGCACTGGGTGGCCATGGTGGACAGGGCGAGGGCGAGGGGACTGCTGCGGCGCCCCGCGAGATAGTAGGCTTCCCGCGAGGTTTGCTCTGGCGCCAAGCGGACCGCAAGGCAGAGGAGCGCAAAAAGATAGATGGCAATAACGCCCCAATCGAAGGTGGTCATGGTTCCGATTCTCCCTCTGCCTAAGGCATCGACCCATGGGTAGGCTGCCCGGGCCCACCCCGGGGGAGGCCCAGCGCTTCGGCGACCGGGTCCATCGCCTTCGCACACAGCTAGCGGAGGTCTATGGCGATGCCGCGGCCAGCGATCTGCTGCGCTCCCTGCTTCAAAGCATTGCCGCGACGCAGCAGCAAGCCCTTGAAGTGCAAGCAGGAATTGGACCAGGGCGGTGGTCCGCGGCGGACGTGCTCCTGATTACCTATGGCCATAGCGTTACCCAAGCGGGCCTGGCCCCCCTGGCTTCCCTCCGCGCCTTTTGGGAGCAGCGCCTCGCGCCGCTCGTGAGCGCGGTCCATGTGCTTCCCTTCTTTCCCTCCACCTCCGATGACGGCTTCTCCGTGGTGGACTTTCGCGCCGTGGACCCGGAGCTGGGGGCCTGGGAAGATCTCACGGGGTTGGCGCGCCGGGCCCAGCTCATGGTGGATCTCGTCTTGAACCACGTCAGCCGCGAGTCCCTCTGGTTCATCGACTTTGTGGCGGGGCGAGATCCGGGACAGCACTACTTCATCGATCTGGAGCCTCATACGGATACCAGCGCCGTGGTGCGCCCCCGAACCTCGCCCCTGCTGGTGCCCGTCCACACCTATCGAGGGGTGCGCCATGTCTGGGCCACCTTTAGCGAAGACCAGATTGATTTGAACCTGGCCAACCCCCGGGTGTTTCTGGAGCTCGCCCGGGTGCTCCTCTTCTATCTGGCCCAGGGGGCCCGGCTCGTGCGCCTTGATGCGGTGGCCTATCTCTACAAGCGTTTGGGGACGCCCTGCATTCACCTTCGAGAAACCCACGCCCTGGTGAAGGCCCTGCGCCTCGTGAGCGAATTAGCCTTTGACCCTGCGGAGGACCCGGTGCTCCTCGTGTCGGAAACCAACGTTCCTCACGAGGAGAACATCGCCTACTTTGGGGAGGGGGATGAGGCCCATGTGGTCTACCAGTTCGCCCTGGCGCCTCTCACCCTCCACGCCTTTGCTACGGGGGATCCCACACCCCTCCGGCGCTGGCTTGCGGCCCTTTCGCCGCCGCCGACGGGCTGCGCGTTCCTGAATTTCCTCGCCTCTCACGACGGCATTGGGGTGCGCCCGGCGGAGGGCTGGCTTACCCCGGCCCAGCTTGAAGCGCTGGTGGCCCACACCCACCGCCAGGGCGGCTTCGTCAGCATGCGGGCCCTCGAGGGAGGCGGGGAGGCGCCCTACGAACTCAACATTACGCTTGTAGACGCCCTCGGCGCGGGCCCCCAGGGAGAGGCCGACGGGTTTGGGCCCGTGCGCCTCGCCGCGGCCCACGCCCTCATGCTAGCGCTGCAGGGAATTCCTGCAGTCTACATTCACAGCCTCCTGGGGACTCCCAACGATCTCGCGGGGGTGGAGCGCACCGGGCGCACCCGCTCCATCAATCGCCGCAGCTGGGACCGGGGCGCGCTAGAGGCGCACCTTGCCGGCGCGCGCGCCCAGGCCAGCTGGACGCGGTTGGAGACCCTACTTCGATGTCGGCGGAAGCTGGCGGCCTTTCATCCCGAGGCGCCCCAGGCGGTGCTGGATTTAGGCCCCGGCCTCTTGGCGCTCACCCGTGGCACGGGGCGTTCGCGCCTGTTGGTACTCGTGAATCCCACGGACCAGCCCCAGCGGGTTGCTTCCCTTCCCGGGGCCAGCGCTCTCCCGGTGCTGCGGGATCATTTGAGCGATGCGCCGGTGGATCTGAGCGAGCCCCTGCCACCCTATGCCTATCATTGGCTGGCCTGGCCCTAGGGGCCCTGCCCTAGGGGCCCTGCCCTAGGGGCCCTGCCCTAGGCCGGGCCCCCGGCGTCCTGCGCATCCTGGCTGACGGCGCTGCGTAGCTTCTCGAAGATGTCCGGGTCCGCGCTTTGGATTCGATTCCAGCTGGGAATGAAGGGCGTTTCCTGGGGGCGCTCAAGGAAGCGCTCCCCGGCGCTTAAGATATTGGCAGAGAATAGCTCCACGGCGCGTTCCTCCCCATCCCGGTCCAGGGTGAGGCCGTTCATGATCGCGTCGTGATAGTAGGCCTCGAGGAAATCCAGGGCCTGGCGGTAGTAGGTGGCCTTGAGGGTACGGATGCTTTCCGCGCTGAAGACGACGCCCTGGGTCGCCAGCTTGCGCAGCACGGCCTTAACGATGTCCACGGACATGCGGGAAAGCCCTTTGCTGGCATCGTCCTCCGAGAGCTCCTGGTGCTTGTGGTCGTAATTGTCCGCCACGTCCACCTGGCAGATCCGCCGATTTCCGTAATTTCGTTGCACCTCGGACAGCACGCCAATCTCCAGGCCCCAATCGCTCGGGATGCGGAGGTTCGCCAGCACCTCCGTGCGGAGGGAAAACTCCCCGGCCAGGGGATAGCGGAAGCTGTCGAGGTAAGTGAGGAAGGGGCGCTCCCCGTGCATTTCCCGCAGGGCCCGAAGGAGGGGGGTGACGAGGAGGCGACAGACCCGACCCCCGAGCTTTCCAGCGGCGACCCGGGGGTAGTACCCCTTACAGAAATCGTATTGGAAGCGCGGGTGCACAACGGGGTAGAGGAGGCGCGCTAGGAGGGCGCGATCGTAGGTCAGGATGTCGCAATCGTGCAGCGCGACCGCATCCACGAGCCCGGTGGCTTGCACGTAGCCGAAGCAATACCAAACGTTCCGTCCCTTGCCGAGCTCCCGGGGTGCGAGGCCTAGCGTCTGTAGCTGTTCGTCAATGGCTTTTAGGCGCGGCCCGTCGTTCCAAAGTACGCGATGGTGCTGAGGCAGGCGGCTGAAATAGTGAAGGGCGTGGGCGTACTGCTCTCGATCTGCGCGATCAAGGCCGATCACGACCTGGCTCAGGTAGGGGACCTGGCTCAGCACTTCGACGATGTGGGCCAGGGCCGGGCCCTCAAGCTCGGAATAGAGGGAAGGCAGCACCAGGCCCATGGGCCGCTGCTTAGCAAAGCCAAGGAGCTC
>Ga0181578_10006424_pt1 | contig 10072 bp, 7 predicted proteins | sample 071ome_21_FD_148659 | JGI IMG/M metagenome (GOLD analysis project Ga0181578, IMG submission 148659) | Coastal salt marsh microbial communities from the Groves Creek Marsh, Skidaway Island, Georgia - 071401CT metaG (spades assembly) | ecosystem: Environmental > Aquatic > Marine > Intertidal zone... | reverse complement strand
TATTCTCGCGGATACGGGCGAGAGCGAAGTGTTCTGCCACAAGGATTTCCTCGAATTCGATGCGCTGTCGGAAGGCGAGGTTGCGGATGATGGGCTGGAGGATCGCGTCGCGAAATGGACGTCGCTTTATGCCGCGACCGATGAGATGCACGACCCGTCGAAGGCCGCAGAGCTGGGAGATGCCCTGGTCTCCGCCCGTGGTATTGAAGTCGGCCATATTTTCTATTTCGGGACCAAATATTCCGAGGCCATGGGCGCAAGGGTGACCGGGCCGGACGGCGAAGAGGTTGCGTTGGAGATGGGGTCTTACGGGATCGGCGTCTCGCGCCTTGTGGGCGGTATCATTGAGGCCTCTCATGACGAAGACGGCATCATCTGGCCGGATGCCGTAGCGCCGTTTGCTGTCGGGCTGATCAATCTCAGGACCGGAGACGATGACTGCGATGCGGCCTGCGAGGATATATACGGCAAGCTGCGTCATGCGGGGATTGAGGTTCTTTATGACGACCGCGCGGAGCGCGCGGGCGGTAAATTCGCCGATATGGACCTGATCGGGCTGCCCTGGCACCTGATTATCGGCCCGCGCGGGCTGAAAAATGGTGTGGTGGAGGTCAAACGCCGCGACACCGGCGAACGGGAAGAACTCTCGCTCGAAGCCGCGCTGAACCGGGTTTCCGGCGCATGATCTTTTCCGCCTTCGAACGCATGGTGGCGATGCGCTATTTGCGGGCGCGCCGGCGGGAAGGGTTCGTATCGGTGATCGCGGGGTTCTCGCTCGCCGGGATCGCGCTTGGTGTTGCGACGCTGATTATTGTTATGTCGGTGATGAACGGTTTCCGGGCCGAATTGCTGGGCCGGATACTCGGCCTCAACGGCCATATCGGGGTATCCGCCGCTCTGCAGCGCGGTCTCGGCGATTACGATCGGCTGGCGGCTGAAATACGCAAGGTGGACGGCGTCACCCGGGTGACGCCGATCATAGAGGGGCAGGCGATGGCGACGGTGCGGGGTGAGGCGCGCGGCGCCCTCGTTCGGGGTATTCGGCCCGATGACCTCGCCCGGCACAAAATTCTTTCTGAAAACATCGTCCGGGGCGGGCTCGACCGGTTCAAGGGAGGCGGCGATGCGCTTGTCGGCGCGCGGTTTGCCTCTCGCTACGGTTTGGGGCCGGGAGACGCGTTTTCCCTTGTGGCGCCGACGGGCCGCCCAACGGCATTCGGGACATTGCCGAGGACGAAGCGGTTCCGTGTACGGGCGATCTTCGAAATCGGCATGTATGAATATGACAGCAGTTTCGTCTATATCCCGCTGGAGACGGCGCAGAAATTCTTCAATTTCGACAGTGCGGAAGTCTCAACGCTGGAGGTCATGCTGACCAGTCCGGACGATATCGGAAAGCGCCGTGAGGCCATCCGGAATGTCAGCGCAACACCGTTGAGGCTGCTTGATTGGCAACACGCAAATGCTAGCTTTTTCAATGCGATACAGGTCGAACGTAATGTAATGTTTCTGATTCTGACGCTGATTATCGTGGTCGCCGCCTTCAACATTATCTCCGGCCTGATCATGATGGTGAAGGATAAGGGTCGGGATATCGCGATCTTGCGGACCATGGGGGCCACCCGCGGCATGGTGATGCGGGTATTTCTGCTCTCCGGCATGTCGGTCGGGCTTATCGGAACGGTCACCGGTTTCGCTCTGGGCCTGGCGTTTTCCCTGAATATCGAAACCATACGGCAATGGATCGAAAAACTGTCCGGGTCGGAGCTTTTCGCCGCCGAAATCTATTTTCTGTCCAAGCTGCCTGCCAAAGTCGATCCGACCGAGGTTGTCATGGTGGTCGCGATGGCGCTGGGGCTGAGTTTTATCGCCACTTTGTACCCGGCCTGGCGGGCCGCGCGGCTCGATCCGGTTGAGGCGCTCCGCTATGAGTGAGGCGGGGTCGGTCCTGATTTTGGACCATATTCGTCGGTCTTTTCATCAGGGCGATACGGTTCTGGAAGTACTGAAAGGCGCGGAACTGGCCATCGAGACGGGCGAGATCGTCGGTCTGGTGGGGCCGTCCGGCGCCGGAAAATCGACCTTGTTGCAGATCGCAGGGTTGCTGGAACGACCGGATGGCGGGGATGTGCTGCTTGACGGAGACTCCTGCGGTGCTCGTGACGATGCCGGGCGGACCGCGCTGCGCCGCAGCCAACTGGGGTTTGTTTACCAATTCCATCACTTGCTGCCGGAATTTACGGCGGCGGAAAATGTGATGTTGCCGCAAATGGTCGCGGGCAAGGCCAAGGGCGCGGCGCGGGAACGCGCGATCGCGCTGCTCGCCGATGTCGGGTTGGAAAACCGGGCTGGCCATCTGCCGTCAGAGCTTTCGGGCGGGGAACAGCAGCGCGTCGCCATTGTCCGCGCGCTTGCCAACGGGCCAAAAATGTTGCTGGCGGATGAACCGACCGGGAACCTTGATGAACAAACCGCCCGGGTGGTTTTCGACATGTTGAAGGAAACCGTTGCCGCTTCGGGCATTGCGGCGTTGATCGCGACCCACAATACGGAATTGGCGGCGAAGATGGACCGCGTCGTGCGCCTGCAGGAGGGGGTGCTGGTATAGATCGTTCTACTGTTCCGGTCTGTGCGATCAGTATCCCCTTTTCAGACCCGGTAGCACTGATTCATGTTAGTGATTCGTTCTCAGTCGGGTTTACACTGAGACCTCGTCTTCGATTTTGAATCATTCCCCAAAATCTTGTGGATAACGAATCGTCCGATTCTATTATCTTGTGGGTTCGTGATTTGTTCCGAATGACACGAACCAAGCTCTGTGGAATCCTTTTTTGCCATGAGCCACGCTGACTTCGTTCACCTCCGCGTCCATACCGCGTATTCCCTCTCGGAAGGGGCGCTGAAGATTCCGCAACTGATCAATCTGACCAGGGAAAACGCCATGCCCGCCGTCGCGATGACCGACAGCGGTAATCTGTTCGGCGCCTTGGAATTTTCGCTGGCCGCCCGCCGCGCGGGCATCCAGCCAATCATCGGTTGCGAACTTTCCGTTGCGCGCGAAGACCGGGCCGGGCAGGGCGGCACCCAACGGGTAAATCCGGATGAGTCGGAATATGATCTGCTTGTCCTGCTGGCGCAGAACGAGACCGGATACGGCAATCTGATGGCGCTCGCCAGCAAGGCCTATCTGGAGACACCTCCGGGTGAGCACCCACGCATCCAGATGGATTGGCTGGACGGGCTTACAGACGGGCTGATCGCGTTGAGCGGCGGACCTTGGGGGGCGATCGGCCGGTTGCTCGCCGAGGGACAGGTGGATGCCGCGGATCGCATGGCTGAACGGCTTGCCGCGCTGTTTCCCGATCATCTCTACATAGAGTTGATGCGGCATGGGATGGACGCCGAGGAGCGCACGGACGCGGCCCTGATCGAGCTTGCCTACGCGAAGGGTTTGCCGCTGGTCGCGACCAATAACTGCTTTTTCTCCGATGAGGCGATGTACGAGGCGCATGATGCGCTTCTCTGTATTGCGCAAAGCGTCCATATCGATACGGCTGAGCGCCGCCGCCTCACGCCGTTGCACGGGTTCCGCAGCCCGGCCGAGATGCGTGCCATGTTCGAGGATGTACCGGAGGCGATCGACAATACCGTTGTCATTGCCAGACGTTGCGCTTTCATGCCGGATGAACATGCTCCCATCCTGCCGGCCTTTCCATTGCAGGAAGGCGGGGACGAGGCCGAAGAATTACGTATCATGGCCGAGGAAGGGCTAACGGCGCGTCTGGCGGCCCTCGACAAGACGGAAGAGGAGCAGAAAACCTATCGCGACCGGCTGGATTTCGAGCTGTCGGTCATCAATCAGATGGGCTTTCCCGGCTATTTCCTGATCGTCGCCGATTTTATCCAATGGGCAAAGGCGCAGGATATTCCGGTGGGCCCCGGCCGTGGCTCCGGCGCCGGTTCCGTTGTCGCCTGGGCTCTGACCATCACCGATCTTGACCCGCTGCGCTTCGGGTTGCTCTTTGAGCGTTTCCTGAACCCCGAACGCGTATCGATGCCTGACTTCGATATCGACTTCTGTCAGGACCGGCGCGATGAAGTCATACGGTATGTCCAGGAGAAATACGGCGCGGACAAGGTCGCGCAGATCATAACCTTCGGTAAATTGCAGGCTCGCGCGGTGTTGCGTGATGTCGGCCGAGTCCTTGGTATGCCCTACGGGTATGTCGACAAGATCTGCAAGCTGGTGCCGTTCAATCCCGCGAAACCGCCGACTTTGGCGCAGGCGCTGGAAGAAGAGCCCGAACTGCGTCGTCTGCGCGATGAGGACGAGCAGGTTCAGCGGCTGCTCGATATCGGGATGAAGCTTGAAGGGCTTTACCGCCACGCCTCGACCCATGCCGCCGGTGTGGTGATCGGTGACAGACGCCTCGACAAGCTGGTGCCGCTTTACCGCGATCCGCGTTCGGAAATGGCCGCCACGCAGTTTTCGATGAAGTACGCCGAGGCCGCCGGTCTGGTGAAATTCGATTTTCTGGGTCTCAAGACTCTGACGGTTCTGGACCGGGCGGTGGAGCTGATCCGAAACAAGGGCGTCGAAATCGAGCTCGGCGCGCTGCCGTTCGATAACGCGGCGACATACGAGATGCTGGGGCGCGGCGATACGGTCGGCGTGTTTCAGCTGGAAAGTGCCGGAATGCGCGATGTGCTGCGGCAGATGAAACCCGACAAGTTCGAGGACATCATCGCCCTTGTCGCGCTCTATCGACCCGGCCCGATGGACAATATTCCGCGCTATATCGCCTGTAAGCACGGGCAGGAGGAGCCGGATTACCTGCATCCCGACCTGAAGGAGATCCTGGAAGAAACCTTCGGGGTGATGATCTATCAGGAACAGGTGATGCAGATCGCCCAGGTGCTGTCGGGTTACTCGCTGGGCGGCGCCGATCTGCTGCGCCGCGCGATGGGCAAGAAGATCAAGGCGGAGATGGACGCCCAGCGCAGCAATTTCGTTGAGGGCGCCGTCGCGCGTGGTGTCGATAAGGCGCAGGCCGAGCGGATATTCGAACAAGTCGACAAGTTCGCGGGATATGGCTTCAACAAATCACACGCCGCCGCTTATGCGCTGGTCGCCTATCAGACTGCCTGGCTGAAGGCCAATCATCCGGTTGAGTTTCTGGCCGCGTCCATGACGCTCGATCTCGGGAATACGGACAAGCTCAATATTTTCCGCCAGGAGCTGGACCGGCTGGGGATCGAATTGCTGCAGCCGAATGTGAACCGGTCGCTTGCCACATTCGGCGTTGAATATGAAAACGGGGAACAAGGTGCAATCCGCTACGCGCTGGCCGCGGTCAAGAATGTCGGCATGCACGCCATGCAGGCGCTGGCGGCAGAGCGGTCGGAAAACGGGGCGTATAATTCGCCGTTTGAAATGGTTGAACGCGTCGGCGCGCGCGTCGCGAACAAGCGGATGCTGGAAAACCTGATCCGCGCGGGTGCGCTGGATTGCCTGGATTCAAACCGGCGTAAGCTGTTCGAGGGGGTAGACCGGCTGATCAAGACCGCCAGCGCGGCGGAGCGCGAAAAGGATAGCGGTCAGGAAAGCCTGTTCGGCGGGGATGCCGCGATAGCCGCCAATGAGGAAAAACTGCCCGATATTGAGGATTGGCCGGTTATGGAACGGCTCAATCAGGAATTCGACGCCGTCGGATTCTATCTCTCGGCGCATCCGCTGGACGCCTACGGGCAATCGCTGGAGCGGCTTGGCGTTATCGCCGCCGACCGGCTTTCCGCGAAATCCGCCGGCACCCGGCCAAAGCTGGCCGGCGTGGTGGTCCGGAAACAGGAAAGGACGTCCGCCCGGGGCAATCGTTTCGCGTTCGTTCAGATGTCGGGCGCCGGTGGCGTGTTCGAGGTCGTGCTGTTTTCGGAAACGCTGGCCCAATCGCGCGAATTGCTGGATTCGGGGAAACCGCTGCTGGTTTCCTGTGAGGCGCGCAGCGATGACGGGGAAGGCGTACGGCTTACCGCTTTGGCAATAGAAGATCTAGACAAGGCGGTTGCCCGCGCCGGGGCCGGGCTGAAAATTCATGTCGGCCAGGCCGATGCGTTACAGCGTCTGAAAAAGACCATCGAAAACGGCGCGTCGGGGCGGGGGCAAATCCGGCTTGTTCTCGATATCGATCAGGCTCAATCGGTCGAAATCGCTTTGCCGGGCGGTTATGCGATTTCGGCGGAAATGCGGGCGGCGATTGACGCGGTACCGGGCGTTACGGAGCTTCGCGATATCTGATCCGTCCGCGGGAACGCGGAAATTTCCGTTTCCTGTTGAATTCACTTGATAAATGCGCGCCATCGGTCTATCAAGCGGCGTTTAAATCCGCACGCGGACAAACGGCCCCGTTAAATCACGGGATCAGCCGTTCCGGTGCAGGGACGTGGGGTTCCTGCCTTGGTTCGCGGAGGTCTAACCGGAAAAGAGGAACTTCCCCATGGCTATGCCGACTTTTACCATGCGCCAGCTTCTTGAGGCGGGCGTTCATTTTGGACATCACACACGTCGTTGGAATCCCCGGATGGAGCCGTTTATCTTCGGCGTCCGCAACGGGATCCATATTCTGGATTTGCGCCAGACCGTGCCCATGCTGCACGCCGCGCTGCAATCAGTGCGCGATACGGTAGCCGGCGGGGGCCGGGTCCTGTTCGTGGGCACCAAGCGCCAGGCGAGTGAACAGATCACGGAAGCCGCACAGCGTTGCGGGCAGTACTACATCAACCATCGCTGGCTGGGCGGAATGCTGACCAATTGGCGGACGATCACCGAGTCTATCAAGCGGCTGAAGGAAATTGACGAGCTTCTGTCGCAGGACGAAGTCGGGCTGACGAAGAAGGAACTTCTGATCCGCACGCGTGAACGCGACAAGCTCGAACGCGCTCTCGGCGGAATCAAGGATATGGGCGGGTTGCCCGATATTGTTGTCGTTATCGACACCAACAAGGAATCCATCGCGGTGCGGGAAGCTCAGAAGCTCGGCATTCCCGTCGTTGCAGTTGTGGACAGCAACAGCGATCCGCGCGGGATTACGTTTCCGATCCCCGGCAATGATGACGCGATGCGTTCGATCGCCCTTTATTGCAGCCTTTTTTCCGATGCCGTTCTGGACGGGCTCCAGCAGGAGGCATTGTCTTCGGGTGTCGATCTCGGGGCTGATCCGGCAGCCGGCGAGGGCGTCGAAGAAGCTGCAGAGGCGAATGAGGAAGTTGTTGCGGAAGCGCAGCCCGAGGCGGAAGAAACTGCTGCCGCTGCGGACAATGTATCTGCATAAAAATCAACAATATCAGTATTTAACCTGAGGAATCTGAGATAGAGAATTATGGCTGATATCACCGCATCGATGGTCAAGGAACTGCGTGAGAAAACCGGCGCGGGGATGATGGATTGCAAGAAGGCGCTTTCCGAGGTGGATGGCGATATGGAGGCGGCGGTTGACTGGCTGCGTAAGGCTGGACTGGCCGCTGCGGCCAAAAAAGCCGGAAGGACCGCGGCGGAGGGGCTGGTTTCTGTCGCCACCGATGGAAACAAGGGCGCTGTGGTCGAGGTTAACGCCGAAACGGATTTTGTCGGCCGGAATGAGCAGTTTCAGGCGTTTGTCTCCAGGATGGCTGAGATTACCCTTGAGGCCGGCGATGATATCGAGGCCCTCAAGGCGGCGCCATTCGATGGCGGCGTCACTGTCGAAGATACCCTGACCAATCTGGTCGCGACGATCGGCGAGAATATGGGGCTCCGCCGCGCCGCCGCGCTTTCCGTCGGTAACGGGGTTGTTTCCAGCTACGTGCATAACGCCACGGCACCCGGGCTGGGCAAGATAGGCGTTTTGGTAGCTCTCGAATCCGAAGGCGATGCGGAAAAGCTCGACGCGCTTGGCAAGCAGCTTGCGATGCATGTCGCGGCGGCGGCACCGCAATGGTGCAGCGTGTCCGAAGTCGATGCCGATGCACTGGAGCGCGAACGTCAGGTCCTGATGGATCAGGCGCGTCAGTCCGGCAAACCCGACAACATCGTTGAAAAGATGGTCGAGGGCCGCTTGCGGAAATATTACGAAGAAGTCGTGCTTGAAGAGCAGGAGTTCGTTATCGACGGCGAATCCAAAATCAAGAAGGTACTGGAAAATGCCGCCGGCGATGTCGGCGCGCCGGTCCAGCTCGCCGGTTTCGCCCGGTTTGTTCTGGGCGAAGGCATTGAGCGGGACGAAGCCGATTTCGCGGCTGAGGTTGCCGCCGCGGCGCAAGGCTAAGAACCGCGATCATGCATGGCTGAGGGTTAAGCGGAAGATCACATGGACACGAATTCTGAGGAAATTGCTCATCGCCGGGTTTTGCTGAAGTTGTCCGGCGAAGGTTTGATGGGTGACCGGGAATTCGGTCTGGATACAACGACAATCGATCGTATCGCGGGTGAAATAAAAACCGTTCGTGATCTTGGTGTTCAGCTTTGCCTTGTCATCGGCGGTGGAAATATCTTTCGCGGTGTCGAGGCGGCCAGCCAGGGGCTGGAACGCGGGACGGCGGATTACATGGGTATGCTGGCGACGGTTATTAACGCGCTGGCGGTCCAGGGCGTGCTTGAAGGTGCCGGTATTCATACCCGCGTCTTGTCCGCCATTCCGATGGCCACGGTATGCGAGCCCTATATTCGCCGCCGCGCGATCCGCCATATGGAAAAAGGCCGCGTTGTTATTTTCGCGGCGGGGACCGGCAGCCCGTATTTCACCACCGATACCGCCGCGGCGCTTCGCGCGGTGGAAATGGGTTGTGATGCGCTTCTGAAAGGAACCCAGGTTGACGGCGTCTATTCCGCTGATCCGTTGAAGGTAAAAGACGCGGAACGGTATGACCGCCTGACCTATCGCGATGTTCTTGCCCGGGATTTGCGTGTCATGGATGCGTCCGCGATCGCGCTGTGCCGGGAAAACGCAATTCCGATTCTTGTGTTTTCGCTTCACAATCCGGGGGAATTTGCGAGAGTCCTCTTGAATAACGGTACGTTCACCGTGATCGAGGGAGAGGAGCAGGCTGATGTCGGAAGCTGATCTGAAGGATTTGAAGCGCCGTATGACCGGCGCTCTTGACGTATTGCATTCGGAACTTGCGGGATTGCGCACAGGGCGTGCGTCCGCCGGACTTCTCGAACCGATCAATGTCGAGGCTTATGGCCAATCCATGCCGATGAATCAGGTTGGCACCATCAGCGTCCCCGACGCACGGATGGTTACGGTCCAGGTATGGGACCAGGGGCTGGCGGCCGCAGTCGAAAAGGCTATCACCGAAGCGGGTTTGGGGCTGAACCCGCAGAGGGAAGGCACCCTGATCAGGGTGCCGATTCCGCAATTGACGGAAGAAAGGCGGATTGAACTCACCAAAGTTGCGCATAAATACGCAGAGCAGGCCAAAATCGCGGTCCGCAATGTTCGGCGCGACGGTATGGACGGTTTCAAGAAGCTCGAGCGGGAGGGGGATATCTCGCAGGATGAGCAGCGCGCGTGGGAAGATGACCTGCAAAAGCTGACCGACGAGAACGTGAGGCAAATCGACGAAGTGTTGGCAGCAAAAGAGCAAGAAATAATGCAGGTATAGTATGGAACCCATTCTCACAGAAACAGGATCGTGCCCGCCGCCGCCGGTTCATGTCGGCATTATCATGGACGGAAACGGTCGCTGGGCGCAGGCCAAGGGGTTACCCCGGGTGGCCGGACACCGCCAGGGGGCCGAATCCGTTCGTAGGGCCGTATCCGCTTCTGTGGAATTGGGTATTCGTTATTTGACGCTGTTCGGGTTTTCAAATGAAAACTGGAAGCGTCCGCAGTCCGAAGTTTCCGCCCTCATGGGGCTCTTGCGGCTTTATCTCAGACAGGAGATAGCCGAACTGGACCGCCAGGGTGTACGAATCAGATTCATCGGCGACCGGGAAAAGCTGGCCAGCGATATTGGTGCATTGATAGAGGGCGCGGAAGACAAAACCAGAAACAACGATACGCTGACCCTGACCATTGCGCTGAGTTACGGCGCG
>Ga0181578_10006407_pt1 | contig 10094 bp, 8 predicted proteins | sample 071ome_21_FD_148659 | JGI IMG/M metagenome (GOLD analysis project Ga0181578, IMG submission 148659) | Coastal salt marsh microbial communities from the Groves Creek Marsh, Skidaway Island, Georgia - 071401CT metaG (spades assembly) | ecosystem: Environmental > Aquatic > Marine > Intertidal zone... | reverse complement strand
ATTCCCGGCATCCGCTGCATCGTTCCTCTATTCTCCGTCTCGGTTATCTTGGCCCGCCCAATATTAACCCACGAAAGAGCGGTATAGAGGCATGTATGGCAGAACGGCGTTTTAACAAGGCTTGGGTCGTAGGCGGCAGCACCGGTATCGGCCGAGAGCTCTCCCTCGAACTCGCCCGACACGGGGTCGACGTCGTGATCAGCGCCCGTGGTGCGGCCTCGCTTGCCGAGGTTGTGAAAGCGGGCGAAGGCCTTTCCGGCACCATTCGGACCGTTGCGGTAGATGTCGCCGATCCAGCGGCGACCGCTGCGGCCCACCGAGAGGTTGCGGCCATGCTCGGTCAAATCGACCTCTGCGTGACCTGCGCCGCCACCTACACCCCGTTTGGCGCACGCGATTTCAGCGCGGAGACCTTCCGGCGCATTGTGGAGGTGAATCTCATGGGCACGGTACACGTTCTGGAAGCGGCAATGCCCGACATGATCGCGCGCCAATCAGGCCACCTCGCCGTTGTCTCCTCGGTGGCGGGCTATCGCGGACTTCCGGCGGCGTCGGCCTACGGCGCAACGAAAGCTGCGCTCATCAATATGTGCGAGTCGCTGAAATTCGACCTCGACCGGGCGGACGTTAAGCTGCAACTGGTGGACCCAGGATTCGTGGAAACACCGCTGACCGCCAACAACGACTTCAAGATGCCGTTTCTCATGAAGGCCGATGTCGCCGCACGTGCGTTCTACAAGGGCCTTTTGTCGGACCGCTTCGAAATCACTTTTCCAAAGCGCTTCGCCTGGCAAATGAAGTTCCTGCGGTGCCTACCGTATTCGGCGTACTTCCCGTTGATCCGTCGATCAACAAAGGTCCTGAGCTAGGCTTTGACAAGCGCAATCTGAAGGACGTCGATACCGCGCGCTCGGAAGCTTCCCTCGCAACTCGCCAGGTAGAACTCCCACAAGCGCCGGAACCTGTCGTCGAACCCCATGGTGCGAATGCGCGGCCACGCTTCGACGAATTTTTCGCGCCACTCGCCCAGCGTGCGTGCGTAGTGAGGCGCGAAGCCGTCGTCCTGCAGCCACTTCAGGCCGACCCGATGCGCATGTTCCCGCAACGCGCTGCGGCAGGGCAGCATGCCGCCCGGGAAAATGTAAGTTTGAATGAAGTCCGCGCGCCGCCTGTAGTGGGCGAAGTGATCGTCGTGGGTCGTGATGGCTTGTATGGCAACACGCCCCCCGCGACGCACGCATTGCGCGATGCGATCGAAATAGATCGGCCAATACGATTCGCCCACGGCCTCGATCATTTCGATGGAGACGACGTGATCGAACGACCCTTCGACATCGCGATAGTCGCAGAGGCGGATTTCCGCAAGATCCGAAAGGCCGGCACGCGCGATCCGCTGCTGGGCGAACTCGAACTGAGCAGGCGAGATCGTGATGCCCGTGACCGCCACGCCACGCCGGGCCGCAAACTCGGCAAACCCGCCCCAACCGCATCCGATCTCCAAAACCCGTTCGCCGGGCTTCGCCGCAATCAGATCGAGTAAGCGCGCGTACTTCGTCGACTGCGCCTCTTCCAGCAGTTCTGCATCTTCGGGATAGACCGCCGAGGAATAGGTCATCGACGGATCAAGCCACGCCGCGTAAAAATCGTTGCCCAAGTCGTAGTGCGCCGCGATGTTTCGGCGGCTGCCCGATTTTGTGTTGCTGCGTCGATTGTGACGAATGCGATCCGACACCCGTTGCCAAAACGTCCCGACCCGCCGGTTGAACGCGTTCCGGGTGACGAGTTCCACAAACGTGGGCAGATCCGAGCTTTCCCAGTCACCGTCCAAATAGGCTTCGGCAAAGCCAAGGCTGCCGCGAAAAATCAAACGACGAACAGCCCGCCATCGGTGCAACAGGATGGTTCCTTCCGGCCCGGTCTCGCGACCATGGATCGTGCCCTTCGCGCCGTTGGGCAGAACGTAGTGCAGCGTACCGGCGCGGAATTTCCGCTGGAATCCGCGAACGAATCGGCGGTACAGCCAGGGGATGTCATCCGGCCGTACGGCCGCGATATTGGGGGTGATTGTGGCGTCAGGCGTGTGCATCGAATTCTGCCGCTCCTATGGTCACCGAGAGAATACGCGAAGTTCCGGAGTTTGGATCATCGCAGGATGGACATTTGTAGCATCGGCGGCGTCTGCCGGGCCTTGAATGGAAATTTCGCCAATTGATTGTTCGGGTCTCTTGGCGACCGGGACGCCTTTCCGCCATAGCCGGAAAGCCTCCCAGTGGATCGCCACGATGACCTTGAGCGTCATGAGGGGATGCGCCAAAACGGCGCGTAGGAGGGCGCCATTGGTAAGGGCCCGTCGCCGTCCGTCGAACGTCGCAACGAGAACCTCGCCCTCGGAATCGAACTCGCGAATGGCAATGGCATAGCGATCGTCCGGTTCGCGGACTTTGAAGTCGTAACGATGGTCGACCGGATTGAACGGCGATACATAAAGCTTCTTGGCACAGGATTGAAAGATCGGACCTGGTTCACCGTTAGCGGAAACCGGCAGCAAATAGGAGTGACGGTCGCCGAACGTATTGCTGACCTCATGCAAGATCGCCTCAAGCGACCCATTGCTCGTATAGCAATAGTAGACACTCAGCGGATTGAAGACGTACCCCCAAAGACGGGGATAGCACTGAATGTAGATGGGCCCGTCGCCCGCGTACCCCGCGCTACGGAGATGACCGCGAATCCAATTCTTGAGATCACCCGATCCATCGCCATGGTCTTTTGCGTGAAAGCTTAGGACATTGAATCGGTCGACCGAGAAAAGCCTGAGTTTTCTCGCGGTCGTTTCCAGTTGGTCCAAGTTCAAGAAGAGCGAGAAGACCCGATACACGAACCGATGCCGCGCGGGTTTGAGGCGCGCATGCATAACCTTGCCGAGATAGAGACAGGGTTCCGGCAGAGCGGTCATGCCGCGGCCGTCTCTCGATACACGTAGCGCTCTGCGTCGACCGGCGCCCATGGCGTTTCGGCGCCGAGGGTCCGCGCCACACGAAATCCCGACTTGAGGCCGTCTTCGTGAAAGCCGAAGCCGCAATAGGCGCCGCAATACCACGTACTTCGCGCCCCCTGCACAGCCGTGAGCGCTTGCTGCGCAATGACCGTGTCGCGCGAGAACACCGGGTGCTCGTACTCGTAACGACCTAGAACCTTGTCGGGTGCAGGTTGCGTCCAAGGGTTCAACGACGCAAATAGCGGTATCCCTGGATCGATGTTCTGCAACCTGTTCATCCAATAGGTCACGGGCACCGGGCGGCTGGAATCCATGCCAGTCCGTGCCTGATAATTCCAACTCGACCAAGCGCCCTTTCGTGCAGGCATCTGCGCCGCATCCTGATGAAGCGTCACGGTACTGCGCGCATATTTGAACGGCGAAAGCGCCGCATGCTCGGCAGCGGTCCGATCCTCCCCCAAAATCTCCAATGTTTTGTCGGCATGGGTGGCAAAAACGACATGATCGAATTCTTGCTCGGCGGTATCAGTCCGAACCGTAGCCCCGCCGACCCCCCGCGTCACCGCGCGCACTGGGGCGCCGACGCGAATTTCTCCCGCGAAGTCGTCCGCCAACTTTTGCACGTAGGTGCGACTTCCACCCGTTACCGTGCGCCACTTCGGTCGATCGCGAAACCGCAACAGACCGTGTTCGTCGTAGAAACGAATGAAGTTGGCCGCATCGAATTCGAGAATTTGGTCGACCGGCGTCGACCAAATAGCCGAGGCCATCGGCAGGATATGAAGATACCAATAAGTCTCCGAGTACCCGCCTTGTTCGAGCAGCTCGCGCACCGTGAGGTCGGCTGCCGTCCCTTCCCTCTGCGCGCGCAGCGCATGTCGGTAAAACCGCACGATGTCGATCAGCATCCGCAAGAATTGCGGGCGCAAGAGATTGGCCGGTTGGCAAATCGGACCAGTTGGCAGCGGGCTAGCGTATTCGAACGTCCCACCATCGAGCGATACCGAAAACGACATGTCGCTCGGCTCGGTCGGCACTTTCAGCGTGTCGAAAAGCTCGATGAGGTTGGGGTAGTTAACGTTGTTGTAGACGATGAATCCGGTATCGACGGCAATCTTCCGATCGCCCAATGGGGCATCGACCGTGTGGCTGTGGCCGCCGAGCCGGTCCGCCGCCTCGAAAAGGGTGACGTGATGGTGCTTGGAGAGCGCCCACGCGCAGCCAAGGCCTGCGATACCGGCGCCCACCACGGCGATACGGGATCCGTTCCGACAACGGGACGGAGCAGAAAAATTCAAATTGCCAACCTCCGCCAGGGGTTCTAGCGGTCCGGGCCGCGCCTCTCAACCGCCAAATTAAATACCCCGGGGGCGCTCAGGCGGATGCCCGACCTACTGCCCAACTCCTGATAAGGACGAGCCCGGAGGTGGCATGCTCGAGACTGTTCCTGTCCCGATCTGGATGATCGTCCTGGTTGGGGTGATGGCCGCCTGGGCGACGTTGGACCGGCTCCTGATCCCCAGCGTGCGCTGGTACCTCCGCCGGCGGGTCAACCGAGTGATCAACGATCTCAACACGAGGTTGCAGCTTAGGATTGAGCCCTTCCGGCTCACGCGACGGGCGGTGCTGATTGATCGCCTCACATACGACCCGGAAATCATGAAAGCCGCCGAGGCCGAAGCGGAAGAGAGCGGCAAACCGCGCGAAGCCGTCGTCCGGGAGGTCGCTCGGTACGCCCGAGAAATCGTCCCGTCGTTCAATGCCTACGCCTATTTTCGAGTGGGCTATTGGCTGGCTCGGCAAGTGGCCCGTTCGCTCTACCGCGTTCGACTCGGCTACACCGACCCGGAGCGGATTTCTGCGGTACCGGAGAATGCTTCCGTGGTTTTCGTCATGAACCACCGCAGCAACATGGATTACGTTCTGGTTGGGTATCTAGCTGCATCAACCGCAGCGCTCAGCTACGCGGTGGGAGAATGGGCCAGAATCTGGCCTCTCCAAACGCTGATCCGAACCCTGGGCGCCTATTTCATTCGGCGGAAATCAGGCAGCCTGCTCTACCGCAAAGTCCTCGCACGTTATGTCCAAATGGCGACTGAGGGTGGCGTGGTGCAGGCTGTCTATCCGGAGGGTGGACTGAGCCGAGACGGCCGCTTGCGCGAGCCCCGCTTGGGACTTCTCTCCTGCATGGTGGGGGCGTTCGACCCAGCGAGCGGGCGTGACCTGATCTTCATCCCGGTCGGGATCAACTACGACCGGGTCCTCGAAGATCGAACGCTGTTGCGTTCGCTCGATAAAGAATTGCCCCGCATCGGCACTGGCTCTGCCCTAACCAAGGCGTTTGGTTTCCTCGGCCACCAAATCGGTCTTATCTTGCGCCACCGTTGGCATCGCTTCGGCTACGCCTGCGTCAATTTCGGCACGCCGATCTCTTTGACCGATTACCTCGCCAGAAGCGGCACCGAATTTGCCGACGAAGAGGCGTCCGAACGTTTCGACCAGATCGAAGCGCTCGGTCGCCACCTGATGGACGCCGTCGGTGCCGTCGTCCCGGTCACGCCGGTCGCGTTGGTGGCCACCGTCCTTTTGACCAGGGACGACCAACCGGTCAGCGAGATCAAGATCAAGGCCTCAGTCTTCGATCTGATGAAATCACTCGAAGCGCAGGGGGTTCAAGTTTATCTGTCGCGGGCCGACCGCGACTACGCCGTCGGCGTCGGGCTACGCATGCTCTTGCTTCGTCATATGGTGCTGGAAACGGACGGCCTATACCGAATCAATCCGGACGACCGTCAACTCGTTGCGTATTATGCAAATGCCATCGCGCATTTGCCGGGAGTGGGCGCGGAAAACGACCGCAGTGGCTAGAGCGCCGCGCGGCGGTCGAGGGACTTGGTAGCCGTTTCGTCGGCACCCAACGCTCGCGCCACATGGGCAAGGACATGGTCCGGCCGGGATGCGCCGCAGGAAAAAATATCCAGCGCGATGTATCCGTATTCGGGATAGCTGTGAAACGCCGCATGACTTTCGGAGAGAATGTAGAACCCGGTAACGCCCGAATCCTCGCCAGGGAACTTGTAACTCTGCGCTCCCAAGATGGTGAAGGCTTGCGCCTCAAGCGCTTCTTTCAGAACCGTCATCAGGTGGTCTTCGTCCATCAACAGACTCGGATCGATGCCGGAAAGATCGCCCACTACATGGGTCCCAATGTCGATTTGCCCCGACGTCGCCGGTGCCGCGAATTTGAGAGCTTCCAATTTTTCCTCCCCAGTGGCGCGGTGGATGCCAGCCAGTCCAAGAAAGGCGATGCCGCCAGATGATCCAAAACTACGAGAGACGCCCCCACTGGACGTGGACGAGCGCCTCTGCGGAAAAGCGAAATAGAGGCTTCTGACAATCAGCGCAACAAGATTCTACGCCTCGGAGAACCCCGCACCCCGGCGACGAAAACCCACGGCCGGGTTCAAGAGCCTATGGCGAGAAATCCTCTGCAAATGTGCGCAATTCGGCGAGCAGCTGGGGGTCGGTCAGGATACGCGGCACTTTGTTTTGGCCGCCGAGTTTGCCGCGCGCTGTCATCCATGACCTGAACATGCCGGAGGCGCCCACGACGAGTTGGGGGCGCCCGACACCGAAGTCGCCCGATCGATGGGCGCGATAGTCGTCGTTCTCTTCCTGGAGGGCCGCGTCGACCAAAGCCGTGAAGCGATCGGGGTCCGGCTGGCGGCTTTCGAACTCGGCAACAACTACGTGATGCCCCTTGGCGTGTCCGTCGCGCGGGAAGACGGCGCCGACGGCATAGTCGACAACGGCGCACTCCGTCGCACGACACGCCGCCGATATTGCCCGGTCCAGTTCGGAAACGATGACATGTTCGCCGAACGCCGACAGCATTTGGGCGGTGCGCCCCGTTACAACGATTCGCGCGTTGGCCCGATCGACGAACCGAACGGTATCTCCCACGAGGTAGGACCAAAGCCCGGCGCAGGTCGTCACGGCGATCGCGTAGTCGACACCTTCTTCGATATCGTCGATCCAATAACGCCTCGGTGCTGGCGACTCCAAGTCGGTGACAGGCACGAATTCGAAGAAAATGCCGTGATCGAGACAAAGACGGAGCCCGTCATCGGGACCGGCGTCGGCGATCGCAATGAACCCCTCGCTCGCCGGATAGACCTCGCGCACATCCGTCGACATCCCGGCGCACAATCTTTCAACGTGGGTCCGATAAGGTTCGAAACTAACCCCGCCGTGCACCAGAAGGTCGAGGTCCGGATACACGTCGGCCAACCTCGCGCCGCGCGCGTTTTTCAAGACTTGGTCGAGAAACAGCACCAGCCAACTTGTGGTGCCGCCGACGACGCGAATGGTCTTCTGCCGCGAGCGGGCGGCAATAAGGGCCATTTTCTCTTCCCAATCCTGGATGCGGCCGATGTCCGGCGGCGGAAAGAAGCGCGACCGGGCATACCAAGGCACCGAGGCCGCCATGATCCCGCTCAGGTCCCCACTGCTGACACCGGGCGCCTCCTCGGTCAGTTGGGTCGACCCACTCAGCATCATGCTCTTGCCGGCAAGGAGTCGGCTTTCTGGATTGGCCCGCAAATGAAATGCGTAAATGTCGACCGCGGCGCGCCGGTTGCTCCGCAACATTTCCCTACTGACCGGGATGTACTTGCTCCGCCCCGACGATGTGCCCGAGGTCAACGCGAAATAGGGAATGTGGCCCGGCCAGGTAACGTCAACCAGATTGGGAAATGAGCCCGCCCAATAACCCGACCAAAACTCTTCAAAATCGCTTAACGGCACCCGGTGCTGAAAATCGGCGACATCGCCAATGCGCGAAAACCCGTGGTCATGTCCAAAACGCGTGTTACGTGCGCGATGCACGAGTTTACGCAGCGTCCTGCGCTGGATCATTGCGGCATCAAACGTTTGCAGCCCATTGAGTCGGTATCGTGCAAATGCGCACAAGAGGGGCGTCGCATCAAACACCGTGGTCAACCGGTAGGGTCGACGAACTTGAACACTTCTTCGGCAAACCGCTCCGGGTCTGTCCAGCACAGCTGCGGCTGCGCATTGGGAACGTACAATTCGCGGGCGCCATGCACGAGGCTGGCGGCGTCGCTGTTCTCTGGCGACAACTTGTCATGCTCCGCGCTGATGAAGAGGGCCGGTACATCCAAGGCGCGTAATGCAGTGGCCAAGTCGTATTTGGCGACCGCCAATAGGCCCCAATTGAACCGGTCGTACACGCGGACGGTTTCCGCCACCGCCATTTGCACCTGGTCAAGATCGTTGCCGGGTCCGTAGTTTTCCATGCGGCTGTCCCAGACCTGTTGGACGTGGGCCCCGCTGGCTTCGAGGTTCGGTTCGCCGAGGTTTTCGGCAAACATCTTCAGCCGCGAATCGCTCAGAAGAGGCGTCCCCGACAAAACGAGATGGCTTGCGCGCTTGCCCAATTGGTGCGCGACCTCGACCGCGATCGCCGCGCCGGTGGCGAATCCGCAAACCGCCACGCGATCCAGACCGATGGCATCCATCGCGGCCACCAGCTGCGCCGCATAACCCTCGAGAGTCGGCGGACCGGGAATAAGAGGCGTTGATGCGCCGTATCCCGGCGTATCGAAGGCGAATGCCCGAAGCCGCGCACCGAGCAGCGGCAAGGCGCGCTCGTACATGCGCGAGGACAGAGGCGTTTGATGGAAACATACCAGGGCGCCACCGGTTCGGCCGCTCGACCGGTAATGGACCTGCCCACCATTCACATCGACGTAGGCATAACGGATTTGTTGTTGTGTCATCCGCCCAGCGTGTCACCCAAACACCAGCCGGTGCAAGGGCCTTAACTCGGCTGAAGCCGGTCCATACGCTCCGCGATCGCGGTCACGATGCCGTCGTGCTTGAGCCCCTCTAGGCGGGCCTTATGCATCGAGGTGTAGGCGACTTGCACCCCCGTGAGGTCGGCATTAGTCAGGTCGGTCTTGACGAGCTTGGTACCTTTTCCGTCGCGTCGCTGCTGAACGACCGGCTCCATCCGAACGCTGGTGAGGACAGCCCCACACATCGAAACACCTGACATCTTCGTTCCCGACAAATCCGTCCGGGACAAGTACGCGCCGTCCATTTTTGCATTGCTGAGGTTCGCAGAAACGAACTCGGTATCGCTCAAATTCGCGCCCGACAGATTGGCACCACTTAAGTCCGCCCCCGAGAGAAAGGCATGCGATAGATCGACCCCCTGCAGGTAGGCGCCGGAAAGCTCCGCGCGTCTCCCTTTGCGTCCATCTGAATCGGACCATAAAGCGTGTTGACGTAACGTGTCCCTTAGAGTCGGGGTCCATTCGGCAGATGCCACGCTCACTTTGGCGCCGACGAAGTCGACGCTCGTCAACCGAACATCAGACAGAACGGCGCCTCTCATATTCGCCCCTTCCAGCCGAGCGAAGTTTAGGTTCGCCCGATTGAGATCGGCGCCGACCATTTTGGCGTTCTGTAGCTTTGCCGCTTCCAAGTTCGCCCGACACAGATCGGCCCCCGTGAGGTCGACGCTCCGCCCTTTGTCCTCAGTGGTTTTCTCAACCGTAAAGTCGCTTTTTCCGCTGCTTCTCGGCTGCTGTTGGTCAATAACCAGCGCGCCGGGACGCAGATCCGCTTCCTTAAGGTTGGCGTCACGCAGCACGGTCTCGGACAGTCGGGCGCCACGCAAGTCGGCCCGGTGAAGGTTGGCGCCACGCAGTTCGGCATTTCCGAAATCGGCCGCGAATAGATCGGCAAAGGAAAAGTCGGCGTTGACGAACCGGCATCCACGAAAACTGACGCCTGTCAGTTTTGCTTCTCTGAGATTTAAGTTCGTCAGACGTAATCCGGAAAGGTTGCAGTTCGTCAGGACCGCACGTTTTCCACCACTTTGTCGGTTCAAGAACCGATCATGGCGACGCAGCATGTCGACGAAATCTTGCGGGGTCATGGTGCCTACAGCCCAAGCGCGCCCGCCGAGGCGCCGCTGTGCACGGCGGTGATAAGTGACGTAAGGCCAAGGCTAGCAATCGCGATCGCAACAAGCTTCGTGATGACCCAACCGGCCGGAGGAATAATT
>Ga0181578_10006402_pt1 | contig 10099 bp, 8 predicted proteins | sample 071ome_21_FD_148659 | JGI IMG/M metagenome (GOLD analysis project Ga0181578, IMG submission 148659) | Coastal salt marsh microbial communities from the Groves Creek Marsh, Skidaway Island, Georgia - 071401CT metaG (spades assembly) | ecosystem: Environmental > Aquatic > Marine > Intertidal zone... | reverse complement strand
GCACGGGATCACGGTGACGGTGGGCCTCAGCCACAACAAGTTCCTCGCCAAACTCGCCTCGGGCCTGAACAAACCGCACGGGTTCACGGTCATCGGCCGGGAGGAAACGGTATCGTTTCTCGCCGATCAGCCGGTATCCCGCATCTGGGGCGTGGGCAGGGTATTTCAGAAACGGCTCGAGCGGGACGGCATCACGCGGATCGGCCAGCTACAGGGCTACGAAGAGACGGAACTCGCGCGCCGCTACGGCGAGATCGGCGGTCGCCTGGCCCGCCTTTCCCACGGCCGCGACAATCGCAAGGTGGTGCCCGGCAGCGGCCGCAAGAGCCTGTCCAGCGAGACCACGTTCGGCGCGGACATCGCCGATGCCGGGGAGCTTAAACGCATTCTGTGGCGTCAGACCGAAAAGGTCTCGGCCGGCGTAAAAAAGGAAGAGATCGGCGGACGCACGGTGACGCTGAAACTGAAAACCGCCCGCTTCGCCATCCGCACCCGGTCGCGCACGCTGCCGCATCCGACGCAGCTCGCCGACGTTATTTTCGCCGCCGCGGCGCCCCTGCTGGAAAAGGAAGCGGACGGCACGCCGTACCGGCTGCTGGGTGTGGGATTATCCGAGTTCGAACCCGCGGATCGCTGCGATCCGATCGACCTGGCGGACCCCGATTCGCAACGGCGCAAGCAGGTCGAAACCGCGGTCGACGACTTGCGCGCGCGATTCGGCACCGATGCGATCGGCAAAGGCCGCATGCTGGATGGGTGAAGGCCTGAAGCTGCCCCGTCAGTGAGAGGCGTAGGAAAAACCCGAATCTATCCGGGCGAGTTTGGCCATCAGATACTCGATGTTGTCGTCGCCCATGGCTTCGTCCGGATTTTCGAAGTTGGTAATAATCCGTTCGATCATGCGGCGCTGGAACCGCTCGCGATCACCGTCTTCGCCGTCGTATTCGGTTTCGCCCGCAACCTGAATCGCCGCCAGGAAAGCCGGGCGCAGGGATTTCGGCATCTCGGCCTTGTCGAGCAGACCGGTGATTTGCGACTGGTCGCCGCGCATCAGGGCTTCGCGTGTGCTGGACAACGGAATCCGCGACCGCACTGCCAGACTGCCTTCGAAGAAATCCATATCGCCCATGCAGATCGCGCGCAGCATTATCGTCGGAGTCAGCCGGTCATTCTGGTACAGATGCACGATCAAACGCCGGAAATCGGCAGGATCGTGATCCTGTCCGATCAGGCCCAGCGTCGCTTTTTCCCGCGACTGCAGAATCAGATCGCTGACCTGATCGCTGGGCAGTTCGTGTCGTAGCATCAGTTCTTCGCCCAGTTTCTCGGATACCATGGACACCAGTCGCTCCGATACTTCCATGGGCAGCCGCGACCGGCTGATCAGAGAAGACTGGATCATTTCGCTTTCCTGGAATTCGTCCAGGACGCGTTGCATGGACACCGTGGAGATTTTCGCGCCGTCATTGGCGACAAGCGTCCCGACGACGGCCTCGTTACGGGTGTCGATCAGCGCATCGGACAGGTTTTCCGACACCACAGCCCGCGAAGCGATGGCTTTCTGTTTTTCCTCTCCGGTGCTCTCGACGATATTGATCAGGTCTTCATCGGTCAGGACGGACGAGTACTGGAGGATGGGTTTGGACACCGCTGCGACATCGTCCGCCAGGGTGACGGCGATATCGTGGGGCAGAAATTCGCAATCTTTCAGGTTCGCGGACAGGGCGGCACGCACGCGTTCTTCCGCGTCGCGGCACATCAGGGAGAAAATCTCCTCGGCAAGTTTTTTTTCCTGTTCGCCGAAATCGGCCGACCCGCCGTAATGGGTCGCAATCTTGGCTGCGGCATCCGCCCGGACCTCTCCGGACGGATCCTGTAAAAGTCTCTCGACATCGGCTCTCGACACCTTATCGGTCATTCAACGACAATCCCCAATGATCCGCGGCGCGAAACGCGCATGGCGGAATTTCGCGGATTAATTGTGCCGAAAAGACGTTAACGCGGCCTTAAGCCGATTATTCCATCTTCACGAGGATTTGACGGCGCAACCGTCCACGTCGGTGATTTCATCGATTGACCTGCCGATATGCGATCTTAAATCTTGGCCGAAGCTAAAAAAATGTCTGGAACATGTTATGAAAAAGTTTGTGTCGACCTTTGCAGCTGCCGCAATTGTATTCGTAGTTTCAATTGGTTATGCCAATGCAGCAGATGTTAAAAAAGGCAAACGCGTATTCAACAAGTGCAAGGCCTGTCATACGCTGGTCGAGAACAAGCACCGCATCGGCCCCAGCCTGCACGGCATTTTCGGGCGCACGGCCGGGACGACGGAAAAATACAAATATTCCAAGGCGATGAAGAATGCCGGTGCCGGCGGGCTCGTCTGGAATGAAAAGACGCTGGCGGAATACCTCGCCAAGCCGCGCTCCTTCGTCAAAGGCACCAAAATGACCTTCGCCGGCATCAAAAAGCCGACCGATATGGAAAATCTGATGGCTTTCCTGAAAGAAGCCTCGAAATAGGGCTTCAGCCCTTCGCCGCCAGCGCTGCCTGCACGGCGGCGATCTGATCGTCTATCGACACATCGACGAGGGCCGTGATTTCCAGATCGCGGTCCTCGTAGGCGTTTTCGGTGTCTTTGGCGGCAGCCCATTCTTTCACACGGGCATCACGGGCCCGGATCAGTTCAACCGCCTGCGGATGAAACAGCTTTAGAACCGCGGTGATCCACCGGTTCACCGGCCAGGATGGCTGCGCGTGATCGATGTCGAACAGATCGATCATTTTGCAGACATCGTCGGCGCGGTACCAGGTTTCGCCGGTCACCCAGCGGTTGGTCGAAAACAGGCGTATCGGCAGGCCCGTCGGATCCATGGATACGGCGATCAGGTGCGACAGGTCGTCGTTCCGGTCCGCCGGTTTCTCGTAATCGGGCAATGCCACGGGCCGTATTCCGTCGGGAATTCCGTTCGCCCGCAGGAACGTGTGGAAATGTCCGTGTTCACCGCTGCGCAGTTCCTGCGGATGGGCGTGATAGTAAAACTGGGCATGCGACACGTGGTCGTAGACGTCGCCTGTCGGGTAGTGGTCCCATTCGAAGAAGGTTTCATGACCTTTCAGCAGTTCGCCGACGATGTTGTCGCCGGTCTTCGACAGGACGCGAATGCATTCCACCGCGTCAACGCCGGCGGCGAGCATCGATTCCAGACGGGCTCTCGGCAGGCGGGAAAAGTCGATGGTGATTTCGGGATAGCTGTCTGGGTCGCGCGGCACGGTCGTATCGCTCCGGAAGTTCTGTTGTAAAATAGTCTATCCACGGGAAAGAACGACCCTGAAACGATAAAATCGCCGTGAACTGTGGAAGCTATTCTTCACGGACCAGCCGAAACCCGATCAGGATATGTCTCAATCCCTCGGGACGGTCGTGCCGTGCAGCGGGACGGCAGACCCCGCATCCTTTGTCGTCCCAGGAACCGCCCTTGACGACGTATCGGCCTGCCCGCCCGGGCGTCGCCGTCCACTCAAACACCTGCCCGGCGGCATCCTGCATGCCATAAGGGCTTTGGCCCGATGGAAACGAGCGCACCGGTACCGTGTCGAAAGGTCCGGCATCGTGACTGTTCAACCGCGATGCCTCGAACCTGTCGCCCCAGGGAAAGCGCCGGCCGTCGGTCCCGCGGGCCGCCTTTTCCCATTCGGCTTCCGTCGGCAGACGCCAGGTTCGGCCCGTCTCGGCCGACAGCCACGCTGCAAAGGCGGCCGCATCGGCGTGCGATACCAGCACCACGGGGTGATCTGCCCGGCCCGCCGGAAAGGCGCCGTCTTTCCATGCGTATCGCCGCGTACGCTGCCAGGGGTGGATTAGTCCGTATGATTTCCAGGTCGACCGGTCGACATCGGGCGCGGGACGCCTGGCGGCTCGAACGAACGCCGCGTATTGCGCGTTGGTGACAGGGGAAACGGCAATCCGGTAGGCGGGCAGCGTGTGCCTGCCCTTCGCGAGCTCTCCGGCGTACCAGCGCCCGTTACGAGTGGCAGAATACCCGTAGGCCTTTTCGTCAATAGCGTAGCCGTATTCGCGTTCCGACGCATCGGACCCCCGGACATAAGGTCCCGCGGGAATAGGCACCGTCTCGAGTACCGGAGCCGTATCGCCGGCATAGGCGGGTGGTCCTGCAAATAACGCAGCGACGAACATTGCCGCCAGGCCGGTTGTCGGAAAAATACGAAGCGGACGCATCGTCCGGCAGTTTAGCGCGCTACCGGCCGCCCCGGAATCACATGCCGGTGATCGCAGTCGCGTCTACCGCACCACCAGCACGGATTTCGACGAATGACGCACCACACGGGCGGCGTTGGGGCCGAGCAGGTAGTCCTGCAGTTCCGGCCGGTGCGACCCCATAACGATCAGATCCGCGCCGATGTCTTCGGCCGTGTCGATGATCGTCTTGTAGATCGTGCCGTCGGCGACGATATGCTGCAGCTTGATGCCGTCGGGGACGCGGTCCGCGACGAATTTGTGAAGCACCTCGTTGGCGTTATCCATCATTTTATCTTCGTGATCGTCGGGGAAGAACTGCGCGACCATCGACGAGCTGAAATCCGGCATGACGGTCATGACATGAAGGGTCGAGCCGAATGCCTGGCAGTACTCGATCGCCGTCGGCAAAGCCTTCGCCCAGGAACTCTCGTTTCCCAGATCGACCGGCAAAAGAATGTCGGAATACATGTCTCTCTCCCCCTATGCGGCGGCCCGCTGCGCCAACCGCTCGGTGCGCCGGCGCCGCTGCAGCATCCAGATCAGCCCCAGCAGAACGATCGCCGGGATGTAGAAAATTTGTTTCGGCATGCGCTCGCGGGGCGCCTCTGCCGACTGGATGACCATGTCGAATTCCAGTTTGGCGGTCTTGGCCGCCGTATCATTACCCTCTTCGTCTGCCTGGATCACGTCGTCGATCACAACCTTGCCGTCGTTCTCGACAATTTTGATGCCTGCGAACTCCAGTCGTTTTTCGCCACCCGCTTTCGGACCGAGAGGCAAGACCACCGTGGTTTCGACATCCGCGCCTTCCGCGTTCTGACCGACGACGAACACCCGTAGTTCGGACCCGGCGGGCTGTGCTTCGGCCACCTGGACGAGGCTTTTGGGATCGGCGGGCTCGAACGGCGCCTGCACCTGGTCGAGCCAGAAACCGGGCCGGAACAGCGTGAACGCGATCAGTATCAGCAGAACCGATTCCCGAGCTTTGCTGCGGGCGATGAAAAAGCCCTGCGTGCCGGCGGCGAAGATCAGCATCGCCGCCGTGGCCACAATGAACACCGCGATACCATCCACCCAGCCGACATCGATCAGCAGAAGGTCGGTGTTGAAGATAAACAGGAACGGCAGGATGACCGTCCGCAGCGAATAGAAGAACGCCGTGAAACCGGTTTTGATCGGATCGCCGCCGGACACGGCTGCCGCCGCAAACGACGCAAGTCCCACCGGTGGCGTCACATCCGCCATGATGCCGAAATAGAACACGAACATATGCACAGCGATCAACGGCACGATCAGCCCGTTGGCGGCGCCGAGTTCGACCACAACGCCCGCCATCAGCGACGACACGACAATGTAATTGGCCGTCGTCGGCAGCCCCATACCGAGAATCAGGCTGATGACGGCGACCAGAATCAGCATGACGATCAGGTAGCCGCCGGACAGCACTTCGACGAATTCAGTCATCACCTGGCCGATGCCGGTCAGGGTGACGGTGCCGACGATGATGCCGGCTGCGGCGGTAGCGACGCCGATGCCGATCATGTTGCGCGCACCGACAATCAGGCCATCGATCAATTCGTCCCAGCCGCGTCTGAATGCGGCGGATGTGTCGGCGGTTTTCCGGAACATCGCTTTCAGCGGGTGCTGGGTGATCAGAATGAACAACATCAGCGCACTGGCCCAGAAGGCCGACAGCCCCGGCGACTTGCGTTCCACTATCAGGAACCAGATGAGCACGACGATCGGCAAAATGTAGTGCAGACCGGTCTTGAAGGTCGGCATGAATTCCGGCAGCGAGACGATTTCCGCGTTGGGATCGTCCATTTCCAGGTCCGGGCTTTTCGTCGCGAACCAGATCAGCGCGACGTAAATAATCAGGACGGCGATCGCCAGGATGCCGCCCGAGACATCGCCGAACACCGACTTGATGCCGAGGATGCCGTAATAGGCGATGCCGGCGAGGATCAGGATCGACGATGTCGAAATACCGGCACCCACCAGCCGCATCATCGCCGTTTTCTCCGCGCCCGGTTTGGGCAGGCCTTCCATCTCGTTCTTCAGCGCTTCGAGATGCACGATGTACAGAAGCGCGATGTAGGAAATAACCGCCGGCAGAAATGCGTGGGTGATGACTTCGAGATACGAAATGCCGACATATTCGACCATGAGAAACGCCGCTGCCCCCATGACCGGCGGCATAATCTGCCCGTTGACCGAGGACGCGACCTCGACCGACCCACCCTGCTCCGGCGTGAAGCCGACGCGCTTCATCAGCGGAATGGTGAACGTGCCCGTGGTCACGACGTTGGCGATCGACGAGCCAGAGATCAGTCCGGTCATCGCGGAGGCAAGAACGGCCGCCTTGGCGGGTCCGCCGCGCAGATGGCCGAGCAGCGAGAACGCGACCTTGATGAAGTAATTGCCGGCCCCTGCCTTATCGAGTAGCGAGCCGAACAGCACGAAAAGGAACACGAAACTGGTCGAAACGCCCAGCGCGATACCGTACACGCCTTCGGTCGTCAGCCACTGGTGACTCATCGCCTTGGCAAAGGACGCGCCTTTCCAGCGGATGGCTTCTGGCACAACGGCGCTGTCGCCGAAGAACACATATGCGAGAAAAACCAGCGCGACGATCATCAGCGGCGGTCCCAGCGCCCGGCGCGTGGCTTCCAGTAGGGCGACCAGCCCGATACCGGCGATCCACAGATCCATTTCGATGGGCGCGCCAGGGCGTTCCGACAGTTCGCCGTAAAACAGGAACAGGTAGGCAGCCGCGAACGCGCCGACTAGCGCGAACACCCAGTCTTGCAGCGGGATGCGGTCGCGCGGCGAACGTTTCAGGGCGGGATATGCTGCGAAGGCCAGAAAGATCGCGAAGGCCAGATGGATCGACCGGGTTTCGGTGTTGTTCAGAACCGGGATGATATCGGTGACCATGAACGGCAGCGGCGACGCAATCCACAGTTGGAACAGCGACCATGCCAGCGCCACGCCGGCAAGCAGCTTCGCCACGCTGCCGCCCGGATTACGGGCGCCGGTATCCGTGGAAGCTACAAGATCCTGCAGCTCCTCATCCGCCATTTGCATGGTAGATTGATCCTGATCGGCGATGGTGCACCCTCGCGCTTCCCGGCATAGAGTGGCCGGGTTTGTTATATATCTTTTGTCTCCGCGGTCTTTGCCGCTTTCCGGGGAGAGTCCGGGGGAGGCGGCGACGCCTCCCCCGTCGTCGTCAGGCGGATATTACATCCAGCCCTTTTCCTTGTAGTACTTCGCGGCACCGACATGCAGCGGCGCGGAAAGACCGTCCTTGATCATTTCCGATTCCTTCAGCTTACGGAACGCCGGATGAAGCTTCTTGAAGCGGTCGAAGTTTTCGAACACCGCTTTCACGACTTCGTAGACGACCTTGTCGGCAACCTTGGTCGAGCTGACGAAGGTGGCGCCGACGCCGAAGGTCTGCGTGTCGTTGGGCGAACCGGTGTACATACCGCCCGGAATGGTGGCCTTGCGGTAGAACGAATTCTTCTTGACGAGGGCATCAACGGCCGGGCCTGTGACGTTGACCAGGACCGATGAGCAGGACGTGGTGGCTTCCTTGATCGAACCGGACGGATGACCGACCGTGAAGACCATGGCGTCGATCTTGTTGTCGCACAGCGCCTGGCTCTGTTCGGCGGATTTCAGCTCGGAGGCAAGCTTGAAAACGCTCTTGTCCCAGCCCATTTCGCCCATCAGGACTTCCATGGTGCCGCGCTGACCGGAACCGGGGTTGCCGATGTTGACACGCTTGCCCTTGAGGTCGCCGAAATTCTTGATCCCTGCATCTGCTCGGGCGACGACGGTAAAGGGTTCCGGATGAACCGAGAACACGGCCCGCAGGTCTTTATATGCGCCGGCGTCCTTGAACTTGGAGGTACCGTTATAGGCATGATACTGCCAATCCGACTGGGCGACGCCGAAATCGAGTTCGCCGGCCTTGATGGTGTTAATGTTGTATAGCGAGCCACCCGTGGATTCGACCGAGCAGCGGATGTTGTGATCCTTGCGGCCCCGGTTGACCAGTCGGCAGATCGCGCCGCCGGTCGGATAGTAGACGCCGGTCACACCGCCGGTGCCGATGGAAATGAACTGCTGCTGCGCAACGGCAGTACCGCTGGTGGCAACGCTGTATGTCCCTGCCGCGATGACGGCGGCGGACAGACTGATCACGAGTTTTTTCATATCTGATGTGTCTCCCTTTGCGTAATCCGGTTTTCTGCGGGTTTGCCGGAAAACCACGACCGGTCCCGACCATTGGAAACCGGCGGTTAAACGCGTTCGCGTCGTTGTGGACCATGAGCCCGGTCGGCTCACAACCTGTATCCAAGAATGCCCATCCGAAACCGCGGCGTCAACGCGGCATCCGCACTGCAACGACCCTAAACAATTGTATTGTTTAGATTTCTAACTTTCTGTTCCGTGCCGGATCAGGGGGTCGAGGCGTCGATGGCGGCGCTCAATCGATCGACGATTATGCCAATATGCCCGCTCTTCAGGATGTAGGGCGGTGCCAGCAGAATGTGGGTACCTCGGCTGCCATCGATCGTGCCGCCCATGGGATAAATCATCAGACCTGCGGCCATGGCGTTGGCCTTTATCGCCCCGGCCAGCGCCGCGCCGCCGTCGAATGGCTTTTTGGTCTCCCGGTCGCGAACGATTTCAAGGCCGATAAACAGCCCCCGTCCCCGAATATCGCCGATATGGGGATGCTGGCCGAACCGCTCTTCGAGCGCCGCGCGCAGTTCCGCGCCTCTGTCCCGCACGTTTGCGAGCAAATCGCGTTCCTCGATGGCGTTTACAACCGCGAGCGAAGCGGCGCACGCAGTCGGATGAGCCATATAGGTATGGCCGTGCTGGAAAAAACCGCTGCCGCCGCGAAACGCGTCGAACAGATGCACGCCGACCATCACCGCCCCGATCGGCTGATATCCCGCCCCCAACCCCTTCGCCATCGTCAGGATGTCGGGTGCGATGTCGTCCTGTTCGCAGGCGAACATGGTCCCCGTGCGCCCTGTTCCGCACATGACTTCGTCGAGGATCAGCAGGATGCCGTGCCGGTCGCATATTTCGCGGATGCGTTTGAAGTATCCTGGCGTCGGCGGCACCGCGCCGGATGTCGCCCCGACAACGGTTTCTGCGATGAAGGCAATCACGTTCTCGGCGCCGAGTTCCGAAATCTTCTCGTCCAGTTCGTCTGCGACCCTTATGCCGTATGCTTCCGACGGTTCATCCGGCTCCCGGTCCCGGTACTCGTAGCATGGCGCGATATGATGCGTTTCGAACAGCAGCGGCTCGAACTGCGCGCGCCGCCACTGGTTGCCTCCTGCCGCCAGCGCCCCCAGCGTATTACCATGATAACTCTGCCGGCGGGAGATGATGTGCCGCCGCTCGGGTTCTCCTTTTTCGACGAAATACTGGCGCGCCATCTTCAGCGCCGTTTCCGTCGCCTCCGATCCGCCGGATGTGAAGTAGACACGCGACAGGTTTCCGGGCGCCATGGCCGTCAGCCGGTCGGCCAGCTGTTCCGCCACATCGGACGTGTAGAAGGCGGTGTGTGCGAACGGGATGAGATCGAGCTGGTCGACGATCGCGCGTTTGACGCTCTCGTCCGAATGACCGAGACACGAAACGGCGGCGCCCCCGCACGCATCGAGGTATTCGTTGCCGTCTTTGTCATAGACAAACATGCCGTCGCCCCGGGCAACGACCGGCAGGGTCGATTTCGGGAACCGGTGAAAGACGTGTTCCATGTCAGGTGTCCGTTGGCGCGAGGTTGACGATTGGTTAGGATGACAT
>Ga0181578_10006395_pt1 | contig 10104 bp, 4 predicted proteins | sample 071ome_21_FD_148659 | JGI IMG/M metagenome (GOLD analysis project Ga0181578, IMG submission 148659) | Coastal salt marsh microbial communities from the Groves Creek Marsh, Skidaway Island, Georgia - 071401CT metaG (spades assembly) | ecosystem: Environmental > Aquatic > Marine > Intertidal zone... | reverse complement strand
ATCGACATGTACAGCCAGGCCGGCATACGTGTGGATGCCTCAACTCCCAACTCGAACGTTCGCTCGGTTACAGTGCCCCTCGGCACGTGGGAATGGTACGCTTCGAAAGCGGGGTACAGCGAGGCAAGTGGGGGTGCGCAACTGACAGCCGGCACCTCCTCGCCCTACATCGCCGATGTGTACCTCGAGCGCATTCCTGTTCGCCTTTCAGCGCAGCTCAATGCCAATGGTGGCCCGGCGCTCAAGGATGTCACACTGACACTGGTATCCACGGACGGCAGGCTTACGTTCACCCCACAGGTCAGCGTTGCCGGGAGTACGATGGAGGCCTTGCTGGACAGCCGTGTTCCGGGTCGCACCTATGACATGATCGTCGCTATTCCCGGCTATGAAACCATTGAAACCGAGGTCCGGATTCCGACGGGCACGGACCGTTTACAGCTCGATCCGATTGACTTGCAGCCCTCGGTTGTACGCATTGAGGGTCGTTTGGTGAATGATGCGGGTGAGCCCGTTCCCTATTCGTATGTAGTCGGTCTGCAACAGGATGATGCAGGAGGCATCCAACGGCAGCGAGCCCGTTCGTCTCAGGATGGATCATTTTCGATGATTCTTTCGGCGGGCACCATGACCCTGCGCAACGCGAATGCCATTTATTTTGCCGAGGACCTTGAACTCGTCGGTTCGGCTGGCGAGACCCTTTCGCCGACCCTTGTGTTGTCTCCCAAGCCGCTTCGCCTCTCCGGCACTGTGTATTTCGACGACAGCACCGAGGACGTGGCCGGGCTGTCGCTCATTTCGGATTTTGAGGTGGTGCTGACGCCGCAGACGGGCAATCCGATCGTTCTTCAGCCATCGCGTCGTGGATTCTTTGAGGTCACACTGCCAAGCACCTTGCCTGCGCGTTACGATGTCCAGATTACCGAGTTGGTCACAGGAACCCGCATCACGTCGCCGCCCCAGGATGTATCCTTTCATGTTCAGGGTCAACAGCGACAATTGGCCTTCATTTTACCGCGTGAGGAGGCCACGGCAACCGTGTCCGGAAGGATATTGGATTACGAAAACGGGGAGCCTCTACCCGGCGCACGTGTGATAGCCCGCCGTAAGGTCGGTCCTTCGTGGGTGTGGATGCGTCTTGGGACAACGACTGATCAGGATGGTCGCTATGTGCTGCGCCTGCCTGCGCGCACTCCCCAATCCTACAGGATTTCGGTCTCGGTTGCGGGTCACTATGTGTTGAATCAGGACCAGGAAATCGGCTTGTCTGTGGGTCAGCGTGTGGAGCAGGTGGATTTTCTCGCACGGCCCAGGGCTTCTGAGATTACGGGCAAGGTCATTGACCAGAACAACAACGTGGTGCGCGAGGCAACGGTAATGGCCATCCGGGAAGGCGGTAGCGTCGATGCCAGAGAAAGCGTGACCGTTGCCGGCGGCGCTTTTCGCATGGCGCTACCCGCCGGACGGTATGACCTGCGCGTCCAGAAGCTTTTCTACCAGTTGGAGGCGCCGGTTTCTGTCGTCCTGAGCAGTGGCAGCCGTTCGTCTGGCAACGTGATTCGGGTAACGGATGTATCAACGCTCCTGCAAGGCCGGACTGAGCCGGGTGCACGCATTGAGGCCGTTGCTATTGGGGCCGATGATGACCTTCAAGGCGTATCGTTCGTGGACAAAGCCGCTTCAGACGGTAATTTCTCCCTTCGGGTAGTCGGGGGCCATGCTTATCGCGTACGGGTTTCGAAACCCGGGTTCTTCTCGACGTCCTTTACAACGGATGTCGTCTCCACGAATCGTCCATTCATGGGCATCGACGTCGGGGCATCAGATGTTGGAGTTTCCATCGGAAAAGCAGGTGCCGTGGATGTCACCCTGCAACCTGCACCGACCCTGCTCTCGGGCGTTGTGGAAACGCGTCCGGGCCAACCCGCGGTGGGTAGCTGGGTGGTGGCCAAGAGTGGTGGTTCGTCCATCGATTCGACGCTTACAGATGTTGATGGCGCCTACGTGCTCGGGCTGGCGCAGGGCGCCTACACCATTGAAGCGCGCACACCGGGTTACATTTCGGAGGGTCGGTCGGTAAGCCTGACAACGGGAGAGAACCTGAGCGGAATCGGTTTCCAGCAACGTCCGGCCCGAGGAACGCTCGCTGGACAGGTTACCGATGAGCAATCGGGACAGCCTTTGGCCAATGTGCTCGTATCAGCGTCAGGGATACAAGGGGGCAGCAGTGGCCGCTCCGATGAGCGTGGTCAGTACGTCATTCCTGATCTGTATCCGGGTGTATATAGCGTGTCGTATTCGGGTACGGGCCTTACAGCTTCGGTGCGTACCGATGTTCGCGTTGAGGCCGATGCAACGCAGCAGTCGGATCGCGGCATGCGTGTGCCGAGCGGGCGTGTTTCTGGCGTTTTGACGAGTGTAGATGGCGCCTCCCTGGCCGATGCTGATGTTACGCTCACCCACGAGTCAGGTCGGGTCTATGCAGTTCGCAGTGCATCCGATGGGGCCTATGAGGCCGATATGCTTCCTCTCGGAGCATTCGAGATCATGGCAGAAAAGCCGGGTTGGACGCGCCAGGGTCTCCAGGTGACAGCCTTGACGGAAGACCAGTCAACCCGCATGGTTGATTTTTCTGACTTTGCGGCCGCGGCTTCCGTCGTATTCGGTACGGTCACAGATGCGCAGTCCGGAACGGCCCTGCGAGGCGTAACTGTTTCCTTGAGCGGCGCTGCGGGCTCGGCGTCCACAGAAACCAATGCGGCCGGTCAGTACACCCTGGATAATTTGCCAGATGGGACGTACGAGGTCTCCTTCTCCTTGGATGGCTTCCTGAGTGAAGAGGGTTCCCTGATGCTGAGCGCCGGTCAGAGCGTACAGCAAGACCGCTCCTTGACCCGGAGCCAGGGTCGACTCTATGGCCAAGTCACCGATCAGAGCGGAGCGTCAACGGGATACATCATCGATGTCGTGGCGACATCGACCACGGGGCGCTTTACGGCCAAAACGAGTACGGCGGGCGCCTATGCGATAGCTGACCTTCCGGCAGGAACGTATCGCGTAAGCACGGCAGCGAGTCGGGAAGGGTTTACCAATGTCTCCGAGAACGTAACCATCCAACCCTCGGATGCGGATGTCTCCCTCGATTTGATGATGACGGTGGGAACCGCCCGCATAACAGGTTCTGCCAATCAGGTCGGGGTGCGGGTTGAGTTGATTGATCCGCGCGACAACACCTTGGTGAAGTCCACGACATCCACCTCCCAGGCGGACTTTTCCTTCCGCAATCTGCTCCCTGGAACCTATCGCATCGTACCCTCGCTGGAAGGATATGTGTTCACGCCATCGTCCATCGAGGTGGCCGTAACCAACGCCGCGGAGCAAAGCGCATCGTTCTCGGCCGTTGAGAACCTGGGGACAGTTCGCGTTCAGGTCAATGACGAGACGGGTAATCCCGTGTCCGATGCCCTGGTTCGCGCCCTGTCCTCCAGTGGCGAGGTGAACACGGCTCGCACGACGGATGCCTCGGGTGGCACGCTTTTCTCCCTCGAAGCCGGGTTGACCTACTTCTTCTCCGCACAGGCTGATGGCCGCATCGCCTCAGCGGCAGCACCATCGAGGGCCGTTGCTGCGGGCTCTGCTGCCTCGGTTACCCTCGTCATGATTCCGGCCAATGGTAGTGTAACCGGCTCGATTACCCGGGCAGGGGGTGGACCGATAACCGGCGCCCTGATCACTCTTACCAATACCTCCGGCCAGGATGTGGCCACGGTTCAGGAAGGCAGTTCCTATACCTTGGAGGGCCTGGCACCCGGTCAGTACACGGTTCAGGTTACGGCCAGTGGGTACCGCGCTGTATCGCAGACCATATCCATCGACCCGGGCGAGCAGCGCAGCGGTCTTGATTTTGCCTTGCAGTCGCTGAGCGCCCGTATAACGGGGCGGGTGGTATCGTCGGCGGGAGGGCAGGCCGATGTCAAAGTAGTCATGCAAGGCATTGCCGAGCGCTCGACGATGACGGACTCGGATGGGCGGTTCACGATAGATGAGGTGCCTGTGCCGGAGGGTGGGTCAGAAACAACGGTCTACAGCATCCTTGTTTCGGGCGAAGGTATTCTGCCGCAGTCCTCGACCATTTCCTTGGCAGCCGACCAGATTGGATCGACCGTAACCCTGCCTGATATCCTGATTCCATCGGGCAAGATCGATGTGCTCATCACGGATGGCTCGGCACCACTGGCCGATGTATCGGTTCGCCTGATCAGTGCGAGGGGCCAATTGATCGAGGGCGCGACGGACGCATCGGGTCGTTTCTCGACGGGACGAAGCCTACCCTCTGGTGCATATCAGCTCTCGATCACAGCCACCGGTCGTATGGCCCCTGTTTCGACAACGGCCGAGGTAACGCTGGAGACTGACATCTCCGAGATATCGACCACCGTGCCCCTGCCCTATGTTTTTGCGCCCCCGGAGGACGTTTTTGCGGCCGAGGAGACGCCCGTGCGCATCAGCGTGCCGGCGGGTTTCTCCACCGAGGGAAAAGAGGCCTCGTTGCGCTTTCAGTTTGATGGAGATGCAACCACAACCGTTGTACCGATGAGTGCGGATGCTTCCGGGTTCGTGGCATTCATTCCGGCTCTGTACAATCTTGATGAGGTTACCTTCGCAACGCACGTAACCGATACGGAAACAGGCATCCAATACCGATCCCGTACGATCACCACGCTCCCCTCGGGCGCCGGGGTGTTGACGCAGAGCCGGGTCACTCCGGCACTCGGAGGGATCCCGTTGCGTATTGGCGATGCCTACGATGCCCGCATTATCCTCAGGGACGGCGCGGGTAATCCCCTGACCGAGGAATTCATTGCCGGGGGAGCTGGTCAGCTTCAGTGGACCGCGTCGGATCCATCATTGGTTGTGACCGTCGCAGAGACAGATCCTACACGTATCCTCATAGAGCCCGGTGCAGCAGGTACGTTTTCACTGACGGTGTCGGCGCAGTTGGGAGGAGCCTTTACAACCTCGTCCACGACATTGGACGTGACCGATGCTCCGGTTTCAGCGCTTACCGTGACCACGGGTTCGCAACGCGCCACGAACACGGATGCCGGGTATCCCCTCTCGGTGACGGCAACGCTCGAAGACGGTTCGGTTGTCCGGTTGGGACAGGCATTGACGTGGTCTGTCACGCCGTCGGCTGCCGCCCGCGTCGAGGCGTCTACTATCGTCTTCAGCGAACCTGGCTTCTTCGGACCGATGCAGGTGGAGGCAATCGATGAGGTATCCTCTCAGCGAGAAGCGGCAACCATCGATGTTCTCGTCCCCATCGATGGGTCCACGTCGTTCTCCCTGACAAACCTGGCAGGGTTGGAGTTCGACATACCGCAGGGTGCTGTTCCCGTGCCGGCCATGGTCGGTTTAGCACCCCAGCGCCTGCCCGTACCCAAGCGCTCAGCCCGTATCGGAGAGGACACCTACCAGGTCGAGGAGCCTGTCTTCAACATGACACTGGAAGCCGAGCAGGCCATCCCGGGGGATTCCCTTCAGGTTGGTGCATCACTGACCATGCCGCTGCTCTCGAATCGATTTGCCTCCCTCAATGAAGGAGAGCGACGAATTGGATTCTTTGATGTGGGTCGCATTCAGTGGCAGTCCCTGGAAACGAACCTCACAGGAGGGATGGCCACCGCATCACTGGTTTACCGGCTGGGTGAATTCGCTATCCTGTCGGCCAACGAGCCCTTGGGAATTCGACATGCCGTTGTGCTTCCCTCACCCTTCTCGCCCGATATCGCGCCGCTCAAGATCGGCTACCTGCTTCAGTCGGCAGCGCCTCCTGCCGTGGTGGACATCGAGATTTTCTCGCTCATGGGAGAGCGGGTACGCACGTTGCTTGATGGCGAGGTGCAGCAGCCTGGTCGTTATGGCAGTTCGACCTCCCTAAGACCCATTGAGTGGGATGGCATGACCGATGCTGGTCATACGGCGCGCAATGGTCGGTATGTGGTTCGTATCACGGCGAAGGACGCCTCGGGTGAGGTATCCGAGCTGATACCCGTCGTCCTCGTCAAGTAAGTCACCAGCGTTGGATACTACCATGAAGCGACTCGCTCTCATTATCCTCATGACCTCGATGGGTATCTCCTCCTCGAAAGGACAGGAACTGTCAGGTCATGCTGCAGCCTTTGTGGATGTGGGTTTTGGTGCCCGTGCAGTTGCCCTTGGAGCAGCCTATGTGGGTCTCTCTGACGACGCGCATGCCATTTTTTGGAATCCCTCCGGTCTCGCGCGTCTCAAGGCCTATGAGGTAACCTTGGGTTATCTCGACCATCTGGGCCTCTTCCCCTATCAGCATCTGGCGTTGGGTGTGCCGCTCGGGGCCAACCAGGGTCTGGGGCTTGGCATCATTTCTTCTGGAGATGACGCCTTGCGCGAGCTGACCGTGCAGGGAGGCTATGGTCGCGCCGTGGGTCCTCTACTGATGGGTGCCACGCTGAAGTATCGCACAGCGTCCTTTGGAAAAAACGCGTTGAATGCGGATGACTACGCTGTATTTGAACCATCTGAGGTTCAGACCGGCCTCGATAACCAAGTCTCTGGTACAGCCTCAGGCATCGGTTTTGATGTGGGCCTGCTCTACCGACCTCGTCCATCGGTAGGCTTTGGGGTGGCATTTCGCGACGCGCTTGCACCCCTTTCCTGGTCATCCTCCGGGGGCCTTGCTGAGGTTACTGCACGCGGGACGTACAGCGAATCCCTGCCTGCGACGCTCTCCTTTGGCACGGTCTACCATCCTTCTCGGCATGCCATGATTTCGGTCGATTACAGTCCTGCCATGACGACCGATATTGCCGACCGGTTGGCTGTTGGAGCGGAGATCGAGGTTTTCAGCGTCCTCCTTCTGCGGGGGGGCACCCTGCAATTGGTCAATGGTGATTCCGATGAGCGCTATGCCGTAGGATTCGGTCTGGATGTGGGAGCCGCCGATATGGGACGTATCCGGGCGGACTATACCTACACGATGCAAAAACTGGCCAATACCCAACAGTTCTCCCTTTCCCTTTCCTTTTGATGAGAATCACCATGAACAAGGCCAATGCGCTCTTTTCCAGCGCCCTAGCGACACTGGTGATGGCTTGTTTCGTCCCGGCCGTCGTGGCTCAGGACGGGGGAGGCGATGACTTCAACCTGATGCGTTTTTCCGGTGGGACGGTGTCGGCCGACTTCCGGTTGGGTTTTTCGATGAGCGGGTCCAGCCTGGGCTCGGCCAGTTGGGGAGGTGTCATGTCGGGCAAGGTGCACAGCGGTGCAGCCGAGGTTTTCCTCAATCCGGCCACCATGGCTCAGCTCGAGGCACGCCAGCTGATCGTGGATGGGCAGGTGGGAATCGGCACATGGATGTCCTCGGGTACGGGTCACATTCCGCAGGCAGATATTGAGAGCGCTCTCGATGATGTGTTTTCTGATTTCAACTATCCGGATTCGGCCCCTCGCAACTACACGCAATTCCAGGCGCTCAACCTAGGGCTGCAGCGTCGTTTGCCTTCGATGGCCTACGCTGTACCTATTGGCAAGCGCACCGTGCTGTCGGCAGGAGTTGAAAATCCGGCTTCTACATCGTTCTCGCTGCAAGCAGCCGGTCTTGAAGCTTATTTCTCAGGTCAGTCCGGATCCGAAGATGCTGCGCCGACGCGCATAGATGCCCTCTTGAGCATCGGGATGGCTGCCCAATTACAGCTGCGCATGAGTACCATGGCCATCGGCTTCGGGCACTCATTCGAAAAAATGGGCCCCGGGGTACTGCGTCTGGGAGCCGCCCTGACCCGGCATCGCTTTCGTACCTCGCTCGGTATCGATGTGAACCCAACCGGCATGATGGTGCTCAATCAGACCAAGCAGTACCTCTTCAACGATCCTGACGAGGTTACACTGGCCACAGACGAGACAAACGTGTTGTACCTGCGCGCCAACGGCAACTACGCCGACACGCAGTGGGGAGCGCGGCTCGGTATGGCTTATGCCTTGCCCTCGGGAAAACTGGGTATTTCACTCCTCTACACAGCGGCTCCGACCTTTACGATGAGCGACCCGAACGCATTCGCCGAGAGTTACATCCCCACGTTTGTCAATATGGACGGATCCCCCGATGCGGCCGAGGGCGAAGAGGAGCTCATTGCCATCGACAACGTGGATATCGCCAAACCAACGCTTACAAAGCGCACCACCGACACGCTAGGTCAGGAGATGCGCCTCTCCTTGCCCTCCTCGATCACGTTGGGCATCGACCTTGGTCTGGGCAAGCATACGCTCGCCCTCAATCTGGTCCAGTATCTTTCCGAGATGTCCACCGAGTTTGAATATGGTGATGCACGGCGTTTTGGCAAAGATCTCGGGACGGGGCTGCGCGTCGGCATGGATTTTCAGTTTCCGGATCGCTTGAGGGGTGCAGGCTTTGCCCTGATTCCCATTCGGCTTCTGTTTCTGGATATCGACGGCTTGCTGTTGCAGGCCTTGGGTCGGTATTCCGGATATGCCAACCCCCACTACCGACTCGGAGGTGGGTTGGCCATGGGCGCTGCGATAGTCGAAGGTGTGGAGGACCCCGCTCAACTTGAGGATACGCTCTCGCTGCCGTTCCTGACAGGATTCTCCCTGGGTCGAAGCTACACGCTCCGGCAGAACCTGCAGGTTGGAGTCTTGGTGTTCGGCATGCCGGATGTAGCCTACCGGTTTTCCTTGGCTTACATTGTGCGCTGATGCGGACGGCCAGGATTTCTCCCCAGCCAACCGCAGCTACCTACACCGATCCCCAAAGGCTATCCAGTCGCATACCTTCTGCTCCTCATCATGCATCGCCCAGTATTCTTACTTTCTGCCTTCCTGCTTCTCATGACGCACCTTCCCATACACGCTCAGGAGTGGGCTGCGTTCGATCGCTACGCCGAGCAGAACCAGGCCTTGCCACCGGTCGCAGAGGACGAGGTCCGCGTTGTCTTCATGGGCGACTCCATCACCGAGGAGTGGAGCGCATCCTACCCCGAGTTCTTCGAAGGAAAGCCCTACATCAACAGAGGGATCGGGGGCCAGGTGACAGCGCAAATGCTGGTTCGCTTTCGAGCCGATGTGCTGCAGCTTGACCCCGATGTTGTATTCATTATGGCTGGGACGAATGACATCGCAGAAAATCAGGGACCTGTGGCACTCGAAACGGTTGCAGGCCACATTCAATCCATGGCAGAGCTGGCATCGATCAACGGTATTGAACCTGTTGTGTGCTCTGTCCTTCCGGCTTCGCATTATCCATGGCGGGAAGGTCCCGATCCAGCGACAGACATTCCGCGCCTTAACGCCATGCTCGCATCCTATGCCAAGCGCATGGGATTTCGGTATCTCGATTACTTTTCCGTCATGACCGACGGCGCGGCCGGTCTGCAATCAGAGCTCACGACAGACCATGTTCATCTCTCAATAGCGGGATACCGGAAGCTGTCCGAACTGGCCGGCGCCACGCTCGATGAGATCATGGCAAGTCGGTAAATGGATGCATCGCCCGTCATGCCCGCTTGGAGGAGGCGCAGCCAAACGATTCACGAAGGACGCTATTCGTGCCGGTAACGCACCAGAAGTGTAGGGTCCGTGCTCTCTGCGAGCTGATCGCCGCATAATCGGCAGGCCCAAACGATACGGTCGGGTCTACCCCCGGAAACACCCCAAAAGACGCCGTACCAAAACTTCCGTCGCTTGTGTTTGGGATGTGGGCTGACCCACACACTGTGTAGATCATGACCACACGAGCAGGTTGCGTGGGCTTCGCCCAGGGTGTTGGCGGTGACTTGGATCATGGCCGTGCTATCACTCCTCATCACCCTGCAAGATCCTTGCTTGCGCGTACCTCCCTCCGCGCCGTGCTCCCTGCACGGCGCGCGAAAGCGTTCGCGCGCATCCAGCCTGAAATGGACCTGGGAACCTCTAGCTTCCAAGCCACAAAGTGTTATATTCGTCTCGCACGGGCCCTTGTCCTACTCATCACGCACTGGGGATGAGCGCCTGAGCACCTGGACCAATATTCCCAGATGGAAACTTCGACATGTCTGATGTGGCAGATAC
>Ga0181578_10006387_pt1 | contig 10113 bp, 10 predicted proteins | sample 071ome_21_FD_148659 | JGI IMG/M metagenome (GOLD analysis project Ga0181578, IMG submission 148659) | Coastal salt marsh microbial communities from the Groves Creek Marsh, Skidaway Island, Georgia - 071401CT metaG (spades assembly) | ecosystem: Environmental > Aquatic > Marine > Intertidal zone... | reverse complement strand
ATCAAATTTAAAGAGCATCGCCGTTCCGGCCGACCGCGCGCCTTCCATGATTGACGAGTATCCCATACTCGCCGTTGCCGCAGCCTGTGCGCATGGAGAAACACGCATGGATGGTCTGGCCGAACTTCGCGTGAAAGAAAGTGATCGTCTGACCGTCATGGAAAAAAGTTTAAACGCTTGCGGCGTCGATGCGCGTGTTGAAGGTGATACTCTTATTGTGCGAGGCGGCATCAAGGCCAAGGGTCCTGTCACCATCCCCGTCAATCTCGATCACCGCATCGCCATGTCGTTTCTCGTTCTCGGCATGGCCGCCGACCACCCCGTTGCCATCGACGACTCGTCGGCCATGGACACCAGTTATCCCGGCTTCATCGCCGCCATGAACCGACTCGGGGCCTGGATCGAGGCGGTGGACCCAGCAGACCTCCCGGAGCCCGCTGTATGATTATCGCCATTGATGGACCCGCTGCGTCGGGCAAAGGCACTCTGGCCCGGCGTCTCGCCGAGGCCCTCAACCTCGCCTATTTGGATACCGGCTCCCTATACCGGGCCGTGGGTCTGTCGGTTATCCGTGCCGGCGGCGACCCCAGTCTCGAAGCCGATGCCGTCAAAGCAGCCCAAACTCTTGATTTATCAGAATTTTCGCCGGTTGATTTGCGCAGCGAGGATGCCGGCGTGGCCGCCTCCCAGGTGGCCTTCATCCCCGCCGTTCGGGCCGTGCTCCTCGATTTCCAGCGCCGTTTTGCCGCACATCCCCCAGAAGGCAAAGTCGGCGTCGTCATGGACGGGCGCGACATCGGCACGGTGGTCTGCCCGAATGCACCGGCCAAAATCTTCGTCACCGCGGACCTGGATGAGCGGGTCCGGCGCCGGGTCAAAGAGTTGCGGGATAAGGGCGAAACCGTTATAGAGGCGCGCATTCGCGAAGATATGGAGGCCCGGGACGCCCGCGATAAAGACCGTAGCGTCTCACCGTTAATCCCAGCCGAAGACGCCTGGGAATTGGATACCTCCAAACTTGATGCCGACGCGGCGTTTGCGCAGGCCAAGGCATATGTCGAAGCGAAGATGCCGGCAAATTAGGTTTGATGCCAGCAGGGCCTGCCCGGTCCTTTTTCCAGGGTGTTTTGTGAGACCTCGTGCGGCAAATCCGGAATTCCCCGGACCCGTATGCAAAGACCGCCGGAACCAACCGGTCGGCCAGAAATAAAAATGAACCGAAAGGACACTTAATGTCTGCAACCGCAACCGCGGCAAAAGAGGATTTTGCCGCACTATTGGAAGAATCGCTCGGAAATATCGAAGGCTCTGTTATTAAGGGCAGCATTGTCCGCATAGACGACGATCACGCTCTCGTCGATGTTGGCCTCAAATCCGAAGGCCGTATCCCCCTCAAAGAATTTGCCCGTAGCGGCCGCGATCACGGCCTGAACGTCGGCGACAACGTCGACGTCTTTATCGAACGCTACGAAGACCGCGACGGTTTAATCGTTCTGTCGCGCGATAAAGCGCGCCGCGAAGAAGCTTGGAACGCGTTGGAAGCACAGCACGGAAAGCAAAGCCGCGTCGAAGGCATCATTTTCGGCCGCGTCAAAGGCGGGTTTACCGTCGATCTCAATGGCGCCGTGGCGTTTTTGCCGGGCAGCCAGGTCGATATCCGCCCCGTGCGCGATATCACCCCGCTCATGGGTGCGCCGCAAGAGTTCCAAATTCTCAAAATGGACCGCGCCCGCGGCAACATCGTTGTCTCCCGCCGTGCCGTGCTTGAGGAAACCCGTGCACACGAGCGTTCGAAACTTATGGAGGATCTCTCCGAAGGTCAGGTGCTCGACGGCGTGGTCAAGAACATCACCGACTACGGCGCGTTCGTCGATCTCGGCGGCGTCGACGGTCTGTTGCACGTCACCGACATTTCCTGGAAGCGCATTAACCATCCGTCCGAGGCCCTGAACGTCGGCCAACAGGTCAAAGTGCAGGTCATTCGCTTTAACCAGGAAACCCAGCGCATCTCGCTGGGCATGAAGCAGCTTGAAGCTGATCCGTGGGAAGGTGTCGCGGCTAAGTACCCGGTCGGCACCAAGTTCAACGGCCGTGTGACCAACATCACCGACTACGGCGCGTTCGTCGAGCTGGAAGCCGGCGTCGAAGGTCTGGTCCACGTCTCCGAAATGAGCTGGACCAAAAAGAACGTTCACCCCGGCAAGATTGTCTCCACTTCGCAGGAAGTGGAAGTCATGGTGTTGGACGTCGATCCGGACAAGCGCCGCATTTCGCTCGGTCTCAAGCAGTGTGTCGACAATCCGTGGACCGCGTTCAAAGACAAGTTCACTCCCGGCACCGAAGTCGAAGGCGAAATTAAGAACATCACCGAATTCGGTCTGTTCATCGGTCTCGACGGCGAAATCGACGGCATGGTTCACCTGTCCGATCTGTCTTGGGAAGAAGAAGGCGAAGCCGCCCTCAAGAACTTCACCAAAGGCCAAGTGGTCAAAGCCAAGGTGCTTGACGTGGATATCGAGAAGGAACGTATTTCCCTCGGTATTAAGCAACTGACTGAAAATCCATTTGCCGCAGCTGCTGGTGATCTCAAGAAGGGTCAGGTTGTCACTTGCGTCATTACGGCGGTCCAGGACAACGGCATCGAGGTGTCCGTCAACGACGCGCTTCAAGGCTTTATTAAGCGCAACGAATTGGCCAAGGAACGCTCCGAGCAACGCCCCGATCGTTTCGCCGTTGGCGAGAAAGTCGATGCGCGCATCACCGCGATCGATGCCAAGTCGCACAAGCTCACGCTGTCTATTAAGGCGCGCGAGGTTGAGGAAGAGAAGCAGGCTATGGCCGAATTCGGCTCCGCCGATTCCGGCGCTTCGTTGGGCGAAATCTTGGGCGCCGCGCTCAAGAAGAAGCAAAGCGAAAGCGGTCAGGACGACGGCGGCGAGGACGGCGAAAAGGAATAAGGCCGCTCCACAAGGGTTCAACCCGATATCATAAACGCCCGCCGGGAATGCTCCGGCGGGCGTTTTTATTGGGATTTCCCTTAAAAACCATGTCTTTTGAGTGGCTTACCCTTGACTCTCTGGGGCGCGCAGCCCATGATTTTTTCCACAAGACGGGGCGCGCTCGCCTCAGCACTCTTGGACCGGAAGGCGGGGACCTCCAGATGACCAAGTCGGAACTGATCGCTCAAATTGCCGCGCGCAATCCGCATCTCTACCAGAGAGACGTCGAGCGCATCGTCACATCCATCTTCGAGGAAATCTCCAAGGCTCTCGGCCGAGGCGACCGTGTGGAACTGCGCGGCTTCGGCGCGTTTTCGGTTAAAAATCGCGATGCGCGCGTCGGACGCAATCCCCGCACGGGTGAATCTGTTTCCGTCGACGAAAAGGCTGTGCCCTATTTCAAGACCGGCAAGCAACTGCGTGATCTTCTGAACAACGCCTGATGCGCTAGCGCAGGCAATCTTCGGCCCGCATTTCCGTGAAATCCGTAAATACCGTTATCGCCGCCGTTGTCGCGATTTTCATTGTCCTGTTCGCGGTCTCGAACCGTGCTCAAGTGACGGTCCAGGTCTGGCCCTTGCCCTATCAGGTGTCCATGGGTCTTTACGCCGTCATCCTTTGGGCGGTGCTGATCGGCTTTATTGCCGGGCTCATCGTGGCTTGGATTTTAGGGGCGGCCCGGCGCCGCGAAATGCGCGAAGTTCGCCGCAGGATCAAGGACCTGGAACAAAGCCTGACGACCCTGAAATGCACCCCGCCCAAGTCCGGCGGAGATTAAGCGCTGACATCCCCGGGCCCATTAGTGTTACATAGGGCCCGAGCCGAATTGGAAACCCCCATGACCGCACCAGACCGCCAACTGAAGACGCCCGTATTCTGCGCGCTGGACACGACCAGCCTCAGCCAAGCAACCGGTCTTGCGGCCAAAGTCGCCGACGCCATCGGCGGATTGAAACTCGGCCTTGAATTTTTCACCTCGCACGGCCCGAAGGGCGTGAAGCAAATTCAAAAAGCATCGGACCTGCCGATCTTTCTTGATCTGAAGCTGCACGATATTCCGAATACCGTCGCGGGTGCGGTGCGCTCTGTTGCGCCGCTGGGCGCCTATATGCTGACCGTTCACACCAACGGCGGCAAAGCGATGATGAAGGCGGCAGCCGAAGCCGCGGCCGAAGCCGCCTACGAAGTTGTCAAAGCGCGGCCTCTTTTGGTGGGTGTGACCGTTCTCACAAGCATGGATGATGAAGATCTCACTGAAACCGGTGTCTCCGGATCGGTCGTCGATCAAGTGCGCCGCCTGGCGGAGTTAGCGAAAAGCGCGGGGCTCGACGGCATTGTCTGCAGTCCGCGCGAGGTTGCCATGCTGCGCAGCGATCTTGGCGATGGCTTCAAGCTCGTCACACCCGGCGTGCGCCCGGACTGGGCCTCGGCCGACGATCAAAAGCGTGTCATGACTCCGCTCGAAGCGATGAGTTCTGGCGCGGATTATCTGGTGATCGGCCGCCCCATCACAGCGGCGAAAGATCCGGCGTCCGCCGCCGCGCGCATAGCTGCCGAACTCGCGCCCGTAGAGTCCTCCGCGGACGATTCATGAAAACCAAAGTTAAGATATGCGGACTAACCGATGAGCGCGGCGTTGCTGCGGCCATCGACGGCGGCGCGGATTACATCGGGCTTAATTTTTTCCGCCGTTCACCGCGCTTTGTATCCATAGAAACCGCCGCCGAACTTGTCACGGCGCTACCGCGCAAGGTCATACCAGTGGGCTTGTTCGTCGATCCCACCCCGGCTGAACTTGCTAAGATTCTTGAACACGTCCGATTGGGGATGATCCAGTTGCACGGCAAGGAGACTCCTAAGCACATCGATGATATCCGCAAGGCCTATGGCTTGCCGGTGATGAAAGCGGTGGGTGTTTCCTCACTCCGCGACCTAAAAGCTGCGCTGGCCTACGAAGATCACGCCGATTGGCTGCTGTTCGACGCCAAACCGCCAAAGTCGGCAACCCGGCCCGGCGGCAATGCCGTCAGTTTCGACTGGGATCTCATGAAATCCTATGAAGGGTCTTTACCGTGGATGCTGGCAGGTGGCCTGACGTCCAGGAATGTGGCAAAGGCCATAAAGCAGTCCGGCGCCCGCGCGGTGGATGTGTCCTCTGGCGTTGAGACAAAACCCGGGGTCAAAAGCCCTGCCAAAATCCGCTCCTTTCTGAAGGCGGCCAAGGGCGCCAAAGCCGGCAAATAGCGCCTAACGCGTTGAATATTTGTTATTATTTGGAAGTTTCCGGATTCGCATTTAGATATAGCGGCGATGCGGGGTATAAGTCCGCCGCCGGCGGACGCGGAATGCCCCGGCTAGCGCTGATTGGTAATTGACTATGGCACTTGCAGAAGCACTGAACACCTATCGCGGCGGCGTGGACGAGAACGGCCATTTCGGTCTGTTCGGTGGCCGCTACGTGGCAGAAACCCTCATGCCGCTTATCCTTGAGGTTGGCGAAGCGTATGAGGCGGCAAAGAACGATCCCGCGTTTCAGGCCGAACTCACGAAGTTCAATACCCACTACGCAGGCCGCCCAAGCCCGCTCTATTTCGCCGAGCGGCTCACCGACCATCTCGGCGGCGCGAAAATCTATTTCAAACGCGACGAGCTCAATCACACCGGCTCGCACAAGATCAACAACTGCCTTGGACAGATCCTTGTCGCAATGCGCATGGGCAAGAACCGCATCATTGCCGAAACCGGCGCGGGGCAGCACGGCGTGGCCACGGCCACCGTTTGCGCGCGCTTCGGTTTAAAGTGCGTAATCTACATGGGCGCGAAAGACATCGAGCGCCAGAAGCCCAATGTGTTCCGTATGCGTTTGCTCGGCGCCGAGGTCAAACCGGTCGAGCAGGGCACGGGCACGCTCAAAGACGCAATGAACGAGGCCTTGCGCGATTGGGTCGCCAATGTTGATGACACGTATTATCTCATCGGCACGGCGGCGGGTCCGCATCCTTATCCGACCATGGTCCGCGATTTTCAGTCGGTCATCGGCACGGAGGTGCGCGAACAGTTGCAGGAGGCTGAAGGACGCCTCCCGGACTCTCTCATCGCGGCCGTCGGCGGCGGATCGAACGCCATCGGATTGTTTTATCCGTTCTTGGATGATGCCGGCGTGAAGATGTTCGGCGTCGAGGCGGCGGGCCGCGGCATTTCAACGGGTGAACACGCGGCCTCTATCACCGGCGGCGCGCCCGGCGTTCTGCACGGCAATCGAACCTTTCTTCTTCAAGACGAAGGCGGCCAGATCAAGGACGCGCATTCGATTTCCGCAGGCCTCGACTATCCCGGCATTGGTCCGGAACACGCCTGGCTGCATTTCCAGGGCCGCGTGGAATATGTGTCGGTCACGGACGATGAAGCGCTCGGTGCATTCCAATTGTGTTCAAGACAGGAAGGCATTCTGCCCGCGCTCGAACCCTCCCATGCCTTGGCCCATGTGATGCGTGTCGCTCCGTCGCTGCCCAATGATCACTTGCTTGTTATAAATATGTGCGGACGCGGGGACAAAGACGTGTTCACCGTCGCCGAAGCGATGGGGACTGACCTTTAATGAAAGACGTGACCGAAGAAACGCGCATTACCCGGCGTTTTCAATATCTCAATAAGCACCGCCGGCCCGCACTTGTTACCTTCATCACCGCGAACGATCCGACGCCGGACGTCTTCGAGCAAATTCTTGAAGGTTTGCCGTCGGCGGGCGCGGATATCATCGAAATCGGCGTGCCGTTTTCAGATCCCATGGCGGACGGGCCGTCCATTCAGGCGTCCAGCCAACGTGCGCTGAAACATGGCACCAAGATTGCGGACGTCTTAGCGGCCGTAAAAACATTTCGAGATAAGGAGCCCGACACCCCCATCGTGCTGATGGGCTACTACAACCCGATCTATCATTACGGCGCCCAGGAATTCGCGAGCGATGTGGCGGCGGCGGGCGTTGACGGCGTGATCGTCGTTGATCTGCCGCCGGAAGAGGCCGAAGAACTCAACGTGCATCTGCGCGCAAATCAGCTGCATATGATTTTTCTTGCCGCACCGACATCTAGCGACGAACGCCTGCCCGCGATCCTCGAACACGCATCGGGATTTTTGTATTACGTCTCCATCACCGGCATCACCGGCACGCGTGTGGCCGATGAAAACGCGGTGAAGGAGGCGGTCGCTCGCCTGCGCAGGCACACCGATCTTCCCATCGCCGTAGGCTTCGGCATCAAGACGCCTGAACGGGCCGGTAGCATTGCGGCCTTGTGTGATGCGGCCGTGGTGGGCTCGGCGATTGTCGATATCATTGCTGACGATGTGAAAAAGAACAAAAATCCTTCCGTGGGATTGTCCGGTAAGGTCTTGGAGTTCGTCAAAAGCCTGGCCACCGCCGTGCACGGGGCCTGGCCGTGACGCGATTCGCCTTTAGTGCTATGGTGCCCCGGAACAGAAGAGAGGACAGGTCATGAACTGGTTGACCAATTTCGTCCGTCCGAAAATTCAAAGGCTGCGGCGTCCCAAGGAAGTGCCGGCCGATCTTTGGCTGAAATGCTCCAACTGCAACGAGATGGTGTTCCATCGCGAGATGGAAAAGAATCTCCGGGTATGCACCCACTGCGGCCACCACCTGCGCATGCCGGCGCGCGATCGCCTCAAGATGCTGTTCGACGATGAACGCTGGACCGAGATTGAACTTCAGTCCGTGGCGGCCGACCCGCTTCGTTTTAAGGACCGCAAGCGCTATTCCGAACGCCTGAAGGAAGCGCAGTCCAAAACCGGACTGAAGGACGCGGTTGTCGTCGGCCACGGCACCATGGGACACATGGGCGTTGTCATTGCCGCGTTCGAATTTGATTTCATGGGTGGCTCCATGGGTGCGGCCGTCGGCGAGGCGCTTATTGCTGCCGCCGAATTGGCCGTGCTTCAGGAAGCCCCGCTTATTGTTATTCCGTCTTCGGGCGGCGCGCGCATGCAGGAAGGCATTTTGTCCCTCATGCAAATGGCACGCACCACCGTCGCCGTAGACAAGGTGCGCGAAAAAGGACTGCCTTATATCGTTGTGCTCACCGATCCCACCACCGGCGGCGTGACGGCGTCATTTGCGATGTTGGGCGACGTGGCGATTGCCGAGCCCGGCGCGGTGATCGGGTTTGCCGGCGCACGTGTCATCGAGCAGACCATCCGTGAAAAGCTTCCCGAGGGCTTTCAGCGCTCCGAATATCTGCAGGAGCACGGCATGGTCGATATGGTGGTGCCGCGCCACGAGCTGCGGGCCAAGCTGATTCAACTCATCGGCTTGCTCTTGCATACAAATCCTGCGGCAGATGTGGTGGAACTAAAAGAATCCCATCGCCGCCGGACGCGCCGCAAAGAGGAATCAAGCGGGCTTACGCCCCCCGATCCGACCGTGCCCGACGCCGCGCATTATGAATCCGAGGACGAGCCGGCCAAATAAAAAGCCGCGGCACAGGGCCGAACGTGACCGATTATCTCGCTGAAGAGCCGGAGGCCGACGTTGCCGCAAGGGTGGACGAAACCCTTGAGCGTCTCACAAAGCTTTACCCGAAACTCATCGATCTATCTTTGGACCGCATGCAAAGGCTGCTGGCCGACCTTGGCAGTCCGCATCTCAAACTCCCGCCGGTCATTCACGTCGCCGGGACCAACGGCAAAGGCTCGGCCATCGCCGTTATGCGGGGCGTTCTCGAAGCGGCCGGGTACCGCGTACACGTCTATACCTCGCCGCATCTTGTGCGTTTTGCCGAACGTATCCGCTTGGTCGGGTCACTGATCGATGAAACGTTTCTGCTCGCGTTGCTTGAGCGCGTCGAGGAAGTAAACGCGGGCAAGCCGATTACCTTTTTTGAAGTCACCACCGCCGTTGCCTTTATGGCCTTCGCGCGTATTCCGGCGGACGTAACCTTGCTTGAGACAGGATTGGGCGGGCGCTTTGACGCGACAAACGTTGTGCCGAACCCCATCGCCACGGTTCTGACCTCCATTTCCATGGACCATATGCAGTTTCTCGGCGAGACGTTGGATAAAATCGCCGGCGAGAAGGCGGCGATCATGAAACCGGGCGCGCCGTGTATCTCTGCCGCACAACATCCTGACGCGGCGAATGTCATTGTCCGCACCGCCTCGGAAACCGGATCTCCCCTCCATATGCAAAATGATGCGTGGCGCATCACGCCCGACCGGCTGGGTTCGGGTTTTGCATATAAAAGCGCGCAGAATGAATGGAAGGCGCCCGCGCCGTCTCTGCCCGGCCGCCATCAGATTGATAACGCAGGCCTCGCCCTGGCCGCGCTCGATTTTGCCGGCATGGCGATTCCCGGTTTCGCACTTCGCAGCGGGTTGCGCGCCCTCGATTGGCCGGCCCGCGCACAGCGGTTGAAAAAAGGCCCGCTCGTCAATGCGCTTCCGCGCGGCTGGGAAGTCTGGCTCGACGGCGGCCATAACGCGGATGCCGGGCGCATCGTCGCGCAATTGATCTCCGACCATTGGCAAGGCCCGCCGCTGCACATTGTCTGCGGCATGCTCACGTCAAAAGCGGCTGTGGACTATCTCCGTCATCTTGCCCCGTTGTCGGCCAGCTTTACGGCGGTGCCGGTTCCCTCCAGCGATATGTCCTATGCCCCCGACGATTTGATCGAACAAGCACGTCAAGCCGGCATGATGGAAGTCTACGCTGCTGGATATTTAGATGATGCTGTTGCCGCGATTATGGCGCGCGAAAGCGCAATCCACGTCCGCATTCTTATTTGCGGCTCGTTGTATCTTGCCGGAGATGTTTTGAAAGAAAACGGTTAAGTCTCACCTGTTGTACTTCAGAGTCTTTGCCGCTTTACAAGCGGCGCGCAGCCGATAGGCTCCGGACCGTTAGCCAATGGAACGGGGAGGGGACTTTGGCCGCATCGGATGAAAACAGCGCATCTGCGCTCGGGGCGCAGGTTATCCGCAAAGCCACATGGCGCCTGATTCCGTTCATGGCGCTCCTGTACTTCATCAATTATCTCGATCGTGTGAACGTCGGCTTTGCGGCGCTGACCATGAATGCGGACCTCGGATTTTCCGCGACGGTCTA
>Ga0181578_10006368_pt1 | contig 10138 bp, 9 predicted proteins | sample 071ome_21_FD_148659 | JGI IMG/M metagenome (GOLD analysis project Ga0181578, IMG submission 148659) | Coastal salt marsh microbial communities from the Groves Creek Marsh, Skidaway Island, Georgia - 071401CT metaG (spades assembly) | ecosystem: Environmental > Aquatic > Marine > Intertidal zone... | reverse complement strand
TGGCCACCCTTGACGTGCAGGACGAACCGGCACGAGTCGGCTACGACCGTGATGCGTTCTCGCACTGGTCCGACACCGACGGCAATGGCTGTGATGCCCGCGAGGACACGCTGGCGAGTCAACTCCTCCGCGATGGGGTGCGCTCAGCCAGTGATAGTTGCCGCATCGTGTCGGGCACATGGGTATCGATCTTTGATGGGACCACACACAGCGGCAGTTCATCGGATCTCGATATTGATCACGTGGTGGCATTGGCGGAGGCATGGGATTCGGGTGCGAATACGTGGTCATCATCAACGAGGCGTCGATTCGCGAACGATCCTGTGCATCTCATCGCGGTCACCGCATCATCTAATCGGTCGAAGAGTGATCGCGATCTAGGTGAGTGGCGCCCGGTGCGTTCGGCCTGGTGCACCGTGGCGACGATCACCGTGGAGACCAAAGCGGCATATGGGCTGAGTGTGGACCCGGTTGAGCGCGATGCAATCGCCGAGATGCTCGATACCTGCGGCGAATCGGGTCAGGTGTCGGTGCCGGTCGGTGACGGCACCGATGTGCCCGTCGAGACCGTTCCTGCCAACACGGCACCTGCCGACACGTCAGCACCCGATACCACCGCTCCAACTGCCGAGGAGACGCCCACACCCAACGACGGTGACCAGGCCGCGGCCGATGACTGTGTGGACATCAACACCGCCGGGGCGAGCGACCTCGACCGCATTGTGAACATCGGTCCGTCCCGGGCCGATCAGATGGTGGGGCTGCGACCCTTCTCATCGGTGGAGGACATGATCCGCATCTCGGGCATCGGTGAGGTCAGTTTGGCCGAGATCATCGAGCAGGGATTGGCGTGCGTGCGCTGAACATTGCGCGTTGAAATTTGAGGTCACCCTGCGGGTGACCCATGACGACCCGCACCGGCAGCGAAGCGTGCCGCGCCGTCGCGGGTCTCGCCGCTGTCGATCACCTCGCGGCCGAGACGGGTCTCGTTGGCCATTGCCTCACCGATATCGAGATCCCACTGTTCGTAGGCCGATTGGCGATCAGATCGCATGCACCGCTGCGGAAAGCCTGCGAGTTGCGTGCCGAGCTCCACGGCCACTGCGATCGCGTCACCGGGTGCGCACAGTCGATTGACCACGCCCATCATGCGGGCCTCCTCGCCGCTGACGCCACGCCCGGTGAGGATGAGATCGAGGGCGTGCGATTGGCCGATCATGCGGGTGAGGCGCACCGTGCCACCATCGACGAGGGGCACACCCCAGCGGCGACAGAACACGCCGAACACGGCATCATCGGCGGCGACGCGAAGGTCGCACCACATGGCCAACTCGAGACCACCCGCAACGGCGTACCCCTCGACGGCCGCAATGGTTGGTGTCGCGACCGTCATCCGAGTGGGGCCCATCGGGCCCTGGCGCGACATGTCGAGATGCACTTGAGGGCCGCGGTCATCGGCGACGCTGTGCAGGTCCGCGCCCGCGCAGAACACCCCATCGGCACCGGTGAGCACAATGGCGCGCACGGCATCATCGGCGTCGGCTGCGGCACATGCGTCGTGTAACGCGGCGGCAGTTGGTCGATCGACCGCGTTGCGGACATTAGGACGATCGATGGTGATGACCCGGACGGGTCCGTGGTCGTCGGTGCGAATGGTGGTGGTCTCGTCGGCCATAGCCCGACGCTAGGCGCTCCTGCGCCACCGAGCGGCAGACCGGTGCGTCGGCGTCAGCCGCGGTCGCGTAACACGCGGCGCAGAATTTTGCCCGACGCCGATTTCGGGATCTCGTCGACGAACTCGACCACACGAATCTGTTTGTAGGTGGCCACATGCTCGGCGACGAAGGCCTGCAGGTCAGCGGCGGCGACCTCCGCACCCGCTGCCCGCACGATGAACGCTTTGGGAAGTTCACCGGCTTCGTCATCGGGAATGCCGATCACTGCTACATCGGCCACATCGGGATGGGTAACGAGCAGCGCCTCGAGCTCTGCGGGTGGCACCTGGAACCCCTTGTATTTGATGAGTTCTTTCACCCGATCGACGATCGTCATATGGCCGTCCTCGTCGATCACTGCCACGTCGCCGGTGTGGAGCCAGCCGTCGGCATCGATGGTGGCTGCTGTGGCCTCGGGATTGTTCAGGTAGCCACGCATCACGAGTGGCCCGCGCACCCACAGTTCCCCTCGACCGCCCACGGGCTGGTCCTCACCGGTGTCAGGGTCGACAATGCGACTCTCGGTATTCGACACGGTCACCCCGGATGTGCCCGGCTTGAACATGCCCGGGGGAGTGGTGTGGCTCACCGGCGACAGTTCCGTCATGCCGTAGCCCTGCACCACTTCGCAGCCGATACGTGCAGATGCTTCCTGGGCGAGTTCGGCACCGAGCGGAGCTGCGCCGGAGAACACCTGGGTCAGCGACGACAGGTCGTAGGTGTCGACGAGAGGGTGCTTGGCGAGGGCGAGCACCACCGGTGGCACAGCGAACAGCCGGGTGATGCGGTGCTGTTGAATCAACCCGAGCGCCTGCTCCAAGTCGAATCGGGGCAGCGTCACCACGGTGACCCCGTTCGCGAGCAGGCCGTTCATCAACACCTGCATCCCGTAGATGTGGAAGAACGGCAAGAACGCGAGCGCGAGTTCGCCGTCGGGTTCGTACACGATGGCGTGTTCGCACTGGCAGATGTTGGCCACGAGGTTGTGATGGCTGAGCATCACGCCTTTGGGCAGGCCGGTGGTGCCCGATGAGTAGGGGAGCACCACGAGTTGTTCGAAAACGTCGACGGGATGCTGCTCGATGCGGTCGCCGACGAGCGTGCTGAGGGCGGTGGTGCCGTCGGCACCGTCGATGGTGATGATCTCGGTGATGTTCGTTGTGGCGGTTGCCTCACGGGCAACATCGGCGAAGGCGCCAATGGTGACCAGGACCGAGGCGCCGGCGTCGGCCAACTGAAATGCAACCTCGCTGGCCCCATAGGTGGGGTTGACAGTGGTGACGGTGCCACCGGCTACCGCGACCGCGTGGAACACCACCGCGTACTCAGGCACATTCGGTGCCATCAGGGCAAGTACGTCCCCGGGGGTGAAACCCGCGGCGCGCAACCCGCCAGCCAGACGGTGAATCTGGTCATCGAGTTCAGCAAAGGTGATCACTCGGCCGCTGGTGCCGTCGATCAGCGCTGGACGGTCCGGATGGATGGCAGCGCGGCGAAGAACAAACTCGGTGATCGGCACCTCGGGGATGACGACGGATGGCAGCGGGCTGGTATGGATGATCATCGTGTGACTCCTCGATCAGGCGCACCGGCGTGAGATACCAGCGCACGCCAGATACTACGAGGGGAGCGTCACCGCGCCCGACTGAGCGCGTCGCCGCTATGGGCCTACACCGATCGACGCCACCATCGGTAGCCGCCGATCGGGGCATGAGACACAGCGCTGGCCCACCGCAGTGCGGCGACCGCGTCGCGGGGAGGTGCTGGTCGGGTACCCGGGTGTGGCACCGGCACTACAAGTTCAGTGCTGGCGCCGTCGCGGTCATCGATGGCGTACAGCTCGGCGGCTGCACCAGCGGCCACGGCGCTGTCGACGGCGTCAGCCCAGATGGCAGCGGTCCGTTGTGCGCTCACAGGGATCGTGGCGGTCGCGATGATCGTTCCCGGGCGAGGTGTGCGACGCGCCGCGACCAGTACGTGGTCGTGATGGTCGGAGGTGTCGGCGCCAGTGCCGATCTCGGCGCACAGGTTGCGCAGGTCGGCATCGCTGCCGAAGGCGCTGACCAGATCAGCAATGTCGTCGGGGTCGCGGGCGGTGGCGCTCAAGCGGTAGAGGTCGGCGTTGTCGCCCGCCACGCAACGCCACATCGTCACGTCGAGATCACTGACCTCGCGGGCACGGCGCACCACATCAGCCATGAGGTGGGGCACCACACCCTCGGGCCCAGGTCGGCGCCATGTGCGACGAAATCGAATCATCGCCGCTCACGCTAATACCCGCCGACGCACCCCGTGGCCGAGCATCATTTCCCGGAGCGTCAGAGCAGTCCACCACGTTCTCGACGGGCACGCCGCCGCCGTCGCCCGCGGACCCAGGTAAAAGCAACGACGGTCAGGCCCACAAGCAAGACGATTAGGCCAGCCGCTGGGCGTATCACCCCGACCACCACAGCTGCCGCCATGATGACAGCAACCACGGCGGCGTAGGCACCGAGTCGCAATGCGTCGACGGTGCCGCGGGCCGCAGTTAGCGTCGAGTACCCGAGGCGTTGACCAATCGCTGTTGCAGTGGGGGCGGTGTCGGCCGATGGTTGCTGGCGTTCACGCCAGGTGGTGGCGAAACCATGACGGAGGTCTTTCGCGGCCTGACGGCCACTGTCGATAAGTCGCTGGCGCAGCGCAGCGGGATCCGATAGCGCGACCACGATCTGCACAGCGCCATTGTGTGGCCGTTGCTGGCCCGGAGATGGCGTTGTTGCGACAACGAAGCCGATGAGCGGGCTTGTCGCATCGACTCGGGTCATCGCGATGACGGGCAGCAGACCAGCCTCTCGCAGCCGGGAGATGGCGCTCACGGCGTTCATCCCCACAACATCGGGCACCCCGATGGAGCCTGTCTGTCGGCGTCTGGTGCGGGTGGGCTCTCCGTCTCGTAACACCTCCCATGCCATCTGCACCGCCTGGAATTCGTCGGGGTTGCCCCCATGATCGGGGTGGGTCTCGCGTGCTCTCTGGCGATACGCCCGGCGGATCTCATCGGTGGACGCATCGGGACTGACGCCGAGGATTTCGTAGGGGTCAAGACCAGCATGTGCGCTCGTTCCATCACCGTCGGTGCGCACACGTGCGCCACATGTGCACGCTCCGACCATGAAGCCTGCCGGGACGACGACGGAGGCGCCGCACTCTGGGCAGGTCACCGACACGGGTTGTCAGTCACAACGCTCGGGGCCATGGAGATGAGTGTGGCATTGACGCATGCCGTCTTCCATTTGGCGATGATCGACGTCGCAACTAGGCAGTGGTGGCTGCAGGGTCGAGCCCCAGTCGTTCCGCTGCTTGTTCGCGCAACAGGTACTTCTGAATCTTCCCGGTGACGGTCATTGGGAACTCGTCGGTGTCGAGCACGTATCTCGGCACCTTGAAATGCGCGATCGTGCCGCGGCAGAACTCGCGGATGGCCTCGGCATCGAATGGTGCGCCGGAACGCATCTGAACGAAGGCACACACCTCCTCGCCGTATCGAGCATCGGGTACCCCGACAACTTGCACATCGGCGATATCGGGGTGGGTGTAGAGGAACTCCTCAATCTCGCGTGGTGACACGTTCTCGCCACCGCGGATGATCAGATCCTTGATACGTCCGGTGATGTTCACATAGCCGTCGTCATCCATCACCGCGAGGTCGCCGGTGTGCATCCACCCGTCGGCGTCGATCGCATCAGCGGTTTTGTCGGGTTCGTTCCAATAACCCTTCATGATCGAGTAGCCCCGGGTCTGGAATTCGCCGGTAGTGCCGCGCGGCACGGTGGCACCCGTGTCGGGATCGGCAATGCGGATCTCCACATGGGGATGCACGCGCCCCACCGAGCCAACGCGCTTGTCGATCGAGTCGTCGGCGCCGGTCTGTGTCGACACGGGCGACGTTTCAGTCATGCCGTAGGCAATGGTGACCTGGTCCATATGCATCCGGTCGATCACTTGGCGCATCACCTCAACCGGGCAGGGAGACCCGGCCATGATCCCCGTGCGCAGACTCGACAGGTCGTAGTCATCGAAGTTCTCCACCGCGAGTTCGGCAATGAACATGGTGGGCACGCCGTACAGCGAGGTGCAGCGTTCCTCAGCCACGGTGGCCAGCACCGACACCGGTTCGAAGGCGTCGTTCGGGATCACCATCGTTGCGCCGTGCGAGGTGCTGCCAAGGTTGCCCATCACCATGCCGAAGCAGTGATAGAAGGGCACCGGGATGCACACGCGGTCATCTGGCGTGTAGCCACATGCTTCACCGACGAAGTAGCCGTTGTTCAAAATGTTGCGGTGGGTCAACGTGGCGCCCTTGGGCAGGCCGGTGGTGCCCGAGGTGAACTGGATGTTGATCGGGTCATCGGGCGACAACGACGCGGCGCGTTCGACAACCTCGGCATCGCTCACCTCGCCCGCGCGGGCCAGCAGGCCCTGCCACTCGTCGGTTTCGAAGAACACCGCGGCACGCACCTCGGGGCAGGTATCAGCAACGGCGGCCCACATGGCGCGGTAGTCACTGGTTTTGAACTCGGGAGCCGCCAGCAACATCGAGCAGCCCGATTGGCTGACGGCGAAACTCAACTCGTGGGTGCGATACGCCGGGTTGATGCACACCATGATCGCGCCGATACGTGCCGTGGCGTATTGGACGAGCACCCACTCGTAGCGGTTCGGTGACCACAGCCCAATGCGGTCGCCGGTGCGCACGCCTGATGCCACGAGCGCACGCGCGAGGGTCTGCACCTGGGCGTCGAGTTCGGCATAGGTCCAGCGGATGGCCTGGTGGCGCACCACGAGCGCCTCGCGGTCGGGGTGCGCAGCAACGGTGGCTGCAAAATTCTCGTCGATGGTGTCGTCGAGCAGCGCCACGTCGGTGCTGCCGGCAGCAATGGATGGTTCTGCCATGTCGTTCCCCCTCTTTGAACGCCGGCTGATACCCAGATGGTAGTCACCGCACCACTCGCGGTGGATCGTGATGTCGGTGCGCGGCGCAGCTCACGACGTAGGGGAGTGCCCCTGTGACATGTCGATGAGAAATGCCCGCGCCGCTTCGGCCGAATGATGACGCCAACGCGCCACCGGATCGACGTCGGCATCGGTGGCGGTGTCGTGAATGAGCCCGTCGAGCGCGGGAGAGAGCGCCTCGAGTTGCCGTGCTGCGAACCCGGCGATGTCGAGCCCGCGACGCCGTCGCAGTTCGACAGCGACAAGGAAACCGGTGCGCAGGTCGCGGACATGTTCCACCGGTGTGTCCAGCCAGACCCGTGCGCGGCGTCGGCCGGCAGCCGTTGGGCGGAGGCGACGGCGGCGATCATCGCCATGGTCGTCACGGGTCACGAAGCCGCGGTCGACGAGGCGGTCAACGCTGCGATAGGTGAGAGCTCGCGACAGGCTCCAGATGCGTCCGATATCGGCACCGGGCGCGAGGAGGCGGACGAGGTGCCAGCCATGAATCGGATGGTCATCGTTGGCTTCGCCGATGAGGCACAGGCAGACGCCATCAGCAAGTGGCATGGCCGCGGTGTCGGCGCTCACGGTGACACGGTAGCCGTCGCAGAGCCACTAGTCACTTTTTGACTATTGGTGACGGCCCTGCATAACCTTCGCCGGTGATCGATCGTCAACGCCGCACGCCACGACGCGTGTGCTTTGCATCTCCGTGGCGTGCACTGGTCGCCGGTCTCTGCGCCATCGGCCTGCTCGGTTCGTGCAGTAGCGACGACACCACTCTCACCGTGTTTGCTGCGTCGTCGCTCACCGATGCTCTCGACGACATCATCGCCGAACATGTCGCCGCGGGTGGGCCACCGATACGGGTCTCGTATGCCGGATCCTCGACCCTGGCCGCGCAGATCATCGATGGCGCACCGGCCGACGTGTTCATCTCGGCAAACCCCGAACAGATGGATGCAGTGACCACGGTGATCGACGGTCACGGCGCGCCGGTGACCATCGCTCACAACTCCCTCGTCATCGCGGTGGAGCGCGACAACCCGCTCGGCATCACCGGCCTCGCCGATCTTGAGCGCCCCGACCTGCTCATCGCCATCGCGGCTCCTGAGGTGCCCGCTGGCGACTACGCACGACGAGCCCTTGATGCTGCGGGCGTGGTCTTCACCCCAACGACGTTCGAGACCGATGTGCGTGCAGTCGTCACCCGAGTGGCCCTCGGAGAGGTTGACGCGGGCATCGTGTACGCCAGCGACATTGCCGGTCGCGACACCACCGATGACGACACCGCGGCGGTCGCCGCGGTGCCCCTCGGCCACCCAGATGCGGCGGGTATCACCGCCGAGTACCCCGCGCTGGCCCTCGATGCCACCAATGCCGCAGCGGTCGACTTCGTTGCGTTCCTTGGTGGCCCCATCGCAACTGCCGCGATGGCGGCACGGGGGTTCGGCCCGCCGTGACATCGCTACGCACCCGCCGTCGGCGCACCGCGCCGCGCACGCCCATCCCCATCGTGGTGTTGGCCGTGATCGCCGTGGTGTTCTTCGCGTTACCGCTGCTCGCGCTGTTGCAGCGAGTTCCGTGGTCAGATGTGGGTGATCTGTTCACTGCGTCCGCGCCGCGTGAGGCGCTGCTGCTGTCGCTGCTTACCAGCGTCATTGCCACCACCTGCGCTCTTGTTCTCGGCCTCCCGCTGGCGTGGGTTCTGGCCCGCACCCAATTGCCGGGACGGCATGTGATCAGAGCGGTCTGCACGTTGACGATGGTGCTGCCGCCGGTGGTGGCCGGCGTGGCCCTGCTGGCTGCGCTCGGGCGCCGCGGACTGATCGGTGCATCACTGAACGACTGGTTCGGAATTCGACTGCCGTTCACAACACCAGCGGTGGTCATCGCGCAGGTGGCCGGCGTGGCCCTGCTGGCTGCGCTCGGGCGCCGCGGACTGATCGGTGCATCACTGAACGACTGGTTCGGAATTCGACTGCCGTTCACAACACCAGCGGTGGTCATCGCGCAGGTCTTCGTGGCGATGCCCTTCCTCGTGTTGACCGTGGAGTCGGCGCTGCACAGCACCGATCGCACCGTCGAAGACGCAGCCCGCACCCTGGGGGCCAGCCCATGGACAGTGATTCGCCGTGTCACCCTGCCCGCGGTGCGCCCCGCAATCCTGTCGGGGCTTGTCCTGACATGGGCACGTGCGCTCGGAGAATTCGGTGCCACGGTCACCTTCGCAGGGAACTTTCCCGGCACCACCCGCACATTGCCGGTGGCCACCTACCTCGCGCTCGAAAGCGACGTCGACCAGGCCGTGCTGATGAGCGTGTTGTTGATGGTCGTGTCGTTCGTGGTGCTGGTGTCGATGCGCGACCGCTGGACCGGGGCCATTGGAGGTCGCCGGTGAGTGTGCACGGCCGCATCATCGTGCACGTCGGCGAGTGTCGCATCGATGTGCCGATCGATATTGCAACCGGTGCCACCGTGGCCATCATCGGCCCGAACGGCGCCGGGAAGACCACGGTGTTGCGCTGTCTCGCCGGCCTTCAACCACTCGACGATGGCCGCCTCGTCGGAGTCGATGGCGTGTGGGATGACCCAGATGCGGGCGTGTTCATTCCACCGCAGCATCGGCGGGTCGCAATGATGTTCCAGCAGCACGCGTTGATCAGCCATCTCAATGTGCGTGACAACGTGGCATTCGGTCCGCGTTCTCGCGGCGTTGGGACAACGGCAGCAGACCAACGAGCAGCCGACGTCTTGGCCCGAGTCGGCGCGACGCATCTGATCTCGCGACGGGTCACCGATCTGTCCGGCGGCGAAGCACAGCGCGTCGCGCTTGCGCGGGCCCTCGCGGCCGACCCTGAGGTGCTGCTGCTCGACGAGCCACTGGCGGCACTCGACGCGGCGACACGACCAGCGATGCGCCGCCTCCTCGCCGCTGACGACCTTCCCACCCGCATGATCGTCACCCACGACCCCATCGATGCGTTGACCCTCGCCGATCAGATCATGGTGATCGATGATGGGGTGCTGGTGCAGGTGGGTTCACCACGAGAACTCGTGGACACACCGCGGTCGGCATATGTGGCCGAGATTCTCGGATTGAACCCGCTGTCGGGCGTACTGACAGGCGACCAGTTGCTGATCGGTGGTTACCCGCTGACGGTGGGCGCGCACACGGTGGCCGACGGTGATGTGGTGGCAGTGGTGCGTCCTCGTTCGGTGTCACTGCATCGGTCGCGGCCCGAGGGCAGCCCCCGCAATGTGTGGTCCACACGGGTGGAGGCCATCGAACGCTCGGCCGATCGCGTGCGGGTACGTCTCGGTGCACCGCTGCCTCTCGTCGTGGAAGTCACCGAGGGCGGTCTGGCCGCACTCGACGTCGGCACCGGCGACGACGTGTGGGCGTCGGTGAAAGCCAGCGAGATCGCCGTCTTCCCGAACTGAGATCG
>Ga0181578_10006362_pt1 | contig 10148 bp, 7 predicted proteins | sample 071ome_21_FD_148659 | JGI IMG/M metagenome (GOLD analysis project Ga0181578, IMG submission 148659) | Coastal salt marsh microbial communities from the Groves Creek Marsh, Skidaway Island, Georgia - 071401CT metaG (spades assembly) | ecosystem: Environmental > Aquatic > Marine > Intertidal zone... | reverse complement strand
GGCGTTCACCTGAGGAATGCGGTTGGCCCACGGTGTGCCCGTGGTTTCGCTGGGCTGGCCGGCATTGGGCTTGCCTCGAGCGCGTGGGCGCTGGCGTTGAGCATCACCTCGGGCCGGGCATGGGCCGCCCCGACGAGCCCAAGCGGGGACGCGCTGCTCGTGTTCTTCCCCGCCAACGCGCTGTTTCTGCTTGCTGCCGCAGCGGGGGTCCTGATGCTGTGGTCGACCGGCCCACTCCTGAGCCGGGCCCCAGGCCTCGCTGCGCTCGGGCGATGCAGCCTTACGGTCTACGTCGCCCACACCCCGTTGCTTTGGCTGCTTCACCGGGTGGAGCCCGCCATCGGCTGGTCGGGGTCGTCGGCGGCCCTGCTCGTCCTCGTCGGTACGCTTGCGTGGTGGCCCGTGGTGGCGAACCTCCCCTCCCGCGCTCAGGCCTGGACGCTTGAGGCGGTGCTGCGTCGCTGGTCGTGATCACGCGCCACCGGTCTGCACCGACCACAGGCGGTGGTAGCGCCCTTCGAGGGCGAGCAGTTCCTCATGGGTTCCGTCTTCGACCACGCGCCCTTCGTCCAGCACCAAGATGCGGTCGGCATGTCGCACCGTGGACAGCCGGTGGGCGATGACGATCGTCGTGCGGTCGGCCGAGACGCGAAGCAAGGACCGCTGAATGGCCGCTTCGGTTTCGTTGTCCACGGCGGACGTCGCTTCGTCGAGCAACAGGACCGGGGCGTCCTTGAGCACGGCCCGGGCCAACGCAAGACGCTGACGTTGCCCGCCCGAGAGGCGTTGGCCCCCTTCACCCACAAGGGTGGCGTACCCCTCGGGAAACCCCTCGATGAAGGTCGACGCCTCGGCCGCTTCGGCCGCAGCGCGCACCTCTTCGTCGGTCGCTTCGGGCCGTCCGTACCGAATGTTCTCCAAGACCGTGGTGGGAAAGAGCGTCACGTGCTGGTCCACGAGGGCCATGTGACGGCGAAGGCTGGAGGCGGACCAGGACCGCAGGTCCGCACCGCACCACGTCACAGAGCCGTGGTCGGGGTCAATGAAGCGCATCAGGAGCCGAACAAGCGTGGTTTTTCCTGAGCCCGTGGAGCCGACGATGCCCACGGTGCTCCGGGCAGCAATGGTGAGGTCGAGGCCGTTGAGGACCGCCTCACGGCCCGGGTGAGCGAACTCGACCCCTTCGAGGCGAATGTCGGACCCTGCCGCCTCGTCCGCGGAGGGCGCGACGTCGCCGTCCACCAAACTTTCCGGCGCTTCGATGAGGTCGAGGATGCGGGTGGTGGAGGCCATGGCCCGCTGGTAGAGGTCGAAGGTCTCCCCGAGGCGCGTCAGCGGCCACAGCAAGCGCTGTGTCATGAAGACCAGCACCGAATAGGCGCCGACGGCCAGCGCCCCCTCCAGGGTGAACCACCCACCGAGCAGCAGGGTGCCCGTGAAGCCGACGAGGATCGCCATGCGGATGAGCGGAACGAAGCCCGCGGAGAGCCGAATCGCGTCCCGGTTGCGCGAGCGGTACGCCTCGCTGAGGTGCTCGAGCCGCGCGGCCTCCGCGGCCTCTGCGGTGAAGGATTGGATCGTCGCCATGCCCGAAATGTCGTTCTCGAGCAGCGCACTGAGGTCGCCTGCAGCGTCACGGACCGCACGGTAGCGCGGTTCAAGCGCCCGCTGGTAGCGGAAGGAGCCCCAGAGGATGATCGGCACCGGCAGGAAGGCCAGCAGGGCGATTTCCCACGAGACGGCGAAAAACACCGCGCCGACGACAACGACGGTTGTGCCGACCTGCAGCAGGTCGTTTGCTCCCTTGTCGAGGAAGCGTTCCAGTTGGTTCACGTCGTCGTTCAGCACCGCAAGCAGGTCGCCTCGGCGGCGTTCGTCGAACCATGCTGGCGCGTGCCCGAGGATGCGGTCGAAGGCCGACATGCGCACGTCGTGCTGGACGGATTGGGCGAGGTTTCGCCAGAGCACGCCGTACCAGTACTCAAACACGGATTCCAGCACCCAGACCACCACGGTCAGGGCCGCCAGCACGAGCAGTTGGTGCCAAGGGTCGGCCACGCCGATGCTCGCGAGCATCGAATCCTCTTGGGTGACGACGACGTCCACCGCAACGCCGATGAGCAACGGAGGTGCGAGGTCCCAGAGCTTGTTGAACACGGAGCAAAGCACCGCGAGGCGAAGGGTCGACGCACGGTGGGCGACGTGACCGAGAAGCCGACGCAACGGCCCCGCTTCGCCCATGCATCGACGTTGTGCGGTGGCGTTTGATGGTGGCGGTCGGGCATGGGAACGGCTATCGTCCCCGCGAGGGACATGCGGCCCATGCGGTCCGAGCATGGCAGCGTGCTCGCCCACATCACCGCCAACGAGGGCCCCCGTCACGCCCTCCTCATCGACCCTGCAAAACAAGCCTCCGACGTGGCTGCCCGACGGGCGCTGGCGGCGGTGGAGCGGGGCACCCGCCTGATCTTGGTCGGGGGGTCCACCGACACCCCCGACGACGTGGTCCACGCGACCTGCGTCGAGGTCCAGGAAGCGCTCGAGTTGGCCGCGACGGCCGCCTCGCAGGACCCGATGGGCGACGAAGCACGATGGCAGGTCCCCGTGGTGCTCTTTCCCGGTGGCGCCCACGCGCTGTCGCCTGCCGCGGACGGCATCCTGTTCATGATGCTGATGAACAGCACCGACCGGCGATTCCTCATCGAGGAACAGGCGAGGGGGGCGCCCTTCGTGCGACGGTTTGACCTCGACACGGTCCCTACAGGCTACGTCGTGATGGCCCCGGGAGGCGAGGTCGGACGCGTGGGTCAGGCCGACCTCGTGTCGCCCGACGACGAAGCGCGCGTGGAAGGCTATGCCAACGCCGGCGCCATGTACGGCTTCCGCTTGCTCTACCTTGAGGCAGGCTCAGGCGCCGACGAGCCCGTTCGTCCTGATCTGATCCGAACCGCCTCGGCGGTGCCGGGCCTCGTGGTCATGGTCGGCGGCGGCCTTCGCGACGGCCACGCGGTTCGTGCTGCCGTCGAGGCTGGTGCGGACTGGGTGGTGACGGGGACCCTCATCGAGGATGCAGATGCTGGCCCGGCACTCCACGCCGCCCTTGATGACGTGTTGAGCGGCCTCTCCTGACGTCACTCAACCCGCTGGCCGTAGCGCTGCCTGAGCAGGCGCTCCACAGCCCGCATGATCTTGCGTCGAACGGCCGTGGTGGATTTCCTCTCCCTCGCTGCGATCGCCTCCAGGCCAGCGCCTTTTGGCTGGTCAAAATACCCCATGGACCACGCCATCCTGAGCACACGCTCGTCTTCCACGTGGTCCACAGCAGGCACGTCCAGCGGGTCCATCGCCGTGTGCACCAGCGTGCGCACGCCGAGCCGTGCTACGTCGTCAAGGAAGGGTGTGATGCGGAACGGAGGCACGCCGCAGGTGGCCCGCACCTCGTCGTCGATGCCGAGGACGAGGTCCAACAGCAAGACCTCCTGTTCATTCGTGGTGTTGAACATGGGGTGGACGACATCGAAGGTGAGCAAGACCTCATGTTCGGCCAAGCGTGCACGCAGGGCCGCTGCGTGACTTCGGCGGAGCAAGAGCAACGCATCCTCGAGCACGGCTTCGTTCTGGAAGGAGGCTTGGATCAACACCCGCAAGCCGCGTTTGCTTGGCTGCTGGTGAATCAGGCGGCTCTTCGTCAGCGCTTCTGCGAGGGGGCCGAGGCCCAGGCGGTCGTTGAATTCAACGACAAGGCGCCGCATGTTCACATGTGAATGTGTTTTTATTTGAACAGTTTGGGCTAAATGCGGACCACTCCACCCCGCGTTCATGAAGGGAATCGTGTTCAAGGAATTCGCCGACATGCTCGAGGCCACCTTTGGTGCCGACATGTACGACAGCCTCGTCGAGGCGTGTGACCTCCCCAGCGGGGGCGTGTACACCGCCGTGGGCACCTACGACCACACAGAACTGGTCGCGCTCGTGATCGAACTTTCCAAGCGAACCGGGCTCGACCCCACCACCCTGGTTCAGGCCTTTGGCAAGTACCTCTTCGGCCGTTTTCACGAACTCTTCCCGGTGTTTTTCAACCACGACAACGCCTTCTCTTTCCTCGAATCCATCGAGAACGTGATCCACGTCGAAGTGCTGAAACTGTATCCGGAGGCCACCCTCCCACGCTTTGACAGCGAGTTGGCCGAAGACGGGAACACCATGCACCTGACGTACTACTCCACGCGTCACTTTGCGGACCTCGCCATTGGGTTGATCCAGGGCGCGTTCGAACACTGGGGCGAAGAGGTCCAGTTGAGCATGGAAGACCTGACGACCGGCGATGAGCAGAAGGTCCGGTTCACGATGGTCAAGGCGTGAGATGGTGCGCATGGACGAGGAGGGCGAGGCACCACGTAGCGTGGCGCCCGTGCCCTCCCTGAACAACCTGTTCGCCAAGGCATCAACGATGTCGTCCGCCCCTCCATCGGAAGATGTCCTCTCCGCCGGTGGGTCCAGCCCCATCGCCCCCGCTCCTTCACTGAAGGACCTTTTCGGCAAGGCGTCCTCAAAAGAATCCGCCCCCACAGCGGAAGGCGTTCCTCCCGCAGGTGGCTCCACGCCCATCGCCCCTGCGCCCTCGATGCAGGACCTTCTGGCCGGCGCTGCCCGCTCGACGGAACGCGATGAGGCCCCTCAGGGCAAAGCACCGACTTTCGATGACCTGGGGTGGGCCGGGGCCGTTCAGGACGAGGGCCCCGTCATGGACACCGGCGATCTCAGTGCCGAAGCGTGGGTCACGTCCCTCAAAGGCGCTGCAACCCCCGCCCTTTCCCTTTCCGCGTTGAAGGAGGCAGCGAAAACAACCACGGCGCCAAAGCATCCAACCGACGAAGCCGTCGAGCACATGCAGCGCACCTTCCATACGTTCAACGAATTGCCCGGCCCGCTCGAACCGGAGGCCCTGGCCGCCCTTTCCGCACAGGATGCGGAGCAACGCCGTGCCCTGAACCGCCACTTGGCCGGGTTGAAGGTCGAGCATTCCGGCTCAAAGCAGTCGTTACGCCGCCGCTTCGACAGGGAGCGAAAGGCCCGCCTCCAAGCCGAGGGACTCATCGAAGAGGCCTCGCGTGACCTCTACTTGGCCAAGGAAGCGACCCAACGCGCCCTGACCGCAGAACAGCAGGCCAAGGACAAGGTCGAGGAGGCCCTGCTCAACCTGAACGCGGCCGTGAAGGCCGCAGACAACGCTGAGCAGCGCCGACGTGCCTTGCTGATCACGGGGGGGATTGGGGTCGTGCTGTACATCGTGTCGGAGTTCGTCATCGACGCCACCATCGAAGCCAACCTCGAGGGACCAGGGGTCGTCATGGCCAAACTCTCCATCCTGATGGTGCTCCTACCGCTCCAGATGATCGTCGAGCGTCTGTCGGTCAAAACGGCCGGCGCCGAAGGCGACAGCGTTCGGGAACACCTCTTTGCAGACCTGCTTCGCGTGCTGCTCGAAGACGAGCACCTCACGGAGAAGGAACTGCGGACCATCGACACCTTCCGCGTTCACCACGGGTTCACGCACGGCGAAGCGACCGAGGTCCTCCACAAGGTCATGGACGACCTCGGGATTGAACACGGAACCGTCCGGTTGTGATCACGGACGACGTCCCAGCAGGAGCCCAACGCCAACACCGGCAACCACGGCCACCGCGAGCGCGGCGGCCATCGCGCCAATCCCGACACCTGCCGCTGCGGCATCATCCTCCGAGGTCGTGATCGTTGTGTCGCCCTTGTCGTCGGTGGTCGACGGGGGCCCGTCCACCGCGGGCGGTTCGACCTGAACGGCGCACCCGGTGGCGTCCACCTCGGTGTCGGCCGGTGTACCCGCACAGAGGTCGAGGATGTTGACGACACCGTCCATGTCGTCGTCGTCGAGCGCCCCACCGGTGTCGACGGTCGGCTCGTTCTCCTCGGCGGGAGGCCCCTCCTCGAGCGTTTCGTTGGTGTTGGCGTTGGTGCCTTCCTCGACGATGCCGGAGTTGTTCTCGTTGGTGGTGGCGTTGCCCGTCCCGTTGTCGACGGACGTTTCGTTTTCTGAGGATGCCCCGTTGTCCGAGCCGTCCTCAACGGTGGCGTTGTCGTCAACGTCCGACGTGTTGGATGGCGGGTCATCCGTCCCGTTCGTACCGGTCGTGTTGCCTTCCGTTTCGTTCCCCTCGTCGGTTCCGTTCGGGTTGATTGCTGGCGGGCACCCGAGTTCATCCACTTCAGCCCCGAAGGGGCTCTCAGGGCACTCGTCCACGTTGTTGAGGACACCATCATCGTCGTCGTCGTCGATGCACCCGTCACCGTCTTTGTCCCAGGGAATGTCGTGTTCACCGTCGTCGCAGGCGTCCGTCCACGTCTCAAGGTAGCCGGACGGCGTCAGGGTGACGCCGTTCAGCCGTGCGTCCGTTGGCTCAATGAATTCCCCTCGGAAGACCTGGGACGGGGCCAAGCGACGGTCCCGGTCGGACGACGTGCCGTAGACGTTGATGGGCGTGTTGTATTCCCAGGCGATGCTGCCGTTCCAGTCCATTTGCGCGTACCGCGCCCCCATCGCATCGGTCACAAACAGGTCGCCGGTGCTGAGCGTTTGCGCACCGGACATGAACCTCGGCCCCCAGCCCGAGGGCAACTGCACGCTCTGCTGGGGCGCATAGGGTGCAAAGGATCCGTTTGGGAAACTGGCGTAGGCCGACCCGTTCCACACGGGGCTGACCCGATGAACCGTGCTGTCCCCGGTCACGCCGTTGGAAAACACGGTGATGTCGCCCGCGTGGGGGTACCCCTGAGGAATGAAACGAGCGTCGTGCTGCGTCACGGTGTACTGGTCGGATTCGTTGCCTCGACCGTACGCCGCCGGGTTGCCCCAACGCCACAAGAGGTCGCCATCGGACCCTTCCGCGGCGCGTGTTGGAATGCCATGGTCGACGATGAAGATCTCTTCCGTTCCGCGGCAGGAGACGAGCAGATGGTCGTTGATGGGGTCGTGGTCCAAGCCGTTGCAGTGCATCCAGTCGGGGTCGCTTGGGACGTTGTTTGGCCCCCGGTAGTTGATGTCAAGGCGTGTTGGTTGGCTTCCCGCAACCGCGTAGTTCGGCTTGCCCGAATCGAGGCTTTGGGTCAGGTGGTCTTTGGCGTGCCAGGACCACACCAATTGGGGTTCACCGCCGGTGAAGACGGGCGGTGCGTATTCGAGCAGCGCGTCGGCCCACAGGCCACGTTCCATGACGTTGGCTTCATCTCGGCCCAGCGCGATGGCATCGTCCCGCGAGATGTACTCCCAGGCGATGGCCACCACGTTTCCGTTCGGGAGCATCAACGCGTCGTGGTGAAACCTGTATTCGTCGGTGGCAAGTTCAATGCTCCATACCAAACTCCCGTCGTGGGCAATGATTTCGATCAATCCTGTTTCGCCCCCTGCGGAAAGATCGGTCGTAGGGGTGGGCGAAGGAACGCTCGCACGCAGCAGGCGGCCGCCATCAAGGAGCCGCGCCACGGTCGTCCCTTCCGTTCCCGACGGGGACGGCCAGGTCAACATCACCTCACCGCGCTGGTCGACAAGGAAGGTGTCCGTGTCCTCCATGGCGGCGACGATGGCGTAGCCCTCCACCGTCCGGTCATCACAATACAGAACGCCTGATTTGGCGTGCATCCGCATCATTTCGCACACGGGCGCCTCGGGCGGAGCCGCGGCAGCGAGCGGGGCGCTCGTGGTCAGGAGCAGCATCAACACAAACAGGGCCGCAGTTGCCCTCGGTGTAATCATGAAAGCGTGTCCGGCGGCCTCACGGAGTTTAACTGATTCGGTACGTGTTCAACCCGTGCTTCACAAAGAAAACCGTTGCAAAACACCAAAAAACGACGCTTTTGGCCCGCAGCGTGCCGCTTCAGCAGACACCACATCCCAACGATGGGACGGCCGTGGTTGGTGGCGATTGGACGCGCCGGACTCAATCCTCGTCCTCGTAGACCACAGGGTCTCCGCGTCCACCGGGCGCGTTTGGCCGCACCTCTTCCGTTGGGGTACCAACGGGGACCTCTTCGACACTCACGTCCAAGTCCACGACCTCGCCCTTGGCCAAACGTTCCATGTCGTCGAGCCCGGGGGCGGCGATCGTGCGCTCGACGTCCGGGGCCTCGGCATAGGCGCTTCGCGCTGCTTCCCGCTGGTCGTGCCCACGCACCAAGCCGAGGGTGTCGGAGAAGGCCTTGCCCACCACCTCACGGGTGCGCTCCCCGCGTCGGACGCGGGCCACCTCGTCCTCAGCGGCGGCGAGGCGCTCCTCGAGGTCGCGCGCTTCGGCGGTCCGGTCCTGCAAAGCGGCCTCGAGGTCGGTCATGGTGAGGGTCATCTGAGCCAACCGCTCATCGCGGTCGAAGACGTCGTTGTGGAGGCGCCGTTCACGGCGACGGAGGGACTCGTACTCTCGGTTGCGTTCGAGCAGGCGCCGCTTGAGGTCCTCGATCTGCTCGACGAGGTAATCGTGTTCGGCCGAGATGGATTTCGGCCCGCTCATCACCCGTTCGACCTGGTCTTCAAGTTCGGCAAGGCGCTGGTCCCGCGCATCGATGAGGCCGCGCAAGCGATCGGCGATGTCGCGCAACCGCTGACGCTCTTCTTCCATCGCGTGCACCGTAGCCTGCTCGGCCGCGAGGGCGGTCAACGCCTCCTCGTTCTCGTTCTTGAGCCGCCGAACTTCTTCTGCGGTGACCGAGGTCAATCCCGCTTCCGCTGCCCGCTCAAGGGCAACAACCATGCGACCAACCCGCTCTTCCATTTCCCCAATGACCTGATCCTGTTCATCGGAGAGGGCGGTGAGCCGAGCCACCTCGGCCTGCAGGTTCGCCCGCTCTTCTGCCGACGCGGAGGCAGCGAGGCTGGACGCCTCGTCACGTGCGTCCTCGAGCAGGCGTTCCAAGTGGACGATGCGGGCACGAGCGTCACGGAGTTCGTGCTCGGTCTCGTTGAGGCGTGCGACCTCCGGAGCGATGGCATCCGTCCGATCGGCCAGGTCGAGTTCAGCCATTCGAAGGCGTTGACGCGCCTCAACAAGCTCGTCGTTGCGCTCCGCCAGCTCGTCCCAAGCGGTCATGACTTCCTCGACGAGTTGTTCGACGGGGTAGCCGCGCAGCATCCCTTCGAGGGCCGCGCGCTCCTCCCGAGGTGCAGTGGATGCCCCGGTCATCGCTGCGTCGCTCGATGACATACAGCCCTGAAGCCCGTCGAACCGCACTTGAACTTTCCTTCACGCAAGGCGCTGTACGCCGGCGTTGTTCGGGGTGCGTCGGCCCACCATCATTCGATGGATGTGAACATGTCCTCGGGCATGTCCTGCGCGAGGGCAACCGCACCGAGGGCAACCTTGTCGATGGGCTCGTCGACGCAGCGCACGGCCACGTTTCCGATGTCCGAAATCTCGGCAGCAAGCCGGTCCGCGATGCCACCGATGAGCGAGCCGCCACCGGAGAGGATGATGTTCTGGCGGAAGGTTTCCTGGTATTCCGGGTCTGCACCCGCGATGATGCGCTTGATGCCGTTGCCGATCAGCGGAACGATGGCGCCGCAGGCTTGGGCGATGAGGTCACCGATGTCCACGCGCTGCTGCTTGCCTTCAACGGACAGGTCAACGAGCACTTCCTTGACCTCGCCACCAACGTAGGAGTGGGATTCCTTCCAGCGGCGCACCATGTCCTTGGTGACCTGAGCGCCGGTGTACTTCTTGCGGATGAGGGTCATGAGGTGCTCGTCGAGCCAATCGCCGGCCTCAGCCAGGCTGATCTGATCCTCATCGCTTGGGAACGTGCCGTAGAGGCGGGCGATGTCGGTCGTGCCCGCACCGATGTCGACCACGATGGTCCCGTGGAACTCGCCGATGCCGTAGGCGGTGGCGAAGGGCTCGCTGACGACCATGATGGCGTTGACCTGACCGCGAAGCGTGGCGACGAGGTTCGACTTGTCCGTGAAGGACACGTGGGAAGGCGAGCAGACGACGCCGACGACCTCGTCGTACTCCTCAGGGTCCACCGTCTCGATGAGGTGGGTCATGAAGGCCTTCGCCGCGCCAAGGCTCGCTTCGTCGTCCTGCGTCACGCCCTTCGCCATCGGACGAAAGAGGTCGCACGACATC
>Ga0181578_10006361_pt1 | contig 10149 bp, 9 predicted proteins | sample 071ome_21_FD_148659 | JGI IMG/M metagenome (GOLD analysis project Ga0181578, IMG submission 148659) | Coastal salt marsh microbial communities from the Groves Creek Marsh, Skidaway Island, Georgia - 071401CT metaG (spades assembly) | ecosystem: Environmental > Aquatic > Marine > Intertidal zone... | reverse complement strand
GACGCGGCACTCATGTTCCTGCCGTCGGAAGCCGTCTATGCCGAACTGCACGCCAATTTCGGGGATTCGGTGGACGCCGCCCACCGGGCCAAGGTGTTCATCGTCTCCCCCACGACGCTGTGGGCGCTGCTCAACACCATGCGCGCCGTCATGAAGGATGTGCGCATGAAGGAGGCCGCGGGGATCATCCAGAAGGAGGTCCTGACCATGCTCGAGGACGTGGATCGCCTCGACAAGCGCGTCGGCCATCTGGAGAAGCATTTCGAGCTGGCCGAGAAGGACATCCGCGAGATCCGCACCTCCTCGGACAAGGTGAAGTCACGCGGCACCAAGATCCAGGACATCCAGCTCGAGGACGGCACCGCCTCGGCCATCGAGGACGCGGTCGAGGATTCCTTCAGCGAACCGCCGCTCCTGCGCACAGTCGAGTAACAAAAAACCCTCTCCCTATGGGAGAGGGGCTTTTAAGCGCCGCGCAACGCCTTCTAAGTCCGGGCATGATGGAGAAAAAGGGGGGCATCAGACCTCCCGCCGGCTGCGGAGCGCCGCGGTGAGGGTGCCGTCGTCCAGATAGTCAAGCTCGCCGCCCACCGGCACGCCATGGGCCAGGCGTGAGATTTTCACGCCCGCGCCTTCCAGCCGCTCGGTGATGTAGTGGGCCGTGGTCTGCCCGGCGACGGTGGCGTTGGTGGCGAGGATCACCTCTTCCACCTGCGCGGATCGCGCGCGGTCCACCAGCTTGCCGATGTTCAGGTCCTCCGGGCCGACGCCGTCGAGCGCCGACAGGGTACCGCCCAGCACATGGTACTGGCCGCCGAAGGACGCCGTGCGCTCCAGCGCCCACAAATCGGCCACATCCTCGATCACGCAGATGACCGAGCGGTCGCGTTCCTCATCGATGCAGATGCGGCAGGGATCGACCGTATCGACATTGCCGCAGTTCGAGCAGGTCCGGATCGACCGCGCCGCCGACGCCATGGCCTCGGCCAGCGGCTGCATGAGCTGGCCCGGCCGATTGATCAGGTGCAGCGCCGCGCGGCGCGCCGAGCGCGGCCCGAGGCCGGGCAACTTGGCGAGCAGATCGACGAGACGCTCGATTTCCGGTGTGGACATATATGCAGTGCCGGCCGGGCGGTCAGGCGCCGAACGGCAGGTTCATGCCCGGCGGCAGGTTGAGCCCGCCGGTCAGCTCCCGCATCTCCTCGGCCATGCGTTCCTCCGCCTTCTTCTTGGCGTCGGCATGGGCCGCGACGATCAGATCCTCGACGATCTCCGCCTCGTCGCCGTTCAACAGCGAGGGGTCGATCTTCACGCCCTTGAGCTCGCTCTTGCCCGACAGGGTGACCGTCACCATGCCGGCACCGGCACTGCCCTCGATGGTCATCTCGGCCAGGCGCTCCTGCATTTCGGCCATCTTGGCCTGCATTTCCTGCGCCTGCTTCATCAGGTTGCCAAGGTTCTTCATTCGTCGTCGTCCTCGATCTCGATGGGCATGCCATCACCGGGCATGTCGTCGGTCAGGTTGTCGCGCGCCACCACGCGTTCGATCTTCGCACCGGGGAAGGCTTCCAGCGCCGCGCGGACGACCGGGTTCTCCGCCGCCTGCAGGTGGGCCGCATCCTTCGCCATGCGCTCCTGTTCGGCCAGCGTCGGCGCACCTTGTTCCTGCGACACGCTGACCTGCCAATGATTGCCGCACCAGGCGCGCAGGAAATTCAGCACCTGTCCCGCGAGGTCGCGCGGGGCATCGGCAGCCGGGCGGAATTCCAGCCTTCCCGGCTCGTAGGAAACCAGGTGCACATTGGCGTGCAGGTGGTTGCGAACCTGGATCTCGCGCCGTGTCGCGAACAGGGCGACGAGCGCGGCAAAATTCGGCGGGTCTTCCAGCGTGGTCGCGGCGGTCTGCTCGGGCATGGGTGCCGGGGCTGATTCTTCTTGCGGCGCGGCCTGCACCCGCGCACCGCCACCGGCCACGGCCTGTGCACCACCGCCCGGCGGCGCCAACGGGGCCGCACCCTGCGGCGGGGACGGCGGCGTGGCGGCTTCGCTGCCTTCGAGCTTCTTCACGATCTCGGCGGGCGGCGGCATGTCGGCGGCGTGCGCCAGCCGGATCAGCACCATCTCCGCCGCAGGCAATGCAGAGGGCGCACGCTGCACCTCGCCCACACCCTTCAGCAGCATCTGCCAGGCGCGCGACAGCACGGCGACGCCCAGCTTCTCGGCCATCTCGTGCCCGCGCGTGCGCTCCAGTTCCGACACGGCGGGGTCGTCGGCGGCCTTGGGCACCAGCTTCACCCGTGTGATCCAGTGGCTGAGTTCCAGCAAATCCTGCAGCACCGACAACGGATCGGCGCCCGCGTCATACAGCGTGCCGAGACCTTCCAGCGCATCGGCGGTACGCCCGGCCATCACCGCCTCGAAGATATCCAGCACCGCCCCGCTGTCGGCGGTGCCCAACATGGCGCGCACGTCTTCCTCGCGCGCCACGGCCCCGTTCGAGCAATGAGCGGAAATCGTCTGGTCGAGAAGCGACAGCCCGTCGCGCACCGAGCCGTCGGCGGCCCGCGCAATCAGACGAAGTGCGCCGTCTTCCAGCTCCGCACCTTCAGCCTTCGCGATGCCCGCGAAATGCTCCATGAGCTCATCGGCGCGCACCCGGCGCAGATCGAAGCGTTGGCAGCGCGACAGCACCGTCACCGGCACCTTTCGGATTTCGGTGGTGGCGAAGATGAACTTCACATGCTCGGGCGGCTCTTCCAGCGTCTTCAGCAGCGCGTTGAAGGCCTGGGTCGAGAGCATGTGCACCTCGTCCACGATATAGACCTTGTAGCGCCCGAAGACGGGACGATAGCGCACGCCGTCAAGAATTTCGCGGATGTCGTTCACACCGGTCCGGCTGGCGGCATCGACCTCGATCACGTCCGGATGGCGGTCCTCGGAGATCGCGATGCACTGTTCGTCGTTCGGGTCCGGGTCGATGCTGGGCCCGTCGCCGGCGTTCAGGCATTTGGCGATGATGCGCGCCGTCGTGGTCTTCCCCACACCGCGCACGCCGGTCAGCATGAAGGCGTGGGCCACCCGGTCCAGTTCAAACGCGTTGGTGAGCGTGCGGACCAACGCTTCCTGACCGATCAGTTCCGAAAAATTCTGGGGCCGGTATTTCCGGGCTAGGACCTGGTAGGCCTCGGCATGGGCTGTGTCGGATGCGGGCGCAGCCACCGGTTCCGCGGCGACAGGCGCGGCAGGTTCTGGGGCAGGAGCAGGCTCCGGCGCAGGTTCCGGCTCGACCGCAGGCGGCGGCGCATCCAGGAACGACGCCTGATTGGGGTCGTCGATGGTCGGGCTGCCGTCTGCCGACTCATCCGGCTCCGCGTCGTGCGGTTCGCCGGGCTGGTCCTCGAAGTCGGCAGTCATGAAGTGCGGTCGCTTCCCGGGGATGGGTCAGGAATTCGGAATAACCGATTCGGTGTCTGAAGTGGGAGACCGGTTGATACGACCCAGGCGAAACTCGTTACGGCTGCTTCCTTCCGGACCTGACCGGGTTGGCGAGATGCCTGTCCGCCCGGCCTCCCGAGAACACTATATCAGAACCCGCCCCCCGATAAACAAGGCGGCGGGCAATCCGCCGCACGGCTTTCCACAGGCACATGGGTGTGACAATTTACGCGCCGTCCCCGAATCCGCATGTTCCGGTGCCATGAACCGCCGCAATTTCTACTCCAGCGAATACCTCGACCGCGTCTCGCACCTGCGCAACGACGCCGACTGGCTGCGCGAGGCGCTGGCCAGCACGACCAGCCGGCTGCTGCCGGTCTGGCAGTCCAACAACCTGATCCGCGGCGAAGACAACGTGGAGCCCGTAGAGCTCGACATCACCCAGATCGAGATCCTGCGCGGCGACGGCGAGCCGGTCCTGCTCGGGCTGGTGGAGGGAACCGCCTATTTCACCCTCGACGTCAGCCATATCGAGGACCCGCATGAGCACGAGATACTGGGCGCGGCGGGCGTGTTCGAGGATCTGCGCAAGGTCGGGCCCTATATCGAGCACCGGCAGGGCAATCTTCTCGCCTATGCGCGCGGCATCAACTACTGGCACCAGCGCCACCGCTTCTGCGGGGCCTGCGGCGCGCCGACCCGCAGCGAGGCTGCCGGCCACCAGCGCCGCTGCACCGACACGGCCTGCAATGCCGTGCATTTCCCGCGCACCGACGTCGCCTGCATCATGCTGGTCTATCACGGCGACCGGATCATCATGGGCAAAGCCCCGCGCTTCCAGGGCCGCATGCAGTCGGTTCTGGCCGGGTTCCTGGAACCGGGAGAGACGCTGGAGGATTGCGTCGCGCGCGAGGTTTATGAGGAGGTCGGCATACGGGTCACCGATGTCGAGTACCAGCACTCCCAGCCCTGGCCCTTCCCGGCCTCGATCATGGCCGGGTTCCGCGCCCGTGCGCTCGACACGGACATGACCATCGACGAGACGGAACTGCTATCCGCCGACTGGATGTCGCGCGACGAATTGAAGGCGATCACACCGGACTCGCCGGTGCAGCTTCCGCGCCCGGATTCGATTGCCCGTCGTCTGATCGAGGAGTGGCTGGCCGAGGGATGATGCAAATCCTCATGCTGAGCCTGACGAAGTATGAGGATTGGCGTCCTCGCCCTTCGACAAGCTCAGGGTGAGGACTACGTTTTCTACTGCCGCCGGTAGTCGTCCGCCGGATAGACGCCCAGCACCCGTACATTCTTCGAGAAATAGTCCAGTTCCTCGAAGGCCTGCGCGACGCTGGCCTCGGCGGGATGACCCTCGATCTCCGCGTAGAATCGCGCGACCGAGAACTTCTCGCCCGAGATATAGCTTTCCAGCTTGGTGATGTTCACGCCGTTGGTCGCGAAGCCGCCCAGCGCCTTGTAGAGCGCGGCGGGGACCGAGCGCACCTCGAAGATCAGCGAGGTCATGGACGGTCCGTCATGCGGGTCGGGATCGCGGCGCGCGCGCGACAGCACCACGAAGCGCGTGGTGTTGCCGATGCGGTCCTCGAAGCGCGAACGCAGCACCTGCAGGCCATAGATTTCACCGGCCAGCGGCGGCGCGAGCGCCCCGATGGTGGGATCGTTCAGCTCCGCGACTTCCTGGGCCGAGCCCGCCGTGTCGGCACGCGCGCGCGTCGCCACGCCCAGTTGGCTGAGCTGCTCGCGGCACTGGGCCAGCGCCTGCGGGTGCGAGCGCACCTCGACCAGACCGTCCAGCGTCGCCTCCTGTGTCGCCAGCAGCTGGTACTGCACGTTCAGGTAATGCTCACGGATGATGTAGAGCTTGGATTCCGGCAGCAGGTGGTGGATGTCCGCCACGCGCCCGCCCAGCGTGTTCTCGATCGGGATCATCGCCAGCGCAGCGCGGTTGTCGCTCTCCACCGCGGCGAAGGCATCCTCAAACGTCGCACAGGCAAGCGGCGTCATCTCCGGAAACGCCTGCATGCACGCGATGTGCGAGTTTGCGCCGGGTACGCCCTGATAGGCGATGGTGTTGGCCGGGTTCGCGGCCGGATCGGTCGAAGCGCTCATTGTCCTGATGCCATATATCGAAAACGCGCGTCCCGCTATGCCAGCAGGGCCCGCGCGCGCTCAAGGTCGGCGGGAGTATCGACACCGAGCGGAACGGTGTCAACGAGCGCCGCGTCGATGCGCATCCCCGCTTCCAGCGCGCGCAACTGTTCCAGCTTTTCGCGCTGTTCAAGCGGGCTGGCGGGCAGCGCCACGAAGCGGGCCAGCGCGTCGCGGCGATAGGTGTAGAGCCCGATATGGTGGAAATGGTCGCCCGGCCCCGTCGGCACCTGGGCGCGCGAGAAATAAAGCGCGCGCGCAACGCGGGCGCCCGGCGCCAGCGCCAGCACGGCCTTCACCACATTGGGGTTGCTGCGCTCATCGTCCTCGGTGATGGCGCACACCGCCGTCGAGATATCCACGTCGGGATTGTCCAGCACGCCGACGCAGGCCCGCACGATAGCGGGATCGAGCGTCGGCAGATCGCCCTGCAAGTTCACCACGGCATCATGGCGGCCGTCAGGGTCGAACTCCTCCAGCGCCGCGAAAATGCGGTCCGAGCCGGACGGCAGATCGGGATCGGTCAGCACCGCCTGCCCCCCCGCCGCCGCAACCGCGTCCGCGATCTCGGCCTCCGCGCAGGCCACCACGACCGGGCCGACCCCGGCCTCCTCGGCGCGACGCAGGCACTGAACAATCATGGGCAGGCCGGCGATATCGGCCAGCGGCTTGCCCGGCAGGCGCGAGGACGCCATGCGCGCGGGAATCAGGACCACCGGATTTTCCGGGGCGCCGCTTCTGTCAGGGGCATTGGACAGGGGACTTCCTCCTAAAAACGGGTCCGTTCCGGGCGCTGCGACCGATTGCCGCTAAACGGCACTGGCTCTGGCTGCTGCTGGGTTCAAAAGATATATCTCGCACGACGCGAACGGAACAGTTTGGTGGGCATTGACCCCGTGGACACGAACCGAACCGGTCGTTAAGTTCCCCCCGCGCGCACTCTTCGGTGGGTGTCGCGGTCTTTCTGACGCAGGGAAAGTGACCAATGGGTGGCGACTTCTTCAAGGTTTGGGGTGCAGCACTGATAGCGCTGACGGTTGCACTGGCGATCGGCATCGGCATCAATGAAGTGACCCATAGCGATCATCTCGATATCAAGGCTTACGCCGTGGCCGTGCCCGATTCGGGCGAATCGCCTGCCGCGGAGCCCAAGGAAGAGGTGCTCGACCCGGTCTCGCCGCTGCTGGCCTCCGCCGATCTCGGCGCCGGTGAGAAGGCGTTCAAGCGTTGCAGTGCCTGCCACAGTTACGAGAAGGGCGGCCCGAACAAGCAGGGCCCGAACCTCTTTAGCATCGTCAACCGCCCGGTCGCGTCCCATGAGGGCTTTTCCTACTCCGGCGGCCTGCAGAAACTGGGCGGCGAGTGGACCTATGACAAGCTCAACGCCTTCCTCGCCAAGCCGAAAGACCTGGTGGCTGACACCAAGATGAACTTCGCCGGCTTCAAGAGCGTGAAGGACCGCGCCAACGTGATTGCGTTCCTGCGCGCACAGGCTGACAATCTGGCGCCGCTCCCGGCGCAGTAGTCCGGGCTCGATATTTCGAGTTAAACGAAGCGGCGCGAAAGCGCCGCTTTGCATTTGGAGCAACGTTTCCGTGTCTGAAACCCTCGACCCCGGTTTCACCGCCCTCGCACACACCCTGGCCGACGCGGCTGCGCCGGTGGCGATGCGCCATTTTCGCACGCCGCTGACTATAGAGACCAAAGACGACGCGAGCCCAGTCACCCGCGCTGACCGCGAGTCGGAAGCAGCGATGCGCGCGCTGATCGATGAGGCCTTCCCCGAACACGGGATCCTGGGCGAGGAGTACGGTCCCGAGCGCACAGACGCCGAATATGTCTGGGTGCTGGACCCCATCGACGGCACCCGTGCCTTCATTAACGGCATCCCGCTCTTTGCTACGCTCATCGCACTCGTGCGTGACGGCGTGCCCGTGCTGGGCCTGAACTCCTACCCAGCTCTAAAAGAACGCTGGCTGGCGACGGCCGATACGCCGACACAGCATTGGGGTCTCGGCAACGAGGGTGCGCCGGTGCGGGTCACCGGGTGCCCCGGCCTATCCGCCGCGCGGATGTGCACAACCTCGCAGGACATGTTCGACGAAGCCGACCTGGCGCGATACCTGAGCCTAAAGGCCGAGGTCGCGGATACCCGCTTCGGCACCGACGCCTACGCCTATGCGATGGTCGCCTCCGGTCATTGCGACCTCGTGGCCGAAAGCGGCATGCAACCCTACGACTATCTCTCCCACGCTGTGCTTGTCGAAGGCGCGGGCGGTGTCATCACCGACTGGGAGGGCAAGCCACTGCGAATCGATTCGACCGGCTCGGTACTCGCCGCCGGAGATGCGCAGGTTCACGCGGCCGCACTGGAAGCCCTGAAGGCATAGTGAGGGATCGCACATGAGCAAGGACGTCCGTATCGCCATTTCCTGCCCCGACCGTCTGGGCCTGCTATCTGCACTGGCAGGCCGCCTGTTCGACCTCGGTGCGGATATGGGCGGCGCCAGTTTCGCCATCCTCGGCCAGACGGCGGAGTTTACCGCCGTCGCCCGCCTGCCTGAAAACCTGTCCGCCGACGACATCCGCATCGCGCTGGAAGGCGTCGAGGAACTGGGCGGCGCCCAGATCGACGTGAACGCCATCGCCGAGGACGCGCCGCGCGCGGACACCGGCCAGGTCACTCATCGAGTCGAGATTCGCGGCGCCGATCAGCCGGGCCTCGTCGCACGACTGACCGAAGCCTTCGCCGACTACGAGGCGAACATCGTGCGCATGGATTGCGAGCGCGTGCCCGCGGGCGCGATGGGCGACTACCTGATCCGCATCGAGGCGTGGATTCCCGAATCCCGCGCCGTCACCTGCCTGGCCGCCGTTGACAGCACCGCGCAGTCGCTCGGCCTGTCGAGCCGCGCGGAGCCCGTCTAAAGAGCCAATTCTAGCGGGATTGTGCCGGCATTCCGGCCCCGGAGCGGCGGCGGCTAGCAAGCGCTTTAATCGGACTAGGTTTTCCTTGATCGCGCGCGCATTCTTGCCACATCTAGTTTAAGCATTCACCTTCGTGCCGGGAGGACATCATGTTCCGAACGACCTGCCTCGCCGCCGTAACCGGGCTCGGTCTCGCCACCGCCTCGGTCATCCCCGCTCTTGCGCTCGGGGGGACGAACGGCCCGGCCCATGGCATGGCCATGCACGGAGTGCCGAAATACGGCCCGGCCTTTTCCCATTTCGAATACGTCAGTGTAGGTGCTCTGCAGGGTGGCAAGGATGTGCGCCGCGCCGTCGGCACCTTCGACAGCCTCAACCCGTTCATCATCCAGGGAAACCCCGCCGCTGGGGTCGGGCTGATCTACGACACGCTCACCACCGCATCGGCAGACGAGCCGTTCACCCAGTACTGCCAGCTCTGCATCACCATGGAAGTGCCGGACGACCGCTCGTGGGTGGAATACGAGCTGCATCCCGAAGCGCAGTGGCACGATAGACGGCCGATCACGCCCGCCGACGTGATCTTCTCGTTCAACACGCTGCGGGAAAAGGGCGCGCCCTTCTACCGCTTCTATTACCGCGATATCGCGGAGGTCGAGCAGACCGGCCCGAACAAGGTGAAGTTCTCCTTCGGCAACGCCCAGAATCCGGAGCTAGCGCTCATCATCGGCCAACTTCCCGTTCTCCCGGCGCATTACTGGGAATCGCGCGACTTTTCAAAACCGACGCTCGAGGTGCCGCTGGGCAGCGGCCCCTACAAGATTTCCGACGTGAAGACCGGCCGCTCGATCACCTTTGAGCGTGTGCCCGGCTACTGGGGCCGCAACCGGCCGGTGAACATCGGCCGCAACAACATCGCCACCCTGCGGTTCGAGTATTTCCGCGATCCCGGCGTATCGCGTATCGCGCTGATATCGGGCGAACTGGATCGGATGATGGAAAACTCCTCCAAGGCCTGGGCAACCGAATACGCCGACACCAAGCCAGTCAAGGACGGCATGCTGATCCTCGGCGAGTTCTCTGAAGAACGTACGGCGCCGATCCAGGGCTTCGTGTTTAACCTACGCAAGCCGATATTTCAGGATCGCCGCGTCCGCGAGGCGCTGTCGCTAGCCTTCGACTTCGAGTGGTCGAACAAGAATCTTTTCTATGACGCCTACACTCGCACCGACAGCTACTTCGACAACTCCGACCTCGGCAACCGGGGACTTCTGAAGGACGCGGGCGAGGAAGAGCGCGCAATCCTCGAGAAATACCGGGGCAAGCTGCCGGAGGAAGTTTTCACGGCAGAATTCGTCCCGCCATTCACGGACGGGTCCGGCGCGCGCGGCATCCGCGGCAACCTTCGCAAGGCGGCCAAGCTTCTGGAGGAAGCCGGCTGGATCATCAAGGACGGCGTCCGCGTCAACGAGAAGACCGGAGCCCCTTTCCAGTTCGAGATCTTGCTGGGCAGCCAGACCTTCGAACGGATTGCGCTGCCTTACGTGCGCAATCTCGAACGCCTCGGCATCAAGGCCGATGTGCGTGTCGTCGATGCGTCCCAGTACCGCGAACGCACGG
>Ga0181578_10006357_pt1 | contig 10155 bp, 9 predicted proteins | sample 071ome_21_FD_148659 | JGI IMG/M metagenome (GOLD analysis project Ga0181578, IMG submission 148659) | Coastal salt marsh microbial communities from the Groves Creek Marsh, Skidaway Island, Georgia - 071401CT metaG (spades assembly) | ecosystem: Environmental > Aquatic > Marine > Intertidal zone... | reverse complement strand
GCCCATAGCACAAGTGCCGCGGCATCCGCAGATAAACGCTTCGGGCTGGATGCATCCGCCTTGATGTCGTCTCCCGAAGGCCCAGCGCTCCTGAACCCCACTGCATAGAGCGCGAACGGCGCATAGGCCTGCGCGCCCGCATCCTTCCAGAGCGATCTCCCCTTTTCGCGGCAACCGGAGCCCACCGACCGCCCAGTAGCGGGATCGAGAACTCTGCCATCATGCCGAATGCTCAGATGCACATGAGGAAATTCTGTTCTTCCCGACAACCCGACCTTGCCGAGCTGCTGCCCTCGCCGGACAGTCTGTCCGGGACGAACCACCACACTCCTCCGGCGCAAATGGCAGTATTGTGTCTCCCACCCTGACCCGTGATCGATGACCAGACCGTTGCCGCACTCGCGCCCGGCTACGCGGCTACGGTCATTCGCCGTCCTGAGACGCCGGTCCGCTACACCATCGCGTACGCGCAGCACCGTTCCGGAGGCGGATGCGATCACGTTAACACCGCGGCGCATGGCAACAGTGTCCCGAATGGCGAAATCGGTGCCCTTGTGACCGTCATAGCTCCGCGCGCCGCAGGCAGGGTCCAGGACACGACTGTCTTCCGCCATGTCGGGATAGTTCAAGGTCCAGCAATCCCGCCCCAGCGCGCACATGACCGGCAGCGAGAAGCCGCCGCCGGGAGGCAACGGCTCGGTCGCAACCGGGCTCGACAACGACAGGAATGAAAACAGGGAAAGTGCTGTGCGCCGGCGCATTTTCCGATGCAGGCGGCCCTAGGTCGCCGTGTCTTCCATCATTTCCTTCACCTTGGTAGCGAGTTGCTGGAGGGTGAAGGGTTTCGGAAGGAAGTGAATGTCTTCGGAAACGTCCAGCCGTTTGCGGAAAGAATCCTCGGTGTAACCTGAAATAAACACCACCTTCATGTCGGGATGTGTTTCCCGTACCTGCCTGATCATGGCCGGCCCGTCCATCCCAGGCATGACCACGTCGCTGACCAGAACATCGATCTCGCCAGCCTCGCCATTATTCAGCAATTCGATGGCTTCATCGCCGCTGGCGGCCTCTACCACCGTGTAGCCCTTGTTGCGGAGCGCGCGGGCTCCAAACATCCGCACTGCATCCTCGTCCTCGACCAGCATCACCCGGCCGGCGCCTGTCAGATCTCGCTTCTGTTCAGAAACCTGTTCGGATTCGACGGCAAGGTCACCGTCCTTCTCCTCGGTTTCGTTTCGCGGCAGGTAGATGGTAAAGCGCGCACCCTTTCCTTCTTCGGAGTCGACGAAAATATGACTGCCCGTCTGACGTACGATCCCATAGACCGTAGACAGGCCGAGCCCGGTGCCTGACCCGACTTCCTTGGTCGTAAAGAACGGCTCGAAAATCTTGGACAAGAGTTCCTTCGGAACGCCGGCGCCGGTGTCAGCAACCTCCATCGCAACGTAATCGCCTGCAGGCAGAGCCGTATGGGGCGGCTTACCGGAAGCCGTATTCGAACAGTTGAAGGTCCGGATCGTCACGGCGCCTTTGCCATCCAGGGCATCGCGCGCGTTTACCGCAAGATTGATGATGACCTGTTCGAGCTGACTCTGGTCGACCTTGACCGGCCACAGATCGCGGGCGTGAACCATTTTAAGCTCGATATCCGCACCGATCAGGCGGCGCAGCAGATGCGTCAGTTCGGTCAGAACGTCGGTGATATCCAGAATCCTGGGCTGCAGCGTCTGCTGGCGGGAAAAAGCCAGAAGCTGCCGGACAAGGTTGGCTGCCCGGTTGGCGTTCTGCTTGATCTGCATGATATCGGCGAACGACTGATCCTTGGGCGAATGGCGCTGGAGAAGCAGGTCGCAGAACCCGATCATCGCCGTCAGCAAATTATTGAAATCGTGCGCCACGCCGCCGGCAAGCTGCCCCACCAGATCCATTTTCTGCGACTGGATGAACTGGTTCTCGAGGTTGCGGAATTCAGTCTGATCGAGTGCGTGTACGACAAGCCCCCCGGGCCCGCCGGCATCCGACTCCAGCCGTTGCGCGAAAAGCGACGCCACAACCTGATCATCGCCCTTGAGCGTGACCTGAATCGGAGTTTCATCGCCGGACACGATGCATTGGCAACCCACTGGCGGATCCGGTCGCGATCATCGTCAATCGCAATATCCCAAAGCGCCATCCCGGACAGGGAAACCTGTTCCGGCATCGAAAGCCGAACCAGTGCGTATGAACACTCCGTAATCAACCCGTCGGAATCGAGCAGGGCGATGCCGACCGGCGCTTCGTCGAAAAACCGATGGAATCTCTCCTCGGACTGACGCAGCGCCGACCGCGTATCGCGTTCGCGGGACAGATCCCGTACGAGGGTCCGGGTTCTGACGCGGTCTCCATCCAGCACCATCGTCTCGGCGACAAAAGCACTGAACCGGCGGCCGTTCACGTGAAGCAGTTCGACCTCGCCGACATTGGCGGTTTCCGAACCGAGCGCGCTCCATGGCGGTAATCCGCCGTCCTGTTCCCCGGACAGGAAATCGTGCAGGCGTTTCTTCCCTTCCACGAGATCGCTATCGGTCAGACCGACCCAATGCGAGAAAGCCGTATTGGCGCTCAGAAACTTGCCGCTTTCATCCACTGAAAAATACCCGATCGGGCAGTCTTCGAGAAAACGGACCATTCTCTCCTGTTCGGCTGCGATCGCGGCCGCCAGCGCATTTCGTTCTTCGTCGACTGCCAGCATCCACAGAGAGGAGTCCCTGTCCCCCGCCGGGAGAACCGAAACCCGGTACCAGCTCTTTCGGCCCGTCTCATCGACCAGGGCCACTCCCCCGGAATCAGCGGCCCGGGCGGCGGCAGCCGACCGTAATCTGACGAAGGTCTGTCGATTTTCCCATTCGGGCGCGAGCCGGTTTTCAACAGCCTGCAGCACAGGCTCGGCGGCCGATCCCGACATGTCGCCAAACAGTCGACGCCAGGCGGCGTTGACATATTGTCCCGTGCCATCGCCTCCGGTCACCAGCAGGGCATCGGACAATGCCGAAAGGGCCAGTTCGCGCGTCTTCTCTCCTGCTGTTTTACGGCGCAGAGCCGTATATACAGCCAGCAACAATACGGCGAAAACTCCGCCGACCGCCAGACAAGACAAGACGCTCAATTCACCCATCCTCGCCAACCTGGTTAACGCACCGGCAAACGTCCTGCACGGTACTCCCGTTCCCGGCGCCAGCCTCTTATTGTGACACGGAGACACCGCCCCGGGCATAAGGTTTTTTCGAAATTTCCTTTGCAGGCCAATGGAACGTTAAGATGGTTAACAAGACGTAAACGCTTTTAAAAGAGAGGAGCTGACCGGACGGACGCAGTCTTCCTGTCATCTTCTCATGGATACAAAACACGACCGGGGTCACGATGTCTCCGGCATCACAGGGAAGAAGAGGTGCTGAAATGCTTCTGGAAGGGTCGTGCCATTGCGGCAAGGTCAAGTATCGGGTCCAGTCCCACACGCCACATCCGTTTTCGCGCTGCCATTGCTCCACCTGCCGCAAGCTGAGCGGCGGGGGTGGATACGCGATCAATATCATGGGGGATGCAGACACGCTGGAAATAGAAGGCGAAGAGCATATCAGCGTATACCGGTCCGCCTTAAACGACCGCGGCGTCTACGAGGAAGACGGGCTGGGATATTCCCGCCGTCATTTCTGCAAGCATTGCGGAACGATGTTGTGGAACTTTAACCCCCGCCATGCAGCGTGGGTCTACCCGTTCGCGTCATCCATCGACACAGACCTGCCGTCCCCTCCCGAAATCCGGAACACAATGACGGCATACCGGGTTTCCTGGGTCGACATTCCGGATGGCGAAAAGCAGTACCCGCAATATCCTGACGAAAGCATTGAGGACTGGCACCGCAATCGCGGTCTGTATGAAGAATAATCAGAGCGCCGCGAAACCGGGGCGGACGGTTTAGCTCGGGCGCTCAGGCAACCGAAGGGAATTCCGCCTTCCACTGGTCCATCGGCTTGAATGTCGGATCGGCCCGGCATTTATCCTCGGTGACCTTGAGAATTTCCTCGTTCGACTGCGAGAAATCGAGCGGCTTGGCGTGGGGCTGCGCGATATACCAGGGCGTCGCCATATAGACTTCCATCCTGTTCCCTTCCGGATCCGGGAAATAGACCGACAGAGCCGATCCGTGATTGATGGGCGTGATGCCCTCAACCCCGAACTCGACCGCAGCATCGTATGCGGCCCTTACCTGTTCGATGTTTTCGACCCGGAAGGAAATCTGGTTCACCGGGCTGACATTCCCGTCAGGACGACCGGTTGCAAGCACAATCTGATGATGTTCCTCGGGATCCCTGCTCAGGAATACGAGTTCCGCCCCGGACCGCATGGCCGATCCCCGGTCGGTGATCCGGAACTGCATGAGATTGGTATAAAAATCGAGCATTTTTTCGAGATCGGTTACATACAGACCGATATGGCCAAATTTCATTTCGCTCGGAACTGGCATGCTGCTTTCCTTCCCTGTCCACAGCGGCATACTGCCGCCTTAATTTTCAATTAAGGAATTTCATCCATTCTAGCGGCCTGTCAGGATGAAAACTAGGATATCCACGATGGCCGAACATGAAAGCGAACTCGTAAGCCGGCGCCTGAGTGACAGGATTATTTCGGCGTTCGATCTCGCCGCCGAACAGAACAATGTCGATGCCGCAGGCAAGCTGTATCAGGCGCTGGAGATCGTCCTCAGCCACCAGGGCGGCCACGGCAATCGCGACAGGCGCGAAGATGTCGAAAACATTCGTATGGTGGGCAACCGTTATCTGGACCTGAAACGCGCCGACGAAGCAGCCTGACCCGGCTTCTCTCCGCTACGACGTACCTCATCCGCCCCTGCATCGCCGCCGCTGACCAACACGTCGAAGACGAACACTTCGAGCCAACTCGCTCACTGACGCGGACGGTCTTCAGAGGCGGATGCTTCGGGAATCTCCGTCTGTTTCACAAGCCGGTGCTGCTGGGCCTCGTCGGGCGCCTCAAAGCACTCGGCTTCTCCAATCGTCTCGTAACAATAGATCTTCGGCGCGGGTATCTTGCGCGATTCCAGCCACCCATCGCGCGTCATCCGCGCTTCGGTCCAGCCGAACTCCTTTTTCATTTTGACGAGATAGGGGTTTTCGCAGGCTGACAGCAGGAACAGAGCTGTCAGGCATGCGATACCTTTCGGCAATGCACGAAAAATCCGTACCATAGTATCTGCCTGTGACCGCGATATACGGTCGCAACGGTAGCAAACGCGGCTTAACTCACGATTAACAGGTTAACGTCGCACCGTTACCGGTCGGCCAAAACATCGAATACATCGCCGCCATTGGCGACGCCTTCGATATGGTGTCGGTGCCAAAGCGCATAGAACAGTAGCACCCAGGCGGCAAAACCCTGACGCCTGCTGCCCTTTTTGAAGATATTCTCGACTGCGGCCGGATGGCACAGGTCGACAATACCGGCCTGGCGCGCGACGAGCGGGCCTAGCGCGTCGCCGCGACGCAATATCCATTCTCCAACCGGAACGGTGAAACCCTGCTTGGGTGAAAACGGCTTTGCTTCGGGCAGCGACCGGTCGAGCCAGCGGCGCAGGATCCATTTCCCGACCCGTCCCTGTATTTTGAGACTGTCCGGCAGCCGGAACGCGGCATCGGCAACGGCAGGATCGAGCATCGGCGTCCTCCCCTCAACGCCGTAACGCATCAGGCAGCGATCCAGCTTTATCAGCAGATCATGCGCCAGCCAGTCGGCGCAATCCGTCGCCTGAGCCGCCTGCAACGGGCTGCGTCCTTCAGTCCCGGCAACGGTTTCGCTCACGGCAAGGCCGCTACGCCAGTCTCGTGAATCGTCGCGCATGACGCCGAGCCCTTCCAGCGCGCCGCGCGACCGCATGGCGCGGCGGAACTTCCACCAGGGTCTTGTGGCGGACCGGTATCTTCCGTAGCCGCCGAACATCTCGTCGCCGCCTTCGCCGCAAAGGATCACCTTCCGGTCGAGTACCGCGGTCTCGGCAAGCTTGCAGGTCGGAAGTTCGGCGTAGTCGGCAACCGGGTCGTCGACCGCACGCGCCACCATGGGCGCATAATTCCAGAAATCGGCTTCGCTGAAATCGACCTCGACATGATCGGCGCCGACCGCACGGGCGATCTCGTGCGCCCTCTCGCGTTCGTCCGCCGCCCGGGTATCCGAAAAGCCAATGGTATAGGCCCGCACCGGCCGGTCGCTGAGCCGGGCCATGAGCGCCAGGACGGCGGATGAATCGACTCCGCCCGACAGGAACATCCCGTAAGGCACATCGCTGCGCTGGTGAACTTCAACGCTGTCGGACAGGGCTTCGTCGATACGGACAAGAGCCTCGCGTTCGCCGATGTCCTCCGGGCCTCCCGCCGGAAGCGCTTCCCGGCGCCGGCGCTGCGCGATGCGCCCCGACTCCACCACAAGCGTTTCACCTGGAAGAACGCGGAAAATACCGGACAGAACGGTTTCCGCACCGGTTGAAAACTGGAGCTGCAACAGCTCGGCTGCGGCCTGACGACGGACCATTGGCTCAACCAGGCCTGAGGCGATCAGCGCCTGCGGTTCCGATGCGAAGGCAAACCCGAACGGGCCTTCCGCGTAGTAGAGCTGCTTGATGCCAAACGGATCGCGCGACAATACGAGCCGGCGCGTCCCTGGATCGTGGATCGCCAGCGCGTACATGCCGCGAAGCGCATCGACGAAATCGAGCCCGTCACGGCGGTAAAGATGCAACGCGACTTCGCAGTCAGAGGACGTTTTGTAGGCGAACTCCGGATTGGCCTGCCGGAGCTCGAGATAGTTGTAGATTTCCGCGTTCGCGACCAGCGCAGCGCCGTCATCAAGCACGAAAGGCTGACCGCCCGTCTCGAGATCAATGATTGAAAGACGCCGATGCGCCAAGCCCACCGCCCCGGCGAAATGCTCGCCCTCGCCATCCGGTCCGCGATGGATAAGGGCATTCTGCATCGCCTTGACGGCCATGCGGTCGGGGGTGGTGCCCGACGAAGTCATGATGCCCGCAATACCGCACATCAGCTGGAAAGCCTCTCGAACAGTTCGACATAGCGAGGGACGATCTTCTCCTCCGTGAAACCTTCCTCGTAGCGTTGGCGTCCCGCTGCGGCCAGTCGCACCGACATGTCTTTGTCTTCGACCAGCGCACGTATAGCCGAGGCCAGTGCAGCGGGATCGTCGACCGGAACCAGAAGGCCGTCTTCTTCGTCGGCGATCAACGAGCCGGGTCCCTCGGAATCTGCCGCGACCATGGGCGTACCGCTCAGCCAGGCCTCGATAACGATATTCCCGAACGGTTCGTGTCGCGACGAACAGACGAAAATATCCGCCGCCGCGAAAAGGGGCGCGGTGTCCTGTACCCAGCCGAGGAAACGAACTCGGTCGGCAACGCCCGTCGCTTCAGCCTGCGCCTTCAGATCGCTCTCCAGCGGCCCCGCGCCCCCGAGCCACAGATAGCAATCGGGCAATCGGGAAAGGGCGTCGATCGCAATGTCGAACGCCTTGTTTTCATGCAGCCGGCCGAGCGCGAGAAGGAGAGGCGCATCTTCCGGCGTATCGTACCTGTCGCGGGCGACCGGGTCCGCCCGCCGGTCGGGAACGAAATTCGGGATCGCATCGACCCGATCCGCGGGCCAGCCACTGTCGAGATAAAACCGCGCAAGATCGTCGGTCGTGACGACGAGGTGATCGCAGGCGCGGTAATATTTCGGAGCGTAGTACCCGCGGGGCGATCCTACGTGGATAAAGGTCTGTCCGGCCCGTCGCGCCGGGCAGAAGGAAGTGGCCCGGTTCATCCAGCTAAGGACGATATCGGGCGCGCTATCGGCTATTCGTTTCCGGATGGCGCGGCGCGTCGAAAAATCCAGCAGACCGCCGAAAGGAACGGTCGACACGGCTACACCGGCACCCTGGAGCATTGCCTCTCTCTCGACGGACGGTCGCAGAACGACATGCTGGTCGATACCGGCATTTTGCAAGCCGATGGCGAGACGTCCGAAGAACGTCTCTGCTCCGCCCTCCGTCGCACCGGCCATGAGCTGAAGGAGCCTCACGGGGCCGTCCCCGCGGCAGGAATCAGTTTCTCGAACTCGGCAGCCGCCTCGTCCCAGCCCCAGCTTCTCTGGCGTGCAATCGCCGCTTCGCTCTGCGAGCGCCACAGCGCATCCTCGTTGAGAAGTCTAATCGCGTAATCCACGAACGCATCGTTGTTATGGGCGACAAATCCGGTCTCGCCGTTCTCGATCCGCTCCGCCACGCAACCGATGTCGCACACGACGGCCGGTACGCCCATCGCCTGCGACTCGCCTACAGCCAGGCAGAACGTTTCGCCGGGATCGCCGCGATAAAGCAGGGCCCGCGCCCCACCGAGCGCAGCCGCAAGTTTCTCTTTCGCGACCGGCTCCTTGAGAACCACCCCCTTCCCCGACAGCGCCTGAGCCTTCTTCAGGATCGGCTGCATGGCGTCCGCACGCGCCGCCCCAAACGAACCGTAGGTCGCCATACCGGAATAGACGTGAAGTTCAGCTTTCGGACAGGCGGGGTAGATATGCTCGACCCAAAGGTCGAGCAGCCAGCCGAGACCCCGCAACGGGTTCGACGTAAAGATCGCCGCCTTCGGCAAACCTTCCGCACGCGTTGACGTTCTAAAGGTTTCCGATATGCCATAAGGAATAATGCGTCGTTCGCCTGCCGGGGCCCAGTCGGGATACGTCGCGGCGTGGTAGTCGCCCGAAAAAACAATGGCGGGACGCCGCAGCCAGAGTTTCCAGAGATAGCGGAACTTCAGCAGGTAGCGCGCCGGATTGTGGATCCAGAAGACGCATGACCGGGCGTTCGGGACAAGACGGATCAGCCTGTCACTGCGATTGGCGATGTAGAGATCGGCCCTGTCCGGCGTTCCTTCAGAGAGCGGCCTCCAGGCGACGCCTGCGTGTTCCATCGCTCGGTCGCACATATTGTGCACGCTTACGCTATGACCGCGCTGCGCAAGAGCCTCCGCAAGCGACAGGAATGCCGTTTCGGCGCCGCCAAGCGGCCCACGCTCCAGCGACAGCCCGTCAAAGGAGATACCGTCATCGGTCATTACGATTTTCGCCATCAGACGCCGCCCGTCCGTGCCTTCATCGCCGATGGCAGGAGATCCAGAACCGCGCGCTCGACGCTATCGACCTTCAGGCTTTCCATCAGATTGTCGGTTTTTCGGTGATCGAAACCGGACGCACCGACGATGTCTTCGTATGGGACTTCCGAAGAAGCTACAGCGCAATGATCGCCCCACGGCCCGTACCGCGCCGGAGGGCTGGGGCCGAACAGCCCGACCGTCGGTACGCCGGCAGCTGCCGCCATGTGCATCAGACCGGAATCGTTTCCGACGAACAGGTCGCACCGGGCAAGACAGGCGGCCGTTTCCTCCAGCGATCGATTGCCGACGAGATCAATGGTTTTCTCACGCGGCAGAAGATCAAGAAGCGGGGCCGCGATGTCGCGTTCGCCGGGACCTCCGAACACGGCAAGCCGCGCGCCGGGCATACACCCGTCGTCAGCTGTGAGGCGCCCGGCAAGTCCGGCGAATTTTTCCGCCGGCCAGATCTTGGGCAGCCAGTTCGCCGTCGCTCCAAGCCCGATGAGCGGTGCTCCCTCCGGCATCGCCTGCGACGCCTTTTCCCGCGCGGCATCCGAAACCCAGAGGGTCGGCGCGGGCGGCGGATCCAGGTCGAACAGAGCGCCCAGCTCGGCGACACGATGCGTCGTCATGGAGGCAGGTCCGGCCTTGAGAATCTTTCGCGCACGCGTGATCAGCAGCCAGGCGAGCACAGACGCTCTCAAATCCACGACAAGATCCCATCTCGTCCCGCAGACCTTGCCCCACAGGGAAAGCCAGTGCCCCGCCAGGGCGCGCTTGGCCAGCGGGATGACCCGAACGACTCCAGGCGCGGAGGCGAACAGAGGCGCCGGCAGCGGTCCGCAGGCAACAGTTACGCGGGCGCCGGAATAACGGGACAGGAGATACGACAGGATACCGGTCGAAAGAACCGCGTCGCCGATGCGTGTCGAGGTGACAAACAGGATATTCATGCCAAAAAT
>Ga0181578_10006355_pt1 | contig 10157 bp, 10 predicted proteins | sample 071ome_21_FD_148659 | JGI IMG/M metagenome (GOLD analysis project Ga0181578, IMG submission 148659) | Coastal salt marsh microbial communities from the Groves Creek Marsh, Skidaway Island, Georgia - 071401CT metaG (spades assembly) | ecosystem: Environmental > Aquatic > Marine > Intertidal zone... | reverse complement strand
GCTAGCGGCCGTTCCCGCTGCGCTGGCGCCCTATCTGACGCCCGAGCCCCGGGTCGCCCTGGGCCTTGCCCTCCGCGGTAAGGCCACGGCGTGCATTGATATCTCCGATGGCTTGGCGGCCGAGCTCAGCCATCTCGCGGAGGCCTCCGGGATTGGGATGCGGGTGGATCCCGAAGCGGTGCCCCGGGTGGGCCCCCTCGAGGCCGCGCTCACCGGCGGCGATGACTACGAGCTGCTTTTCACCTTGCCCCCGGGGGAGACCCCGGCGGAAAAGCTCACCGCTCTGGCAGTGTTGGGGGGCGTCGCGATTCAGGAGATCGGCGTCTGCGAGGCCGAGGCCGGGCTTCGCGGCTTACCGGCGCTGGGTCAGGCGGGCTGGGACCACTTTTCCCAGCCCTAGAGGGCGCCTAGCCGCGCTTCTACGGTTTTAACGATGCCGTCCCGGTCTAGCCCCAGCTCCGTGAGCACCGTTTCCGGGCTGCCATGGGGGAGCCAGCGATCGGGGAGGCCCAGGGTGAGGCAGGGCGGCGCCTTGCCTAGCGTGCCGAGATACTCCAGCACGGCGGAGCCCGCGCCTCCGGCAATAACGTTCTCTTCCAAGGTGACCAGCAGTTCGTGCTGCTTGGCCAGCTCGGCGATGCAGGCCTCATCCAACGGCTTCACAAAGCGCATATTCACCACCGTGGCATCCAGGACTTCCCCTGCGGCCAGGGCCGGCTGCACAAGCGGGCCGAAGGCCAGGAGCGCCACCCGGGAGCCTTCCCGTAGCACCTCCGCCTTGCCGATGGGCAGGGCCGAGAGGGCCTCGTCGATGGGCGTGCCCGGCCCCGTCCCCCGGGGATAGCGCACCGCGGCGGGCCCGGGATGCTGGTAGCCCGTGGTGAGCATGGCTCGGGTTTCATTTTCGTCTGCCGGCACCATGATCACGAGATCGGGGATGCAGCGCAGGAAGCTCAAATCGAAGATGCCCGCGTGGGTGGGCCCGTCTTCCACGAGCCCTGCCCGATCCAGGGCAAAGAGCACGTCGAGGCCCTGAATGGCCACGTCGTGAATGAGCTGATCGTAGGCTCGCTGGAGGAAGGTGGAGTAGATCGCCACCACGGGCTTCGCCCCCTCGCAGGCCAGCCCCGCGGCCAGGGCCACGGCGTGTTGCTCGGCGATGCCCACGTCGAAGTAGCGCTCTGGGAAGCGCTTGGAGAAGGCAATGAGATCGGAGCCTTCGGACATCGCCGGGGTGATGCCTATGAGCTTGGGATCTTGCTCGGCCATAGCCACCAGCCACTGCCCGAAGACGTTGGCGTACTTCGGCCCGTTGCTAGCGGGGGGGCTGCCCTTGGGCTTCACCTTGGCGAGGGAATGCATGCCGTGGGGATCCTGCTCCGCCGGCTTAAAGCCCTTCCCCTTCTGCGTAATGACGTGGAGGAACTGGGGCCCCCGGAGGTGCTTCAGCGTACGGAAGGCCGAGAGCAGCTCTTCTAAGTTGTGCCCGTCTACCGGGCCGATGTAGTTAAAGCCGAGCTCCTCGAAGAGCGTGCCCGGCACCACCATGCCCTTCATGTGCTCCTCGGCGCGGCGGGCCACGCCGCTGGCCCCGGGAATGCGCTTCAGGACCCGCTTGCTGCCCTCGCGCACGGAGGCGTAGAGCCGGCTGGCGAAGATGCGGGCGAAGTAGCGCGACAGGCCGCCCACGTTTTCCGAAATGGACATGGCGTTGTCGTTCAGAATCACCAGGAGGTCTTCGTCCACCTCTCCGGCGTGGTTCAAAGCTTCGAAGGCAAGGCCGGCGGTCATGGCGCCGTCACCGATGACCGCGATGGCTCGGCGGTCCGAGCCGGACCGGGCCGAGGCTAGGGCCATGCCTAGGGCAGCGCTGATGGAGGTGCTCGAATGGCCCACGCCGAAGGTATCGAAGGGGGATTCGTCCCGCTGGGGGAAGGGGGCCAGGCCGCCGTATTGGCGGATACTTGGCATGGCCTCCCGTCGACCAGTGAGGATCTTATGCGGATAGGCTTGATGGCCTACGTCCCAGACGATGCGATCCTCCGGGGTGTTAAAGCTGTAATGCAAGGCCAGGGTGAGTTCTACCACCCCAAGGCCAGCGCCGAAGTGGCCGCCGCTTTGGCTAACGCTCCAGGCCAGGAAGTGGCGAAGCTCTTCGGCCAGCTCCGGGAGCTGTTCCGGGCGCAGGCGGCGCAGCGCTTCCGGGCCGTCGATGCGATCGAGAAGCGGGGTAAGGGGCCGCTCGCTGGGAATGGCTTCAATCATGCCGTGCCTTAGACCGGTGCCGCAGTGTTCTGCGGACGAATTTGACTGTTTACTTTACCTGACACTTTCCCGGCCGTCCCATTAAAAGCGGCGATTCCGAACCCAGTGCAGGGCAGCGGCTAAGCGGTCGCCCTGGGGCAGGGGGGAAAGGGCCTCAAGACCCGCTTCAAGAAGGCCGTCGGCGCGAGCCTCGGCGCCCGCAAGGCCCAGGATCGACACGTAGGTGGCCTTCCCCAGGGCGGCATCAGCCCCCGCGGTCTTCCCCAGGGTGACCGTATCCCCCGTGGCATCAAGAAGATCGTCCGTCACCTGGAACAGGAGCCCAAGCGCCTCGCCGTAGGCCTCGAGGGCTTCGAAGTGGGCCGGGGCGGCCTCCCCGGTGGTGAGGGCGCCCAGGGTGAGGGCGGCGCGAATGAGGGCGCCAGTTTTCCCCTGGTGGAGGGCGCTGAGGGCGTCTTCCGTGATGCGCTCCCCCGTGCTGGCCATGTCGAGCGCTTGGCCCCCGACCATGCCCGCAACGCCGGCGGCGCGCCCTAGGGTGCGCAGCATTTGTAGCCGCTGGGCGGGGGGAAGGGGCGCCAGCTCCGGTGCGCTGGCCAGATGTTCAAAGGCGAGCGTAAGGAGACCGTCGCCGGCGAGGATTGCCGTGGCCTCCCCGAAGGCCACGTGCACCGTGGGCTGACCTCGGCGGAGGGCGTCGTCGTCCATGGCCGGTAGGTCGTCGTGGACGAGGGAATAGGCGTGGATCAGCTCCACGGCCACCCCGGCCATGAGGGCCGGCTCCGGTGCGGCCTTAGGGGCGAGGGCCTCCTGGGCCGCAAGGGCTAGGGCAGGGCGAAGGCGCTTGCCCCCCAGCAAAACGGCGTGCGTCAGCGCGTTCCCCAAATTTTCCGTGGCCGCCCCGGCCCGGGCCAGAACGGCCGTGAGGGCGCCGTCGATGGCCGGGCGCTGCGCCGCCAGCCAGGCGTCGAAGGGTTCCGGGCTCAAGGGGCGTCGCTAGGGCTGAGGGGTTCGGTGCGCAGGGCGCCGTCTTCCTCCAGAAGGACGCGGACCCTCTGCTCTGCCACGGAAAGCACCTTCTGGCACTGGCGCGTTAGGGCAATGCCCTGCTCGAAGGCGCCGAGGGCGGCCTCGAGGGAAAGATCGCCGCTTTCCAGCTGCTCCACCAGGGCCTCGAGGGCATCTAAGGTGTGTTCGAAGTTGCCCAGCGCATCGGCGCTGGCGCTTTCCTCGGCATCGGGGGGGGCGGCGGGAGGGGTCCCTTCCGACATGGCGCGCAGTCCTTGGATAAAAAGAAGACGTTACCCCGCCCCCGCGGCCCTCGCAATCGGGGCTTGCGTTCTCCCTCGCGCTGGGCACACTGAGGGCGCACGGAAACGCCTTATCCCCCAGCATTTTCAGGAGATGCACCATGGCATTTTTTCAAGCTCGGCCCCTTCGCGCGGCCATCCTGTCGGCGGCCCTTCTGGCCAGCGGCGCCCAGGCCGCAGACGAAGGCGCGGCGGAATACCGGGAAGCGATTTTTGAAGCCATCGGCGGCCACATGAGCGCGATGGTGGGCATCATCAAGGGAGAAGTACCCCATCAGCAGGATCTCGCCCTCCACGCGAAGGGCATTGCGGCCCTGGCGCCGGTCACCCAGCATATTTTCCCCGCCGACTCCTACATCGAAGGGGGCCATGCCAAGGCGGAAATCTGGAGCGATCCGGACACCTTCGCCGAGCGTCGGCAGAACTTCCTGGAAGCCGCCGCGGCCCTCGGCGCCGTGGCCGATAGCGGCGATCAGGCCGCCTTCATGGGCGCTTTTAAAACCCTCGGGGGTGCCTGCAAGGGCTGCCACGACAGCTTCCGCGCGAAGTAAGCCCCCCGCCCTGGGGGCCTAGGGTAGGTAGGTCAGCACAGCCCACACCACTCCCGCCGCCAGCACCATCAGCCCGCCCCCCAGGAGGGGGCGGCGCTGCACATCCTCCCCCGTGTGTTCCGGTCGCCGGCCGCTCACCATGGCGCCGAGCAGGCGCTCCTTGAAGACTCCGCGATGCACCGCCAGGGCCAGCAGATGGAGGCCCACCACGCCGCCCACGGTCCAGGGGCCCAGCCCATGGATTTGGTTTGCGAGCCGTGCCCAGCCGTCGCTGGCGAGGTCGTAAAGGGGTCCCTCCACGAAGAGATCGTCCGTGGTGAAGAGCCCCGTTACCCCCTGGAGCCCCACCACCAGAAGGATCAGCACCACGGCCCAGCCGCCGAGGGGATTGTGCCCCCGGCGCTGGGGCGCTTGGCCCGGGCCTAACGCCCGAAGATAGGCCAGCACCGTCCCCGGCCCCCGGAGAAAATCGCTGAAACGCGCCGTGGCGGGGCCGGCCATGCCCCACAGGAGGCGGAAGAGCACGAGGGCCAGCACGGTGAAGCCACCCCACTGATGCCAGTCCATGGCCTCGAAGCCGCCGAAGAGGCCCGTGTAGACGCAGACCCCCACGGCGGCGGCGAGGGTCCAGTGAAAGAGGCGTAGCCAGCCATCCCAAACCAGCGTGCCCTGGTGGTGGCGGTCCGTTCCATCCGTTGGTTTATTCAAGCAGCAGTTCCTTGCGTTCGTAGGCCAGGAGGGCCCGCTGAAGCGGTTGGGGGTCGGCGGCCGAGGCCAGGGCGCGCCTCTGCCAGCGCAGGGCTTCCGCAAAATCCCCGCTAGCGGCGTGGGCCGCGGCCAGCACGGCCAGGTGGGAGGCCGTGGGTGCCGCCTGGGCGAGGGGTTCCGCGAGGGCCCGGGCGTAGGCGCCATCGCGAAGCTCGGGATTCGCGGCGGTGGCCAGGTGCCAGGCTAGGGCGCGCTGGGCGTCCTGGTAGCCTGCCGCGCTGGCTTTCCGTAGGAGCGTGAGGGCCCCCGTTTGATCCTGGGCCAGGCCCTGCCCGGTCCACTTCAGCCGCGCCAGCGCCGTTTGCGCGTAGGGGTCGTCCTTGGCCGCAGCCCGGGCGTACCAACGCAGAGCTTCGGGCAGATCGCGGCGTCCAAGGCGCCCGCTTTCCAGGGCCCAGGCCAGGCGGCGCTGAGCCCCCTCGTGGCCCGCCTTGGCGGCAGCCTTGAGCCATTGCAGGGCATCCGATCCGTTCCCGGCGTCCTCAAGCTCTGCTGCGAGTTCGAACTGGGCTCGGGGAACTCCCGCCGTGGCGGCGCGCAGGCGCCAGCCCCGGGCCTGCTCCCTATCCCGGGGTGCCCAGAGGGTAGCGAGCAGCGCCGCAGCCTCCCCGAGGCCTGCTTCCGCAGCAGTGGTGAGGAGCGCTTCGATGGGCGCGGCCAGGCCTTCCGGCGCCTGCCCCTGGGCGAGGAGCTCGCCTGCGCGCAGCAGAGACGGCTCATGGCCCTGGGAAGCGGCTTCGCGATAGAAGGCCAGGGCCCCGGCAAGATCCACGGGCCCTCCGAGGCCCTGTTCCCGAAGCACGGCCCCGTTAAAGAGCGCCTCTTCATGGCCCTGGCGCGCCGCCCGGGCGTAGAGGCTGCGGGCCCGGCGGGGATTAGGGGCGACCCCAAGCCCCTTCAGGGACAGCCAGGCCAATGCGTTCTGCGCTGGCGCAAGGTTCGGGTCGAACTCGAGGGCGCGCTGATAATCCTGGGCCGCGGAGACAAACAGTTGATCTCGGTAGAACAAAAGGCCTCGGAGGAAATAGGCAAAGGCGCGCTGTTCCCGGGAAAGGCGGGGCCGATGGAGCAGGGGCTCGAGGGCGAGCCGACCTTGAAGGGTCGCGCCGCCCTGGGCAGCGCTCACGGCCCGGGCGTAATACTCCGCCGCCGGGGCAGGGGGAGCAGCGTTGACGCTGAGGTTCGCGAGCAGCAGACCCAAAAGAAGGCCGGCCGAGCACCCGTGGGCTCGGGCTCGATCAAGGGGGTAGGGCAGGCGCCGTGCGGCCATGGGCAATCCCCGGCGAAGCAACGGAGATTAGGGTGCCACAGTCCCAGGGGCCCTGCAGCACTCCGCGGGGACTTAGGGACCGTCAGCGCGGCCATCCCCCGGGCGCTTGCCTAGGGTCCAGTAGGTGAAGGCCAGCACCTCGGCGACGGCGCGGAAGAGGGCTGGGGGCACCTCATGGCTGGGGGGCACGAGGGCCAGCAAGGGAGCCAGCTCCGGGTCTGGATAGTGGGGTACGCCGGCGGCGTCGGCGCGGCGGAGGATTTCCTCGGCAATGGCCGAGCGGCCGCTCGCGAGCACCTCCGGCGCCCGCTCCCGCGTCCCCTCCCACTTCAATGCCACGGCGATGCTCTGGCCCGGGTTCTGGTCCTTCATGGTTTCGGCGCCACCGTGGCCACGCGCAGGTGCGCGGGGGCCTGCCCCCGGTGTACGCCAAACTGGTCCACCACAAAGCCCTGCTCCGCGAGGTGGGTGCGCAGGCCGCCAAGGGCGGCCCCGAGCCGGGCCTCCGTTTCTGGCGCCGTGCACCAAAGGCGCCCACTTAAGTGCCGCCCTTCGAGGGTGATCTGCCCCTCGATGGCGTTGGCCGTGCCCGGCTCCACGGCCAGGCGTGCCATCCATCGCGCTGCGCCTTCGACCGGGTCTCGCCGCGGCGCCTCGCGGCGAATTTGCACCTGCCAAAGCTGTTCCTTGTTGGCGAAGGCGATGGGGAGTTCGAGAAGCCAGCTGGGCTGGTCCGGGGGCTGGCTCAAGCTGTGATGCTGGAACAGGCGCAGGCGGGCGAGGCCCTGGTCAAGCTGCCGTTCAAGGCGTTGAAGCTTCGCCGTGTCTTCCGCGAGGGCGCGCTCGAGCTCCAGCAGCGGGGCCTCCCCGGAAGCGCCCTTACCCTCGGCCTTTCCCGGCGCTTCCCCTACCTTCCTTCGACCCTCCTGCCTCGGCGCTGGGGTTAGCTGAGGCGATTGCAGTTCGCTGCCGAGGCGCTGGGCGGCGCTGGCCTGCACTTGCGTGGCTTGGCCGTGGGCGGCGCCGGTGCGGGGGGGCTGGCTTTGCGGAGACGAGGGGCTGCCCTCCCGGCGCTGGGCGAGGGCTTCCTGAATCTCCCCCCGCAGCTTGAGGAGCACGCCTCGCTGATCTCGCGCCGGCGCCTGACCGGCCTTGAGCTTGCCCTCGAAAAAAATGCCGCTTTCCTCGAGGGCCGCTTGCAGACTGTTCGCCGAAAGGGCGTTTAGGGATAGGGCAGGAAGTTGGCTGCTGAGGGCGCGGAGGCCCTGGGCCAGCCCCTGGAGGCGGGGATCGGCAAAGGTACTTTGGGACGCCTGCTGATTCACCCCGCGAGGGCTTTGATCGCGCCCCGCGGCCCCCGCCAGAGCCTATCGAGGGCGGCCTGATTGAGGCTCTGGCCTTCCTTCCGGAGCAGTTCCCGCACCTGGAGGGGTTTGCCTTCGCCGCCCCCCTCCACCAGAAGCTGATCACCGGGCTTAAGGGGGGGGGCGCCCTGAAGGGAGGCCTGAAAGCGCCGACTGCCCAAGGCGAAGGTGCCCTGGCTGCCTTCCTGGAATAGAAAGGTGGCGACCCGTTTTTGCCCGGCCCCGGGAAGGGCGCCGCTGAGGGCCGCTTTGTTGGCGGCGGGGGAGCGTTGGGTCGCCGCAACGGGCAGGCGCGGGCTATCCACCATAGTAAAGCGTCCCTTCCCTGGGCCGACCCCGGGGTTACCCCAGGGCTATCGGCCAAGGGTGCCCCAGCTTAAGGGCGCAGGGCGACCCTTCCGGGCCTCGCTGACCTAAAGCAGCCGACAGGCGGGGCTTCGCCCCGCGGCCCGGGCCTGGTCGTAGCGACCCAGGGCCCCCGGAAGGGCCTGGCGCAGGGTGGCGAGGCGCGTGGTGGACGCCGGGTGGGTGGAAAGGAGCTCCGGCGGGCGCTGTGCGGTCCCTTCCTGGGCGCCCATGGCTTCCCACAGGCGAAGGGCGCCGTTGGGGTTAAAGCCTGCGTCGGCCATGAGGCGCAGCCCCAGGAGGTCCGCTTCGCTCTCCTGCTGGCGGGAGAAGGGTAAAAGGATGCCCACCTGAGCCCCCAGGCCCAGGGCCGCAAGAAGATCGTCGCCCCCGGGGCGGCTCTGCATGCCGCTGACCGCCGAGAGCAGCTCGAGGCCCGTTTGAGTGGCCATTTGCGTGCTCACCCGGGCATTGCCATGGCGGGCCAGCACGTGGGCAATTTCGTGGCCGATAACCGCCGCCAGGGCGTCCGCGTCCTGGGCGACGCTAAGGAGCCCGGTGTAGATGCCGATGTGGCGCCCGGGCAGGGCAAAGGCGTTAACGTCGTCGCTTTGGAACACCCGCACCTCCCAGTCGCCCCCTACCTGGGCCGTCAGCGGCGCGGTAACGCAGCGCACATAGGCGGTGACCTCTCCCTCCGGCAGGAGCTTCTCCTGCGCCTTGATCTCCTCAAAACTTTCGTCCCCAAGCTTCGCCATCTCCTGCTCCGAGAACAGGAGCAGCTGCTGCTGCCCCGTGGGGCTGGTGGTGCAGCTGGCCAGGAGGAGCGTTAGGATCAAGAAGGGGAGGGGTTGGCGCATGGGCTCGGTCCTTAGCTGGGCGGCCTGCTCGGGCAGGCGGCGAGAGGGCTAAAGATGAGTCCCTTCGGCCGACCCTTCAAGGGGCACTTGCAAGGGGGCTTGCAAGGCACGAAAGGGGAGCGTCTGCCGATGATGACCGGTGAGCAGTACCGAGCCTCGCTGCGCGATGGCCGGGCAACGTACTTTGAGGGGCAGCGGGTGGAGGATGTCACCGCCCACGCACTGCTGGGGCAAACGGTCGATTCCGCGGCGGCGGGCTACGACCGCTTTTATGACCCCACGCCTGGGGCGATCGGCGCGTTTATGGAAGTGCCGAAGGACGCCGAGTCCCTGCGCGCGCAGGTCGAGCTCCATGAGACGGTGGATTTGCTCACCCACGTCACCTACGCCTCCATCATGACCTTGCTGACCGCAGCGGACCGCATTAACGACGCCATGCCCGAGTATGCAGCGCGCATCCGCGCCTGGGTGAAGCAGGCTCAGGCAGACGACGTCCGCATCACCCAGTGCATTACCGATGCGAAGGGCGACCGAAGCCGGCGTCCGGGTCAGCAGGATGACCCCGATGCCTATGTGCGCGTGGTGTCGCGGAATGATCAGGGGGTGGTGCTGCGCGGGGCGAAGCTGCATATCTCCGCCGCCTCCATGGGCCATGAGCTCATGACCATTCCCACCAAAGCCATGAAGCCCGGCGAGGAAGCCTACGCCATTGGGGCCATGGTGCCGGTGAACGCGCCCGGGGTGCGCATCGTGAATACCACCTATGCCCCGCGCCACGAAGATACGCGGGATTTCCCCTTCTCCGGTAAGCACCACACGCCGGAAGGCTTTGTGATCTTCGACGACGTGTTTGTGCCCTATGAGCGCGTTTTCTTGGATGGGCAGGTCGAGCACGCGGCGGTCTTTGCCCATTCCCTCGGGCTATGGGAACGGCTTGGGGGTCTCGCCGGCATGGCCTCGGGCTATGACCGCCTCGTGGGCTTTGCCCAGCTCATTGCCGAGGCCAACGGGCTGCATCGCGTGGGGCACATCAAGGAAAAGATCTCCGAGATGATCATTAACGCCACCTTGGTGCGGGCGTCCCTGGAAGCGGCCATCAGCCACTGCCACGTGACCGCCGACGGCGAGGCCTTTCCCAACGAGCTGTTCACCAACGCTGGGAAGTATCACGGGGCCGCGAACTACAGTTTGATGGTGCGGCATCTCCACGACATCGGCGGCGGCGCTATTTTGACGACGCCCGCCACCGCCGATCTCGAAAACGAAGAGACCGGCCATCTGGTGCGGAAGTACATGGGGACCATGCAGGCGGTGGATGGGGCGTATCGTATGAAGCTCTTCCACGCCATTCGCGATCTCACGGCCGACGCCCTTGGGGGCTGGCATGCGGTGACGCAAATCCAGGCCGGGGGCGGCCTCTACGC